>Ga0210086_1000442_pt1 | contig 24092 bp, 24 predicted proteins | sample China_Galinas_PW_3_FD_184867 | JGI IMG/M metagenome (GOLD analysis project Ga0210086, IMG submission 184867) | Wetland microbial communities from San Francisco Bay, California, USA, that impact long-term carbon sequestration - China_Galinas_PWB_D2... | ecosystem: Environmental > Aquatic > Marine...
ATCATGATTCAATTGCCTCAACGGTTTCTATATGTATTATTTATATTATTGACGATTTTTGTCTTCGGCATTGTAAACCAGGCTATATCGAGTCCAAAAACAGATTCGCAGTCCAAGGCCACTTTTTACGTTCACTGATATGATGTCGGCAAATCAGCCCTGGAAGGTCTGAACGGCATAAGTCATGTAACCAAGGGATTCAAAAACTTTAAGGAGATCAACACCGTTTTTTACGATCCGAAGCAAATTACCATTGAAGATATGGTAAAAGCATTAAAAGCTGCCGGCACTTACCGTGGAATTGCAGACTGATTTATTGTCATGAAATATCCGAGTTAAGAGGGATATATGGGCAGGGAAAACCAAACACGGGTTTCATCGTTGTGTATCTGAGCGCCGACCTTTCCATTATGCGCCTCAACCAACTCTTTGACGATGGCCAGGCCGATACCCGCACCGCCATGTTCCCTTGAGCGAGATTTTTCACCTCTATAAAAACGTTCGAAGATAAAAGGGAGATCCTGTTCGGCAACTTCAACACCGGTATTGGCAAAAACAACTTGAATGTCTTGATTCATCGATCGCGTAAATATGTTGACCGTTCCGCCGGAGATTGTGTACTGATATGCGTTTTGCATCAGATTGCGGACAACTTGCATCAGTTTTTCAGGATCGGCATAAACACGAACAGCCCTGTCAACCCCCGTTGAATCCACATCGATACGCTTGGTCTCAAATTGAGTTCTAAAGACATCGAACACGCGTTCAATCACATCACCTATATGGATATCCATGAGATCGAGGGACCCTCTTGCTGCATCTGCTTTGGCAAGACGCAAAATGTCTTCCACCAGATGGGTCAGTCTAAGGGTTTCATCATGGAGAAGCTCAAAGGTTTCCCTGGACGCGGGCACGACACCGTCAATCAACGCTTCAAGATATCCCTGAATATTGCTTAACGGTGTCCGGAGTTCATGGGCAACATCGATCATCATGGTTTTTCGAAGTCGCTCGATCTTTTGAAGACTGTCTGCCATACGATTGAAGGCCATTGCCAGTTGACCGACTTCGTCTTTAGATTTGATCGGAATACTGACCGAATAATCTCCTGATGAAATGCTGCGCGTAATTTCGGTCATTTGGGCAAGGGGGCCCAAAACCCGTTTGATAAGCAAGAAACTGAGAAGTAGCGCCAGCAAGAGCGCCGACAAGCTCGCCCAAATAAGGTATCTGTGGACGGCACTCACAAACATATCATGGATCGGGCCGGTAGCAATGTTGAACTTCTTCATCAAGGCCATAAAGTAATTTGCCGCGAGATAGTCAATAGACAGCCAAACAATAACAATCACAAACCCGATCACCAAGATATTGATTCCAAGAAGTTTCCATACCAGATGTTCGGCTACAGGAAGTTTTTTCTTCTTCATGAGTCGCTGTCTTCCGCAAAATGATACCCAACGCCGCGGGCGGTCATAATGTACCTGGGCGTCGATGGGTTATCTTCTATCTTTTGCCGTAACTTTCCAATGTGGACATCGATGACACGGTCAATGACGAAGGCTTCGCCTGAGGGATATAGATGATTTAAAAGCTCATCACGCGTAAAAACCCTTCCAGGAGAAGCCATAAGCGCCTGCAAAAGCGCATACTCATGTGGCGTAAGTTGAACAGGATGATCCTTTAGACGTACGGATCGTTTTTCCAGATTCAATACCAGATCTTGATAAGACAAAATGCTTTTATCTCTTATCGGTAAAAAACGCCCTCTTCTAAGAACGGCCTTTACACGGGCAACTAGCTCTCTCGGACTGAACGGTTTGACCACATAATCGTCGGCACCGAGTGTCAGGCCCGAGATTCGATCAACTTCCTCCCCGCGAGCAGTGAGCATAATGATGGGAACATCTGAAGTTCGCCGGAGTTGGCGGCATACTTCCCAACCGTCCAGTTTCGGAAGCATCAAATCTAGAATCACCAATATCGGATGGTGACGTTTTGCAAGCGCCAACCCTTCAAGACCGTCATGGGCAACCATGGCATTAAAGCCTTCTTTTTCTAAATAAAGCGCCACTAGAGATGTCGTTTTTTTATCGTCTTCAACGATCAATATCGTCTTCATGATGTTATTCCTGTCATCGGATTTTGCGCCATGATTTTAGGCAACGTCGATACAACGTAGCAGGTTGGATAAATTTTTCAAGGCAAAATCATATAGACGTGATGACGAATTGGCAACACCCCGTTTATTTTCTGAAAAACGTACTACTGCCTTAATCCGGCCTTAGCCCTGGCTGCATCATTATTATTTTTGCGTTTCCTAAAGAATAGGTTCCCGCTTATCTCTCGGAAACGGTTTCAGGTGTCATCAATATGGGGGTAATGATGGGCCCTACATCACTGCAACCTATAGTTGGTTAGGTTTTAGATCAAAAATGTGGCAAGGAGAAGTCATCGGAGGAGTCAGACTTTTCACGTTGGATGCTTATCAGACCGGTTTTTCCCTAATGATTGCCTGGGCGGTGCTCTCGTTTATTTTGCTCTTTTTCACTCGTGAAACCCATTGTCGACAGATGGTTTAATAAATTCCCTTGCCCAAAAAAATTTATCGATGTCAAATGGGTTCTTTGACAATTTCAAAGTCACATACCAGTGGCGAATGGTCAGAGAATTTAACCTGCGGTATCTGAAAATGGGTCACTTGAATTTCGGGGCTATGAAAAATATAGTCGAGCTGTCTTCGCGGAGCACGGCTGGGGTGGGAGGGCTGTCCGTTGCTATTGGCACTATTCAAGCCTGTAGCGGCAAGGAATAATTGAAGTTCACGATCACCCCATAACACGTTGAAATCCCCGGCGACAATTACCGGTTTTTTTATGTTTTTAAGTATGTTATGGAGATCCTGCAACTGGTACTGCCGATGCCGATATTTTATAGACAGATGTACAAGAAAAATCGAAAAGTTTTCCAACTCGAGTTCAATCACCAGACGTTTGACACCATTGCGAAAATAATGAAAGTTTTGAGATACAATCTCTTGGTTGGTCAGAATTGCATTCCCCTGTTTGTTCAACACCGGTACTTTTTGTGCTACTGAATCAATGGAATATTTTGATTGATAAACATGAAAGTGCCGCAATTCCTGGGCAATGGATTCTGCCTGATTGCTTTTTTCCGAACGGAAGGACCCGGAGTCCACCTCGATCAACCCGAGAATATCCGGATTCAGCGGTTTGATGAAATCCATTATTTTTTTTAGATGGCCGTTGGTGTGTTTTAAATAGCCGCAGTAAGGAACTGGAAGGTGAAATTTCCTTCCAATTCCTGCTGCGTAACGTATATTGTACAAAACAAATCGCATGTATTCCTTATTTGATGTTCCTTTTGTTAAACCATGCAGATAATAAGACACCCCTTCTCAAAGTCAATGCCGAAATTAAATAGAGCCACCTAAATCATGCATAATAAATTGTGGTTTCGTAGATACTTTGGTAGTGATCCATAGGGACTAATTTGACACGTGCCACAATATTAAACCTTTACTTCAGTTTTTATATAATAACTAATTTTTATAATGCGGTTATAACCCTGCCTCGGATTCCACTTCAGAAGCGATCCCGGTCCAATCGTAGCTGGATAGGCCATGGGCCATAGCTGCTGAAAATCGATCTTGCAAAACGCGTGCAAAACGCATTGGAGTATTGCTTTCGATAGCGGTTTCGGCGATCAACCGGATATCTTTCAGACCCAATTGAAGTTTGAATAACGGTTCCGTGTAGTTCTTGTCAAGGATTTGTCTGCCGTAGTTCTGATAGATCGGACAGGCAAACAACGTTTCCCCGACAGCTTCTAAAAATTTATCGGCGTCACCATGGTTTTTTGAGACAAAAGTAAACGCCTCGGCCATGGCTTCAATGGCTGAGGCAATCAGAAAGTTGGCTGCCAGTTTCGCGACATTTGCGTTTTCAGAAGTGCCGCCGAAGTCAAATATCTTCATTCCAATAGCTTCCAACAATGGTATTGCACGTTTCTTTGCTTTTTCATCTCCAGCCATGAAATACGACTGTTTCTTTGCCAGGACACTGTCAGGACGGCCCATGACCGGCGCTGCAAGATAATATCCACCAAATCCCGATTGTTGAGAGGTAAGCCGAGCCGCAGTCTTCGGTAATATGGTGCTCATGGAAATATGAATTCCGTCCCTCCCCAAACGTTCTGCCAATTCTCCATTTTCTCCCACAACAGCGATCAATGCACGATCTTCAGAAACACAGCTCATCACTATTCCACCAGGCTCCGCTACATCCAGAGATTTTTTTTTAAATTCCACACCTAAGTCAATTAGGGAGGATGCTTTTTCAGGCGTTCTGTTATAAATGCTTAAATGATAGCCGGCCTTTATTAAATTATGGGCCATTGGCAGTCCCATCATTCCAGTACCGATAAATCCTATTTTCTTTTTTTCTGGCATGGCTACATCTCCTTATTATTCTTATTTTATAATTTTGCTCATTATATTTTCACAACTCGTTACCGAGCCGCAGGCCGGCCTCTCTCTCCACAGGTTTTAAGCAATTTTTTGTACGAAATTTAAGTAAAAAGCTTTTCATGCCAAATGTCAACATACCACATTTGTACTCAAATGGTTTTCTGCCATTTTTATACGGCATTTTTTTGTCACATCCAGAACATTTTGCCACAATAAGTATTGATATGGATTCTATATAGCATGTTGCGAAAAAATATTCTAACTTATCGATATTATATAGTTTTTAACGAAAATATAACTCGTTAAATAATGATGGCACTGGTTTTGCAGATACAAAAGATGATAGAAAATGGAGGTGAAATTCAATGGAAGCAATTAATTCTGCCATCGTTTTTGAAGAAACCCATGTCGCTTCAAAAGAAGAGCTTGTGTTATCGGTTGACATTGAGTCCGTGGAAGGTCTTATGGATCATTATGACGAGCCCAGCTATTTTTTCAGAGGTGCCTTTTTTGGTTTTATCTTATGTGTTCCTTTTTGGGCCGTTATCTTCTGGTTCATTACTTGATTGATTATCAATCGCTGTAAAAAGTTATTGAAAAAACAATATGCGTCATGGAGAATTTATGCAGCCCAATAAGGTCATCGTACGATTTAAGGACGGTATGATAATGAAAGGCAATACCAGTGACTTTTTTCCAAATAAGGTACGCTTTCACCTCAATCGTCTGGATGGCAAGATAGAGGAAATTAATATCGAAACTTTAAAGGCGGTCTTTTTCGTAAAGGATTTCGAAGGTAATAAAGATTATCAAAAGAAATATGAAGATTCGATCCATGGTGCAGGACGCAAAATCGAAGTGGAATTTACAGATGGTGAATCTATCACCGGTTATGCTTTGGGTTATTCACCTGACCGCCACGGCTTTTTCATAACACCGGCTGATTTGGCCAGCAACAATGAACGCATTTTTGTAGTAAAATCATCTACTAAAAATATTAAATTTCTCTAATGACACGAGATGAATTCAGGGAATCTCCCCGAAAAGATTCACGGCTATTTGTTGTTTTTGGACACCATTGCCTTCTGCAATTTTTCGGCCAAATCGCTATTGGACAAAGGGGTTTCGGACTGTGCAAAATTTTTCCAGGCACCATCGTCTTTTGAATCGCCTGGATTAAGGGTAATTTTACGTTCGCGGGGATGGATCTCCTCCACAATCACGACAAGCGAATCTCCTACGTTGAGTTGTTCCATCAATGCAGGCTTTTCGGCCCCGCTTATTTTCGATTTCGGCAGAAGTCCGGTGATACCCGGAGCCAATGAAACAAAATAGCCAAATTTTTCTTTTTTTTCCAATGTTCCTTTGACGACCTGACCAACCCTGAATTTGTCCGACACCTCCAACCATGGATCTCCCTGAGCATCTCTGATGCTAAGGGAGATCCTTCGCCCTTTTGCGTCGATTTCTTTGACCAAAACCGAAACCTTTTCTCCCGGGGTTACAACATCCTCGGGGTGAATGACTCGTTTGACATAGCTCATCTCGCTGATATGAACCAAACCCTCTATGCCGGGAACGATTTCAACGAAAACCCCAAATTTCATGCACCGGGTGACTTTTCCGATCACCTTTTCTCCCGGACGAATTTTCTCCGATACCGTATCCCATGGGTCGTTGCCAAGCTGTCTCATGGACAGGGAAATTTTTTTCTGATTCTTTTTGTCACCGTCCGCTATGTCGATAACCTTGACCGTAACCGTATCATCGGGTCGGACAATCTCTTCGATCTTTTCCACCCTGGACCAACTCAGTTCGGAAATATGAACCATGCCTTCGACACCGGGAATCAGTTCAACAAATGCGCCGTAGGGCATAAGTTTAATAACCCTGCCATTTAAAATATCGCCTTTTTTTAATGTACTGAAAAAGACCACTTTTTCCTTTTCCATGGCCTTTGCAAGAAGTTTTCGGCGGGAGACCACGATGTTTCTTCCGTTTTCTTCGAGTTGGGTAACCAGAAATTCATAGGTCTGTCCGACGTAACTTTCAGGTGCTTCGACATATTTTACATCGATCTGACTCATAGGACAAAAGGCGCGTTTTTGAAGCAGGTCCACGTTGAAACCACCTTTGCAGGTTTGTGTTATTTTTCCTTCAACAGGAATTGCGTTTTTATATGCGTCATTCAGAATATCGAACCCTCCGATCCCGGAAATTGCTTTGGATAAACGTATTTCATGTTCATCAAGGGCCACCACATACAACTCAATTTCATCACCTTCACTAAAAGGCATATTTCCCTCGTCGTCTAAAAGCTCAGCACGTTCAACGGTTCCGTCAATTTTTGTTCCCGTCTCCATAAAAACGGTATTTTTTCCGATGGAAATGATCTTTGCGGTCAATTTGTCACCGATCTGAAGATCGTCTTTCATACCGAAGCTGTAAGATTCAAAAAGTTCGGCGAAGCTTTCCTCTTCATTATCTTCTGTTTCATTGTTTAAGTCGTCTGACATGTCTATTGCTCCAAAAAAAAGATTAATGTAGATATGTTGTACGGTAAGTTTACTCTTCCAGAATTTTTCCCACTTGATTGATGATCTCTGTAGCTGTTGCCTTGTCTTTCAAAACGACCCTTTTCCTGGCATCAACTTTGACCTAGGTGGTTTTTAACGTCATCTCATCTAAAATGATTACGATGTCAAGTTCCTTTGTAGCTGCAGTTATGGTACTGCCACCTTCTGACCTGCGGTCATCAATTATGTTAATGTCCATTTTTTTCAAAGCGTCAATCGTAGCGTGGTGGACCTGATCTCTATAAGAACTGAAAGACCTGTAAGCTACATTGCTGAGGGTGTAGCTTGCTCCGACTCCAGCCCCCGTCAGGGCTACAGCTGTACATCCTGACAGAAACGGAAGAAGAAACGCAATGAAGTATTTTCTGAATATATTCATATCCTTACAATGCTATTGGTGCAGCTGGTTTTGCATCTGCAAAGTGCCCGGGAGGGTGAAGGCAAATTTCCACGAACCAGACCATATCATCTGACCATCCGAAATCATAAAAAAAATTACAGATACTTTATCAGTATCGACAACATTCTCAACAACAATTTATATACAGATATCATATTTTTCTGGTGTCGGGTCAAGTAAATCCTATTTTTGGAAATTGTCAAATCCTCTCCGTCCACCAGTAACTGTGATAGGTAGTCGTTTTTTTAATATACGAAGCGAAAAGGCTGAAAAAAGAACCGTATCGGTCGGCTTGCCATTAGCTTAATTGTGATTATTATACAAACAAGAATACGACAAGGTGGTGAATACTTATGACAGAATCAAAAATGAAATCGGAAAATCCCCAAAAGAAAAAATTTGTCATGGATCTGGAAAAACTCAACACCTATAATGCAGAGGGCTGTCCGGCATGTGGTATGAAGTTCAACCTGGGGGATATCGTTGTCGTTGCGTGCGGGACCTGGGAGGGAGGAAAAATAATCCACGATAGCGAAGCTGTTTTTGACGAAAGAATCTCCACTTATGTTGAGCGAAAGTGCTACAATCGCTGAGGAATGAAAAAGACGGTGTCGATCTCCTTTTCCAATAATGACTACATTTCCCACGTTGCATCTCCAAAAAAAGATCCATGGTCCTTATTCAAAAATGCTTCTATGGCTTTGCGCTTATCTCCCAGGCAAAATGAAGGTCCGTGACCTGGATAGCAGACGGTCTCGTCCGACCAGGATAATACGATGTGTCGTAATGTTTTCAAGGTTACCTGAAATCCCTCTGCGGACCAGGTTTTGCCCGGACCGCCGCCGAAAATCGTATCTCCCACAACAGCAAAATGGTAATCTTCATTCATTAGACATATTTGATCGGGAGTATGGCCGGGAGTATGAAACACGTTTATTTGATGATTGCCCACTTTAATTTTGCTGCCATTGGATAGCCAGCGGTCGGCCTCCAGATTCATGATGTCGGCATGAGTTCCGGAATGCGCCATCAGCGGAACCTCAAGTCGTTTTCGCATTTCAGACAAGGCCCCTATGTGATCGGAATGCGTGTGGGTCAATATGATTGCCACCGGTTCAGTTTTTGTCAGCAGTCTATCCAAAGCATCCGGCTCAGCCCCAGGGTCGACAAGCACACTTTTTCGGGTTTCCGAACAAACCAGTACATAGGCATTCATCTCCCATGGCCCAACTTTTTTTCTACGAATCTTCAACCCGGATTTCTTATGGTTTTTGATCATATCTGATTTACCGAAAATTCACACTAATCTTTTTTCATGGCATGGTTTCGAATAAGTCCTTCCTGACTCACAGAGGCAACGAGTTTGCCTTCCTTGGTGTAGATTTTCCCGTTGTTTAATCCTTTAGCCTTGTAAGCATTTGGACTTTTCATCATGTATAAAAGCCATTCATCCATTCGAAAATCCCGATGGAACCACAACGCATGATCCAGGCTGGCCACTTGCATATCACGCTCCCAGTAACTGTGCCCGTGAGGATAAAGAGATGTAGCAACGAAACCGAAATCAGATGCATACGCCAGCATATATTGGTGAACTCTAAAATCATCCGGCATTTTATCGATAGCTTTAAACCACGTGTAACCGACCGGCTCCCTTTTTTCCGGAGAAAAAGGGTCAATGGGATTCACCGGTCTAAATTCAATGGGTTTTTTGCACAAGATTTTATCCCGAATCGATTCCGGTATTTTGTCAGCAATTGCCATTGCAAGTTCGAGTTCGGATTCAATTCCTTCCGGCCCGGGGATATCCGGAGCCTTGTCTTGATGATCAAATCCCGGCTCGTCAACTTGAAATGAAGCAGACATGTTAAATATTGCACGTCCCTTTTGAATTGCAACGACACGGCGAGTGGTAAAACTTTTTCCATCACGAATGCAGTCAACGTCATAAATGATGGGCTTGTTTGCATCACCCATTCTCAGGAAATATGCATGAAGGCTGTGGGCTTTACGGTCCGATTGTATGGTTTGATATGCGGCTGATAAGGCTTGGCCCAACACTTGTCCACCAAATACACTTCCAAAACCCAAATCCTGACTTTGCCCTCGAAAAATATTCTCTTCTATTTTTTCTAGTTTCAGAAGCCGTAATAATTCCTCTAAAACATTATCCTCTTTACAAACGTTCATTATTCTCCTCTGATTGTTCTCCGGGTTCTGGGTGTTTTTTATTTATTAAATCGCTCAACGGACAATGCTTTTTTCAAACCGGATAAACTCCTCGACCCCTCACTTATCTGAGATGGTGTCCATTCATAAATGAGGATTTTGGCTAAGATCAAGGCATGCGAAAAAAATAATCACAGGCATATAATTGATATTCCGAAACTAAATGAAGTCGGGGCGCTCCGTACAGGGTTTATCTCCAGGTCCCGGCAGTCGCGCCTTTGACCCCCCTTTTGATTCGCCTTCAATGAGAGACTTTATGTCCGGATATGCATATATGGTCTTCGCATTATTTTGGGGTAAACCACCGGTATCGGCTGAAGGCCCATAAACACTGTGTACATTTTTTCCCAATATCCTGAGAATGCAAGTCTGCTCTCCTCGATGATGAGCCGTATGGGCGATTCGCCTCAGCATAATCCAGGTTCTTGATCGACTGGTATCAAAAAAAGAAACCTTTTTCTCCCACCAGGCTTTGTCCTTTGTTTTTAATATCTCAAACCGTTTTTCGGTATCTTCGGCATATCTTTTTATAAATTCAAGCCGTGTCTCTTTTTCAGGCAAAGGAGGGGCATCGACATCAATGCCGAACATGTTGCAAAACCATTTGTCTTCGCTAACGCATTGATGCACCATATATTCAAGCGGGTTCCGATCTTTCTTGTTGAGTGGATGAGGACGGATGAAAAGATCGTCATCCGTGAACATGCTCCAAACGCTAAGCGTCTTTATCCTTTCTGTGTCATAAGTATCTACAAGAAATTGATATTCCATTTTTGCTCCTTTACAGATCATTTTCCGCTAAGGTGCGGAGTTTGCCCCGTTGTTGCAAAAGCCCGTGCAAACGGGCGGCAGGACTTTTGATCCCACAATCAATTACCGGCTTTCCTAAAAAAAACCTGCTTTCTCTGCCTGAAGTTATACCGGATTCTCCCAGTGAGACAACTTTCCACAACGTCACTGATATTTTGCTGAAATATATGCGCGCAGTTCAACCCTTATATTCAAGCATGAACATAGAAAAAAAAGACTTCGAGACCTTTTGTGATTATACCGGCAGGCAGAACATCGTTTGTGTCTCTCTGATACCCTTTATGATTCTGATCTTGTCGTAAGCCAGGGACAGCATGCTGGCATCGTCCGGAGCCTGAATCTCTGCCACCACATCATAACGGCCGGCCGTCAGGTAAACGTTCTCCACCCCTTTGATTTTTTTTATCTTACCAGCGACCTCGCGATCTTTGCCTGGCTCTGAATTGATTAAAATAATTGCTTTTGCCATAATGTAGCCTCCTTTTAAATGAATAGATATACACGGGTGAATACCCCTGTCACTTGTAAACCAAGTTGTCGGGTTCAAAACCTTATTGTAATATCACTAAAACGAATATTCCTTGAAATGAAAGCTGATTCAAAATAGATGTCAGGTTGTAGAGGAAACTCTATATTGTGTAAGATTAGAGCAAATGAAATTTAGTGTCAAATAAATTACTCAAGTTTCGCATCCGAATAGGGCTGAGATAATTTTTTGGCAAAATCATATGAATTGTTTATTTTATGCAAAAATGATATCAGATTTAAAAAACCCTATGTCGGCTTTCATTTAAACAAAAACACGATTTGCAAAGGAGAATCTATGGAAACCAAACCAGACATCATCTCTGACGTGCGAAGTTTTATGAAAAGCAGGGTAATCCTTTCCGCCTCCGAATTAGATTTTTTTTCGAAACTGGACGGAAATTTTGTTTCCGCAAAAGAGCTGGCTGAGATGTCCGATCTGGATGAAAGGGCTACCACACGAATTCTTGATTGCCTGGTCACTTACGATCTTCTTGAGAAAGAGAACAATCGTTATCGAGCCACAGAAAAAGGTTCGCAACTTTCATCACTTAATCGGGAATCCCGTCTCCCCATGGTAAAACACATGAATCACATATGGAACAATTGGAGCCGCCTTACAGACGTTATTAAAAAAGGTACCAATCCATATTTAAGACCCGTTGTTGATTCGGAGTCAAAAGCAGACAGAAACGCCTTTATCGGAGCAATGCATGTCGCAGCAAAGCGTATTTCAACTAAAATAGCGGACACCTATAATTTGAGCGCCTTTAAAAAACTGCTGGATATCGGAGGCGGATCAGGGGCTTATACCATCGCTTTTTTAAAAAAAAACCCACAACTAAACGCTGTTATATTTGATCTTAAAGGCGTTATTCCTATTACAAAAGAAATAATCCGTGAGAACAATTTTCAGGACAGGGTCAAATTCGTTGTCGGGGATTTTTATGTGGATGACTTACCTTCTGGTTGTGATATTGCACTTCTATCAGCCATTATTCACCAAAACAGTTCTCAACAGAATGTTGAGCTCTACCGGAAAATTTATCAAGCCCTCGATCCTGGTGGAACGTTGATCATTCGGGATCATGTCATGGATGAATCTCGTACAAATCCACCGGCCGGAGCCCTTTTTGCGTTGAACATGCTGGTAAATACCCAAGCCGGAGACACTTATACATTCATGGAAGTAAAAAATACTTTAAATATAGCCGGTTTCATAGAAGTAAAACTCGCTATATCTGGAAAAGAGATGGACTGCCTTGTAGAGGCGATAAAGCCGAATCCAACATAAGTCCGGATGATAAAAATGAATGAAATAAATAATGTGTTCCTAAAAAATATTGATGACGTCGTTGACAGGCTCATCTCCGAATTAACATTTAAAGATAAAACAAAAATTGCCAATATGTCGGAAGTCGACCTGGTAAAACTTAATCTCTCTTGGGGTATATACATTAGAAAAGAATTTCGCCTTGAAGGCAATTATCCGCTGTTGAAATCTTTAAAATCTTATGCAGGCGTAAATGCAATGACCCCTGAACAGGCATCATACATCATAATAAAAGAATTGTGGGAGAAGCTTCAAAATTCTCACGTTTTAAAAATCATCAAATAGTGTCTGTCCGCAAATAGCAACCGACAGCCGGATCGTTTCCACCTGTCGGCAGGAAACAGAACATGCAAATCTAAAAAAAATGACTTGGCTGATAATAGAGGCATATGGCAAATTCCCTTGATGCAATTAAAAGTTTTGACTCCCTGATCTTTTCAGCGGGCCGCAAATATCCGTTTAATCAAAATCAATAGCGCATAGATTACCAATGCCCACAAGAGACTGTTGATAAATAGAGGTATAACAACATAGTTTCCGGGGAAAAACTGCCTTGGATACCATGCCAGTGTAATGACAGGAAAGTATAACACTTTAGATAGCATCGTCATCCCGCGCCCAATGAAAGACATCTGGGTTTTATTAACATTGGCTGTAAAGACAGACAACGTTATCATTGAAGCAAACTTCGTTAAAACAGAATGAGCCGCTGCGATAAAGAGAATTATAAAAGTTTTCTTCATAAAATTTCTTATACACCACCCATCATTAACGCACCCTCAATGATGTTCTCAGTCTGGTTTCTGGCATAAGGCCCGTTTTGTCCGATCACAAACATTACTTCAATGCGGTATAGCTGGATCCAATCTTTAAGCAGTAAAGCAGCTTTGATGTCATCCATTTGATCAAGATCGATACCGAGCATCTGGCGCCCATATCTCAAGGTCGCCTTTCTGGCGGAATCCAAATCTCCGGTCAGTTTGCCATACGATATAATAAGGGTGCCTGACGCGTCCATAACATTCTGTCTGATACATTCGGAATAATTTTCAGATGACATCTCCTTGAGTTTGAATCGTAAAGGCAATATGCCGGTGTCGGTTACCCTGCCTTTTGGTACCCATCCACCATGAGGAATTCCCATTTTAATTGCTATGTCAAGAGCTGCCTGGTCTGATTCGGTTTGTCCGCCTGAAATAATTTTTTTAAGCATAATACTCTCCTCGTTGATTTTGCAGCGATAATCTTTAAGGATTAAAATATTCATCGATGAACGCTTCGGACGACATGATTCTTATCAAAGGGTATATGGGGGTGCTTTTGTAATAAAGGCATCTGGATGTTTGTTAAACGCATCCTTAAGCATATCTACGATGATCTGGGCTGGTTTCATGGCAATCCATCCTTTAGGACTTCAACTTGATTGCGTTTTAACGTTACAGGCAGATCTTGACTCCCCTTTATTATTAGGTATCAGGAATAAAAACCAGGGTACCCTTTGGGAGTCCGTTAAAGTCGTTTATTTTATCACCGGCCACCAATTTTTTGGGTGGCAGGTAATATATTGTTTTCCGATTTTTGAACTTCTTACCGGCAATTTGGTAGGCGGATCGACCTTTATGAAGCTCGAAAGGACCCCGGTAACCGACAATAAGTTTTGTATTGGCAGGCAGATCATCCCAATCGGATATCATTGAACCGACTTTCATTTGGCCTGAAGGCATAAAATAGATCGTGGTTTTCAGTTTATACGCTTGACCGGCAAAAGACCATGCCGTGAGCCTGTCCGATATGATTTTTATGGGATCATCGCTTTTTATCAAAGAAAGGCTGTTCTCCTGATTCAGCATCACAACAGTTTTTGCAGGTATTCTGTCCCAGCCTATTTTATCTGAAATTTGATCACCGGTGTATATTTGACCGCCTGGAAATTTGTAGACCGTTGTCTGACTGTCGTAATCTTCTCCGGCGATTGACCAGGCAGTGTTAATTTTTGTAATGAGGTTCGCGTCATCTGTTTTTTCAACATATTCCCGCCGACCATAATATATTTTAGATAGCTGAAGATCGGCCAAAAGCCGGCCGGATCGCACATCGGGATCATAAGGCCAGGTGGGTCCTACTTCGGCTTTTTTGCGAATAAAATTTCTTGCACAACGTTTGCGCCCCCGTTGATTTCTTCTAAACCACCGGTTTGGTTTTCCATAGGCTACCTGGCTGTGGGTCAACACTGCCCGATCATCCAGGCCGTATACCCCTTGTAAAATGTCAATTAATATGCCCACGGAACGATACTGGTTTTCAGTGATGGGTGAGTAATGATACCCGACCAATTCAATTCCGATAGAGACTTTACTGATATCCGTCTCCCGGTTCCACATGCTAAGGCCGGCATGATCGGCCACGTATTTCTTGTCTAGAACTCTATAAGCGCGTCCGTTTCTGGCAATTACATAATTGGCATGCCCGCCATAGGTTCTCCGACCGTTTCGTAAGTGTTTTCCCTTCGAAACAACCCTTAACGTCATTTGAAGCCCGAGTTCCGAGGTGTGGACGATAATGTATTTTGTCTGTTTGCGCCTGATCTTTTTATAATTCGGGTTCAACCGTGAACGGTAATCTACAATGGAATGCTGAAAGTTCAGGCGATCGGTGCGAGTATATGCGGTTGAAAAATGTGGTCGATTTAAAATAAAAACAAGACATAAAGAAACCACCCATATCACTCGTTTATTATATAATTTTGACAAATCAATCATAAGTTCCATTACATTCAATACGCTTGCATTAAATAAATATTTGTGGAAAATATAGTAACACCTAATTTGAGCGATTGTCGAGGTTGCCGCAGATACAAGAAAGATGTCGTTTCGCTATAGTCAACTATGCGAAATGGCATCTGACGCAGCAGATGCGGTAAGATCGGCAATCCCGAAGGGTTTCAAATTTTAAAAATAAAATCATTATAATCCGTTAAAACAAAATATACTTGATCCCCTTTAAAATTTGAAACGCTCAATTTAGGTAACATTATATTCGGGATCAAATGACGAAAAAATATTCTAGCCGAAGTTGAGACAGAATGTCAACCGCCGCTTTTTTATAAAAAGGAAACATTATGGGTGACCAGCCAAATAAAATCATATGTTCCATGGTTCAGGTGAGCAAGTATTACGATAAAAAACCAGTCCTTAAAGACATATCATTGTCGTATTTTTACGGCGCTAAAATCGGCGTTTTGGGACTCAACGGCTCGGGGAAAAGCTCTCTTTTACGTATCATGGCGGGCAAGGACACGGAATTTAACGGAGAGTTGATTCTATCTTCTGGCCACACTGTGGGATATTTGGAGCAGGAGCCGGTTCTTGATGACACCAAAACCGTCAAAGAAACCGTTGAAGAGGCGGTACAGACGACCGTTGAACTCATGAATGAATTCAACCGCATCAACGAAACGTTCGCCGAGCCCATGTCAGAAGAAGAGATGGATCGCCTGATCGAGCGACAGGGAGAGGTCCAGGAAAAACTGGATGCAGCGGATGCGTGGGATCTGGACGCCCGCCTGGAAATGGCCATGGATGCGTTGCGCTGCCCGCCAGGGTATACATTGGTAAGCGTACTGTCCGGGGGGGAAAAACGCCGGGTGGCCCTTTGCCGGTTGTTGCTCCGCGCGCCGGACATTCTGCTTTTGGACGAACCCACCAACCATTTGGATGCCGAAACCGTGGCTTGGCTTGAGCATCATCTTCATCAATACCCGGGAACCGTCATCGCAGTGACCCACGACCGGTATTTTCTCGATAACGTTGCCGGCTGGATTCTGGAACTCGATCAGGGTCACGGCATCCCATGGAAAGGCAATTATTCTTCATGGCTCGAACAAAAACAGGAACGTCTCAGACAAGAGGAAAGGGCCGAAAGCCATCGTCAGAAAACCCTTCAACGGGAATTGGAATGGATCAGGATGACCCCCAAGGCCCGGCAGGTCAAATCCAAAGCTCGAATCAGTGCATATGAAAAACTGCTGAGCCGTGAAAGCGCGTCGCGAGCCGGAGATCTTGAAATCTATATACCACCGGGGCCTCGTCTGGGTAATCTGGTGGTTGAAGCCGAAAATGTATCCAAAGGTTACGACGATCGCTTGCTGGTCGAAAACATGTCATTCTTTTTGCCGCCAGGCGGCATTGTCGGCGTGGTGGGCCCCAATGGTGCCGGAAAGACAACGTTGTTTAAGATGATAACAGACCAGGAAACACCGGACACGGGCAGTATCCGGATCGGACAAACCGTTCGAATGGCCTATGTGGATCAGAGCCGGGAAAGTCTTGATCCGCAAAAAACCATTTGGGAGGTGATTTCAAACAAAGAAGATGTGATCGAACTCGGCAACATGTCAGTCAAATCCAGGGCCTATGTGGCTCGATTCAATTTTACCGGTACCGACCAGCAAAAAAAGGTCGGCATGCTATCGGGCGGCGAACGCAACCGTGTTCATCTGGCCTGCATGCTCAAACAGGGCGCCAATGTTATTCTTCTTGACGAACCCACCAATGACCTTGACGTAAACACCCTTCGCGCCTTGGAAGAAGCTCTGGAAAATTTTGCCGGGTGTGCGGTAGTGATCAGCCACGACCGTTGGTTTTTAGACCGTATTGCCACGCATATTCTGGCCTTTGAAGGAGACAGCCGGACAATATGGTTCGAGGGAAATTATTCGGAATACGAGGCGGACCGAAGAAAGCGGCTGGGCGTCGAGGCTGACCACCCTCACAGAATCAAGTATCGCCAGCTTACACGGGATTGACCGGGCTGCAGCCTGATACGATTCTCTGGAGACAGGGAGCGGGGAGTTTCCATTTGTAAGATCGCATCATTGATAATGCTTTTTTTCAAACCGTGGAGACGATGGAATGAAAGGAAAAATCCAATGAAACAACATCCACTGGCTGGAAAGCCGGCGACAAAGTCTATGCTGATCAACATTCCCAGACTGGTTGCCTCTTACTATACTCTGGCCCCATCAAGCCCGGTATCCTTTGGAACCTCCGGACACAGAGGTTGTGCCTTTAAGGGCACGTTTAATGAAATGCATATTGCTTCAACTGCACAGGCCATTTGCGAATATCGGATATTAAACGGAATCAACGGCCCCCTGTACCTGGGTTTCGACACCCATGCGCTTTCCGAAGCGGCATTTAGGACATCGTTGGAAGTTTTTTCTGCCAACAACGTTAACGTGGTTATCCATGCCGAAGACGAATACACCCCGACGCCGGTTATCTCTTTTCTCATACTGGAACACAACAAGGGAAAAACAAAAGGATTTGCAGATGGCGTGGTGATCACGCCCTCCCATAATCCACCCCGGGATGGCGGATTCAAATACAACCCTCCCCAGGGAGGTCCCGCCGATGTGAATATCACCGACTGGGTCCAGGACCGGGCAAACCAGCTCATGAATTCAGATGGATCGGATATTCTTAGGATGTCCTATGAGAAAGCGCGTCAGGCCCCGACAACCCGCATCCAGGATTTCATTACGCCGTTCGTTGACGCACTGTCGCAGGTCATCGATATAAAGATCATCCAAAATCAGGGCGTCCGGATCGGTGTGGACCCGATGGGGGGTTCCGGTGTACATTTTTGGGAACCCATTGCCGAAAAATACAACCTCGATATTACGGTTGTTAACACAGATGTGGATCCGACCTTCGGATTTATGACAGTAGATTCGGATGGGGAAATCAGGATGGACTGCTCCTCTTCTTTTGCCATGGCAAACCTGATTGGTATGGCAGACAAATTCGACATTGCCTGGGGAAACGATTCCGATTTTGACAGACATGGCATTGTGTGCCCCAGCGGCCTAATGAACCCGAATCATTACCTGTCGGTGGCTATCTGGTACCTCTTGCAGAATAGGCCAAAATGGGGGAAACATCTGGCAATTGGCAAGACATTGGTCAGCAGCAGCATGATCGACAAGGTTGTTGGGGGATTAAAAAGAGCGCTTTACGAAGTCCCGGTGGGGTTTAAGTGGTTTGTGGACGGCATGTTGAATGGAACCGTTGCGTTTGGCGGTGAAGAAAGTGCCGGGGCATCCTTTTTGCGAAAAGACGGCTTCGTGTGGACCACGGACAAAGACGGGTTTTGTATGTCGCTTCTGGCTGCAGAGATATTGGCAAAAACAGGAAAAACTCCGGATGAAATCTATGCCGACACATTGATCCCCAAATATGGAGAACCGTATTATAAAAGAGTCGACGGCCCGATTTCAGATGAACAGAAAAAGGTTTTAAAAGGCCTGACACCCGATGCCATCAAAACGCCCACATTGGCAGGCTTGCCCATTACGGCGGTGATGACCACCGCTCCGGGAAACAACGCCCCCATCGGCGGGGTCAAGGTAGTGATCGAAGATGGCTCCTGGTTCGCCATCCGGCCGTCGGGCACCGAACCCAAAATGAAACTTTACATCGAAAGCTTTGGCGGAGAAGAACGCTGGAAGCAGATCCATGATGAAGCGTTGCCGCTGATATTCGGAGACAAATAGCAAAAATCCGCACTGAGCCATTATCGAGTTTGCCGAAGATGTAAAAAGTTTAATTGCCGGTAATCAAAAAATCAAGGTATCATACTTATCCTATGATTGGCAATTTGACGACAGCGCTGAAAAACCTCTTATGGACACCCAAAAGACTCCTGATATTGATGTCTGAAATTTATTTTTACAAAAGAAACCATCTATTAAAGCTTATTCCATTTATTTTTATTCTAATATCTTGGAGTTGGCCTTTCATTGCGATTTCAGGAGAGAATGAAGCTGCTTCTGCCGTTAATGAAAAACAACTATCGCAATTGGAAGATGGTAATATTTTAGTTTATGTGCAGCGATTCGAGGAGCAAAAAAAGGGAATGGTGGAAGCCCTGGTTTTAATCAATGCTCCGGCGAAAACCATATGGAAAATAATGACTGACTGTCCGGGAGCTCCAACATTTGTGCCCGGGCTTAAGGCCTGCAAGGTTTTGGATTCAGGAAAGAACTGGGAAATCATTCGCCATGAGGTCAAGTGGATATGGTTTTTCCCCAGAATCTCTTATGTATTTCGAGCAGATTACCAAATAAACAAGCGAATTGACTTTGTTAGAATCAAAGGAGATCTTCGTGAGATGAAAGGGAGTTGGCGTTTATTTTCTATGGATAAAGCGGGTCAAACCATTGTGCGTTACGAGGTTTATCTGGACCCCAGTTTTTTTATTCCACAATGGCTGGTGGAACGGTCGCTCATGAAGGATCTGCCAGACATGCTGGATGCTCTCCGAACAAAAGTAAGAAACAGTTTCTTGAATCGAAAACTCCATGGGTCAACACATAGTATTGCAATAGAAAAATGATCTCTATTATCATTCCGGTCCTTAATGAATCGCAGATCATCGAGTCGTGCCTTCTTCGTCTCAGAAAGCAAATTGAACACCATGAAATCGTGGTGGTTGACGGCGGAAGCAATGATGGTACGCTGGACATTGTCAGAACTTTTTCGGATGTAAAATGGCTGTGTTCTCCTGCGGGACGGGGAATTCAAATGAACAAAGGCGCTGAGGCCGCCGAGGGAGATTTGCTTCTGTTTCTTCATGCAGACACCTGTCTTCCCTCAAGAGGTCTGGCCAGGATTGAGACCCTTATGACCCAGGATGGAATTGTTGCCGGTTCCTTTTCATTGAGTTTTGAAGAATCCAATGTACTTCTAAAATTATATGCTCTGTTCAGCCGAATAAACCACCTTCTTTTCACATACGGAGATCAGGGCTTATTTATGACCCGGCGCATCTATGAGTTGATCGGAGGTTTTCAAGAGATTCCCATTATGGAAGATGTGGAAATTCAAAAAAGGCTCAGGAAAATGGGGCGGTTTGTCAAGATTCGTAAACCCGTCGTCACGTCCGCCCGGCGATTTATTAAATATGGCATTATCAAACAACAGTTTCTAAACATAGGGCTCGTATCCCTATACCATGCAAGATTTTGCCCTTTTTGGCTTAAACGCTTTTATGTATATCGTTCTTAGTTCGTATCCATCCAGAAATGGAAGATTTAGGTTGAGGCCAAGGCCGATGCTATCAAAACGCCCATGTTGGCGGGGTTGCCATTACGACAATGATGACCACTGTTCCAGGAAACAACTCCGGCAAAATGCTCTGTTGCAACTTTTTACCCTTTCACCTCAGGCAGGCTAAGCTATGCCCAATAATTTGCTATATGTGTCTAAAAGCTCTTCCACAAATGTTACGATTTTTTTATTGGTTTCGAGGAACTGGATGCCGGTTCGATATTTTCCAAAATTCGCTGCATTGCAATAAATGACCTTGCCTTTAATACTCACGGATTCATCTTCAATATCGATGGACAATAATAGAATATTTTGCCATTCAAAAGGGTCATGGGTTTCTATGAGAATTCCCCCCTGACTGATATTTACAGACTTTCCTCTCCCCTGCTTTGTCTGATTGCCACTGTCATCCATACAACGATAAGATACGAGGTTATTTATATTGACCCTCGGATGTTTTCTTTTTTCCACAAACGTCAAGTTTCATCTCCTTTCCATTACGGGGTTGTTCCGTTAAGCATATTGTGATCAGCCTTTTTGAGAAAAACAAGGCTTTGCTGCGTTTCACGGGGTGTGCTTCCCCGTGTAACGAAATTGGCGGAGTGGCTTCGTCATTTCAGTGACTTAGCAGTGAGGGAGACCGCGGCTCCCGCATGCTTTTCGCGGGAGAAGCGGAGGGGGCAGGAATGCCACCGCTGCAAAGTCATTGAAATGACCAGACACGTAGACACCGGAGTGAAGCGGGGAAGCACACTCCGTGAAAACGTACAGGCATTACATATCACCTTTTCCAAGTGGAATCACTGAAATTGTATTTGGCTCTTTGATTTTCGTGTGGACCAGCAAACTGGTTGGATTTTCCCATGGTAGGTTCATGCTGATAACGATCAACTCGTTGCCACGAATGAGCACCTCGCATGGCTGGACCAGAGATCCATCGGCTCTGTCTGTATCCGAATTTTTGTGCAATGTTTGAACATTTCCCTTCATATCCACCACGAGAACAGCGTTATTCAGTATATCAGCAACATATATACGATTGTCTTCCTTTCGCCACACGATACCGGCGGCGGAAACCATGTCATTACTTTTGGCAAACAGCCTGGTCTCTACCCGCTCACCTTTATCGTCGAAACTTGTCCTATAAATTAACCCGTCTTCAATGATACTGGTATAAAGATTTCCTTTCCCATCCACGGTCACACCATAGGCCCCGAACCCTTCCCTTCCACTGGAACGAAACACCTCCATCAAATGTCTTTCTGGATTGTTCTCATCATAGGGGGGCAATATCAAACACCCGCTTTTCAACTCGTCAATTTTAAAAGCATAGATCCCGCTGAGAAGTTGTGAGTTTTTTTCAGTCCCTTTCGGGTGGGCGAGTACCGATTCCGTTACAAATAAGGTATCCCCCTTCCACACCATACCGTTGGCAACCATAAAGCCCTCCACAACAACATCCATGCCAACGGGCCGGCCGTCTATGATATCGATTCGAAGGAGACGGGATTGTTGATGATTATCCCAAAAGCTCTGCATATCTGCCACATAAAGATTTCCATCAGGTCCGAAAGCACAATTCATGGGACCGATTTTTCCTGTATCCGGATGCATGTCTTCTTCACGGAATTCATACCACGTGGTCAGTTCGTTGTTCTTGTCGACCTTCACCATCTTAGGCGGAACGGGGGATTCAATAAGTCCGTCCTTAAACAATGCGTCACTGTTGAAATTCGGTATTGACAGGATGATATTGCCATCTGCATCCAGTGTGGCTCCGCTTGGAGTATTGTAGGACTTTGGCAGGCGAATGAGCAGCCGGGCAGCATGTTTCTCATATTTTTTTGGGGGAGTTGACGCACAGCCAGTCGACAATAATAACATTGCTGCCATTAATGACGCAAATTTCGTAATCTTAAAGCATTTCATGATTACCCCTTTTTATGCTTAATACGAAAGATATCTTGAAGACATCTTTCTGCAAATACAATGTTAGCTTGACGGGTGATTCTACATTATTTTTTACGATATCACAAGAATTATGGAGCTTCAAAAAACTTGGATTCATAACAAAAAACGACGGGACATTGATGGACCTGTCCTTTTCGCGAAAATGATATGACTTAACGAAATGTAACGATACACCGGATTTCCATCAGGGGGTTTTTGGCAATGCTCGGGAGTGTCCTTTGATTTCTCCTACCACATCACAACGGCAATCAAGCATAAATATCTATAAATGGTTCGTGTTTGGAGTTTATCAATTTTCTTCCGTCAGGTCCATAATTACCATCTGATTCATCTTGGACACATATTGTAAATACGACTTGATCTTGATAATGCCTGGGATACAGGTCGTAGAAAACCGCATCCAGGTTAGTGGGTTTGGGCACAGGTAAAAAACTATTAGAAGGTACCAAAGCTTTTACACTACTGATATTCACAGGCAGATTCCGGATCAATTAAATTTAAACAAAAAAACCGAATAACCCATTTCCTCAAGGCAGCCCGGCCATCTAAATTTAGACCCGTGGCTTTCCGTCTCCCGATCACTCGGGGTTTGGCTTTATCTTTTAGATGATATACCTGATTTTTTCTGCAAATATTATGCCCAATAAATATATTTAAATCTTTTCAATATATTTCAAATAGTTAACAATTTTAATGTTGAATCGTCTAAATAATTTATAAGATGGATTCCACAATATTTATTATATTTTTTTCACATTGTGTAATTTAGGTAACAAAAATAATATGACGATAATTTCATTTCCATCAGGCTGATAAACCACCAGAGGTGGATAAAGTGCTATCCGGAAGCTACAGGCCCTGCAAAAGATTTAAAACATCAAGAGGCTCGTCAACAATAGCGCCTGCTCCACTTTCCTGCAGCTCTTTTTGGGAACGAAAACCCCAAAGCACGCCAACGGGAAACATACCTGCGGAAACAGCTGTTTTCATATCAATGGCGGTATCCCCGAGGTAAAGGAAATGAGATGGCGGAATGGACAATCTTTTTGCTGCTTCAAGCGCCCCCTGTGGATCCGGCTTGCGGGGAACCGAATCACGTTGCCCGAAAACAACATCGAATTCCCATTTTGAAAGAAAGGTTTTTACACATTTTTTTGTAATGGCATCCTGCTTATTTGATAAAATCCCTAGTTTCAGGCCTTTTGCTTTTAATGTATCCAACATACTGGGTATGGCAAAATAAAGTTTGGACTTTACATTATAATTTTGAGCATAATCTTCAATATATTCATTTAAACAAGCATCGATAATTTTTTCCTTACGATATTTTCGGGGCAATGCCCGTTCAATAAGGATTCTCGATCCATCTCCGACAAATTTCCGGTAAGTGGAGATCGCATGTGTTGGATATCTTTTCTTGGACAGTACCCTGTTTACAGCATCACCGATATCATTTAGGGTATCAATCAATGTCCCATCAAGATCAAAAAGTACTGCTTCAAATATCATATTTGTGTGTTACTCCAGTCCGCTTAAACGTCATTTCTTGAATTGAAAATAACCAACTGTTTCCATCACCAATAATGGGCCCTATCAAAAATTTTCATAACATATTCGGGTTAACCGGCATTCACTTCATATTAATCATTAG
>Ga0210086_1000444_pt1 | contig 24029 bp, 19 predicted proteins | sample China_Galinas_PW_3_FD_184867 | JGI IMG/M metagenome (GOLD analysis project Ga0210086, IMG submission 184867) | Wetland microbial communities from San Francisco Bay, California, USA, that impact long-term carbon sequestration - China_Galinas_PWB_D2... | ecosystem: Environmental > Aquatic > Marine...
TCGAAGACGACGAAATCAATCTTCTCGAATACCTCCTGGTGGTTGTAAAACACAAAAAGATGATCCTGTCCACAATGGTTGTTACCTTTGTTTTGGCCTGCCTGGCAACTCTTTTAATGCCGAATATTTATAAGTCGACTGCCAGAATTCTCCCGCCGCAACAGGAGAAAAGTGGTCTGAGCGCGATGCTCGGTGGGGTGAGTGATCTGGCGGCTCTGGCGGGGCTTTCAGTCGGCGGTGGCTCAGGTGATCTTTATGTCGGCATGCTTCAAAGTCGGACGATTTCAGATGCCATTATCGATCGGTTTCATCTCATGGATGTTTATGACCAGAAGTACCGGGTCAAGACCTATGACAAGCTTGCCAAATATGTTGATGTTTCTTTGGGAAAAAAAGACGGGATTATTTCAATAACTGTTGAGGATGAGGACCCTCAGCGTGCGGCAGATATCGCAAATGCCTATGTTGAGGAATTAAAGAAGCTGAATATTCAGTTCAATCTGAACAATGCTGGGCGGGAAAGGCAATTCCTGGAGAATCGTATCGAGGTTGTCAAGGTCGATTTGAGGAAAGCTGAAGAGGCCTTGAAGACCTTCCAGGAACAGAACAAGGCCATCCGGATTGATGACCAGGCAACGGCGATTATCCAGGCTATTTCTCAATTGAAGGGGGAGCTGGCGAGCAGAGAGGTGGAACTGGGGGTAATGCTGTCATCTCAAACGGAGCAGAACCCGCAGGTTAAGTCGCTACGACAGGGGATAGCAGAACTTAAAGGGCAGCTTCAAAAGCTCGAGCAGTCACCAACTGGCAAAAAGATTTCGGACGATATTTTTATTGCGACTTCGGATGTGCCGGATTTGGGGATTCGGTATGCGCGATTGATGCGCGATTTTAAAATCCAGGAAACACTTTTTGAATTGCTGACCAAACAATATGAAGTTGCAAAAATATCCGAGGCAAAAAACATGTCAACCATTCAGGTTCTGGATGTGGCCCAACCTCCCGACAAGAAAAGTAAGCCCAAACGAAGCCTGATTGTCTTGATAATCACCTTTCTGGCTAGCATCGGGGCTATGTTCTGGGCCTTTATCCGGGAAAGTTCAGAAAAGCTATCAGAAGAAGACCGAGAACGTTTGTCGCTGATTAAGAGCCACCTCATGTTCCGGCGAGTGAAACGGTAACCAGGGTAGTTTTGGAAAGAGCCAAAGTTGATTCGAACAATGGGGAGTGTTTGTGGAGTTAAAAGATAAAAAAGTTTTAGTGACTGGAGCCGATGGCTTCATCGGGTCACATCTCACCGAAGAGTTAATCCGCAATGGGGTATCCGTCCGTGCCTTTGTCCAGTACAATTCTTTCAATTCCTGGGGATGGCTTGATCAGTTCCCTGCAGAAGTTCGCGGCTCGCTGGATGTATTCGCCGGCGATGTCAGGGACCCGTATGGGGTTCGGACAGCGATGCGGGGGTGTGACGTGGTTTTTCATCTCGCGGCCCTGATAGCCATCCCCTACTCATACCATTCTCCTGAAACATACGTGGATACCAATGTCAAGGGAACACTGAATGTGGTGCAAGCAGCCCGTGATCTTGGTGTTGAAAAGGTTGTTCACACTTCAACCAGCGAAGTTTACGGAACGGCCCGGTTTGTTCCGATTACTGAGGATCATCCTCTGCAGGGACAATCCCCCTATTCCGCTTCAAAAATAGGTGCCGATCAGATCGCAATGTCTTATTATTCTTCCTTTGACACTCCTGTTGCGATTATTCGCCCCTTCAATACCTACGGCCCTCGACAATCCGCCCGTGCCATCATACCCACGGTCATTTCCCAGATTGCCTCTGGAGTTGACAGGATTAAACTTGGAGCGCTTCATCCCACCCGTGATTTCAACTTTGTGACCGACACCGTCCGTGGCTTTATTGCAGCGGCCGAATCTGAACGGTCAGTCGGCGAGGTGATCAATGTGGGGAGCAACTTTGAGATTTCCATCGGGGATACGGTTGCATTGATTGCTGAGGTCATGGATGTGCAGGTCGAGATTGAAACGGAGCAGGTCCGGTTGCGCCCCGACAAAAGTGAAGTGGAAAGACTATGGGCTGATAACCGCAAAGCGCTCGATCTCTTGTGTTGGTCACCCGAGTTTGGAGGCAAGGACGGTTTTCGCCGGGGTTTGGCGGAAACGGTGAAATGGTTTTCTGACCCCGCCAATCTCGCCCGTTATAAGGTTGGAATCTACAATATATGAAAACCGGTTTCGATGCAGATAAGGCTGTCGATGCACTCAGGGCGGTGCTTGGAACAACCCGAGAACAGATAGCGCTTCATGAACCAATCTTTTCTGGGAAGGAATGGGCCTTCGTTAAGGAGTGCCTCGACACCGGTTGGGTGTCATCAGTGGGGAAATATGTTGACCGGTTCGAGCGTGACCTAGCTGATTATACAGGTGTGGCTTGTGCCGTTGCCGTAGTCAATGGAACTGCTGCCTTGCATGTTTGTCTGCAACTGGCCGGAGTTCGCCCCCAGGATGAAGTCCTGGTTCCTGCACTGACATTTGTCGCCACTGCCAATGCTGTTCGTTACTGTAATGCTATCCCCCATTTTGTCGACTCGAATGAAGACACCCTTGGTCTCGATCCATTCCGGCTGGCAGATTACCTTCGAGACGTAGTAGAAATGAGAAATGGGGAGGCGTGGAATCTTAGATCCGGACGCCGGATTTCTGCAGTGGTTCCCATGCATACCTTTGGTCACCCTGTGGATCTTGATCCTCTGGCCGAGCTGTGTAATCGATATGGGATCGTTTTGGTCGAAGATGCCGCCGAATCTTTAGGCTCTTATTACAAAGGCCGCCATACAGGAAACCATGGCCGAGTTTCCGCTCTCAGTTTCAATGGTAACAAAATTCTAACGACCGGCGGCGGTGGAGCGATTCTGACCAACGATCCAGAACTGGGCAGACAGGCCAAGCACCTAACCACAACAGCCAAGGTTCCTCATGCCTGGGCCTTCATTCATGATCAGACCGGATACAACTACCGCATGCCCAACATCAATGCAGCCGTGGGGTGTGCTCAACTTGAACAGTTGCCGGGGTTCCTGAATAATAAACGGGCACTTGCCGAGAGGTATCATCAGGTTTTTAAATCTGTGGAAGGCCTGAGGTTATTTTTGGAACCGGAATTTGCCAAGAGCAACTATTGGCTGAACGTTCTGGTGTTCGACGATTCTTGTGCTGACCGGCTAGAAGGTTTTCTTAAACTGACCAATGACCGAGGGATTATGACACGTCCCGCCTGGACGTTGATGACTGATTTACCCATGTTTAAGGATTGTCCCCACATGGATCTTCCAGTTTCCCAGGGGTTGGTGCGCAGGCTGGTCAATATACCCAGCAGTGTCAACCTTTATCAGGCGTCGAATGGCATCAGCCACCACCGGGGTGGTGAATGACAGCTGTAGAGAATCAATCATTTCCGGTTCTGATCCTTGGTGCTGGCGGCCACGCCAAGGTTTTGATTGAGGCACTGCACCATCTTCACATACCGATCAAAGGAATTACCAGCGCTGACCTTGCCTCCCAGGGGCAAGCGATACTCGGGGAAACCATTATCGGGGGCGACGACAAGATTACTTACTTTTCGCCTGATCAGATCAGGCTGGTCAACGGCCTCGGCTCGATCGGGGACAGCCTGGTTCGACGAAAGCTTTATGAATCCTGGCGGGCGCGAGGTTACTTTTTTGCCAAAGTGGTACATCCTGCGGCGGTGGTGGCCGCTGATGTTGTCATGGAAGATGGAGTGCAGATCATGGCCGGAGCAGTGGTTCAGCCCGGTACGATAATCTGCGCAAACAGTATCGTGAACACCCGTACTTCCGTGGATCACGATTGCCATATTGATGCGCATGTGCATCTTGCTCCTGGTGTTACGCTTTCGGGTGGCGTCCATGTGGGGGAAAATACCCACTTGGGGACCGGTGCTACGGTGATCCAGGGGGTTAAAATAGGCCGAAACTGTCTCGTTGCAGCCGGTGCGTTGGTAGTCAATGATGTTGATGACGGAATGCGAGTCAAAGGCGTTCCAGGGGAAATTTTCTAATCAGGACCGTTTGCCAGGTTATGAATAAAGTTGCTTTCATTACGGTTGTTTATCCAGGTGTTCAAGAATATCTGGCAGATTTTTTTTCATCACTGGGGCGACAAACAAGGCATGATTTTGATGTCATAATTTTCAATGACGGGTTTTCGAACTTCGACAAAATTGTGCACAAATATCATAACCTGTCTTTGCTGACACACGATTGTAATGGATCTCCGGCCAAAATCCGTGAATCTGCGATTAACTGGGTGAGAAACCAGCAATACGATTATGTTTTGTTTGGCGATTCCGATGATTATTTCGCGGAAAATCGTATCGAGGTTTGTGTCGATCAACTTGGCAGGTCTGATATCGTCGTCAACGACGTTTCGCTCACAGATGACGCGGGAGTGACTTTTTCCCCGGGCTATTTTTCCGCCAGGATGACCAATAATTCCACGGTCGGAATTGAACAGATCCGGGAAAAGAATTTCTTCGGCCTGTCGAATTCAGGCGTTCGTCGCGAGGCCTTGGCGGAAGTGCGCTTCGACAGCAGACTGGTTGCCGTGGACTGGTATTTTTTCAGCACCCTTCTTCTGAGACGGAAAACGGCAGTATTTACCAGCGATACCACAACCTTTTACCGGCAGCATGGGGAAAACACTGTTGGCTTTCGGTGTCTTAGCGAAAAGCAGGTCATGCAGGCCTTTGCCGTAAAAACTCGGCATTTCCAGTGCCTGTCAGCCATTGATCCCAATTTCCTGGAAATGGCCAGCGCCTACCAACGGACTTGGGAAAACCTCAGCGGCAATCCGGAATTTTTGCGGGCGTACTGCCAGCAGATTGATCAACATCTTGATCCTCAGCCCTTCTGGTGGGAAGAGGCGCAGCTAGTGGAGAACCTCAATGAAAATTAGAATTTCCAGCGGACATGAAATCTGCAACTTCGGTCTGCCGTACATTATTGCCGAAATCGGTGCCAATCATAACGGTGACATAGATTTAGCGAAGCAGATGATTGACGCGGCCAAAGCCTGTGGGGCCAATTCGGTCAAATTTCAATCCTGGACCCCTGAGTCGCTAATTGCAGAGGAGGAGTACCGGAACAACCAGAAATACGATGACTCTCCCAAGAAGCATTTCGGTTCTTTACGCGAGATGGTGGAAAAATATTATTTACGGGAAGACCAGCACCGGGAATTGAAGGAATATTGCGATGCGCAGGACATAGCCTTTTGTTCAACACCATTCTCCCGGCAGGAGGCCGACCTGCTCGCGGAACTCGATGTGCCGTTTTACAAAGTTGCCTCGATGGACATCAACAACCCTGAGCTGCTCAGATATATTGCCCGTAGACAGAAGCCGGTGCTACTGTCTACGGGTATGGCGACCCTGGCCGAAATCGAGCAGGCCATCCGCGTTGTTGAGGAGGAAGGAAATCAGCAGATCGTTTTGCTGCATTGCATTTCCATCTATCCCCCTGCCTATGAGGATATCAACTTGCGAAATATCTCCATGCTTCAGCAGACCTTCGGCTATCCTGTCGGGTTTTCTGATCACACTTTCGGAACTGCAATCCCACTGGCCTCTGTGGCCCTGGGATGTTGTCTGATTGAAAAGCACTTTACCCTGGACAAAAAACTGCCCGGTTGGGATCATGCAATTTCTGCCGATCCGGCTGAAATGGAGGTAATTGTCAGGGAATCGCGCAATATCTACCTGGCCATGGGGACCTCCAGGCGGATTGTCTCGCCGGCCGAAATAGATAAAAGACGTAAATTCAGGCGTAGCCTCGTAACCACGCGACCCCTCCCCGAGGGCACGGTTCTCAACGCCGTCGATCTGACCTGCAAGCGCCCCGGAACGGGGATTGCGCCCGATGCTCAGCCCTATGTGATTGGACGGACCCTGGCCCGGGGCCTGGGCGCTGATGAGTTGGTACGGTGGGAAGACCTGGCCTAGAGGAAAGCCGAATCATGGGAAAGACAGTTGCCTGCGTTATCGCCCGTACGGTCTCGACCCGGCTACCGCTGAAGGTTCTGCGGAGCGTCGCGCCCGGCCTTTCGATGCTTGATTTCATGCTGCAGCGTCTGAAAAAGGTTGCAGGCATCGACAGCGTCTACCTTTGTACTTCCTATGAAGCGATAGACGACATTCTCGAAGATGTGGCAGCAGCTAACGACGTCAAGTGCTACAGAGGATCCGCGGATGCGGTCATCGAAAGAATCATCGCCGTCGGCGATCAAGAGAGAGCAGAGAACGTCATCCGGGTCACTGGCGATAATGTTTTTACCGCCTGCGAATTTCTCGGGGAACAGATTGAAATCCACCGGCGCGAGGCGCTCCAGTACACCCGCATAACAGGCCTTCCACTCGGTGCCACCGCCGAGGTGATGTCCCTGGAGGCGGTCAAGGATTGCTACGGCAGAATCGATCCCGCAGTCAGCGAATACCTGCTGCTGTATATGTTCGATCCTTTTTCATATCGTTGCGGGGCATTGAAAGTCACAGGGTTGCCTGACTGTTCACGACTGTCGTTGACCGTTGACACTCCGGCCGATCTGCAGCGGACCCGGGACATCCTTAAGTACTACGGCGGAGAAAAAATCGACATTCGCTTGCGGGACATCATGGAGATTATCAACAATTACGATTTGCCGCAGACACTGATTGAGGAGTCAGCACCGCTCAAAATGCCGTATGGACAAACTGTTTCCTTTGCCGACTTTCAGTCTGACATGGCGGCGCGGGCCGGGAAATCCACTGCATTCCTGATTGGGGCTTGAAATGAGTTATTACCTTTACGCCGAAACCGCTTTTCACCACGAGGGAGACGAAGCTTACCTCGGCGAGTTGATCCGGGCCGTTGCGGGAACGGGCGTGCAGGGCATCAAGTTCCAGGTTTTGCTTAACGTCGACGAGTTCGTCTCCTCCAGGCATCGCGCCTACGAATCAATCCGCCAGTGGGTCTTCAGCCTTGAACAGTGGCGGCGTCTGTTCCGACTGGCTTTAGAGCAGCGTCTCGAAATCATTATGATGCCCCTCGATACAGCCGCGTTCCGGCTAGCCGAGGAATTCCCCGTCGCCCGGCTCGACCTGCACTCGGTCTCCTTCCACGATCCAGCGATGTTACAGGGGCTGAATACCGCAGGCAAGCCAATCATTCTGGGCGTCGGTGGCCGGACCCAGGCCGAAGTCGAAGACAAGGTCGATTATTTTCATGACAAGCTGCTGACCCTCATGGCCGGGTTTCAGGCGTTTCCGTCCGACCTGCGTGATGTCCGGCTCTCCCGCGTGGCCTTTCTCAAGGAGCACTACCCCGCCCAAACGATTGGTTATGCCGACCATACCAGCTACGACGACCCTTATACCATAACTAGTCTTGAATACGCGTTTTTACTCGGTGCACGAGTATTTGAAAAGCATGTCACCTTGGATGAGGGGGAAAAGCGTGTCGACTATGAGGCGGCGGTGGGCATCGACAAGCTGGCGGACATCAAGGGTCGACTCGATTATCTGGAATCGCTGCTTTCCACTTCGTCGGAAGAAGCCCTAACAATGAGTCCGGCTGAGATCCGTTACCGGGAACGGCAGAAATTTGCGGTTGCCCGGAGGGCTCTGGCGGCCGGGCATGTGCTGGGTGACGGCGATCTCGTGTTGAAAATTACCGATGAGGCCCAGGGCCTAGCCGATTGCGAACAACTCATCGGGCGACGGTTGAAGCGCGAGGTGGGTCGGGATGAAGTTATTACAGGGGATGTTGTTAAATGAAGTACACACTGACGTTGTGGAAAGACACCAGATTCGAAGACGCCGTCGAGGCACTTGACCGGGGTGGCATTGGCTTTCTCGCGTTGCTCGACGAACAGGATCGGTTGCTGGGCATCTTGACCGACGGTGATATCCGGCGCGCAATTCTCAACCGGAAAAACGATCTGCGGGAAGTCATGAATCCTGATCCAAGAACCATGGATTACCGTGTTCCCCAGCGACAGGTCGTTCATCTGCTCAAGGAAATTCACCGCAAGCATATGCCGCTGGTTGATGAAAACAGGATCTATAAAGGAGTAGTGGCGCTCGACGACCTGGAATTTAACGGCAAGCCGAACCGGGTGGTTATCATGGCCGGCGGTTTTGGGCGTCGACTCGGCGACCTGACCCGGGAAGTGCCTAAGCCGATGCTGCGGGTCGGCAAGAAAAGCGTCCTGGAAAACCTGATCGACATTTTCTCCGATCACGGGTTTTGCCGATTTTACATCAGTGTTCATTATAAATCCGAAGTCATCAAGGACTATTTCGGTAACGGCAAGGCCTTTGGCGTGGAAATCCAGTACCTGGAAGAGAACCGTCCCTTGGGGACCGCCGGATGCCTCAGCCTGATTCCTGAGGCCCCAACCGAATCCCTCCTGGTGATTAACGGCGACATTCTGACAGCTGTTAATTTTGAAGAGCTGCTGTCTTTTCACCAGGAAAGAGGCGCTGATGGTACCATGTGCGTTCGAAAATACGAGGTGCAGATTCCCTATGGCGTCGTCAATACCGCCCAGGGAGAAATTTATTCTCTTGCCGAGAAGCCAGTGCACAATTTTCATGTGAATTCAGGAATTTACGTCCTTGAACCGAACATGCTCAATATGGTGCCAAGGGATGAATTCTATAACATGACCAGTCTGTTTGAAGAGATGATTCGGCAGAAAAAGAAAACCGTCAGCTATGAACTGATGGACTATTGGGTTGACGTTGGACTACCCAAGGATTTAGAGCGAGCTCAGAATGATTTATCAAAGATCTAAAAACGGAAAAGTATATAAATGAGTATGTTTAGGCACTCGACTGGTACAGGTTCTTGATAAATGGGATTGTGGAGTATTATGCGGATCCGTCAAGTTTGTGCAGAAAAATATCAATCCTGATGAAGGAAAAGCCTCCTGTGCGTCAACGCTGCAAGGTCTATTGCCACACGGTCGGCACGAAATATGATTGGCAATCGAGCCAGCTGGCCAAAGAGTTGATAGAAAATATTGCTTCTGGATTTAAGCAGCAAGTTAGCACATGGCATCCTCTGGTTGCGTCAGCAATGCAGGCATTTCAGCCTGAATGATCGATAGGGAGCCAATTCGTGGCAGCATTCAGAATTCCAGGAGGCTCCCTGGCGAGGTCTTCCGGGACGTATGCCTTGGCCAATCTGATCAATTCGGCCATCCCTTTTCTTCTGTTGCCGGTATTGACCCGCTACCTGACCCCCTTCGACTACGGCATCGTCGCTATGTTCCAGGTGCTGCTAGGAATCCTGGGCAGTTTCACCGGTTTGAGCGTGCACGGTGCCGTTGCTCGCCACTACTACGAGCGGGAAAACCTTGATTTTCCCAACTACGTCGGGAACTGTTTTCTGATTCTTGGTGGTAGCGCCTCTCTGGTGGCCCTGGTGGTTTGGGCGCTGGCTCGACCGATCAGCAGGTTGAGCGAATTTCCGGCAACTTGGCTGTGGGCCGTGGTTCTGGTTTGCGTCGGTCAGTTCGTGGTTCTGGTATTTCTGGCGATCTGCCAGGTCAGGGTCAAGCCCTTCGCCTACGGGCGCTTCCAGATTTCACTGACGCTGGTCAACGTCATCCTCTCCCTGGTGTTCGTGGTCCTGCTCGGCATGGGCTGGCAGGGGCGGGTGCTGGGGCAGGTGCTGGCCTATGCCGGGTTTGCCACCCTGGCCTTCTGGGTATTGCGTAAAGATGGCTGGGTGCGACTGACATTTCGAAAGGAATATTTTCGCAGCGCGTTGCACTTCGGGGTGCCGCTCATTCCGCATGCCTTCGGTATGTGGGCCATCACCATGACCGACCGGGTGCTGATCACGCGGATGGTCAGTGTCAGTGATACCGGGGTCTACGTGGTTGGTGCGCAGATCGGCATGATCATCGGCGTCTGCCAGGATGCATTCAACCGCGCCTGGGTGCCCTGGCTTTACGAAAAGCTGAAACGCGAAGATCCGGTCTGGAATGCGAAGATCGTCAAGATTACCTATTGTTACGATGTGATTATCGTAGTTGTAGCGCTGCTGCTTGCCTGGATCGCACCGTGGTTTTTGAAATTTTATGTTGGGAAGAGCTTTGTCGGGGCGGGTAAGTATGTTTTCTGGATTGCCTTGGGGTATGCCTTTAATGGCATGTACAAGATGTTGAGTGGGTATATTTTTTATGAAAAAAAAACAGCCTTATTGTCGATTGTTACCTTTATTACCGCAATAACAAATTTGATCGTTAGTTATGTTTTGATCAAAGAAAATGGTCCTATAGGAGCAGCTCAAGGAACTATGATCGCCTTTGCGATATCATTTGTACTAACTTGGTTTTTGGCGAATAAAGTTTTGAAAATGCCTTGGCTCTTTTGGAGATAGTTAGTTCTTGTAAAAAATTAAGATCGTATTTATCTGAACATCCGTTCATTTATATTGACCATGCTCCAATTCGATAGGTTCCTATGATAAAAAGGTTGTGTGATATTTACTATATACTGCAGAGAGAAAGCGAAACAGAACTTGCCTATTTATTTGGTCAGAAGCTGGAAAGCTTTCCTCACCTATGCAATGTCAATCGAAGATTTTCTGGAGTTTTTTTTCGGTTGTTAATATATATACGTTTTTTGCTAATGAAATGTGGGTTACGTCGTTTGCCCACCAGCAAAAAACGAGTGGATTACCTTGTATATGCAGGTACACGCAATCAAATGAATTCACTCAATACTATCCTTCAAACTTTTAAAACAGAAAAGATTGATTTTCTTGCGATAATTGACCCCAAAAAAAATAACAATGAAGACTGGAAAGAATATTATCGGTTATTAAAATTTTCACCGGTAGATGTAGCAAGAGCCATGTTTATTTTACTCCTAATGGGTAAGAAACTCTACGTAAGGCTGTTTGAGGAGCATAAACCTGTTACCATCAGCTGCTACTTTGATGTTTTCTGCGAACCTTATGTTTATTTATCATATTTTTTGGATTTATTGAAAAAGTACAAACCAAGGTTTGTTATTACCTCCAACGATCATAATGTTCAAAATCGATGCCTGTTAGCTGCAGCTCGTTATCTTGAAATTAAGACGGTTTATATTCAGCATGCTTCGGTTAGTGACCTATTCCCGGCGCTCAGGTTTGATTATGCTTTTTTGGATGGGCAAGCCAGTTTTGAGTGTTACAAAAAATGTGAGGGGAACTCACCAGGAGAAAAGGCTGACTTTCCTAGCCCGGTCATATTTCTTTCTGGCCAGAAAAAAAGCATGAGTAAACGAATTGAAGGAAGTATTAGACCTTACGTCGGATTTGCCGTCAACAGCCTTATTGAACCCTGTGATGAGATCATCAAAGTGGTTACCTTTTTGGCTGATCAAGGTGTTAATATAAGGCTGCGCTGGCACCCCGGACAGGAGCAAAAAGATATAGATGCATTAAAAAACCAGTTCGTGAATTGCAGATATGTCTCCTTGAGCGACCCTTCTGTTGAGGATGTAGGAAGTTTTTTTCTCCAGTGTCATACCTTGATTGCAGGAAGAAGCAGTATTCATCTCGAGGCAGCAATAATGAGTGTTAAGCCAATTTACTTTGAACTGATCCCTCAGGAAATATCTGATTATTATGGCTATGTAGCTTCTGGGGTAGCTGAGCAGGCCGCTGACTTACAACAACTATTGAGTATGGTTAGGTCAGTTGTTCATACAAGTCAGAAAATTCCGAATGTCAATGCTGTCAGGTTTTACAGTGCTAGTTTCGGTACAGCGTGGGAGGGTCGCGAAGGTGAGTTGGTTGTCAAGACCTTGCAGCGTATTGCTGCAGGAAAGACGCCTGATCCTCTAATCTTTACGGATACAATATCATCCGGGGAAGTATTTAAATTAGTGAATATAGGGGAAAATCCTATCGAAATGACGTGTAGTTTTACCAATAATGAATAAATATAAACTTACGGTTCTGTCTACAAAACAAGGGTTGAGGTTCAGTAACTCGCCACAAATAATTCTTCGTAGTTAAGTGCCGACAGTAGGTTGAAGTAGATCTTCGAGCTGCCCCAGCACTGGTTTTGCTTGCATCTCGATCTTTGACAATCCGTTTCGCTTCTTTTCCATTGGAACCTGATTGTTCTAGCGGAAGGCGACTCCGCTGAGGTAGCGCGGTATATACTGCCGGTTTACAAAATAAAAGACGCCTTGTTTCGCTCTTTTCATAATCGCATTGAAGGATTCTGTAGTGTTGATATGCTCTTCTCCTCGAGCATTTCCCTTGTGATAATGAACCTGAAACCACCCAATGGCATCGGTATATACCATCATCATGGCCTAAATTGCATGGTCGATCTTTCAGGTGGTCTTTTGATTGATGCTTAGCCACGTGGCCAAGAACGCCTGCGAGATCACCTTGCTGGCGTTGATGATGAAATACATCACCAGCAACCATGTTTGTAGGTGCCACTTGATACTGTGCATGGGTGTTATGGTTGCTACCGTGAATTGCCCTGATCAATCGCCTTGGATCCGCCAGGCCTTCAGGCAGCACAGTGTGGACAAGCTTAAGCTGAGGACCAAAAGCTTTTTTCTGATAATCCCTACAGGCATCTTCATTTAGAAACATGTTGCGAAACTGATTGAGATTCATGGACATGCCTCCTTTTGGAGTTGGTAGATTCTAGTTCAAAGTGCACCACCCTTTAAGGTGGATAGGACCGAATTTTTTAACCGGATAGTTGTAGCTTATATATTCAAATCGTAATAGGAATAACATAAGATGAAAAGTACTCCATTAGTATCTGCAATGATGCCATGCTACAATTCAGGCAAGTACCTTGCTGAAACAATAGAAAGTGTAATTAATCAGTCATATGTAAATTGGGAATTAATAATTGTAGATGATGGTAGCACTGATGATACAAAGCACATCGTAAATTTATATATTAAGCAAGGACATAATATAATATATAAATTTATTGATCATTCTGGTCGTGGTGTAGCAAGAAACGAATGCATAAAATTGTGTAATGGTGAATACATCGCAGTGTGCGATAGTGACGATATTTCAGTTAGTAATAGATTTGAAAAACAGGTAAATTTTTTGCTTAACAACAGCAATATTGGAGTAGTAAGCTCCTATACATCAAAATTTAAAGATAGTAAAAACTTAGACGATCAATATTTGATAAAATCACCTGTTACCTCAGAAGACATTGCTAGGTGTTTTGATAAAAAAAAGATGAGTGTACCAAATGCATCTTCGATGATTAGGAGGTCATTGTTTGATAAATATGGAATGTATAATCCAAAAATGTTACGTGCTCAAGACTATGAATTTTTTAAACGAGCACATAATGATTCCGTCAAATTTTACACTATTCCTGAAACCTTAGTCTTTTACAGGCAAGAAAATTTATTCCCTTCCTTTGAATATTATATTAAAAGCTTGTGCTATGTAAGATATGGAGATTACATATTAAGAGGAGGAGATGCTTCATTTGATGATTATTATAAAATGTTTGTTCCTTATTTATTCAAAAATTATTTAACAATAAAATATTACACTGCTACTTCATTTAAATATTTCATGTTGGAAATGATGAAAAAGAAATGACAGTTTTGAAAATAAACATTACAAGTATTAGGGTAGTTTCTCTTGTATTTATAATTATTATTTTGGCTAATTTTCAGTATTTATTCACTCGACAATTTAACATTTTACCTGAATTTGTAACTGTTTTTGACGACCTATTATGTTTATGTCTTATTGTTCATACAGTTTATTCCGTTTTTCTCAAGAAAGTGACATACAACCTAGACACAACAGATGTATTGGTTCTTTTTTTTCTATTTTCTGCATTAATATCCGTAATGCTAAATTCTGTGCCAATTTTAAACGCAGTCTTGGGGTTAAGGTGCTTCTTTATTTACTATATTCTGTATGCCAGCGCAAAAGTTTACAAATTCAGTATCAATGACATTAAAAAAATATTAGACTTACTTTTTTTATTGGTATTGATCCATATTCCTTTTACCTTTATAAGATTTTTGACATGGAATCCGTCTCTTCCTTACAGTCGGGAAGATTCTGGATTTGGTTACTTGTTTGCCGGAACTTCTAATATTCTTGGTGTTTTGTTTGGAATTTTTTTCTTTTATTTGTTTCTTGTAAAAACAGAAATCAAAAAACAACATAAAATAATTCTTAGTATTCTGATATTAGTTGCTTTCACCATTACACAAAGCAAAGTTATGTACATATTTATGATTTTATTAACTTTATACTACATAACCTTTTATCAGAATCGTTTCAGATTTGTGAAAATTTTTAAAAACTTCTTTATCGCTTCGATTATTTTGATATTTACAGTATATGTAGCTACTATAGTTTCTAATGATGTCAGGAGTCTGTTTTCATACGAAAGTATCGTTAGGATATTTGAAAATCAATTCAATCCAGCTCTCGGTAGCGGAAGACTTTTTTACTTGCTTATGACGATTTTTAAGATGAGCGGTAATGTAGTTACTCTCTTGTTTGGCTTCGGACCGGGCATGTACTCTAGCTATGCTGGTATTTCATTGAAATCAAAAGTGTTACAAAGTGTTTTAATAAGTGATATTGATCATAGGGCTGCTTCATTAGATCCAGATTTTACAGCAATGTTGGGAGAGTATGGTTTCGTTGGTTTCTTTCTCTTTAGTCTAATATTGTTATCAATATTTTTGAAAGCAAGAAGAAGCTCTCGAACAACTAAGTCAGGTTTTGTTAAAAAATATCAGCTGTTTTTTTCAGGTTTTGTAGTTTTGTTTTATTTTGGCGCTTTTGTAAATGGATTATGGCAAGCACAATTTTTTTCGTCATACTTTTGGGTGATGGCTGGCGTTATGCATTCCATATCAAGGGTGGATTATGAAAATCGGTATTGATGCGAAATGGTTCTTTGAGGGGCCGCCCAGCGGGAGAGTAGTTATTAGAAACTTAGTTAAGCATCTTATCGATATTTCTAAAGATGATCAACTCTATCTATTTCTTGATCGCAAACAACAGGGGAGGGAATTCCCCTATCAAGCAAGCAATGTGCACTTGGTATATGTTTGGGCTGGTAACAATATGCTTTCCAATATTTTTTCAATACCTTTAAGTGCTTGGGGTCTAAATCTTGACATAGTGATTTTTCAAAATTTTACTCCAATTATTTCAAATTTCACGCGCTATGCACACGTACATTGTATTCTCTTTGATTCTAATCCTGAATACTTCACTTTAAGAGAACGTTTATATTTTAAGCCATTGAAATTCACGACTAAATTGGCACACAAAATAGGTACGGTTTCTAATTATGAAAAAGAAAAAATGGTCAAATACGGTTATGGAACCAATAATAAAATTGATGTTATATACCATGGAATAGATAAAAGTTTTTTTTCACGAGATCATTATGAAATTGATAAAATAAGAAACATACAAAATAAGTATTCATTGCCGGGTGATTATATTTTATTTGTTGGAAGATTGAATATTGTAAAAAATATTTCTAATTTAATAAGATCATTATCATTTCTAAGAAGCAACATTCCTTTAGTTGTAGTTGGAGAGTATGACTGGAAAATGCGCAACTTGGATCAGACAATTTCTGAACTTGGACTAAGGGATCGTTTAATATTTACGGGATCAGTTTATGGAGATGATCTTCCAATTATATATTCTCTTGCTAAAGTATTTTGTTTCCCTTCGTATGAAGAGAGTTTTGGATTGCCAGCTCTGGAAGCGATGGCTTCTGGTGTCCCTGTTGTAGTTTCAAACAGAGCTGCTTTACCAGAAATTTGCGGTGATGCTGCCTTGTATGCAGATCCTGAAAATCCCAAAGACATAGCAAGTCAGATAGATAGGTTACTTAATGATAACAATTTATGGCAAGAAATGAGTAAGCTTGGACTCGACAGATCAAAGGATTTTACATGGCAAAAATCTGCAGAAGAGCTTTTAAAGAGTGCTTACATAGCAAATAAATAGGTGGTGATTTATGTCGCTCATGAGCTTTATTGAAAAAATAATTTCTTACTTAAGAAAAGATCCCTCATATAATTTCAAGGTAAAGTATAATTCTAGACAGTTACTTTCAATTGTATTTTATCGTGGTATTCAAGTGATACGTGGTTTACGAATTAAACTTCGCGTCGATACAGCTGGACTTGTTTTTTGTGGTCGATCTGTTGTGATAGAACATGGATACATGATTAATTCTGGAGAGAGTCTCATTCTTGAAGATTACGTTTTTATTAATGCTCTTTCGGAAAAAGGAGTTAAGCTTGGCAGGAATGTTTCTTTAGGTAGAGGGTCAATGGTAGTTTGTACGGGTGTTATTTCCAACAAGGGAATTGGTTTGATTGTCGGTGATTATACAGGTATCAACGCAAACGCCTATATTGGATGTCAGGGTGGTGTAACGATTGGTTCTAACGTCATCATGGGGCCAGGGGTGAAGATATTTTCCGAAAACCACAACTTTTCTGATATTGAAAATCTAATCCGTTTGCAAGGTGAAACACGTTACGCAGTGGTTATTAATGATGATTGCTGGATTGGAGCTGGTGCGACTATCCTTTCAGGCGTGACCCTTGGTTATGGTTGTGTTGTTGCCGCTGGCGCCGTTGTTAAAGATAATTTCCCACCGAATTCTCTTATTGCAGGTGTACCTGCAAAATTGATACGTAAAAGAGGTTAGATATTTGATAGCAACAGAAACACGTTACCTGCGATCTACGTTTGACCGCCTGCGGTCTCGTTCAATCGTTGGTGGAATAGAACTTTTAAAACATTTTCAGCACCTTTGGGCGACCAACGGGCACCGATATCAACCCGTCGGTTGAGTTCACGCATCGCCCTTTCAAGCGGCGATGTGTCGATATAAGCAAAACCCGGTTCTTTGAGATATGTAAAGGCTTCATCTGCCGCATTGCTCAAGTGGTTCGCTGCGGTTGTCAGGCCCAATGCCACCAGGTTGGCTTGCCAGCGGTCGTAGCGTTTCGGGCCTTGTTCCCGATCAGTGAGGATGTGCGAGGTTGTTTCCTGAAATGCGGCACGAAACTCGTGCGGCACGCCATCCTGCCAGAGATAATGTTTAAGCTGGTGGCCCAAGTGCCAGCGACAGCGTTTGATCTTTGGAGCGTAGCCCGTCAGAACCTCGCCACCATCGTGAACCATGTGGGTTGCACCGGTCGCCGTTAATTGCTGTTTGAGGGTGGTCACTCCCCCCACATGCAAATGAACCAGTTGCTTACGGCAAGTCGGCCGTTTGTTCATGACTGGTCCGGGTTCAGCCGTGATGGCCAAATAAACCGGTTCGCCACGTTCTTTGTGGCCAGCTTTGACTTTGGTTGCATCAACCAACACGGTTTGCTCTGGATGTGGCTTCGGCAGAACAACCTGAGCTGCCTGGCGAGCCAAAATCTGACGGATTCCTTCGGCTGACATGGTACCACCGGCCAGACTCTTGAGAATCCGCGCAGACCGGGTAAAGGTGACCTGCGTTCCCAAAAACGAGCCCATGGTTTCCAGTTCGATCAGGAGCCGCTGCGCAGTCGGCAACCCGAGTGCTTCATTCAACGGTCGAAACGTACGCCGGCAATTCTTGCGATGTGCCTGCAGAACAGTTAGCCGTAACCGGCCCCGAGATGTAGCGACCACACGTGGCTGCCAGCCCTAGCGGATCAGATTCCGGCTGGCGCAGTCCGGACAACGCATGCGATCACGTTGTTGATCGAACCAGTGGCCTTGAAGCTGTTTTAAGGTCGCCTTGAAATCCAGGGCCAAAGTTTGATCGGCCTGGCGGCACAGCCAGTCGAACAGACGGTTGACAGTCTGGCCGTCTGGCGTAACAATCGCTTCTGGGAGACTTGGTTCTCCTGGGCGCATCTGTCGTCCTCCTCTTGAGTTGTGAGAGACCCAAAAGGTAACGCAGATGCTCTTCTTTTTTCAAAGAACTGTAGGTAATGCCTTTTTTACGCTATAAGCGGGTTGGTAAAGCGATTGAAAGGTCGAAGCTCCCGTTTGCTTCAAAAGAAGTAAACCGAGCTGAAAAAGCGGTATCGGGCTAAAAATTTGTGGGCGATAGGCTATGGCGCCAGGAGTACCGGTATTATAACTGAAGAGATCGTTCAGGAATATTTGAAACGCCATAACTCCTCAGCCAACGACAAAGATAACTTTAAACTCGACTAGGGACTTTCAGTCCCGACAGAAACCTATGCACTTTCAGTGGATAGTGGTTCATTTGCTGGTTGTTATAATATATGAAAATTGCAATCCTTGGAATTAGGGGTGTTCCTGCTCGACATGGCGGTTTTGAAACGTTTGCCGAGAATTTTTGTTTATATTTAATTGAAAAAGGGTGGAAAGTTACTGTTTATTGCCAAGTGGTAGGGGATGGTGATTTCTATGAAGATGAGTGGAACGGTGTCCAACGGGTACACATTCCTGTCAAAAAAGAAGGTGCAATTGGTACAATTATATTTGACTTACTGTCTACACTTCACGCATGTAAAAAGCGAACACCTGTCCTAACTCTTGGCTATAATACTGCTATCTTCAACATTCTTTATAAAATATATAGAATTAAAAATATTATAAATATGGATGGTATTGAATGGAAAAGAGGGAAATGGAACTTTCTGGAAAGAACCTGGCTTCGTTTGAATGAATATATTGGCGCGAAGGTGGGTAATCATTTAATTGCTGATCACCCAGAAATCAAAAAACACCTTTCTCGTTATGTCGAGCAAAATAAAATAACTACAATTCCTTATGGAGCGGTTAAGGTAAGTGATCCCGATATTAATCTGCTCGATAAGTATAAATTGGAGAAAAATTGCTACGCTATTTTAATTGCCAGGCCAGAACCTGAGAATTCTATCCTTGAAATTGTTACTGCTTACTCTTCCAAAAAACGGGGTATGCCCCTTGTTGTATTGGGACAGTATTATCCAGCGGTAAGCCCTTATCATAGGCAAGTGCTTAGTGCTGCGAGTGAAGAGGTTGTTTTTTTAGGGGCATTATACGATCATGCCCTTGTTCAATCACTGCGGTTTTACGCAAGGTTTCATTTTCACGGGCATACCGTTGGTGGAACAAATCCGTCCCTTGTTGAAGCCCTTGGCGCTTCGTCTCCGGTTTTAGCACATGACAATCGATTTAATAGGTGGGTCGCAGGAGGGGGGGCACATTATTTCTCTTCTGTTGAGGAGTGTTCTGAAAAAATTGGACTTCTAATTGAATCAAATGATTTAATTGAAAAGATGAAAAAATCTAGTTTTATTCAATATAAAGAAAAATTTACGTTTTCTTTGATCCACGAAAAGTATGAAAAGATGTTGATCAAAGAATTCAATATTTAATTTTGATATTATTATGGTTATCTATTGTTCTAAAGGCCTTAATATTATCAACTATCACTTCAGCCTGTTGGTTCTCAAAAAAGAAAAATCCAAACCTATCAATGCCCTTCTGTGGTCGCTTCCGAATGCCCGGACCATCAACGAGCGGTATCTGCATATCGTCGATGTAAATCGTCTGACTGGCCCGTGTTGAATCCCATGCCCATTTGATGTGCCGCCAGCTGCCGGGCTTGACCGCCACCGGAGGGGAAAAGTTCTGGTGGCTCTGAACTCCCAAATTGTAAGTCATCCGTCCGCCCCGGTCCACCAGGTACATCGCCAGGTTGAGGGCGGATCCTTCGAATAGCCCCGCCAGGCGTTGATTCCCTGCATCCGGAACCATCACGTCGAATTCGACCGTCCCCTTACGCACCGGCCCACCGAAATCGAAATTGACATACATCCGCGGCCCGATACCGCTCCAGGTGATACGCAGTGCCTTGCTGCCGCCCGCCTGCTCCACGCGTACCGAACCTTCGGCCTTGCCGCGGGTATAGGTCTGGTAGAGCCCCTTGGAGAAATACCAGCCCTTCGGCAACTCCGTGCTCCCTTCCGGAAGAGATTCAAAATTCTCGGATGCGATCAGGCGCTCCGACGCGGGAGGCGGTTCGGGCGCGACCTGTCTCCCGGCGACCCTGACCTCGATTTCGTCGACGGATGGTGCCAGGGGATTATCTGCCAAGCGGACTTTCAGGGTATGCAGGCCCGGCCGCAGGGAGGCATCTGTGAACCAAGTGTAAGGTGCCTCGTGCTCGGTACGAATGAGGACACCGTCCCAATAAAATTCGACGTTGCTGGACTGTGGCGAACCCGCGACTTCGGCCTCAAAGGTGACGCCCGGTTTGACCTCGGCGGCGTCCTTCGGGGAGGCAATGCGCACTCTGCCGTCATGAACCTCGCCGATGTGTATACTGCCGGCCGTCTGGAAATCGCATTGAGCTTGAACAAGTTTCGGCGCCTGAGCCTTGGTTCCGGCAAGCGTCACCCTGACCAGCCGGGCAGGTAGGTCGGTTTCAATGTTAAGCCATCCCTCGCGCTCTGATCGAAGCACGCCTGGGATCTGTTGCCAGTGGGATCCATCTTCGCTGACAGTAATAACCGGCAGGGTAGCTGGCGCATGATCGAAGTGGAGAGTGATACGCGACAGGTGGTCGCTCTGAGGCAGGTTCAGCTGCCACCATGCGCCGGCTGGCGTGCTGGCCGGCTGCCAGGGCACCAATTGTTTGTTCCTGGCAGAGGAGACCGTGATCCAGGGCTCATCGACGGTCTGCCGAAATTTAAGCTTCCGGAAGACCTCGAGGTATTGCGGCTGATTGAGCAAATTGCCGGATTCGTAGATGGCCACGCCAGCATAACCGGCCTGGTCAATAAATTTGGCGTATTTCAGGATTTCCGCCGGGGAGCGGCCATGCAGACCGCAGATCAGACGGATCGGCCGGCCACGGCACAGGTCGAAGTAAGGCTGGGATGCCGCGGCGATCTGTTCGGGCGCGAGGAGGAATTGCGGTTTGCTCAGGTAACCATTCATCAGGCAGATTTCCCGCAGCAGCCCACGGTGAACCAGGTCCTCCACATCCATACCCTGTTCCAAGTTCCAGCTGAACGAAGTCAGGCCGCAACGAATGCCGAGGGGCACGGAAATACCGAGCCGTTTGAGGTCCTCGCTGAGTTCGATGACAAACTGGGTGAAGCTGTTCCGGGCGCGGTAGGCGGTCCACTGGTTGTAAGCCGCAGTATCCGTGGGCTTGATGGTGCGCGGGTCAACCCCATATTTCTGCCAGTAGCCCTTTATCAGGGGTGGCTCATAACCGGCCAGCGGCGGGTGCCGGAGCAGGTCGAGCATGAGGCCGGCGACACCCTTTTGTACCATCTCAACGCAGATGCGGCGAACGTAGGCCCGCACCTCGGGGTAGGCAAAGCTGTACTTGCTGGGATCGACGCTGCCGTCCGCCCGCACCAGTCGGTACTCGGGATGCTGCATGAAGAATTCGCTGTTGAGCCCCGGTCCGTAGGCCTGCAACTCGGCCGGCGAACCGAAGTTGTTGTTGAGCCGGTACCAGCCCCAGAGTTCCAGACCCATCTCCCGGGCGGCCTTGACCCCGTCCTCCAGCGGGCGGAAGTGCTCCACCATGTAGCCGGAGCGGGAGGTGAAAGGGCGGTTGTCGCCGCGGTAGGGGGTGCCCACCCGGCTGTGATAGAAGAGTGCGCCGGCGTTGGCCATCCAGTAGACCCGGTTGAAGCCCGCCCAGAGATGCTGCCCGACCATGTCGCGGAAGTCCTGCGCGGAGCGGGAGGTGTAGCGCCACAGCCAGACGTTGACGTCGTGAATTCCGACTACGTCCTGCTGATGGGGAGCGAGACGTTGTTCCTCGATGGCCTGAAATTCCTCCGGGGTGACGGGTTCGAACCGGACATAATCGAGGAAGGCGGGGCGCTTGGACAACGGCGCCAGAATTAGGCTGCGGCCGGTCATGTCTGCGACCTTAAACTCAACTGCAGCGAAGGGCTTGGTGGTGCTTAGAAACACCCGGTAGGGGTCGTTGTCGAGGCGGGCCAGGATTGCCGGTCCGAAGTATTGTTCATCAACCTGATCGAACTTTTGGTAATGCAGTCCGAGAACTATTCTGTAAGGCCCCCTCAAATCAGGAGTCAGGCGAATTTCGGTCGTCTCCTGACCGGCAGGAAATACCAGGAGATGACCTTCAAAGGCGTTCTTGACGCTGGTCTTTAATTCCCACGGAGAAGAATACTGGAAGCTGGAGGCATCAAAAACTCTGCCTTTTGCGGCAAGAGCGCCTGATCCCCAACCTAGAGAAATAATTAAAAAAAGTAAAAACCTACGCAAGCACAGCTTCATTTACTCATTCTCTGACGGAAATTTTTTTCAATAAAAAAGGTCGATTAAACGCGACGTGTAGCTATTTTATCGCGTTTAATCGACCTGAGGTAATCAATAAGAAGTTATGGTTGTTTCTTATTCTTTATTGAACAACCCAATCTTGACTGGCATACGTTTCATAGGCTGCCGATGACCCAACGTTTCTGACCCAAACCACCACGCGGTAAGTCGAAGGTGTCAAGCCGGTGGTGTCCCAGGCCCAGTTGGGGTCGGTAGAGTAAGCCGTGGTGGTCCAGGATCCGACCGGAGTCTGGCGCCGTACCCGGAACTGGAATTCATAGTTACCGGTACCACCGGAAGCTCCGCCGATGAAGTTAACCACATCACCGACATTAACGGGACTGACCGTATCGGGAGTTAGAGTTGCCGATTGGGCCGGTCCGGCAATGACGTAATCCAGAGAGAAATAAGTTTCGTAGGCTGCAGAAGAACCGACGTTTCTCACCCAAACCACCACTCGGTAAGTCGCTGGCGTAAGGCCGGAGGTATCCCAGGTCCAATTGGGATCTGTTGAGTAGGTAGTGGCGGTCCAAGCCCCGGATGGATTCTGTCTCACCCGGAACTGGAATTCATAGTTACCGGTACCACCAGAAGCTCCACCAGTAAACTGTACCATTGCACCCACCGGTTGCGGACTGGCCAGATCGGGAGTCAGGGTTGCAGACGTGGCAGGGCCGGTGATAACGTAATCCACGGAGTCAAAAGCTTCGTATGTTGCTGAGGAACCGGCGTTTCTCACCCAGACGACGATACGATAAGTCGCTGGCGTAAGCCCGGTGGTATCCCAGGCCCAGTTGGGATCGGTGGAGTAGGCCGTGGCGGTCCAGGATCCGACCGGAGTCTGGCGCCGTACTCGGAACTGATATTCGTAACTGCCGGTACCACCTATACCCGTAGCAGTGAATCCGACGCTTGTTCCGGGTAATTGTGGACTGGCCAAGTTTGGTGTTAGTGTGGCACTAGAAGCAGGTGCGGTCACAGGTGTTGTTGCAGAGGCCTCATTCGAAGGAGTTGAATCCCCAGCTGCATTGTAAGCAACAACACGGTACACGTAGTCAGTTGTTGCCGAGGCAGTGGTGTCAGAGAAAGATGTTGCATTGGCGAGGGCAGTACCTACAGAAGCATATGTGCTACCACTGTCGTCAGATCTTTCTATTTGGAATCCAATTTCCCCTTTTGCATTACCAAAGTTGGTTAATGTTACAAAATCCACAGGAGTTGGATCTGTCCAAGTCAGGTCAACACGCTGAGAACCATATGCCGTTGCATTCAACCCACTCGGAGCATCCGGCAGATCTTCCAGGAACAGGAACGACTGAGGCCGCATCATATCGTTCTCTTCGTGGCTGAGGATGTGGCAGTGCCAGACGTATTCCCAGTCGAGGTTTTCGACGTGATTGACGTTCAACCGGGCGTTGCCGGTGATTGGGTCGACCTGGGTCAACTCGGTCTGGTCGCCGGAGTAGGCGGGCCGGGCCGGGTTGAGGGGGCGGTGGCTTTCAGGTACGCCGAAGGGGACCATCGGAGTGATCGGCCGCAGGGCGACAATAGTGTCTTCCAGCGGGCTGATGCGGATGGTGTCTTTCCAGCCCTGTTCAGTCGGGTCGGGGAGGCGGATGAAGCCGTCCCAGC
>Ga0210086_1000445_pt1 | contig 24021 bp, 18 predicted proteins | sample China_Galinas_PW_3_FD_184867 | JGI IMG/M metagenome (GOLD analysis project Ga0210086, IMG submission 184867) | Wetland microbial communities from San Francisco Bay, California, USA, that impact long-term carbon sequestration - China_Galinas_PWB_D2... | ecosystem: Environmental > Aquatic > Marine...
GCCCCCGCCGTTGGCGACCACGATGTCGAGATCCCCGTCCCCGTCGACGTCGACGAGTCGGATCGCTGCCGAGTTGAGCGATGTCGTCGGCATCCGGCTCGCCGTCACGTCCGTGAATCGCCCCTTGCCGTCGTTCAGGTACAGTCGGTTCCTCGCAGGCGAGGCCAGCACGAGATCGATGTCACCGTCACCATCCACGTCTCCAGTCGCGATATCCTTGGTCCACGCCGTACTGGTTGGAAGCGACGGTTTCGTCACGTCAGTGAACACGCCCTTCCCGTCGTTCGCATACAGCCTGTCCTGTTGGAAGTTCGCGGCGACGAAGTCGAGGTCGCCGTCGCCGTCGAAGTCCGCGAGGCGTATGTGGTAGGTCAGCTCGCTCGACTTCGGGATCCGGCCCGAGGTCGCGTCGGTGAACTGGCCTTTCCCGTTGCCTAGGTACAGCCTGTTGGGCGCGCCCGTTGCAAAGTCCGAGATCGCGAGCACGAGGTCCACGTCGCCATCGCCATCGACATCGCCCGGCGCCACGGAGTTCGTCGACAGAACATCTTTGGGCAGGCCCGAGGTTCCGTCGCTGAACCGCCCGTTGCCGTCGTTGAGGAGCAGCTTGGTCTGGAAGTCCAGCTGCAAGGGGTTGCGCGGGTTTGCGGTCAAGAGATCGAGATCCCCGTCACCGTCGACGTCGGCGAGGACAACGTCGGAGGTCGGGTCGGTTCGTGCTGGTAGCGAAAGACGTGGCAGCTCCCGGAACTGCCTCTGGGAAACGCCAACACCCGAAGGAGCGAGTACAGCGAGCACGGAAAACACGGGAAGCAGAGAGCTAGGTGAGGACATCGGACGCTCCGCGCTGTGGCTTGGGTGAGGTCCTGGCGAGGGCACCGTAGATTGTAACGGTTCGGCGCGCCACTCGACCACTCCATGGTGGATCACAACGTCAGCGACACGCCGTGATCCCCGAGCGGCTCGCCGATCACCTGATCGAGGACAACGAAGAAACAGCTCCTGGCCCGCGTCGACAGCGGCGAGATTCCGCGCGACGAGTTCTTTGCTCACGGTCGCGACATGCTCCAAAACACGATCGCTCCGTGAAGTCGTCTCTGTGGATCCCCGCGTCTATCTCGTTTCGAGGAACAACCCGACTCCGTTGCTCGCACGCAGGCCCGTCGGGAAGCTCGTTGTCGTCGGCAGCTCGAGCACTTACTGGCGCGCTGCTGCCGGTCCCCGGCCATAGGTCCTTGACGAGCTTCGTCCCGGCGGCGGTGCCGTCGGAGAGGTAGAGCTCGTATCCTGTCGTCGAGGTCGGGATCGCGGCGAAGTAGATGCCGCTCGCGTTGCCGCGCAGCGAGTGCGGCCGTGAGTCGCCCTTGCCCGGGTTCAGGTCGACGACCAAACGCGTGCTGGCTGCGGTGCCGTCGGTGACCCAGAGCTCGCGGCCGGTGATGCCGTCGTCGGCCGAGAAGTAGACCCTGCTCCGCCATGTGGCGCAGCTGCGTAGGCCCGCTCCCGGCGCTTCCGGGCACGATGTCGACGAGGAGCTTCGTGCCAGCGGGCGTTCCGTCGGTTTCCCAGAGCTCGGTTCCGGTGCTTGGCTCGAACGCTTGGAACACGACCTTGGACCGGCGTGATCCATGGACGGCTGCGCGGCGATCCAACAGCAACGCGACTCCGTGTCGTCGCCATCGCCAAGAGCGCATCGAGCTCGAGGTCCGGGACAGAAGCAACGGAGCTCGACTCGGGCAGAAGGTCGCTGTCGATGTCCAGGCCGGACGGCAGCAGTTCGTCGTGATCGAGCTCTGGCAGGCAGTTGATGAAGTGCTTTCGTGTCAGAGTGGGTGGACTTCGGTTCTGGTTCGTCTTCGACAACGCAGGCGAATTGGCTCATTCGGAGCTTTCGAAGGCGAACCAGGGCCGAAAGGCGCTGCTCTGGCGCGGAATGACTTTTTCAACGGCCTGCTAGCTAAGCTAGATCGGGCGTTCTGCCCGCAATTCCCGACTCGCAGCCCTGCGTTGTCGAGTTCCCGCGGCGACGAAAATCCGACCGCCCGGTAAGAAGCGCTTCAGGAATGGCCCGTAGATTCGCGGCTCGAACCAACCGCTAAAGACCCCCCGCGACATACCCCCGGAGACACAATGAACAAGCTCGCTTACACCATTACCGCAGTTTCCCTGCTGGGAGCCTGCCTCGTCGCCCAGGACGCCGCCGGCAGGCAAGGGCGCCAGGGCCGCCAGGGCGGACGCCGTCAGTTCAGCATGGCTCGCTTCACGGGTCCGATGCTCGCTCCGGCCGCGGACGCCAACCACGACGGCGAGGTCACCAGCAAGGAGTGGACGGCGTTCATCAAGTCCGTCAGCAACAAGGAAGGCGGCATCGAGATTACCAAGGTCAAGGTCACGGTCTTCGGGTCGATGCTCGACATGAACAACGACAAGAAGGTCAACGGCGCCGACTTCGAAGCCATGTGGAAGTCGCTCGACACCGACGGAGACGGCAAGCTGGCCGCCGAGGAGCTGAACCCGCGCCCGCGCTTCGGTCGTCGTGGCGGCAATCAGCAAGGTGGTCAGGGCCGTCGTCGGCGCGGAGGTGACCAGGGCGGCGACCAGGACACCGGCGGGCGCCAGCGTCGTGGCAACCAAGGCGGTGACCAGGGTGGTGACCAGGCCGGGCGACGCCAGGCTCGCCAGGGCCGTCAGGCCGGGAACCGCCGCGGCGGCAACCGCAACCAGCAAGCTGTCGTGCACATGATCGCGGTCACGGCCGACGTCGACAAGAACGGTGAGGTCACCGGCGCCGAGTGGAAGAAGCTCGTCGCGTCGATCACGACGAAAGAAGGCGAGATCAAGAGCGCCGATCTCGCGGCGATGGCGTTCAAGGCCGCCAAGGCTGCGCAGCCGGCCGAGGCCGATACCCCGCGTGGTGGCGGCAACCGTGGTGGTCGTCGCGGACGCGGATTCGGACGTGGCAACATGTTCGACTCGATCGAACGGCGCCTCGACACCGATCGCGACGGCTCGGTCACGAAGGCCGACCTGGAGCAGATCTTCACCGAGGTCGATCAGAACGAAGACGGCGTCTGGCAGAAGGACGAGCTGACGATGCGCCGGGGAGGCTTCCGTCGCGGCCGCTAGGCGCGCACAAGGCATAACCACACAACAAGACCTGTTCTCTCAGGCCTGCCCGGCGTCCCTGCACCACATACCTCTGAACGCCGGGCAGGAAACGGGCCCCCCCGATTGGGCTGGCTAGTTCGACTAGCCATGGCGGGGGCCCGTTTTTTTTCGGTCGACGCGGTAAGGTGTGCCTCCGAGGAGAATCACATGCCGACCCTGATCCCGGGTGCCAGCAAGATCGAAGCCGCCGGCACCAAACCCAAGTTGATCGAAGAGTTCATCGGGCGCGTCAACTCCGACACGAGCGCCCTCAGCGTGGCCCGCATGAACAGCCCCGAGGGCTGGGTCGAACCCGGCCAGCGACCCGAGTTCGACGAGTTCACGGTCGTGCTGGCAGGCAGCCTCCACGTCGAGCACGAAGCCGGCACCGAGACGGTCACCGCCGGCCAGGCGATCATCACCCACGCCGGCGAGTGGGTCCGCTACAGCACGCCCGAGCCCGGCGGCGCGGAGTACATCGCAGTGTGCCTGCCGGCGTTCTCCCCGGATACGGTGCACCGCGACCCCTCCCCCTAAGGAATGTCTCTGACACATTCTTTAGGGGCAACCGCCGTCAGCCTCCGAGCTTCGCGACGATCTCGCTGTCCTCGGGGAACTGGTCGCCGTTCTTCTCGCGCTTGTTCCAGAGCTCTTGCCCGTCGGCGATGACGATGAAGTCTCCCCCACCGCCGGGGATCAACTGAACGCTGGCGTCGGGGTGCGCCGCCTTGATCGAAGCTTCCAAACTGGAAGCCTGCGGGAGGTAGTTTCAAGCCTGGCAGTACTCGATCGAAACGTTCATGTCTCATTGCTCCTTCTTGTTGTGGCGGTCGAACCACTCGAGGACGTGGACGACCTTCGCGATCAAGTTGCTCGGACGCGCCGTGATCCCGTGCGACGCTCCTGGGATACGGACCATCGCAGTTTCAACCTTCCGCAGCTTGAGCGCCTGATAAAACTGCTCCGACTCCGAGACCGGTGTCCGGTGGTCGGCTTCGCCGATCAACAGCATCGTCGGTGTCGTGACGTTTCCGACGAGGGAGATCGGAGAGCGCTTCAGGTAGTCCTCGGGGTAGTCCCACGGGAAGCCCGGGAACCAGTACTTGTAGAACACGTTGTAGCCGTCGGAGGTCAGCGCGAAGCTGTACCAGTTGATCACCGGCTTCGCGACGACGGCCGCGCGAAAGCGATCGGTCTTGCCGACGATCCACGCGGTCAGCACGCCCCCGCCGCTGCCGCCGGTCACGAACAGCCGTGACTTGTCGACGTAGCCCTTGGCGAGCACCGCGTCGACGCCCGACATCAGGTCGTCGTAGTCCTGGCCGGGGTAGTTGTGGTGGATCAGGTTGCCGAACTCGCCGCCGTAACCGGTGCTGCCGCGCGGGTTCATGTAGAGCACGACGTAGCCCTTGGCCGCATACAGCTGGATCTCCGCCGAGAACCGGAAGCCGTAGTTCAAGAACGGCCCACCGTGGATCTCGAGGATCAGCGGGTAGCGCTTGTTCGGATCGAAGCTCGGCGGCTTGACGACCCATCCCTGGAGCGGGCGCCGGTCGAACGAGGACTGGAACGAGAGTTCTTCGACCGTGCCGAGCTTCTTGTGGCCGAACAGGTCCTCGTTGAGGCCCGTCAACCGCCGAGTCCCGCTCTCGTCCCGGAAACCGACGTCGGCCGGTCGCTCGGTCGTCCCGAGCGCGTACGCGATGCGACCGTCCCGGGACGCCGTGAACGATCCGCTCGGGTAGGGCCGGCCAAGCGAGGTTCCACCAACGTCGTTGACGAGGTTGGTGACTTCGCCGTGCAACGATACCGATGCGATCCGCGTGCGGCCGTGGTCGTCGTAGCGGACGAACACCCCCGAACCGTCGCTGCGCCACACCGGCGAAGACACGCTGCGATCGAGATCGGTCGTCAGCGGCGTGACCCCGGTGCCGTCGCGGTTCATGACGTAGAGCCGCGTGACCTGATAGCCCTGCAGCTTGTCGTCGAACCCGGTGAACGCGATCTTGTCCCCCGCCGGCGAAACCCGCGGGCCGCGATCCGGACCGTATCGCTTCGTCAACCTGGTCAGCTTGCCGTCCGCGATCCGCAGCTCGTAGATCTCCGAGTCGAGCGGCTCGTAGTCGGGGTCGCCGCGATTGGCCGAGAACACCAGCGCCTTGCTGTCCGGTGTCCACGAGCAGGTCCCTCGCTGGTCGTAGGGGCCGGTCGTCAGCTGCCGCGGGGTACCCCCGTCCGCCGACAGGACGAAGATCTGCGCGTGGCCGTCGCGCAGGTAGCCCGCGCCGTCGGCGCGGTAGCGGAGCTTCGTGATGACCTTGGCCGGAGCGGCCCACTGGGCCCCCTTGGGCTTTCTCGGCATCTTCGCGAACGGCTTCGCCGGCTCGGGCACGCGCATCGAGAACGCGATCCACTTGCCGTCGGGCGACCACGACAACGACCCCGGCGCCTCGATCAGGTGGGTCAGCTCCGCCGTCTGCCCGGTGTCCATCCACCGCAGGTAGAGCTGGTACGAGCCGTCGCGCGTCGACGCGTAGAGCAGCCGCGTCCCGTCCGGCGACCACCTCGGCACCCCGTCGTTCTGGTTGCCGGTCGTCAGCGGCCGGTGCCTGCGCCCGTCCGTGCTGACGATCCACAGGTTGGTCCGCCGCCGGTCCTTCATGATGTCCATGAAGTTGCGCACGTAGACGATCTGCTTGCCGTCGGGCGAGATCCGGGGATCGGAAGCGTACTCCAGCTGGAACACGTCGATCGGCCGAAACAGGCCGTCGTCGATCTTCTCGGTCGTCGACTGGGCGGCGACATCGAGGCAGAGCAGGCCGAGCAGCAAGGCAGGAGTCAATCGCATTGGCTTCTCCAGGTGGAACGCGCCGTCAATCATTGTCGTCATCGTGGCAGACGAGGTCGATCACGACCACGGTCGCGAGGATCGCGACGTCGTCCTCGCGGGGGGTGATGTCGACGCCGTAGGTGTCCGACCACGACCAGAACCTCTTCGACACGACCGCAACTCTACGGCCCGAGCGCTTGAACTCGTACTCCATGTCCCAGAAGCTGCCCGTGATCTCGTAGTCGTTCGGCCCGGGAACGTCGAGCGTGAACTTACACTTGAACCAGGACCACTCCTTCTTGATCTCGGCGAACAGGTGCTCGCCGCGATACAGCTCGTACTTCGGCATGAACGTCAACAGCTTTTGCGAGATGAACGCGAGCTCGCTACCGTCCATGTCCTGGAACGAGAGCTTGTCGCCCCACGAGAACACCTTGCCGTCGACGAGGAAGACCGGTTCCTCGTGCGCGTCGCGGATCACGTAGTCGTCGCCCCAGCTCCAGATCTTCTGCTTGAGCATGTATCGCATTGACTATCCCTTGTCCTCGAGAACCCGCTCGGCGATCGCGCGCGTGCGGTCGTTGATCGATCCTCTCCCGGATGCACCGGACACAAGCCGCCACTGTACGGCTTTGTGCCCATCGTGGGGAGAGCGATGACCACGGTTGCGGCCGAATCGCTCGCGGCAACACCGGCGTGGCGCCGCGAGCCGTACCGAATCTTCTTCCCGCTCGGCTTCGCGTTGACCTGGGCCGGTGTTCTGCACTGGGCGCTCGTCGCGGTCGGAGTGCTCGACGGCTACCACGCCGTGTTCCACTCCATCGTGCAGATCCAGGGCTTTTTGATGTGCTTCGCGGTCGGGTTCCTGTTCACGGCGATCCCGCGGCGGACCCAGACGTCGGCTCCGGCCGGCTGGCAGATCATCGCGTGCGTGTTGTGCCCGATCGGAACCGCGATCTCCGCGTGGTACGAGGTGTGGGCGGTGTCGCAGCTGTTCTGGTTCGTGCTCGTCAGCATCCTCGTCGGTTTCGTGCTGCGCCGGTTCCTCGCGACCGACGCCGGACGCAGTCCGCCGGCGAGCTTCGTGTGGGTTCCCATCTCGCTCGCAACCGGCGTCATCGGCTCCCTGCTGACAGCCATGCGCGGAATCCTCGGACACGAGGGGATCGCGCTGCACGACTTCGGCCGGCTGCTGGTCACGCAAGGGATGTTCGTCGGCCTCGTGCTCGGCATCGGCGGCATGGTCATCCCGCTGCTCACGCGTGGAGAGTCCGCACCCGACTCGTCCGAGGCCAATCGCGGTGCGCGAGCCCTGCACGTTCTCGCGGCGCTGTCCCTGATCGGCACGTTCGCGCTCGAGAACTGGCAGTCGTCCGAGCTCGGCTACGCGACGCGGGCCATCGTCACCGCGCTCGTGCTCGTGTTCGGTTGTCACGCGTATCGCCGCCCGACGCGAACGGGCTGGCACCGCTGGATCGTGTGGCTGTCGCCCTGGTGCATGCCGATCGGCTACACGCTGGCCGCGCTCGATCCGGTCCGCCAGCAGGCCGGATTGCACGTCGTGTTCATCGGCTGCTTCGCGATGTTGACGCTGACGGTCGGCCTGCACGTGACCCTCGCCCACGGCTTCGCCAAGGAACTCGTATTCGGCCGCCCATGGCAGGTCCCGGTCTACGCCGGGCTGCTGCTCGTAGCGATCATGTTCCGCGGCCTCGCGCACTACGATCGCGGGAACATGATGTTGTGGCTCGGCCTCGCGGCCACTGCGTTCCTCCTCGGAACACTGTTCTGGGCCAGTTTGATGCTGCGCGGCCTGATCCCACGGCCTAGCGAGTGAGCACGCGGGCCACGGCTTCGCGCCATAGCATGTAGCGGGCCTCGCGCTCGTCTTCGGTCCACTGCGGCTCGAACACCGTCTCGCATTGCCACATCGCCGTGATGTCGTCGGGTGACGAGAACACGCCCGTTTGCAGGCCGGCGAGCACCGCGGCTCCGAGCGCGGTCGTCTCGGTGACGACCGGGACCTCGACGCGGACACCGAGGATGTCGGCGAGGAACTGCATCGCGAACGCGTTGCGCACGAGCCCGCCGTCGACCCTGAGCGAGGACAGCTCGGGCGCCCCGTCGCGACGCATCGCGTCGATCAGCTCGCGGGTCTGGAACCCGACCGCTTCGAGCGCGGCGCGCACGATCTCGTTCGGCCCGGTGTCCCGCGTCAGGCCGAGGATCGCGCCGCGTGCGTGGGCGTCCCAGTGCGGCGCACCGAGCCCCGTGAACGCCGGAACGAGGTGGACCCGCGCGTTCGGATCCGCCGCGCGCGCCATCGCTTCGGTGTCCCGCGCATGGGCGACGATGCCGAGCCCGTCGCGCAGCCACTGGATCGTCGCCCCGGCCGAGAAGATGCTGCCCTCGAGCGCGTAGCTCGGCTTGCCACCGAGCCGGTAGGCCACGGTCGCGAGCAGACGGTTTTCGGACCGGTGCGCGGTCGCGCCCGTGTTGACGAGCGCGAAGCAGCCGGTCCCGTACGTGCTCTTCGACATCCCCTCGCGGAAGCACGCCTGACCGATCGCGGCGGCTTGCTGATCGCCGGCAACGCCCGCGATCGCGATCGGGTCGCCGAGCAGGCGCGTCGAACCGAAGTCCGCCGCACTGTCGCGCACCTCGGGCAGCATGCTCCTGGGGATCCGAAGCAGCTCGAGCAGCTCGTCGTCCCACTTCTGCGCGTGGATGTCGAACAACATCGTCCGCGACGCGTTGGTCGCATCGGTCGCGTGCACTCTGGCTTCGGTCAACCGGTACAGCAGGAAGCTGTCGATCGTCCCGAACGCGAGCTCCCCGCGTTCGGCGCGTTCGCGCGCGCCGCTCACGTGATCGAGGATCCACGTGACCTTCGTCGCCGAGAAGTACGGGTCGATCAGCAGGCCGGTCCGACTCGCGATCAGCTCCAGCAGCCCGTCGCTCACGAGCCTCTCGCACAACTCGGCCGTGCGCCGGTCCTGCCACACGATCGCGTTGTGGATCGGACGTCCGGTGCTCCGCTCCCACACGACCGCCGTCTCGCGTTGGTTCGTGATCCCGATCGCCCCGATGTCAGAGGCGCCGGCAGCGGCTTCCTTGCACACGTGCTGCGTGGCCGACCAGATCTCCTCGGCATCGTGCTCGACCCAGCCTTCTTGCGGAAAGATCTGGGGCAGCTCGCGCTGCGCGACGCTCTGCGGCCGGCCGCGCTCGTCGAACACGATCGCGCGGGTGCTCGTCGTGCCCTGGTCGATTGCGAGGAGGCTCATCGCATCGCCTCAGAGGTTTCTGAACAGCGGAAACACCCGCTCGTAGAGCATGCGCTGGAGGTTGCTCGACAACGAACCCGTCGCCGGCCCGCCGCCATACCCGAGCGAGTTGAACGCCGCGAGACACCCGGCCCGGGTCCGCGGATCGAAGAACATCAGCGTCACGAACGCCCGCTGGCCGCCAGTGTGGCCGACGATCTTGGCGTTGCCCGAGCCGCGCGTGAAGAACGTCAACGCGATCGCGCGATCGAGCTTGCCGCCGGGAGTCGTCGGCAGGACCGGCTTCCACATCTCGCGCAACGAGGAGCGCGAGAGCACCTCGTCATAGCGGGCCTGGGTCTCGGCGTCGTCGCTGCCGGTCAGGAACGCCACATAGCGAGCCATGTCGGGCAGCGGCGCGTTGAGCCCGCCGTTGGAGACCGTGATGCCGGTGTCGAAGTCGAGCCCGAGCGGCTTCGGCTTGCCGTCCGTGACGTTGTAGCTGTTGGAGCGATACCGCAGCAGGTGGTACGGCGTGTGGTCGAAGTAGCTCCGGTGCATGCCGAGCGGCTTGAAGATGTTCTTGTCGATGTAAACCTCGTAGTCGTCGCCGGTCAGCCGTTCGATGACCTGCCCGAGGAAGATGATGCCGAGGTTCGAGTACGAGAACCGCGACCCGGGTTCGAACGCGACCTCGGTGTAGGGCATCATCGCGACGAGCTGCGACCACTCGGTCGGCTCGTGCGGATGCCACGGCTTGCTCTTCCACGGCCACGTCGCGCCGCGAAACCCGGCCGAGTGGCTCATCAGGTGCCGGATCGTGATCTTCCGCATCGGTCCGAACGGGTGCTTGCCGACCTTTTCGAGCTCGGGCACGTAGTCGACGATCGGATCGTCGAGCGTGAGCCGCTTGCGATCGCGCAGCTGCATGATCGCGATGCCGGTGAACGTCTTCGTGATCGACGCCCAGTGGTAGATCGTGTTCTCGTCGACGCGCCGTTTCGTGTCCAGGTCGGCGAAGCCTTGGAACTCCTTGCCGATCACCTTGCCGTCGTGCAGGAGCATCAGGCTGCTGCCGACCATTCCCTGCGCTTCCTTCGAGTCCTTGAACTCGGCCACGAGCTCTTTCCAGGCGTCCGCGAGGCCCGGGACCTTGGCGGCCGACGCATCCTGCGCGACCTGGGCTGCTGCGGTCGAAAGGAGCAAGACGACGGCGACGAGCGGTTTCGACGTGTTCATGGCCAGATCTCAGGACATCGCCCGGCTTTTGACAAGGGGCGCGGCGAGCTGGCGAATCCACGTCGCGCCCGATACCGTGACTCCAGCCGATGATCGATGCCTTCGTCAAAGCCCTGTCGCAGATCCTGTCCGATCCGGCCATGTGGAAGCTCGCGCTCCTCAGCGTCGTGCTCGCGGTCCTTGTCTTCGGCGGCGTGTGGTTGGGTGTCGGGTTCCTGCTCACGCACACTGCCTTGGTCGACGCCGCGTGGCTCGAGACGACGCTCGATGTGCTCGGCGGGCTCGCGACGCTCGCATTGACCTGGGTGCTGTTCCCGACGGTCGTCAGTGCAACGGTCGGGATCTTCCTCGAGCGCGCCGCCGCGACTGTCGAGAAACGCCACTACCCCGAGCTGCCCGAGGCGCCCGGGATCGGGTTCTTCGCCGGCCTGGGCGTCACGCTGCGGTTCTTGATCGTGCTGATCGTCCTCAACGCGCTGCTGCTGTTCGTGCTGATCGTCCCGCCCGTGTACCCCGTGATGTTCTATGTCGTCAACGGGTATCTGATCGGGCGCGAGTACTACGAGCTCGTCGCGCTGCGACGCATGGACGCCTCGACAGCGCGAACCCTGCGCAAGCAGCGGAGCCTGGGCCTGATCGTGTTCGGCATCGTCGTCGCGCTGCTCTTGACCGTGCCGCTCGTCAACCTGTTCGCCCCGATCCTCGGAACAGCGGCGATGGTGCACCTGTTCCAACGCTGGCGCGCGCGAGCCTCGACGCCCTAGAAAGGCCGGCCGTGCGGGAAGGTTTCCCGCCTTCGGCCAACAGTTTCGAACGGGCCACGGTCGAGACAGTTCCTGGACTCCCCCAAACCCCAACCAGGAGAACTCGGAGTGCGGACGTCAACTCTCGCTCGTGCAGGTAGAGCCGCCCTCGTGCTGGCACCTGTCCTGTCAGGGATGCTGCTGTCTTCGTGCCTGACGCCCGTTTCGCCGTTGCATCGCGTGGCGCTGCCGGCCGAAGAACCAGCGGACTCCGCAAGCTCGAACTCGAGCGCGGCGACTGCCGCCAGCTTCGTGCCGGTCCCGCGCGAGGACGCGAAGAGCGGGTGGAGCTTCGACCTCACTCCCTACGTGTGGGGAACCCGGAGCGACACCGAGCTCACGGCCGAAGGCCTGAAGTCGGCAGGAACGGTCAAGTTCAGCGACCTCCAGCTCGGCTACCAGCTCCATGCGACCGCGACCAATGGCGACTGGGCGCTGTTCACCGACTTGACGTACCTGCCGCTCAATGCGGATCTGACCTCGGGCGGGACGTCGGCGTCGACGAATCTGGACGCCGTGTTCCTCGAGCTCGGCGTCAAGTACAACTTGACCGAGCTGTCGGCGGGAGGCTTGGGGTCGCTGGCGATCGATGTCGTCGGCGGCAACCGCTACTACCGCGCGGACACCTCCATCGACGTGCTGTCCGGTGGGTCGGTCGCATCCGACCGCGACTGGATCGACATCTTCTTCGGCTCCGAGGCCCGCCTGCAGGCCACGAAGATGCTCACGGTCCGAGCGCGGGCGGACGTCGGCGGCTTCGACATCGGTGGATCGAAGCTCGCCTGGCAGGGGATTCTCGAAGCGGGGCTCCAGCTCTCGCCGAGCGCGACGCTGTCCGCCGGCTATCGGGTCCTCGACGTCGATTACAACGACATCGTCAACGGCGCGCCGTTCCAGTTCGACGTGCAGGTACACGGGCCGTTCGTGGGACTGTTGCTGCACTTCTGAGCGCGTGCAGGCTAGCGCACGCACCCGACTCGCTGGCGGCACCGTGCAACGACCTCCTCCGAGAGATCCGTGAGCTCGAGCCCTCTCGCCGCACGCCGGAACAACGCATGCGCTGCAGCGACCTGATCACCCGGTGTGAACCGCATGCGCTCGCCAAAGCCGCTGCGATACACCAGGGACGCCCCGGTCAGCTCGAACGCGAGCCGAGCCAGGCTCTGGCCGGCGTCGGCCGTGCACTCGCGCAGCATGAAGTCCTGAAGCCACGCCAGGTTCTCGCGATCCCGGAGCAGGACAGCCAGCGCCGGCCTCGGCTCGTCCTCGGCCAGCGCGAGCGTTGCCAGCTCGTAGCGGAGCACCGGAACCAGACGCGCCGGCAGGCGCTCGATCGAGTCGTCGTCGGTGATCAGCCGTTTCCACGCAGCCTCATCGAAGCGTCGCAGCACCGCAACGGCCTCGTCATCGTCGAGCAGGTCACCGTACCAGTCAAAGCTCTCGACCGTCAGTTGCGAGGCCGCGGCGAACGCGAACAGCTCGTCGAACCCGGCCGGAAGCTCGATCTCGTCGAGCCAGCCGAGGATCCGCTTCGCCGCTCCGGCGTCGCCTGCCCGCGCCGCGGCGGCGGTAGAGAGCCACTCGCCGAACGGATCGTCGGAGCGCAGCCCGGTAATCGCGACACCTCGTATGAGCAACGCCCGGCACAGCGCGGCTCGCCACTCGGAGCCACCGCGCCGGCGAAGCTCGGTCAACAGCTGTTCGGAGTCGATCTCGGACTCGGCAAGCGCACGGACCACGAGATCACTCCCGGCCAGAGAGCGCAGCGCGGCGAGCGGGAGCTTGCGCATTCGGGCGAGCCCGAGCGCCTCCGCGCACCTGCTCGCGTCTTGGACATCCCCGCGCTCGAGCGCCGCGAGGATCGCGGCATGTCCGCGCGCGCCGACGCCGAGCAGGGCGCGCGTGTTGTCGTCGTCGAGCCCTGTGTCGACGACCATCTTGATCCAAGCGACGTTGGCCCGAGCGCCGACATCGTCGGGTAGCGACCGGAACGCCGCGTCGCGCACCTTCTCGCGCGGATCGTCGAGACCAGCGAGGAGGAACTCGACGAGCTCGGGCCAGGGCTCGATACCTCGGACCGCAAAACAGAATTCCTCGAACGCCTCGCTCTTCGGCTCCACGAGGGCGGCACGCCCCCAGGCAAGGATCGCTGCCCGCACGTCGGAGCGCTGCGACACCGGTTCGAGAGCCTCGACGATGGTTCGAGTCCCCTCGGTCCAGGATCGTGGTTGCTCGAGCAGCGCTCCTTGGCCGCCAACGCGCAGCCGTGCGAGCTCGCGCTGCACGAACCGGAGGCTCGGACCCGGACTGGCCCCATGAAACACTGTCTGCAGCGGCGCGAGCGCGATCACTGCCCCGGCGAGTCGCCGGACCGGTTCGTCGAGCACGTGCGGCCACGCCTGCTCGAGCTCACCGACCAGCTCCCGAATGCGGGGTGAGACCTCGGGGCGATCTTCGTTTTGGAATCCGCGCCGGACGCAGATCTCGGCGACGGCACGCTCGAGTTGGTTGCAAAGGTCGATGAGATGATCCGTGACGTCGGTCGTTGCCGCGACAGGTTGGTCGACCGGAATGCACTTCTTCGACAGCAGCGGCTCGGTAGCTCCGGCAGCGCCGACCAGCCGTCGTGGTCCGACGGCGATCACGGAGCCCGGCGACGCCCCCGACAGGCGCGGGAAGTACATGCACTCGGCGTGCACCGGCGGCCACCCTACCGAACCTGCGAACCCGGGCCGGAGGAACAACGACCGTTCGACCGGTTTCCCCGGCGGAACGCGAGAGATGCTCGCCACCGCCCGGTCCTTGTAGATCGCCCACTCGTCCGTCCTACCGACGACTTCCCAACCCGACGGCAACGGACAGCTCACGGCGACGTAGCGTAGCTCGTCGCTGCTACCGACCGAGATGTCCACACGCAGTAGGTCGCCGCGTTGCACATGGTCTTGACCGACGCGCTCGGACTGGAGCTCGCCCCGGTCGCCATGGACCAGCCGCGACAAGGTACGCGTAACCGACAGCGGCGTGTGCCAGCCGGCGTGGTTGCGGGCAGGCTCCGCGACGGTCGTCGAGACGACCGCATAGAGCGAACGCCCGTTCGGTGGCGACACCGTCACGCCGCCCGGGCCCGTGATCGGGATCTCGACGCGATAGTTGTTGTCCGGCTCGAGCACGATCCGCCGGTGCTTGCCGCCGTGCTCGACGTCGACGGCGATCGGTTGCCGAGCTCCGAGCCTCGTGCCCGATTGCTCGGCGTCGAGCAGCAGGGCCTGGACAGCCGACGCGGTCGAGTAGGTCGAACCGAACCTGCCGTTGCGCGACAACGACAGAATCCGCGTCACGACATCGGCACGCGCCTTCGGATCGTGCCCCGTCACAATCATGAGCTCGAGCACATGAGCCAGCCGGGTCACTCGGGTCTCACCCGGAAACCCAACGTAGCCAGCGCCGGTCACTGCCGAGCTCCGCAACGCTCGCGCGAGCGCCGTGCGCGCGGCTTCCCGCTCGCCGGCCCGCCAGAGCGCGAGCCCGGCGCGGGCAAGAAGGCCGGACGGAAGCTCCTGGTCAGCTGCGAGTAGGGCAAGGACGGCTCGCTTGTGCAAGTCGAACCGAGGCCGATAGCGCAGCCCGGCGACGACGGCCTCGGCGTTCTCGACGGGAATCACCGAGTCCCCGACCCGCAGCCGGCCGCGGCGAGCGAGCAGCTTCTCGGCGAGGCCGCGCAGCTCACCGCGATCGGGCCGCACGACGAGCCCGTACGCCTCGGGATCGATCCCGGCCGTCCGCGCCTGTGCGAGCGTCGTGAGCGCGAGCGCGGTCATTCCGGCGTCGAACTTGCGTTCCTTCCACCAGCGGAAACCGCGACTCGGACCGAGCAGATGCTTGCGCAGCCGGGCCATCCCGACCTCGATCCGCCGCGCGTTCTCGGGCGCGATGCTGACGCTGCGACCGGGATGGATCAGCCGCTGCGCGCGCGTCGCCGCGAACACGGGAACCAGGCACGAGCACGTTTGCTCGACGCAGCCATACGGGTACTCGCCGAGGTAGCGGGCGGCGCTGCGCAGAAGCGAGTCGCGCGTGCCGAGCAGGATGAGCTTCCTGCTGCGTACCGGGCGCGACACTCGATCCGCGACGCCTGTCGGCTTCGTCAGATGGAAGCTCTTCGCGGTCGTGCGCAGCACGTCATCGGTCAGCACGGTCAGCGAATGCTGGGCGCGGTCTTCGAGACCTCCACCGGTCGCCGCGACGGTCAGCGTGCCTGACCCTGCGTTGTTGGCTCGAAGGCGCAGCGAGTCCGCTCGCACGTCATCGAGCTCGAGCCCGTCCGCGGTTGCCGAGACCTTGGCTCCAGCCTTGGTCACCAGCGGAATGTCGAGCCAGTCACCGGCACGCAGGTAGCGGGGCAGAACCGCTTGGACCGACAGCGGCTTCTCGGTCACGAACTGCTTGCGCACGAGCGCAGAACGCCCGTCATCGGCCACGGCGACAATCGTGCATCGCCAGGTCGTCAAGTCGTCCGGAAGCTCGAACTCGAGATCCGCGAAACCATGTGCGTCTGTCACCAGTCGCGGAACGAAGAACGCCGTTCGGCGGAATTTCGAACGCAGGGTCCCGGGAGTTCCCGAGCCAATACCACCGGGTGCGGGCCGACCTGCACCCGGTCCGGCATAGGCATGGCCGCCGCGCGGCGTGAACTCGATCCCGTGTGTGGTGTTGACCGCCCCGGCATCGAGCAGCGCCCCGAACACTGCCCACGGATTGCCGACGGCCTGCGACCAATCGCAGCGCACCGACGGGTAGCTCGTCACAGGAAGCAAGCTCGCTCGCGGATCCGTCAGTCGCAAGCTCGTCGCGTCGAAGACGCGTTCGTCGACGACAGCAACCGAGAGCGTCGCGGGCAGCGCATTGCCGTCTTCCGTCGCACTCCTGAGGCGAAGCCGAACCTTGTCTCGCGGACGATAGCGCGACTCGAGCCCACGAACGTCCAAAGCCACCTGCCCGTCGGCGCGCGCCAGACGTAGCCTTGCGCCTCGTGACGAGTCGCGCCAACTTCTGCCCTCGAGCGAGACCGTCGCGAACACCGCCGGCCAGTCGCTGACGCTCGTGGATACGCGCGCCGATCCGGCGCCCTTGGCATCGAGCGTGATGCGCTGCGTGGTCAGGATGCGCTCGCGCACGACGCTCAACAGCACGGCCGCGCTCGGTGGACCGGACACTCGGATTTCGGCCGTGTCACCGGCCACCGTGTCTTCGGGAACGTGCAGATCGAAGATCTCGTCGCTCGACGGCGGATGCTCGCGCGCGATGTCGATGTCGACCCGGCGCACGACGGTCCGCCCCTCGGGAGACTGAACCGAGACCTTGGCCGACATCTCGTGGACCCACCACCCGAGCGGAAGCTCGTAGACGGCGATCGGCACGCTCAGCCGCCCACGCTCGTCGAGCCGGCCGGTGACCTCGTGGCCCACGCCGCCGGCGCTTCCTTCGACCTCGACGGTGAGCCCGCTCGCCGGGGCGCCGCTCGCATACGTCCCCGTGACGTGCAGCACGACTTCGCGATCGTCGCGGTGGATCTTCTTCGGGGCGTCGACATCGACGAGGAGCGCGGCCCGGCGGAATGCGGCGACCTCGAATTCCCCGTCCAACTCGTGAGCGCGCCTGGCAATCACGAGCTTCATTGGCACGGTCCCGAGCGGGGCAGACAACGGCAGCCGGTAGTCGAAGGTCATCGCACCGTGGACATCGCTCTCCGCCGGAAACCGGACCTCGCTGCGCGTCCCGGGCCACAGCACAAGCACGAAACGGGTCTTCGCGAGCGGGCGGTTGCGGATGCCGCCGTGATCGTCTCCGAAGCTCTTCTGCACGATTATGCGGCCATGCACGGTCTCGCCCGGCTCGTAGATCGGACGATCGGTCATCACATGGGCGTGCGATCGTTGTCCGAGCTCCCATTCCTGTTTCGGTTCCCAGAGCCGGCAGAATGCCGTGTGGCCGTCGTGCTCCGCGCGCACGAACACACTGCCGAGCCCGGTCCAGTCCGTGAGGTCGATTCTGGCGATGCCGTCGGCGTCGGTAACGCCTGTCAGATGGACCTCGTCCGCGCACAGGCGCACGCGCAGCCCCGCGAGCGGCTTTCCGCGCAGGCTCGCCATGACGACCACGGCGCTCGGATGGCGCTGGCTGGTCAGCACCAGGTCGGAGACGAGCACGCGGCGCAGACGGGTCCATCCGGTCGCGAGCGAGCGCAGCTCGAGGACGTAGTGCCCGGGTTCGGGTGGCATGACGTGGGTGCCGAACTGTCGGGACTGCAGCACGCCTGCGCGCCCGCGGACCTCACCCGCATCGCGATAGACCGTCAGCGGTTCGGTGGCTTCCGGAAACGGAACGAAGCGGTATGCGACCGCCTCGGCGAGCGGGGACGGAACCGGGATCGGCTCGCCGCTGGCAACGCGCAGGACATCCGGGTCGATCCAGATCACGCGCGCCGTGCGCAGCATCCAACGCGCCTCCGACAGCGCGTCGGGGCTCGCGCGATCCCGCAGCGAGTCCGCGATCCGGGCGTAGCGCAGCAGCAGCTCGTGCATCTTGTGATTGGCGCCCGCGGGCTCGGTGTCGGGGTCGTCGGCGCGCGGCGGGAAGCCGAGCAGCCACGCGCGGCCCTGGACTTCGAGCACGGCCGACAGCCCGGCCACGAGCGCGGTGGCGGCGATCTTCGGGTTCTCGGTCCGCTCGGCGAGCTCGAGCATGGCTGCCATGCGCTTCTTCGGGGCAGCGGTCGCCGCAACGGCGAGCTCGCGCGCATCGCCTCGGCGGTCGAGCTGCGGCAGGAGTTTTCGCGCGGTGGCGAGGTCTCGGGCCAGAAGCGCGGAGTCGAACGCCGAGGACGCATCGCCCTGGGCCAGGATGTTCCCTGCCAGTAACAGCGGAAACACGATCGCGTGGATCGATCTCATCAGCGGGCAGCTCTCGGAGAGTGGTTGGAGGCCGCGATCACGAAAGGCAACTCCCGTGCCCCGGGCTCGCGTCCCAATTCGAGAATCTCGGTCTCGCGACGATTCGTTTGCGCGCACAACGGCGCCCGCAGCCCGGGTTCACGACCACGCGCGGATCACCGCCGACTCCGACCCGCGAGGCGGCTGTGGTGTACGTTTCTAGGGCTAGGAAGGAGAGTATGAGGGTGAAGAACAACAACAAGGATCGGCGGGTACATCAGCGCATCACAGGTGGAACCTATGCGGCACTCCACCAGCGACTCGGTGGGATCGTCCACGACCAGAGCTTCTCGGTCGTCCTCGACGTCTCGACCGGCGGCATGCGGGTGCGAACCAACATCCGACCGTTGAACCAGACCGTGATGGTCGTGCGCGCAGCCGTCGAAGAAGAGATTCACACGCTGAGGTCGCGCGTCTTGCGCGTCGAGCGCACCGCCGACGGCGTGTTCGACATCGCGCTCGAGTACTGCTTCATGGCTCGCGACACGATCGACGGCTTCCTCGAGGCTCTCGGACGTCGCGACATCGCGGTCGCAGGCTGATCCACACCCCTCCGGTCGGGGGCCTTTTTCCGACCTGCGCGGCGAGACTCGCGCGTATCGTGGAGCGCATGAGATCCGTGCTTCTTGCGCTTCTCTTCGCGTGTCCGACGGTGCGCGCGCAATACCTCGGGTTCTGGGAACGCCGGCCGAAGCTGGCGACCGCACGCCAGGAGGTAGCGGCCGCCGTTCTCAACGGCAAGGTCTATGTCGGAGGCGGGCTGCTGGCCAACCGGTCCGCGACCGCGTCGGTCGAGGTCTACGATCCGAAAACGGAGAAGTGGGGCCGGATCCCCGACCTGCCGATGCGGCTGCATCACTTCGGCATGTGCGCGCTCGGCGGCAAGCTGTATCAGCTCGGCGGTTACGTGAACAACAGCTTCACTCCGACGGCGTTGTGCCATAGCTACGACCCGGCGACGGGAAAGTGGACACAGGTCGTGAGTCTGCCGCTTGCTCGCGGTGCGTTCGTGGCCGTCGTGATCGCCGACAAGATCTACGCAGTCGGCGGCGTCGAGCAGCTGAACGGCGTGACCGGGCGACTGACCGTCTACGACCCGAAGACCGACAAGTGGACGATCCTGTCGCCGATGCCGACCGCGCGCGAGCACCTCGGTGCTGCCGCGATCGACGGCGTGCTTTACGTCGCCGGCGGGCGGCGTGGCGTGCTCTACAACCAGCTCGAAGCCTACGATCCCAAGACCGATCGCTGGACCCGGCTCCCGGCGATGCCGACCGCGCGGGGCGGCAACGGGGCGGCGGCGCTCGCGGGCAAGCTGATCGTCGCCGGCGGGGAAGGCCCGCGCATCTATCCCGAGGTCGAGGAGTACGATCCGAAGACGCGCAAGTGGACGAAGCTCGCGAACATGATCGTGCCGATGCACGGGATCTACCCCGTGACGATCGGCAACGAGGTGTTCGTGGCCGGCGGCGCGACCTCGCCTGGCTATGCCGCGGTCAACGACGTGATCTCGTTCCGCTACCTGCCGGACGGCGTCGAGCGCTACGGGGTGTCGACGTCCGCGTGCAAAGGTGCCATCTCGGCCGAGGTCACGAGCGCTCCGGTCGCCGGGCAGAGCTTCCAGCTCGTCAGCTCGCCGGCAGGGCCTCCGGCGAGCCCGGGGTTGCTCGTGCTCGGAGCGACGGCCGATCGAGCCGGGACGGTGCTGCTCGGCTTGCGCCTGCACGTCTTGCTCGCCCCGCCGCTCTTGCTTCTCAACGTCGTGACCGACGCGAGCGGCGAGAGCCGCGTCCCGCTGTTCCTGCCGGCCGCGACGCGCGGAGCGCGGGTGTTCGGGCAGTTCGTCTGGGTCAATCCGGCCACCTGCCTCGGGCCGGCGCCGTTGTCGGCCAGCGATGCTCTCGATCTGACGATTCGATGATTCCGGCTCGCTCCGCCGAACGGCCGGAATGCGCTTGTGAGCAAAACATGCACCCGGTATAGGGTTTTCTCCGCACGCCGCACACCTACGCCGGAGAACCGTAAATGCCCCAGTGGTTGGACCCCCTGTTTCGCTGGATTCACGTCATCGCCGGCATCACGTGGATCGGGTTGCTCTACTTCTTCAACTGGATCAACGGACCGTTCGCGGCCACGCTCGACGCCGAGTCCAAGAAGAAGGTCGTGCCCGAGCTCCTGCCGCGGGCCCTGTACTGGTTCCGCTGGGGCGCGGCATGGACGTGGTTCACCGGCGTTCTGCTGCTCGGGATCGTCTTCTATCACGGTCGCCACGTGTTCGAGGGCAACGAGGCGAACTGGGGCGCGGCGACGATCATCATGATCGTCTTGACGTTCTTCGGCGTGCACATCTACGACGTGCTCGTCAAGAAAGTGCTGTCCGATCCGAAGTTGCAGTTCTTCGGCGGCTGGATCCTGGCCTCGGGTGTCGTGTATCTGTACCGGCTGTGGCCTGGCTGGAGCCTTCGCGGCATGGCGATCCACCTCGGCGTGATGTTCGGAACGTTCATGGCGTTCAACGTGTGGTTCCGGATCTGGCCGGCCCAGAAGAAGATCATCGCGGCGATCAAGAACGGCGAGGCACCCGATGGCGACCTCGCCAAGCTCGCGGGCACGCGGTCCAAGCACAACACCTACATGTCGATCCCGCTGGTCGCCGCGATGCTCAACGCGCACGACGTCACGTGGCTCGACATGCCCTGGAAGTGGTCGCTCGCGATCCTCGGCGGCTGGGCCGTGTGCTGGTATCTCTACGGGCTCTCGAAGAAGGTCGAGGGCTTCTAGTGTCCGACTCGATCACGCCCGACATCGTCGCCGAGCGGCTGGGCCGCGGTGACGACTTCGTGCTGCTCGACTGCCGCGAGCGCGAAGAGCTCGCGATCGCGGCGATCGAGGGCGCGCTCAGCATCCCGATGAGCGAGATCACGACGCGCCTCATGGAGCTCGATCCCGACAGGGAATACGTCGTCATGTGCCATCACGGCATTCGCAGCGCCCACGTCGCGGCCTTCCTGCGGTCCAACGACTTCGCCAACGTGTGGAACCTGGCGGGCGGCATCGACGCCTGGGCGCGCGAAGTCGACCCGAACATCCCGCTCTACTGAAGACCCCGCTATTTGATAAGGAAGTCTCTGAGACTTTCTTATTGAATAGGCCGACTATGCGTCCGTGCTGCTTCCTCGATCGTGACGGGGTCGTCGTCGAAGACCGCGACTTCCTGTCCGAGCTGTCCGATATCGCGCTGATTCCGGGCTCGGCGGAGGCGATCGCGACGCTCAACCGTGACCGCATCCCGGTCGTGATCGTGTCCAACCAGTCCGGGGTCGCGCGCGGCTTGTTCCCAAAGTCGCGCGTGATCGAGATCAACGCCGAGATCGATCGCCGGCTGGCCGAGCGCGACGCGCACATCGACGCGTGGTTCTTCTGCCCCCATCACCCCGAGGGGACGGTGCCCGAGTACCGCGTGGACTGCGACTGCCGCAAACCCGAGCCCGGGATGCTGCTGCGGGCTGCCGAACAGCTCGGGCTCGACACGCACCGCTCGTTCATCATCGGAGACCGCGGTCGCGATCTCGAGGCCGGCCACCGCGTCGGCGCGCGTGGTATCCTCGTCCGCACCGGATACGGTCTGCAGGAGTCGCTCGACGCGATCGAGGCCAGGTTGCAGACCAAGGTCGACGAGGCGCCCGACCTCGCCGGCGCACTCGTGATCTGCAGGCCGCAGCTGTTGAAATGGCGGTGAACAAGAAGATCCTCGTGACGATCGGCACTCGCCCCGATGCGATCAAGCTCGCGCCCGTCGTCCACGAGCTGCGCGAGAGCCGGATCGCGGACGTGGTCGTCGTGTCGACGTCGCAGCACGACGACCTGCTCGGGCCCTGTCTCGAGTTCTTCGAGATCGAACCCGACGTCGACCTCGCGCTGATGAAGCCCGACCAGTCGCTCGCAGACCTGACCGGCCGGATGATCATCGCGCTCAACGCGGCGTTCGCCGAACACGAGCCCGACCATGTCATGGCCCAGGGCGACACCACGACAGCGTTCGTCAGCGCGCTCGCGAGCTTCTATCGCAAGCTGCCGTTCGCGCACGTCGAGGCAGGACTGCGCACTGGCAACAAATACGCGCCGTTCCCCGAGGAGATCAACCGTGTCCTCGTGACCCGTCTCGCCGACGTCCACTTCGCCCCGACCAGGCACGCGCGCGATGCCCTGCTCGCCGAAGGCGTTCCGCCGGGCTCGGTCCACGTCACCGGCAACACGGTCATCGACGCGTTGCAGTGGTCGGCGCTGCGCGTCGGCACCAAGCCGGTTGCAGCCACCGAAGGGCGAAAGCTGATCCTCGTCACGGCCCATCGCCGCGAGAGCTTCGGCGAAGGACTCGCTGGGATCTGCGCCGCCCTGCGTCGGCTCGCGGACCGCGAGGACGTCGAGATCCTCTACCCGGTCCACCCGAACCCGAACGTCGCCGCGCCCGTGCGCGAAGCGCTCGCCGGGCATGCGCGGATCCGGCTGTCACCGCCTCTCGACTACCCCGACTTCGTCGCGGCCATGCAGGCCTGCGACGTCATCCTGACTGACTCGGGAGGCGTCCAGGAAGAGGCGCCATCGCTCGCCAAGCCCGTGCTCGTGCTGCGCGACGAGACCGAGCGCACCGAGGGGATCGAAGCCGGAACCGCGCGCCTCGTCGGCACCGACCCCGACACGATCGTCGCCCACACGGCCGCGCTGCTCGACGACCCGGAGATCTACGCACAGATGGCGCACGCCAGCAATCCGTACGGCGACGGCCGCGCCGCACAGCGGATCGCGGCCGTCCTCCAGGAGGTGCTCAACCCAAGGTGAAAAAACGTCCCCGAGACAAAACGTGCAACGAATCGGGTTCGTTGCACGTTTTGTCTCGGGGACGAATGGTGCAATCAGCCTTCGTCCGACTCGAACTCGACGCGCACGGGCTCGCTGGCGCGGCCCTTTGCGACGACGAGCTCGTGGCTGTCGGCCCCGAGCTCGACGACCGGCTCGTCATCGTCGAACACGTGCCGGATCATCGCGTGCGTCGAACGCAGGCCACCCGTCCACCAGCGCCGATCGGTCACGTAGAGGCGGTCTCCGACGCCCACGTCGAGGGCCGACGCCAGGCCGCTCGAGACCTCGACGACCGCCAGCCCGTCCGCGGTTCTCGGTTCTTCGGACAGCGCCCGCGGTACGGCGAACGCGCTGCGCGGTTTGGTCTCGGGACCGCCCGCGGTGCCCCACACGAGGCCCTGCTGGCGGTCTGTGGGCTCCGGCTTGCTGAAGAACGTCATGACCACCCCGATCACCGCACTGGTGCAGATGCCGTAGCAGCCGCGCATGAACTTCCACTGCTTCATGCCGCCGAACAGCCCCTCCCCGCTGGTATCAGGGGGCACTCCGTGCGCGAACGGCCGGATGACCTCGGGCACGAAGATCGAGAACAGGATCGCGATCGCACCGCCGACCACCGTCCAGAACGCCGCCTTCGCCGTGAACCGCTTCCAGAACACGCTGAGCAGTAACGCGACGACGAGCGGCGGCGCGACGGCCGCGGTCATCGCGCCGTGCGCCTCGATGATCGTGTTGAAGCTCATGAACACGGGCACGAGCACGAGCCCGATCAGCGTCACTGCAATCGACGTCCATCGCGCCACGCGGAGCATCTCGGGGTCGCTCGCCTGCGGATTGACGTAGGGCTGATACACGTCGTTGACGATGATGGCCGCGACTGCGGTGAT
>Ga0210086_1000447_pt1 | contig 23968 bp, 21 predicted proteins | sample China_Galinas_PW_3_FD_184867 | JGI IMG/M metagenome (GOLD analysis project Ga0210086, IMG submission 184867) | Wetland microbial communities from San Francisco Bay, California, USA, that impact long-term carbon sequestration - China_Galinas_PWB_D2... | ecosystem: Environmental > Aquatic > Marine...
CACCGCCACATTGTTGAAGTTCAGTCCCAGATGCAGGTCCGGGACCGCCGACGCGGTGGGTACCGACGAGGCGCCCGGCCGGTGCACCGCCGACACATAGGCGGGCGTTGGATCGGACACTGTCGTCACCGTCGCTGCCTCAGCTACCGCCCCGGCCGGTAACTGAGCCCGAGTCGATGTCCGTTCTGAGCTGCCCGTCACCACCCTCGGGGAACCGGCGGTCACATCAGCCCCAGTGCCACCCGTGACGACACCGGTTCCACTGTGGGCGGTATCGCGCGCGGTGATCGCGGCAGCATAAGAGGGCCGCGAGCCGCTGCCGGTATGGCCTGAACTGCGCGCTACCCCCGTCAGCGCGCTGAGCCGAGCCTTCCTCGCCGAGTTCGCCGTGGTCGAGTGGCTCTCGGGGGTCGACCTCGAATCCGATGATCCCGAATGAGAGGCCACCGATCCGGCCCTCGGTGCTGCGGCTGCCGCTGGGGCGTCCATGAGCATTGCGGTTCCCAGCCCCAAGACCACCGCCAACCCGCCGACCCAGCCGAGACAGACACACCAGCGACGGCGGGCCAACTGGGCATCGGCATCGGTTCGCTGTGATTCCTGGATAGCGTCTAGCATCTGCAGGACCAGGCCTTCTCATAGGTTGCCAGCCGTTCGAGCGTTGTCTGCAGACTACGGGCTGCAACAGCGAACCACCTGGAAAAGCCAGGGAAAGACGTTCGGCCGGTCAGTTATGGGATCTACCGCCAACACTGCAGATCAGCACCCCAGCACCCACCCAACTCACCGGTGGATCGAGGCCCTGAGGCGCGAACCCCGGGCAGGCTGCCGGCTATCGCCGGGACCATCTGGCACCGCGTGACTACCGCAGCATCTCGCCCGCGTGCTGACCAGGCCCCGTCAGGGTTGACGGCGCCGGTGAACCCGGCACACTGTGTGATACAGGCCATAGAACCGTCTGGACATACCCGGGGAGAGAGGCGGCAGCTCATGAGCACGAGGGACAAGTACACGCAGGTGCCCGCGCCGTACTCGTGGGAGGTCCCCAGCGTCGGCGAGGCGCGCTTCACCTGGGAGTACGACGAGGGGCGCGCCCGGCTCCTTTCCCTGTACCAAAAGGGAAAGGACAAACAGTGGGATGCCCAGTCGCGCATCGACTGGGCGCAAGGCATCGACCCGACGAACCCGGTCGGGCTGCCCGACCAGTTCCATCCGCTGTTCGGCAGCCCGATGTGGGACGCTGCAGACGATGCACGTCGCGCCGAGATGCGCCAGCATTCCCAGGCCTGGCAGTTCTCACAGTTCCTGCACGGCGAACAGGGGGCGATGGTGTGTGCGGCCAAGATCGTCGAGGTGGTCCCGGACATGGACGCGAAGTTCTACGCAGCCACCCAGACCATGGACGAAGCCCGGCACGTCGAGGCGTTCTCGCGGTTCCTGCAGGACAAGATCGGCCTGGTCTACCCGATCAACAAGAACCTCTCCGCACTGCTGGAGGACACCCTGCGCGACTCACGCTGGGACATGCCCTACCTCGGCATGCAGGTGCTCATCGAAGGGCTCGCACTCGCCGCCTTCGGGACACTGCGTGACTTGGCGGCGCCGGACTCGCTGGCCAAGCAGTTGCTGGCCTACGTCATGCAGGACGAAGCCCGGCACGTCGCCTTCGGACGGATCTCGTTGAAGGACTACTACTCCGCGCTGACCGAAGCCGAGCGCGACGAGCGTGAAGAGTTCGTCGTAGAGGCCTGCTACCTGATGCGCGACCGGTTCCGCGGCGAGGAGGTTTTCGACACCCTCGGCCTCGACGTCAAAGCGTGTGCCGAATGGGTCGACACCTCACCGCTGATGATCCAGTTCCGCTCACACCTGTTCAGCCGCATCGTGCCGATCGTCAAGGACATCGGATTGTGGGGCGACAAGGTGCAGAAGGCCTTCACCGACATGGGTGTCCACGACTTGGCCGGCTTGGACATCGAGGCCCTGATGAAGGCCGATGAGGATCAGGCCGATGCGCTGGACAAGGCGCACGCCGAGATGACCGACCGGGCCGTCGAGGTGGACCAGGTGATCGCGGCGGGCGCGAACTAACCCAAGCCAAGCGATCGGGTGGTCCCCAATGTCGTGACGCGGGTCGGCGAGCATTTCCCCGCCGGCTATCCCGTCAATTGGTCGACCAGGTGGTAGCTCGACGGGTCGTCGGGCAAGACCCATGCGAACCCTTCCAGGACGATGATCGCGACGACGTTCGCCGCGGCGACGGCGAGGAAAACCCACACGATGGCGGTTGAGAGGTGTCGCGGCACGCTTGCCGCCGCCGGAGCGACGGGAATGCTCTTCGGCGCCAGCATCAGCATCACCCCGCAGAAGATCATCACGATGGTGAAGGTGATGAACGCCCACGTATAGAGGTGCAGCCCGAAGACCGGCTCACCATAGCCAGGGTCACCCGGCGTGATGTGCAGCGCGATCTGGCGCACCGAAACCGAGGCTCCCGCCAGGGCCCCGATCAATCCCATCCCCAGCCCCTGGGCGTAGCGCGACGTGGTCAGGACGCCGCGGCGGGCCTGCATGACGACGAACAGGGCGCCCAGCGTGGACAGGAACATCCCGTAGCGCTGCAGCATGCACAACGGGCAGGGGAACTCTCCCTTGCCGAACTGGATGTAGAACGCGCTGAGCATGACGCCGCTGTAGCCCAGGATCCAGGCGTGCAGACCCCAAAAGGGGATCAAGCCCCAGGCGCCGCGCCCGGACATCAGAAGCTCAGATCCAGCGCCGAGGTGACGTGATAGCGGAACAACCCCAGCATCGCCACGAGGGCGAGCACCCACAGCCCGATCACGAGGTTACGATTCGCGCCCCGCCACATCAGCACCCCGATCCCGAACAGCAGGGTCATGATGAGAATGTCCACGCGCGCACACTAAAACGCCGCAGGCGCTCACCGTTCGATATCGGACACCTTGGGCACGACTGCGCTCAACAAGTCACCAGACGCGCACGTAGTCGACGAGCATCTCAGCCGGGTAGGTTCCCGGCCCGGGATCCCCGCCACCCGAGCCTGCGACCGCGAGGTTCAAAACCGGGAACATCCGGTAGTCGGGCAGGTTGAAGGGCCAATCCCCGATGGAGAAGGCCGGAACCGTGAAGTAGGGCTCCATCCCGTCGACGTAGTCCTCCCAGAAATACATCCCGGAGTCGTTCCACGTGACGCGCCACCGGTGCCAGTTGGTGTCCACGGCGACCGGGTGGGTGGCAAACGATGTGCCGTCCGCTCGCGCGTGCACGGTGGTTCCCGAGGGCCACTCCCCGTTGCCGTACCACTCGACGAGGTCGACTTCGCCGCCGACGACCGGGTGGTCGTTCGACAACCACCAGGCGGGCCAGCACCCCGCGGTGAGGCAGTTGAACTTCACCCGGGCTTCCCAGGTGGTGCCGACGCCTCCCCACCAGGTGCCCTGGACCTTGCCGCTGACGTACTTGCCGTCGTTCCTGGTGGCGCGGATGACGAGATTCGAGTTGCCGTCGAGGAAGACGTGCTCGCGATTGTCGCGGTACTGGCCCATGTTCTCGGGCCGGTCCCAGAACACCGGGTTCTTGATGGTCTCCCGCGCCTTGGCCACGATCCACTTCGACGGATCGGGAGCCGAGCCGGCGGGGCCGTCGAACTCGTCGGAGAACAGAAAACCCGGGGTCTGGGCGTTGGGCTGCGGCGCGGCCGGAGCCGGCGCCGGATCGGCCGGCGCGTCCGGACGGTAGGGGGTGGCCCCAGCCACCGGGACGGGCAGCGCGGAGGCGAGCACGCCCATCCCCGCCATGAACATCAGACTGCGACGATCCATCTCAGGCACGGCTAAACGATAAAGCCCAAACCCCGGTCTGGGCGCATTTAACACTCTCGCTTGGGGGCATGGCGAATCGCCCACATCTCGGGCCAGCCCCCCAAAAAACCAAACTGACCTGCGCATACAGCACGATTCATGCGTCGCTGCAAAATCGTCGGGGTAGCATTGGGCGCCGCCCGAGACCGGCACGCGCCGGCGGGGATTGGGAGGTCACCGGACATGAGTCGAGCACGCGCGACGACCGCGTTGTGTTCGGCGGCGACAGCATCGATGATGCGGCAGCCTGAGGCACTATGAAGTCGACCACGATGTCCCGGCGAGATCTCGATTTCCTGCTCTTCGAATGGTTGGGCGTCGACGAGCTGACGAGGCGTCCCCGGTTCGCCGACCACTCGCACGAAACCTTTTCCGATGTCCTCGGCCTGTGCGAGGACCTGGCCGCCCGCTACTTCGCACCACACAACAAGAAGAGCGACCAGCAGGAGCCCTCGTTCGACGGGACGACGGTCACCGTGATCCCGGAAGTCAAGCAGGCCCTCGACGCCTTCGCCGCTGCCGACCTGATCGGCATGACCATGGACCACTCGATCGGCGGTGCGCAGCTGCCGGCGACCGTCGCCCAGGCCGGCTTCTCGTGGATCACCGCGGCCAATATCAGCACGGCGGGGTATCTGATGCTGACCATCGCCAATGCCAACCTGCTCGCGCAGTTCGGTACCGGCGACCAGGTCGAGCGATTCGTCAAACCGATGCTGGCCGGCCGGTTCACCGGGACCATGGCGTTGTCGGAACCGCAGGCGGGATCGTCGCTGGCCGACATCACCACCCGCGCCGAGCCGCGTGACGACGGCACCTACCGGCTCTTCGGCTCCAAGATGTGGATCTCGGGCGCCGAGCACGAGATGTCGGAGAACATCGTCCATCTGGTGCTGGCCAAGATCCCGGGGGGACCACCCGGGACAAAAGGCATCTCGCTGTTCATCGTTCCGAAATTCCTCGTCGACGCCGACGGCTCGGTCGGTGCACGCAACGATGTGGCGATCTCCGGTCTCAACCACAAGATGGGCCAACGCGGTATCACCAACACGGTGCTCAACTTCGGCGACGGTGCCGCCCGGCCCGGCGGTGAGGCCGGCGCTGTCGGGTATCTGGTCGGCGAACCACACCGCGGCATCGTCTACATGTTCCACATGATGAACGAGGCGCGGCTCGGCGTCGGAATGAGCGCGGTGTCGCTGGGATACGCCGGCTACCTCAAGTCCGTTCAGTACGCGCTCGAGCGCCCCCAGGGCCGGCCCATCACGGCCAGGGATCCGACGACACCGCAGGTGCCGATCGTCGAGCATGCCGACGTCAAGCGAATGTTGTTGGCGCAGAAGTCCTATGTCGAGGGCGCGCTGGCCCTGGCGCTCTACTGCGCCAGGCTTGTCGACTGGCGGGACAGCGCAGAGTCGGACGAAGAGCACGACTCGGCGGGGCTGCTGCTGGACATCTTGACTCCGGTTGCCAAGAGCTGGCCGTCGCAGTGGTGCCTGGAGGCCAACAGCCTGGCCATCCAGGTGCACGGTGGCTACGGCTACACCCGCGAGTACGACGTCGAACAGCACTACCGCGACAACCGGCTCAATTCGATCCACGAAGGCACGCACGGCATCCAGAGCCTGGATCTGCTGGGACGCAAGGTCACCCAGCGAAACGGGGCGAGCCTGGCCGCGCTGGGAACAGCGATCGCACGATCGGTGGCCGCCGCCACCACCGCGGATGGGGAGGCCGCCGAGTTCGCCGCACAGCTCGACGAGACCTGGCAACAACTGGTGGGGGTCACGACGACGATGTTCGCCTCGGGTGACATCGAAGCCGCGATGGCCAACAGCGCGATCTATCTCGAGGCGTTCGGGCACATCGCGGTCGCCTGGATGTGGCTCGAGCAGTTTCTGGCTACCGGCACCGGCCAGGGGGACTTCTATGACGGCAAGCGGCAGGCCGCCCGGTACTTCTTCCGCTACGAACTGCCGCGCACGATCCCCCAGCTACGACTGCTCGAGACAGTGGACCGCACCACCCTTCAGATGCGCCCCGCCTGGTTTTAACCAGCCGGTTAACCGTACCGGGGATGTATTGGTCACCGAGAACCTTTACGATGCCCTTTGACCCAGGGAAGGGACAGCAAATGGCGTCGAGCAAGTGCATCGGCTATGTCGGTGGTGCGGCGGTCGCGGTGGGGGTGGGCGCGGCCATCGCGGCAGCCGGGCAGGGCACGGCAAACGCCGACACCGGCAAGTCCGATTCGTCGGGCGCCTCCCACAGCTCGACGAGCTCCTCCGGCAGCAGCGCCAAGGCCCACGCCGGCCCCAAGCGGAGCACGGCCAAGGCCACCACCCGGCCCAAGCCGCTCTCGAAGCTCGGCGACAAGGCCGAGCACGCCGCCACCACGGTCAACCAGGTCGCCTCCGGCATCAAGTCGCAGGTCGACGATGCGGCAGCGGAAATCACCACGGCCGTGTCCCGGATCCCGGCGCCGAGGCTGCCCAGCGTCAAGAAGCCCACTTCGGCCGAGTTCGAAGCCACCGAGGTCAAGAAACTCCAGGGTCTCTACACCGGCAAGTCGGCCGCCGCGGTCGCAGCCGCCACCGAGACGGAATCCGAGACCAGCACGTCCCCCGCCGCGGCCACCACCACCCTCGAAGACCCGTCGACGACCAGCTCCGGCACCCCGTCGAGCATCGCGTCGTCGGCCGCCGATGCGACCGTGTCGGTGCCGTGGAGCCCCAACCCGTTCCGGCCGCTGCCGCCCGAGCCCGCACCCAACGACATGCCTGGCCCGCTGTGGGACGTCGAGAAAGCCGTCATGGGTGTCTTCCCCGACTGGTTCAGTCCGGTGCCGCGCGAAGCGTTCGAAGCCGGCTACCGCGTCAGCCAGATGATCCCGTGGGTCAACGTCGTGGTTCCGCTGTCGAATGTCCTGGCCGACCTGCCGGATGCACTCAACGGCGACAAGGACGCCAGCCAGCGCGTCGTCAACAACCTCATCGTGACGATCCAACCGGTCGCGGTGGCCTACTACGGCTACAACGAGATTGCCGACCTGCTGAATCTGGAGCAGGAGGCACTGGATCTGCAGGAGTGGGCGATCACGACGGCCTGGGACATCCTCGATCCCTTCCAGCTGCTACACAACCGCGGCACCTCCGGATTGCCGCTGTCGACGACCACTCCCCCGCCCTACCCGCCCGATGCCGCCAGCAGCACAGTGACGACGCTGGCAGCCGCGGTGACCCCGACCACCACGGACTCAGCGTCGACCACGGCAGATTCGACGTCGGCCACCAGCGATACGGCACAGCCGACCATAGACCCCTTCCGGGCCGATGATCCGTGGGTGAAGGGCATGCCCGACGCCGTGCTCGGCGCCGAGAAGGCGATCCTGGCCGCGATCCCCGCACCGCTGCAGCCGTTGGCCCCGGTCGTCCGGGAGGCCTACGAGGCAGCCTATCGGGCATCGCTGGTCGTTCCCGTGTTCAACGCTGTGGTGCCGGTCGTCCAGCTGCTGCCCGCTCTGATCCAAGCGACGCTGGGGGACAAGGACACGGCGCAGGCGACGATCAACCAGCTGCTGCTCACCACGACCGGGTTGTCGCTGCCGTACTACGCCTGGGACGAGGTCGCCGACCTGCTGAACGTCGAAGAGGAGGCCGACGCGGCCAAGCAAGAGATCTTTGCCTCGGTCTGGGACGAGCTGGATCCCAACGGCGTGCTGCACGTGCCCGGCCACTCCGGCCTTCCCGCCTGACCGCCGGCTACCCGCGGCGCCGCTAGCCGGGCTTGTCGTAGTAGCCGAGCCGCAGCAACTCGGTGATCTCGCTGACCAGCGGCATCCGGGGATTCGTGCGGTTGCTGAGATCCTCGAAGGCCGTCATGGCCAGCCCCGGCAGGGCGTCGTTGAACGCCTGCTCGGCCACGCCGAATTCGCGCAGTGAACGCGGCATGTCGAGGTCATCCAGCAGCTCGTCCACACCGCAGAACAACCGGTTTCGGCTCTCTTCGGCGTCGTGGCCTCCGAAGATCAGCGCACCGATCTGGGCGTACTTATCCGGGGCGACATAGGCCGAGTATCCCGGCGCGGGCATGAACTTGCTGGGCAGGCTAGCGTTGTACCGCAACACATGTGGCAGGAATATGCCGTTGGCGCGTCCGTGCGGGATACCGAATGCCGCCCCGGTGGCGTGGGCGAGCGCGTGGTTGGTGCCGACGAAGGCGTTGGAGAACGCCAGTCCGGCCAGGGTCGCCGCATTCGACATGTGGGTGCGGGCTTCCATGTCGCCGGGATCGCGGTAGGCCTTGGCCAGCGCCTCGAAAATCAACCGTGCCGCCTGGGCGCACAGGGCGTCGGTGTACGGGGAGGCGAAGATCGACACGGCCGCCTCCAGGGCATGGGTCAGCGCGTCGACGCCGGTGTCCGCGGTCAGGTTCTTCGGCATTGACGAGGTCAGCACCGGGTCGACGATCGCCATGTCGGGGACCAGGCTGTAGTCCACCAGGGTCTGCTTCTTGCCGTCCACCGTCAGCACCGCGGCCGGCGACACTTCCGACCCGGTTCCGGATGTTGTTGGCACGGCGATCAATTGGAGCTTATGCCGGTCGGTCGGGTAGTCGGCGACCCGCTTGCGCGGATCCAGGAACGGCATCGTCAACTGGTCGAGCGTCTTCTCCGGGTGCTCGTAGAACAGCCGCATCGCCTTGCCGGCATCGAGCACCGAGCCGCCGCCGACGGCGATGAGCACGTCGGGTTGTACCCGCTCCAGAAGTGCGACCCCGCGGCGGATCGTCGTCTCGTCGGGTTCTGGGGTCACCTCGGCGAACACGTGCACGTGGTGGGTGCGCAGCTTGGCCCGCAGCAGATCCGCCACGCCACGCTCGTCACTGAGCGCATCGGTGACCACCACAACGGAGTCACACTCGAGTTCACGCAGGTTGTCCAGTGCGCCGGCGTTGAAGTAGGTGTTCGACGGGACGCGGAACCACTGCGGCGGGGTGCGCCGCTGGGAGACGGTCTTGATGTTGAGAAGCTGGCGGTAGTTCACGTTCTCGGTGGTGCTCGACCCGCCCCACGTGCCGCAGCCCAGCGAGAAGGTCGGGGTGAGGTTGTTGTACACACCGCCGAGGGCTCCGACCGCGGTCGGAGCGTTGACCAGGATGCGCCCGGTTCGCACCGCCAGACTGTATGCCTCGACGACAGCCTGGTCGTTGGCGTAGATCGCCGAGGTATGTCCCAGGCCGCCGTGCTCGGTCACCAGCACCGCGACGTCGATCGCGTGCTGCACGTCGCGCGCACGCACCACGCCGAGCACCGGCATCAGCTTCTCCTGCACAAGCGGGTGGGCGGCGAGCTCGTCGACGTCGGCGGGTAGCGGGGCCAGCAACACCTTGACCGTGGGCGGCACGCCGAACCCGGCCCTGGCGGCGAGCTCGGGTGCCTTCTGCCCCACGGCCTCCAGCGAGACCTTGTCACCGCACCCGAACGCGAACTCGGCGATCTTGGCCGCCTCGTCGGCGGTCAGCAGGCGCGCCCCCATCCGCTCGAACTCGGCGATCATCGCGTCGTAGATCTCGTCGTCGATGATGCACGTCTGCTCGGCTGGGCAGATCACCGAGGAATCAAAGGTTTTCGAGATCAGGATGTCGACGACGGCGCCCCGGACGTCGGCGGTCTTGTGGATGTAGATGGGGGCATTGCCCGGGCCCACGCTCAGTGCCGGTTTGCCGGCCTGGTTTGCCAGCGCAACGATCCTCGGTCCGCCGGTGACCCAGATGAAGTCGACCTGGGGGTGTTTGAACAGGTAGTGCGTCACCTCGTGGGCCTCGTCGGGAATGACCTGCAGTGCACCGGGCGGCATACCGGCCGCCTCTGCCGCCTCGCGGAGGATCTCGATGCTGCGCTCACACGAGCGCACCGCGTACGGCGACGGCCGGAACAGCACAGCGTTTCGGGTCTTGGCCGCGACAATCGCCTTGAACAGCACCGTCGAGGTGGGATTGGTCACCGGCGTGATCGCCAGCACCACACCGATCGGCTCGGCGACGTAGACGATGTTGTGCTCTACGTCCTCGTCGACGACACCGACCGACTTCTTGTCCCGCAGGTAGTCGTGCAGGAACTCGGTGGCGACATAGTTCTTGACGACCTTGTCCTCGAAAACCCCGAATCCGGTCTCCTCAATCGCCACACCCGCCAGTTCGCCGGCCGCCCGCACCCCAGCACCAACCATCGCTTCGACGATCCGGTCCACCTGCTGTTGGTCGAGCTTTCGGAACTCCCGGGCCGCCCGGGCAGCGGTGTCGACGATCGCGTCGAGCTGCGCCCTGCGGACGTCATCGGCCTGGATTGGTGTCGCGTTCAGCGTGCCTGTCATATCCGTGCCCTTCTCAGATGCGGCGATCGTACGTCCGCCAGCGCCGAGATACGAGGGGATCGACAAGCCCTCGATATAGGGTGGCCACGGCGGTCCGCCCCGGCTCCCACCCAGCGCGCCGCATCGGCGCTTTCCTGGCGGCGTCGCGGATCCACGACCACGCGAAAGGACTCTTTGTGCAGCCCATCCCGGTTGTCGCTTTGACCGGCTACCTCGGTGCAGGCAAGACGAGCCTGCTCAACCATGTGCTGCACACCCCGGAAGCGCGAATCGGAGTGGTGATCAACGACTTCGGCGAACTCAACGTCGACGCCCTGCTGGTGACCGGAGCGGTCGGCGAGCCCGCCTCGATCGCCGGTGGTTGTGTGTGTTGCCTATCCGATGACGACGCTCTCGATGATGCGCTGGCCAAGCTCGCTGATCCGCGGCTCAAGCTTGACGCCATTGTGGTCGAGGCCAGCGGCCTGGCCGATCCGGTTGCGATCGCCCGGCTGATACGTTTCAGCGGCGTCGACAACGTGCGGTTCGGTGGACTCGTCGATGTGATCGACGCCGCTCGATACTTCGAAACCGTCGACCGCGGCGAAGCGGCGCCCGCACGGTACAGTGCGGCATCCCTGGTGGTGGTCAACAAGCTCGACCAGCTGTTCGACAGCCAACGCGATGCCGTGCTGGAGCAGATGAAATCGCGTGTACAACAGCGCAATCCCTATGCCATCGTGGTTGGAGCGGTCGGCGGGCGGATCGATCCCGCACTGCTCTACGACGTGTCCGGACCAGACGAGGAGTGGGGCCAGCTGTCGTTGCGCGGACTGCTCTTCGACGATGCGGCCGAATCGGGCAGATCACACCACCATGACCACAACCACACGCACGCCGACTCGGTCAGCGTGACCAGCAGCGGGTGTATCGACGTGGACGGGCTCGTCACCCTGCTCGAGGAGCCGCCGCCCGGGGTCTATCGGCTCAAGGGGACTGTCGCCGTGCGGTACCGCAGCACGGTCCGCACCTACGTGGTCAATCTGGTCGGGGCGTCGGTGCACGTCGCGGCGGCGCCAGCGGGTGCTTCGGCCAACTGTCTGGTTGCGATCGGGATAGATCTCGATGTCGATGACGTGCGCGCTCGGCTCGACGCTGCGCTCACGCCGCATGCCGCCCCGGCGTCAGCAGCTTCCATTCGCCGCCTGCAACGGTATCGCCAGCTCAGCATCTGAGGGCAGGGCCCTGCCGGGAGCTCATCCGAGTCCCGCTACAGCCCCACGATCCTGCTACTCGGGCTCTTGGGGCTTCTCCGGGCCCGGGTCGAGGATGCTGGCATCGATGCCGTAGGGCAGGAAGCGCACGCCCCGGTTGGGGTCGGTGTTGTGCTTGTTGGCCCGCAGCGCGTCCAACTCGGTTCTGAACACCTGCTCGACGCGCGCCTTGCCCTCGCCATCCGCGGTGTAGATGACCCACACTCCTTCGCCGGCCTCACCCGCAGTCTCCGGCTGGGAGCGCGGCCGCGTGCGCCGGGTGAACTCGTCGAACAGCAGGCCGAATCCGCCCCGCTGGTCTCGTTCGCCCGAAGTGCCCAGGTACCGGCCGAATCGCTCGAAGGCCTCGCGCAGGCCTTCACCCGCCTCGCGCGCCACGCGATCGAATTCGTCGGGGTCGAACCCGAACGGTCCGTTGTTCTCCATGGGACTCAGTGTGCGCGCACTTCGCGGCCGCGTCGACGGGTTGGACTTCGCGGCCCGCGATATCGGGTCTGGATCAGACCGGCACAGCGATCGCTCAGCCGGAGCACCTTCGCAGCAGTGTCCAGTGGTTCCCCTCGGAGTCGCGCCGATACGACAACTCGTCGAGCACGCTTTGCGCTATCGCCAGTCCGCGGCCACGCTCTGCCATGTCCTCGGGAAGGCTCACCGATGCCGGATCGACGGGGACCGGGCGCCCATCGTCGGTGAACGTGGTCACGACGGCGTCGGCCGACACCCCAACCTCCATTCGGAGGTGAACGGGCTCCCCCTCACCGGAGTGCTCGATGATGTTGGCGCCGATCTCTCCGGCGGCCAGGTCCATGTGCATCCTGACCACCTCTGGCACCTCGCTGTGTGCCGACCACAATTCGTCCAGCGCGCCCTGGATGTCCTCGAGCGTGCTGGGGCCGGTCATCGTCTCCAGCACGAACGGCGACTCAGGACGCGTCATCGAAGGCGCCATCCGGTGAATCGTAGGTGTGCAGAACACGATCGAGGTTGGTCAGCTCCAGCACTGCCGTCACCTGCTTGGTCGGGGCGGCGATCCGCAGATCGCCCCCGGCCTGTCTGGCGATCTTCAGACCGGAGATCAGCGCACCCAGGCCGGATGAATCGATGAAGTCCGTGCCGGCCAGGTCGACCACCAGCCGGGTACTGCCGCCCTCCACCAGAGTGCGCAGCTCGTTGCGCAACGACGGCGCCGCAACCATGTTGAGGCGACCCTCAGGGCGAATCACAACCACGCCGGATTGCATTGTCCTGGATGTGAATTCAACCATCATTCTCCTTGATCTTGATGACCGCGATAGCGGACGGCCTGGAAGGCGACGCTGAGGATGAGCAGGTCGAACATCACCCAGAACAGGTTCACGCCGACGCCCAGCACCGATATCGCGCCGAAGTACAGCTGCACGATGCCGATCGCCGACGCGATCACCAGCAGCGCCATCGCCCCGAGCTGCCACTTGACCAGAGCCCACGGGATCGAGCCACCCTGCTGACCCGTCTTGACAGTGACCGCGAACCCCAACGGGCGATCGAAGTACACGTTCATGAAAGCGGTGACGCAAGCCCGGATCCACACCGGAAACAGGGCGAGGCTGTACTGCTGGCCGCGCCATGTCGGAGTACCCCGACTGACGATGATGAACAACAGTTGGTTGACAAGAAGGAACGGGATCAGGCGGCCGAAGAAGTCCCAGCTGTAGGCCTGTACCGGCATGATGCCGAAGATGAGATAGATCGCCGGCGCCACGATGTAGACAACTGCGGCGAAGCCGGCCAGATAGCTCCACATCGTCGCCCAGTACATCAACCGCTGACCGATGGAAAGTCCCTTCTGCACCAACGGGTTTTCCTTCAGCATCACCTGAATGGTCCCCTGCGCCCAGCGAAGGCGCTGGGTCAGCATGGTCGCGACGTCGTCGGGAGCCAGACCTCGCGCCAGGATCTCGTGATGGTAGGCGGATTTCCAGCCCAACGCGTGCATCCGCATACAGGTTGCCATGTCTTCGGTCACCGAGATGGTCGCCATCGGCAGCATGGGCTGTGCTTCATCGTCCCGACCGACGTCGACGGCCCGGATCATGGCCCGGATGGATTCCAGTGCACCCAAGGGCGACCACTCCCGGCCGGCCAGCGTTTCAAGTGCCTCGTCGTCGAAGATGACCGTGGTCGGCCCATGTTCGTCGCGGTCCTCGAGGGCTGCGATGACGTCGAGATCGGCACGCATCAAGCCGATGTCGGCGTCCACGACCGACCGCGCGGCGGAGTCCACCCGCTGCTGAAACGCGTAGGTCACCTCGGCGAGCGGGCGATCCTCATGGATCCACCTGCGCGCCTGGTGTACGGCATCTCGCACCGCATCCAAAGCAGCGAGCACCTCGCCGTGATCCTCGCCGACCTGAGAACGGGCCTTCGCGATGATCTTGTTCGCGACATACAGGGTGCGTCGCACTCCCTCTTCAACCGCGTGCACGTAGCCGGCGATGCCGAGTTGCATCAGGGCTTCGCGGCGCAGAACCGCGTTGGATCCACAGAAGTAGGCCGCATTCCACCCGTCCTTGCCCTGTTGGATCGGCCCGTAGAACAACGGCGCCTGACTGCCCAGCGGATCGCTGAACGGCACGTTGACGAAGTACTGCGGCGTCTGCACCAACGCCATTTTGGGGTCGTGGAAGTAGCCGAGGGTGTGGTCGAGGATCTCGGGCTCGGGGACCTGATCGGCGTCGAGGACCAGGATGTATTCGCCGTCGGTCTCCAGCAGCGCATTGTTGAGGTTGCCGGCTTTGGCATGGCGCGGTTTGTCCAGCCAGTTGGCCGAGCGGGTCAGGTACCGGATCCGCTTGGCTGCGGCCGCGGCCGCGAGCTCCGGACGGTCGCCGTCGTCGAGAATCCAGATCGAATGCGGATACCGAATCCGTTGCGCTGCTTCGGCGGTCGCCATCACCATGTCGATCGGCTCGTTGTAGGTGGTGATGAAGACGTCGACGGTTGCACCCGGTGGCGGGGGCGGCGGGAGCGGTCGCCGGCGCAGACGCCACATCGTGAGGCCGAACAGCAGCGAGTCAATGAGGCTGTAGGTTTCGGCCAGCACCAAGGGCACGCCGATCCACCACGCCGCCCAATTGACCGAGAACAGCCAGCGCCACACCACGTAGTTGATGCCGAGCGCCGCGGTCACCAGGACCAGCAGTCGCAGCCACGGTGAGGGCGTCATTCGCTCCGCAGGCATCCGGTGCCTCACGGTGGACCGTCCCGACGGACCACCGCCGGGGTGACGTCGTCGAGCGGCGGGCGCTCGGCCGCCCACCTCTGAGCGCTACGCTGTGCCGCGGCCAACAGTTCAGCGCTCATCGCAGCGCATCCGCCATCGCCGCCGCGGATTCGCTCGTGCTGCACAGTCGCCAATCCACTTCTTTATCGTGGTTGAACCAGACGAACCCGAGCACGTCAGATTGTGCCGCCAGGTAGTCCACGAGATCGGTGATCCAGCATGGTTTGGTCCCCCCTTCGTCAGCACACCCCACCTCAGTGACGATTATCGGCCTCCCGGGGCACAACGTCCGCAACTTCGAAAACGTCATGCCGAAGAGTTCCTCGGGATCCGTCCATCGGCTCCACCGCCGTGAAGTTCCCCAGTTGTAGCCGTCGACACCCAGCAGATCGACGAAGCCGTCACCGGGATACCAGTCGTCGAGTTCCGCGCTCCCCGCAAACACCACCGTGGGTGCCCACACCCAGCTGATGTTGTCGGCCCCTGCCGCACCGAAAATCTCGTGGACATGACGCCAGGCGGTGACGTATTCGTCGGCGGTGACGTATTCGTCGGCGGTGCTGCCGGTCCCGGCCGACCACGGGTACCAGGTCCCGTTGAACTCGTGAGCGAAACGCAGCCATGCCGGCGCCGCCCAACGCGACAGCTCCGTGGCCCATAGGAGGAGGTATTCGTCGTGGGCTCCCGACGCGATCGATCGCAGCGTGAACGTCGATCTGTCATGACCGCCACCGCGGCGCCACCGCCACGGCTCCCAGGTGATCACCGGTGTGGCACCCAACGCGGTGATCGCCTTCAACTCGCGCATGGGCGGCGGTGTCGCGAAGTCAGCATAGAACAGCACCATCTCCGGTCGGCGCCCCGTCGCATCGGCCACGGCCTGCAGCTCCTGCCGCGCCAGGGGACCCCCGGGCGTGCTGACGCCGAACTGCAGCCGGTGACCCGGTGGCGCGCGATCGGTCACTCAGTCATGGTGTCACCGTGCGCCGGACGCCAGGTGCGAACGGCAGTTCAGCGATCGTAGCCTCAGTGCGCGACGCAGCAGGCCATCGGCCAATCGGCTAGGCCACAGTCAGTGGCAGAGACCGCCGGGGTTCGAACTGGAAGGTCGCCCCCTGGCTGAACTTGGTGACCTCGACCTCGGGCGAAACCTTGATCTCCGTTGGGGATTGCTCGAACTCGGCGGTCCAGTCGGTGTCGGTCCCGACGATACGCACGGCGATGTGTGGATCGATGGCAGTGGCAATTGCCTGCAACGGTCCGGGCGATGCGGGTGAGCACAGCGATATCCAGGCTCGGTCGTCATGTGCCGGTGACGGGTGCACATGCAGCCTGCCGCCGTCGATCTCGGCGACGACGTAGCCCGCGGGATTGAACAGCGGATGCAGTTCGAGCACCTGGGCCAGGCCGTGGAAGTCGTTGGGCAGCTTCAGGGCCCGCTGGATCCGTTCGGCGGCCACCCCGGCGATTCCGATGAGCTGCTTGGTGCAGATCGACGTCGCGAGCTCGGCGTTGTCTCCTGCCCGAGCGCGCACCGCGATGCCGAACGACAGGTTCAGCAGATGCATCTGCAGCACGACCTCGTCGGCCATGCGCACCAGCGCCGGGTGGGAGAACACGCCGAAGTCGATATCGGACACCAGCGGCCCGGAGTAGTCGGCCTGCCCTTCGCCGGTTGGATCGATGGGTTCGAGTTCCCATCTGGCCGCGCGACTCCGGGCCACGATGTCCAATGCCGGGATGCCGGTGACTTCCGGGTGGGACTCGTCGATGATGACCGTCCACGCGCAGTGCGGGTGGCGATCGGGAGGTGTGCGTGGCGGCCGGTGGATCGGCCGCACCTGCGCTTTGGGGTTGGTCGCCACCGCGGTGGCGTCGAACGTCGGGTCCTCGATGTCGTGGCACATGCCCTTGACGTAGTCGGGGCCCATCGGCTCGACGTCCAGTAGCGCACCGCAGTGGTCGAGGTGGAACTCGCCGCGCCAGCGGTCGTGCACGGTGTAGCGGAAGTCCATGAACTGGGGCGGCGCCCCGATGTCGAGCTGGAGGCCCTTGAAGATGGTGATGACGTCGGTGCCCTCGTATCTCAGCGCCTTCTGCATGCGCTTGGTGTAGATCGGGCTGGCTGCCGCCCACTCCTCGATGGCGATCTGGAGCATCTCGGGGCGGCCGAACGACTGGATGCACCATGCCATTCCGGACCGGTCGATCAGCTGGCCGATCAGCAGGAGTTCGGGCAGTAGAACGGCCAGTTCAGCCCGGGACAGGGAGGCGAAGCGGCTGCGCGACTCACTCACACCAAAAACATAGTTGCTTCAATGTTATAAAGTCAACGATGTGAGTGTTCAGAGCACCCCGCCCACCCGGCGGACGCAGGCGCCACGCAAACGAGGCGACGACACCCGGGTGCGGATCATCGACGAGACCGTGCGCTGCATTGTCGAGGAGGGCTTTCACGCCACGACCGCCAAGCACGTCACCGAACGCGCCGGGGTCACCTGGGGTGTCATCCAATACCACTTCGGCGACCGCAACGGGCTGCTGATGGCCGTCGTCGACGAGGGCGTCGCGCGGCTGCTGGAGAGCCTCGGTGAAGCCGAGGTGGGAGACCTGCCGCTGCGCGACCGGATCGAAGTGGTCGTCGACACCGCTTTCCGCTGCTACAGCAGCCCGACGTCGTTGGCGGCGTTCGAGATTCTGCGGGCGACCAGGGGACTTCACGGCGAGGACGCCAAACGGCATCTGCTGGAGATCAACATCGCGATCGGTCAGCTGGGCCGGCTGATCTCCGACGACCCGGCACATCGGGGCGTGGCCGAAGTGATCTGGTCGGCACTGCGCGGCATGGTGCTGGTGGAGATGATCGTCAACTCGCATCTTGAGTGGCAGCACGAGCGTCAGTTGCTCGTCGACATGGTCACGCAGTATCTAGAGCAGCGGTGAGCCGCCAGGCCATCCCAGTGCCGCGTCCGGTGACCGAGTAGCAGATGCCCCGCAGTTGTTGTCACTTCGCGTTCTTCTTCGGCTCGGGGAAGAACTTCTGCATGAGGACACCGGCGACGATACCGGCCGCGATCAGTGCGATATCGGCACCGAGGGGCAGTGAGTCACTGAGCAAGCCGGCGATGCCGATGCCGACGACGAAGGCAGGCAGCCAGTCCAGGAGCCGCGCGAATGACGGTGGCGCCTGGTGGGGTTCGCCGATCGCGGCCAGGTGCTTGGCTCGCGCGTAGTCGGGGTAGAACTCGGTAACCGCGATGGCGGCAAAAGTTGCGGCAAGTTGCACGATCCACCCGGTCCAGAAGTTGTCTCCGTCGTGCAGGACGGCGTCGCCGATCGCGCCGACGATGGTGTTGAACGAGAACGCGCCGGCCCAGACGGCGGTGAGGATGTAGTTGACGCGGATGAACAGCGGACTGTCCCAATACTCGGGCCTGACCGTGTCGCGGGCGTAGCCCATGGTGAAGGGTCGGCGCACCAGCAGGCCGGTGAGTGCGAAGACGGCCAGTGCACCATTGGTGAGCTCACCGGCCCACAGCTCCAGCCATCGGACGAGGCTCGGCGAAGCCGAGACGCCCAGGCCGACGAAGATCGCGAAGACAACGGCGCCAAAGACTTCCAGCGAGTGGACCCTGATGCCGCGCCGCCAGCCCACGAACATCACGATGAGTGTGAAGGTCAGCGCGGCCGCTGCGGCCTGCCCGAACCGGCCGGGGCCGGACATGATGGCCATCAAGATCCAGGGCGCGATCCCCGCCAGAGGTGAACGCAGAAGCCCGTCGATGAGGTTGGACGTCCGGCTCCCGGCCTCGGGGTCGGGACTGCCAGACTGCGGTTGCTGCGGCGCGGACAATGCGGCTCCTGTCGTTGTGGCCCTGGGGCACCCCGATCATTGTCGCCGGGACAATCGACTCCGTCGACATATCTTGTGTGCTGCAATGTCGGGCATGGCTGCTGACGCGGATGCCCTCGAGGCGATCAAGCACGTGAAGTACCGCTACCTGCGGGCTCTGGACACCAAGCACTGGGACGACTTCGCCGACACGTTGACCGAGGACATCGTCGGCGACTACGGCTCCTCCCTGGGCGAGGAGCACCGTTTCACCAACCGCGAGGACTTGGTGGAGTTCATGCGGTCGGCGATGCCCGCCGGGGTGCTCACCGAGCACCGCGTGACCCATCCCGAGATCACCGTGGACGGCGACGAAGCGGAGGCGACGTGGTATCTGCAGGACCATGTCATCGTGCCGGAGTTCAATTTCATGCTGATGGGCGCGGCGTTCTATCACGACCGCTACCGCCGCACACCCGACGGTTGGAAGATCTGCGCGACAGGGTATGACCGCACCTACGAGGCCACGATGTCGTTGGAGGGCTTGAACTTCAAGGCCACTCCCGGGGCGGCGCTGGCCTGACTACTGGGCGACGGCGATCAGCGCGCCGGGCTGAAGCCAGCGGATGATCTTGACCAGGGTGTCGTCATCGAGGGCGACGCAGCCGGCCGTCGGTCCGCCGTCGGTGGTGTGGACGAAAAAGGCGCCACCATTGCCGGGGATACGGGCCTTGTTCACCCCCATGACAACGGCGTGGGCGTACTGCGGGATGTAGAGGTTCTCGGTGCCGCTGCTGGGTGCGGTGTTGAACGGGCAGTCGGCCTTCTTGCAGACCTGCATCGTGTTGTAGGTCGGGCTTTTCATGTCGCCGTCCCACCAGTAGTCGGGGGTCACCTGGACGTATTTCAGGCCCCCGCCGGGGTTGGGCTTCGTGCCGAACGCGAAGTCGAGCGTGAAGATGCCCATCGGGGTCGCCATATTGCCGTCATGAGTCTGGGCAGCCATACCGTTGGCGCCGATGTGCACCGGGATGCCGCTGCCGACGGCTTCCCAGCCGGTGGGGCCGCGCTGCCACACGTCCATCTTGGCGGTGGATCCGCCGTTGCCCACAACGGAGAGGACCTGGGTGGCGTTGCCGACGTTGGCCTGAAACCACGGTGCCTGCGCGGCGCTGGGCGGTGCCGAGGCCAAGCCGAGCAGCGCCGCGCTGAAGGCAGCACAGATCGAAACCACTACTCGGCGCATCGACTCATGGTCCCTGCGGTATCGCAACACGGTCAAGTCAAGGTTCAGCCACGGTTCGGCCTGGGTCAGCTAACGAGAAATGGGTGGCAACCCGTCGCAGTGGAGGTCTGATGATTGAGTTTCTTGTCGACGTGAGTTGACAGATTAGGCTCTGATCTGCGGCGATAGGTCCGAACGTGATGATTGCGCAAGGATTGGTGAATAGCGCTCCGGCAAACCTAGGCGATACCATCGCGAACATGTCGCAAGCACCGTACGGACCGATGGCCGCCGGGCCGGCTCCCTGGCCTCCGCAGGGACCGCCACCCTCGGGCGGGCCCTCACGGCTGCCGACAATCATCGCCATCGTGATCGCACTCATCGCCGTGGCCGTCGCGATCGGTGCCTGGTCCAAGCCAGCGCCCAAGCCTGAGGCTTCGCCGACCAAGACCTACAGCGATCAGGAAATCGCGGATGCGAAGAAAGCTGTGTGCGGGGCCTACGACAAAGCTATTCACACCCTAGATGTGAATAAGCGAAAAGCCAGCGTGAATGCAGCCGATAGCTTTGCCGTGGTGGTGAACACGAGGTTGGCTGTTTACACCGCATCTGACTATCTCATGCAGAGCGTTGACCGCCATCCAGCCCTGCAGTCCGACCTGTCCTCCAGCGTTCGCGACCTCGCCAACGCCTATCAGGAGATAGTCCTCGACCAAATAGGCGACGCAGATCAGACCCAACTCGACTCGATTTATCAGAGGGCCGACAAATTGGGATCAATGGTGGCGCAGGCCTGCAAATGAGCGATCTACCGCCCGGCGAATGGTCACTGCTGCTAGTCGGCCACCAATGGCCGACCATTTCGGCAGTCGAAATCCTAACCGGGGCGGCTACGACTCGGAAGACGGCCGCGGCAGCTCTGGACAACTACGCCGACACACTACAGTCCGTCCGGACAGGACCCCTTTCAAACCAAGAAGGGGCGACGGCCGAAGACATTCGGCAACTGTTTGGCACTGGAGAGAACCATGCGCGCGAAACTAGCAGCAAGAATTTCGCCAAGAGCGACGTCTACAAGTCGGCGGGTGAGTCAGTCGCTAGCTTGCGCGAAGACTTGTCAACCATCGCCGCAAGAGGAAACGCTGCGATTCAAGCCATACAGACGTCAAACAAACCCGCACCGACGAAGATAGGTGAGATTGTCGACGCGGTGGTTCAAGCTCAGACAGAGGCGAGCGTGAAGGCCGCAGATCATAGCGCGAACCTATTCACGGCGATTGCGGACGTTCTCAATAGGCAGGACATACCTCTATCCGCCCGAGAGTTCGCCAAGGCCAACGGTGTTGACTTGGCCCAAGCATTCGGTTCGCCAAGTGAAGAAACCGTGCGCCAACAGGTCACCGCTCTGTACAACAAGCTCAAATCGTCCCCTCCGACCGGTACGTCTTCCGCCGGAGAAAATTTGTTCCTGACCGGTCAGGACGGGGCGGTAGTTCCGCCAGCAAGTCCACGTGAGACCGCACCGATGGGTGGCGGCGCAATCGGGGATGTGCGAGACAGCATCGTCCCTCCACCACAACCGGTACCACCAGCTTCGGCCCCGAGCACAGCCGAGGCGGTCGGCGGGGGCCAAGACGCCTTTGTGCGTCCCATTCAGTCTCCATTGACCGGACCCCAACCACACTCAGCTGTCGGAGGCGGAGTTCGGCCGCCTGCGGCGGCAACAACCCCGTTGGGGCCGCCCACCGGCGTCCCCGCGCCCCAGGCATCGGTCTCCTCTCTCCCTTCGGCCGCCACCCCCACCAACGCCCTCTCCCCCGAAGGCATCGCCCAGAACTTCACCACCGGCGCCCAGGCAGGCGCACCGATGTCCTCAGGCACCGAATCCCTGTCCCACAGCGCCATGAACGCCGTGCAGCCGCAGGCCCCTTTTCACCCAGAAGCCATGGCGACAGGACACCTCGCCTCGACCACGCCGTCGGCCGGTGGGCCGCTATTCGATACCGCCCACGCCGCCACCCACACCCCGGTCGATGCCACTGCCCCGACCACCGTCACACCCGACACCACCCTAAGCGTCCTCGCCGCCCCCGCGGCATCGGCGATGCCCGCTACAGCACCGCCGGTCAGCGCAACCCCCACCGCACCAGCCGGCCCGCTTCCCGCCTACGGCGCCGACCTTCGCCCGCCGGCCGCGACCAGTCCCGCCGGCCCGACGCCGCCACCGGCGGCGGCCACACCAGCATCTGCACCGGTCAACCCGTCCAGCACCGCCAGCTCACTGACCCAGCCTGCCGTCGTCCGCCAGCAGCCCGCAGCAGCCCCGTTCAAGACACAGCCACCAGTCGGCATCACCGAGAACGCCATCACCGCAACCACCGCCGGCGCACTGGCAGGAGCAAGTTCGGCGCAATCGGCCGCCCAGCTTCGTCTGCAACGACTCCTCGACGCCGTGGCCCGCCAGCAACCCGCGCTCGGGTGGGCCATCGGCGATCGCGAAGACCACACCACCGTCCTGGCCACCGACCTGGCAAGCGGCTGGATCCCCCCACACATCCAGATACCCACCGGCATCACCCTGCTCAGCCCCGGCCACCGGCGCCGTACGGGTGCCGCGCTGCTGGGCGACACGACGTTGACTGCCACCTACACCCCGGGGCAGTACCTCCCGCCCGCTGATGACGCCGAGCCGGTCTCGATGTCGATCCGGGCCCGCCAGACGGCAGAGGTCGAGGAGCTCGGATGGGAGCTCGCTCAGGCCACGAAGTGGCGTGACGGCCTGCCCCGGCTTGCCCACACGTTGGCTAAGGCCGTCTCTGCCGGAACCGGCTATCTCGACTCCGAGGTCGACCTACTGCGTGAACATCTCGTGACGGTCGCCAAGCAGGTACTCGCCGAGTACCCAGACGACGTCGACCCCGCACGAGTCGGAAACTGGCAGCTGATGGCAACAATCGAGGCGCTGATCAAAGGCGAAAAGATCTGCGCCAATTATCATTTGGCGTGGTTTCAGGCTCTGAGCCTGGCGTTGAAGGGGGCGGATCGCCGATGACCGGTGGGCAATTGAACGCCAACGTCGAGCAGTATCTCCAGGCCGGCGCGATGAACGGGCTGCCTCCGGTGATCAGTTCCGACGCACTCGTGGCCGGTGGTGTGCCGATCGAGCAGCTGCTGCGCATCCTGGGCCTGGCCGCCAACGCCGGCGACCCGAAGGACAACAGCGAGAGCATCGAACAGCACGCCTCCCGCGACGCCAAGACCGCCGAGGCGGCAGCGAAGTTCGCCGCCCAAGACGAGAACGCCACCACCGAGATGAAAGGTGTTGCTGGCCAAAGCGAAGCGGCACAGATGGCGCAGCAGGCTCCGCAGATGGCCTCTGGTATCGCTGGTGCGCTGGCCGGTGCGCTCGGTGGCGCGCTGCAACCACTGGGCCAAATCCCGCAACAGGTTGCCCAGGGCGCTCAACAGGCCATGCAGACGGGCATGGGCATGATGCAGCAGGCCGGGGGCAGTGCTGCGGAAGTAGGTGACGTGGGGCTCTCCGACATTCCGCTGGCCGATGAGTTCGGCACTGCTGCAGCAGACTTGGGCGGCGGCGCAGGTGGCGGCGGACTCGGCGGAGGAACCGTTCCCACCGCGATGCTCGGCCCGCCACCGGTTCCGTCGGCCGGCACAGCGCCGTCGTCGGCGCCGGCCATGTCGACCCCCCCACCGAGCACCGGATCGGCGACGCCGCCCAGGACCGGTGGGATGACCGGTATGCCGATGATTCCTCCCGGCGCGATGCGCGGTGCCGCTGGTGCAGCCGACAAAGAGGCCAAAGCCGACACCAAGCGCGTGTCTGTGCCGCCGGTCAAGAACGGAGCGCCCGTCCAGGGCCGTATCACCACGCCGCCGCCCGCGCCCCCAGTCACCAAGAAGGTCGAAGGAAAACCAGTGGCCACCAAGCGGATCATCGTCCCGAGCAGCAAGCCGGCCGACGAGGACGCCAACGAGAACCCGGGCCGCTCCTAGCCCGGATTTTTCGTGGAATGTTGCCCGCGGTGGCGTGTAGATATGCGAAAGTGCCTGTCCTGCAAGGGATAATTGGACTTCTCTAGGGTTCAAGTATTCCTACGGGAAGGCACTTCGCGAGTGA
>Ga0210086_1000449_pt1 | contig 23920 bp, 23 predicted proteins | sample China_Galinas_PW_3_FD_184867 | JGI IMG/M metagenome (GOLD analysis project Ga0210086, IMG submission 184867) | Wetland microbial communities from San Francisco Bay, California, USA, that impact long-term carbon sequestration - China_Galinas_PWB_D2... | ecosystem: Environmental > Aquatic > Marine...
CCACGGACTGGCGCTGGCCGCGGCGCTTCGGCGCGCGGCCGCGGCGACGTCGGCCCGCCATGACCATGAGCCGGTTCGCGTCCAAATCGACCCGTTGCACATAGGGTGAGTAGCCGGGAACGACGGAGGAGCTGCAAATGGGTTGGGGTCGCCGGGTCGCGGCACTGTTAATTCCCTTGGCGCTCATCCTCATCGGGCTGTTCTGGCCGTTGGTGCTCACCGGGGCGTCCCAGCCGGGCGCCGGGTCGGACCCGGTGTGGTTCTCGCACTACCAGGCCGGCTACGACGTCAAAGCCGACGGCCGGGTGGAGGTCGTCGAGACCATCACCGCGCAGTTCCCCGGCGGCAAACACGGCATCTTCGAGTTCTGGGACGTCGCCGCGCCGCACGATCCCCACATCCGGATGGTGCCGACGGTGACATCCGTGACGCTCGACGGCGCGCCCGTGCCGTACCAGATGCTGTGGGACAAGAGCCGGCGGTTTCTCACCGCGAAGATCGGCGATCCCGGCAGGTACCTCGACCCGGGCACCCACGAGTTCGAGATCCGCTCGGTCGTGCCGAACGCGCTCGCACCGTCCAGCGTGGGCAAGGACCTGGCGTTCGCCTCGTCGACGGGCGAACTCAACAGCACTCCTTCGGTTTTCTACTGGTTTCTCGTCAAGAGCTGGAACAACCGCATCGACCGCGCAGACATCTCCGTCACGCTGCCCCAACGAGTGGCGGGCGTGCAGTGTTCGGTCGGGTTCGGCAGGGGAGTCGCGTGCCCCGACATGAACGTCGGCGGTGACGGTATCGAGATGACCCTCTACAGCCTCGCACCGCGCACGCCGGTGACGGTGCGCGCCGGCGTCGACATCGCCACCCCGCCACGCGACGAGCTGCCGTGGAACTGGAAGTTCGACCGGATCCTCGGGCGGTCGGTGACCAAGGTGCTGGTGCTGCTCGCCGCCAGTGTCGCCGCAGGATTGCTCGGGTACGCGTGGTGGCGCACGACGGTCGAGCGCAGCCCCGGCTTTCCGCTGCAGTACGCGCCGCCCGACGGGCTCGGGCCGGTGCAGTGCGAGTACATCCGGACCGAAGCGGTGCCCCGCAACGGTCTCACGGCCACGCTGTTCTACCTCGCCGAGCGGGGCCTGGTGTCACTGACCCAACGCGGCGACAAGCACTGGACCGTTTGCGGCCTGGTCGGCAAGGCCACGTGGGCGACGATCGATCCGGTCAGCAGGGCGATAGGAAAAGCGCTGAGCGTCAACGACTCCGGCAGCGAGTTCGAGGCGAAGAACACCGTTTCGTCCGGAAAGCGGTTATCGGCGGCGAAAACCGACATGACCGAGGCCGTCAAGAAGTGGGCCGAGAAGGAGAAGCTCACGGTGCCGAAGCGCTCCGAGCAGTGGGTCCGGGTGGCCAACCTGGTGTCGGTGATCCTCGCCGTGTGCGGCTTCATCACGTGGGGCTTCACGTTCACCCTGTGGGGCCTGCCGTTCGCGGTGTTCTTCGTGGCCACCACGCGCGCGTGGGCCGAAGGCGTCGGCAGCCGGCGTACCCCCGCGGGCCGCGAATTGTGGTCGCGTGCCGGCGGATTCCACCGGATGCTGGCCACCGACTCGGCGGAGGCGCGCTTCGACTTCGGGGCCCGCAAGGATCTCTACACCGCCTACATCCCGTTCGCGGTGGCCGCCGGTGCCGCAGCGCTGTGGGCCAAGAAGTACGAGGCCACCACGGGAGAGCCTGCCCCGCAACCGGGTTGGTACCACAGCAGCACACCGTGGGCGTATGGCGCGGTCGGCGGCTCGCACGGGCCGAGCTTCGACAGCTTTGAGTCGACGTTGTCGTCGTCGATCGGCGCGTACTCCGCATCGCAGTCGTCATCCAGCAGCGGCGGTGGCTTCAGCGGGGGAGGCGGCGGCGGGGGCGGTGGAGGAGGAGGCGGTTCCTGGTGACGTGGATCCTGTTACTGCTCGTCGTGATCGCCGTCGCGGTGCTCATCGTGTTCGTGGCCGGCTACAACAAGGTCCGCGGCGCCGACGTCCGCGTCGACGAGGCGCTGGGCGGCATCGACGTTCAGCTGACTCGTCGGGCGTCGCTGATCCCGAGTCTGGTGCAGACCGTGCAGGCATTCGCGACCCACGAGAGACAGATCCTCGACAACGTCACCGCGGCGCAAGCGGCGCTGACCAGCGCCACTCACGGCAAGTCGGTCGCACAACGGGGCGCCGCCGAGAAACAGCTCGACACGGCGGTCGGCCAGGTGCTGGCGCTCGGCCAGCTGTACCCGAACCTGAGCTCGTCAGCCAATTTCCTTGACCTGCAACGCAATCTGGCCGACACCGAAGACAAGCTGGCGTTTGCCCGGCAGTACTACAACGACGCGGTGGCCACCAACAACCGGCTCGTCACGACGATCCCGTGGATGTTCGTCGCTGGGGCGGCCGGGGTGCGCGAGCGCGAGTACTACAAGGTTCCGCAGTAGTGCGTCTCGTCTTCGCCGGCACACCGGAACCCGCGCTGCCGGCACTGCGGCGCCTGATCAGCTCTTCCCGCCACGACGTGGTCGCGGTGCTGACCCGCCCCGACGCGGCGTCCGGCCGGCGGGGCAAGCCCACGCCCTCGCCGGTGGCTCGGCTGGCCGCCGACGAGGGCATCGAAGTGCTGACCCCGCAGCGGCCGAACTCCGGCGAGTTCGTCGAGCGGCTGGCCGCGCTGGCCCCGGACTGCTGCCCGGTGGTCGCGTACGGCGCGTTGCTCGGCGACGCGCTGCTGGCCATCCCGGCGCACGGCTGGGTGAACCTGCACTTCTCGGTCCTGCCCGCATGGCGGGGTGCGGCGCCGGTGCAGGCGGCCATCTCAGCCGGCGACAGCGTGACGGGTGCGACGACCTTCCGGATCGAACGGGAGCTTGACAGCGGCCCCGTCTACGGTGTGGTCACCGAAGCCGTCCGGCCCCATGACACGGCAGGCCATCTGCTGCAACGGCTTTCGCTGTCCGGAGCGGTGCTGCTGGAGTCGACGCTGGACGGCATCGCCGACGGCACGCTGATCCCGGTGCCACAACCGGCCGACGGGGTCAGCATCGCGCCGAAGATCACGGTCGACTCGGCCCGTGTGCGCTGGGAGCTGCCCGCGCAGGCCGTCGAACGGCGCATCCGGGCGGTCACCCCGAACCCCGGCGCGTGGACGATGATCGGCGACGTGCGGCTCAAGATCGGTCCGGTCACGGTCGATGACTCGGCAGGTCCGCTGGAGTCGGGGGAGCTCAGGTGCAACCGGCACGGCGTGCGGGTGGGCACCGGTTCGCAGCCGGTGCTGCTCGGCCAGGTCCAGCCGCCGGGCAAGAGAGCGATGGCCGCCGCCGACTGGGCCCGCGGCGCGCGTCTCGACGAGTCCGCTCGCGCCTCGTGACCACCCGCAAGCGGCGCCGGCCGCTGGACCCGGCCCGCCAGGCCGCGTTCGACGTGCTGCGCGCGGTGTCCGAGCGCGACGCCTACGCCAACCTCGCCCTGCCGGCGCTGCTCAACCAGCGCGGCCTCACCGGCCGCGACGCGGCCTTCGCCACCGAATTGGCCTACGGCGCGTCGCGCATGCGCGGCCTGCTGGACGCGATCATCGCCGAGGCCGCGGACCGGCCACCCGAGCGCATCGACCCTGTCCTTCTCGACCTGCTGCGGCTCGGCGCGTACCAGCTGCTGCGCACCCGGGTCGACACGCATGCCGCGGTGTCCACCACGGTCGAGCAGGCCGGTCTCGAATTCGACTCCACCCGAGCCGGTTTCGTCAACGCGGTGCTGCGCACGATCGCGGCGCGCGACGAGCAGGCGTGGCTCGCCGAGCTGGCACCCGACCCGGTCACCGACCCCGTCGGGCACGCCGCGTTCGTCCACGCCCATCCGCGCTGGGTCGCGCAGGCGTTCGCGGACGCGCTGGGCCGGGACGCGGGTGAGCTCGGCGCGCTGCTGGCGAGCGACAACGCCCGCCCGGCGGTGCATCTGGCGGCACGCCCCGGCGTGCTCACGGCCGACGAGCTGGCCGCGGCGGTGGCTGGCACCGTCGGGCGGTATTCGCCGTACGCGGTGTATCTGGCCGGCGGCGACCCGGGCCGGCTCGCACCGGTGCGCGACGGGCAGGCGCTGGTCCAGGACGAGGGCAGCCAGCTGGTGGCCGGGGCGCTCGTGCTGGCCGGGCTCGACGGCCCCGACGGCGGCCGCTGGCTAGACCTGTGCGCGGGCCCCGGCGGCAAGACCGCGCTGCTGGCCGCGCTCGGGGCGTCATCGGGCGCCCATGTCACCGCCGTCGAGCCGGCGCCGCGTCGCGCGGAGTTGGTCGAGGAGAACACCCGCGGCCTGGAGGTCGAGGTACTGCGGGTCGACGGCCGCAACCCCGGCATCGACCCCGGTTTCGACCGCGTGCTCGTCGACGCCCCCTGCACCGGGCTGGGCGCGCTGCGGCGGCGGCCGGAGGCCCGCTGGCGACGCAGCCCGGCCGACGTACCGGGCCTGGTCAAGCTTCAGCGCGAGCTGCTGGCGTCGGCGATCGAGCTGACCCGGCCCGGCGGCGTGGTGGCCTACGCGACGTGCTCGCCGCACCTCGCCGAAACCGTGGGCGTCGTCGCCGACGCGCTGCGCCGCCACCCGGTCGAGGCGCTCGATGCCCGGCCGCTGTTCGCACCGGCGGACCGGCTGGGGGACGGCCCGAACGTGCAGCTGTGGCCGCACCGCCACGGCACCGAAGCGATGTTCGCCGCCGTCCTGCGCAAATTAGGGTGAACGTATGGCTGCACCGCTGATCGCGCCGTCGCTCCTCGCCGCCGACTTCGCCCGCCTTGCCGACGAGGCCGCTGCCGTCGAAGGGGCGGACTGGCTGCACGTCGACGTGATGGACAACCACTTCGTGCCGAACCTGACGATCGGGCTTCCCGTCGTCGAAGCGCTGCTGAAGACCACCGACATCCCGATGGACTGCCACCTGATGATCGACAACCCCGACCGCTGGGCGCCGCCATATGCCGAAGCGGGCGCCTACAACGTCACGTTCCACGCCGAGGCCACCGACAACCCGGTCGGCGTGGCCCGCGACATCCGCGCCGCCGGGGCCAAGGCCGGCCTGTCCGTCAAACCCGGCACACCGCTGGAGCCGTACCTGGAGATCCTGCGCGAGTTCGACACCCTGCTGATCATGTCCGTGGAGCCGGGATTCGGTGGTCAGGCGTTCATCCCGGAAGTGCTCAGCAAGGTCGGCACCGCGCGCCGCCTCGTCGATTCCGGTGAGCTGACGATCATCGTCGAGATCGACGGCGGCATCAACGACGACACCATCGAGGAGGCCGCGGCCGCCGGCGTGGACTGCTTCGTCGCCGGCTCCGCGGTCTACGGTGCCGACGATCCCGTGGCGGCCGTGGCAGCACTGCGCCGGCAGGCCGCGGCCGCGTCCCGGCATCTCCAGCTGTGAGTCGGTACGACGACGCCATGCGGCTGGCGATCGAGCACGCCGAGCAGGTCAAGGGCGGCACGTATCCCAACCCGCCCGTCGGCGCGGTGATCCTCGACGCTGGCGGCGAGGTCGTCGGCGTCGGCGGTACCGAGCCGGCCGGCGGCCCGCACGCCGAAGTGGTGGCGCTCAGACGCGCGGGGCAACTGGCGCGCCACGGCACCGCTGTGGTCACACTCGAGCCGTGCAACCATCACGGCAGGACAACGCCGTGCGTGGATGCGCTTGTGGCAGCGGGTGTTTCGCGTGCGGTATACGGGTTAGCGGATCCGAACCCACAGGCGGCCGGCGGAGCCAAGCGACTGGCGGAGACCGGCATCGAGGTCGAAGCCGGTGTCCTGGCCGACGTCGTCGAGCGGGGAACCCTGCGGGAATGGCTGCACAAGCAGCGCACCGGCCTGCCGCACGTGACGTGGAAGTTCGCCGCCAGCGTCGACGGCCGCAGCGCGGCCGCCGACGGCAGCAGCCAGTGGATCACCAGCGAGGCGGCCCGCGCCGACGTGCACCGCCGCCGGGCGGTGGCCGACGCGATCATCGTCGGCACCGGCACGGTCTTCGCCGACGACCCGGCGCTGACGGCACGGCTGCCCGGCGGTGGCCTCGCCGATCACCAGCCGCTGCGCGTGGTCGTCGGTGAGCGCGAGATCTCGCCGGAGGCAGAGGTTCTCAACGACGACTCGCGAACCATGTTGATCCGCACGCATGACCCGCACGAGGTAATCAAGGCGCTGGCCGACCGTACCGACGTGATGCTGGAGGGCGGACCGACGCTGGCGGGGGCATTCTTGCGGGCCGGAGTGGTCGACCGGATTCTGGCCTACGTCGCGCCGATCCTGCTGGGCGGACCGGTCACGGTGATCGACGACGTCGGGGTGTCGACGATCGGTAAGGCGTTGCGATGGAAGTTCGACGGCGTCGTGCAGATCGGGCCGGATATGCTGCTGAGCCTGGTACCAGGGTAATCCGAATGGAGGGGCAGCCTATGGCGTCCGTGGGCGTTATCGGGCTGGGTTTGATCGGCATCGCGCTGACTCACCGACTCATTGCAACCGGCGACGCGCCGTTCGTGTTCGATGTGAAACGCGAAGCGGTAGAAGGCGCGACCCCATCCGGTGCGATTGCAGCGTCTTCGTCCGCCGACCTCGCCGAGCGCAGTGACGTCGTGCTCGTCTGTGTGCAGAACGACGACCAGTGCATCGCCGCCGTGCGTGGTGACCGCGGAGCACTCGACGGAGCCCGGCCCGGGACGTGCATTGCCGTGCTCTCGACCGTGCTGCCGTCGACCATCGAGAGCCTCGCCGCAACGGGCGCCGAACGCGGCGTGCACGTTGTCGACACCCCGGTGGCGGGCCGGGGCATGTTCAGCGTCGAGGAAGGCACGATGTCGGTGATGGTGGGCGACGACGGTGAGCTCGTGAAGCGGCTCGAGCCGACGCTGCGCCGCTTCGCGTCCAAGGTGGTGGCCGCTGGGCCGCTCGGCAGCGGGGCGGCGCTGAAGCTGGCGCACAACGTCGTCGTGTATGCGGGCTTCGCCGCGATGATCGAGGCGATCGAGCTCGCTCGGGCTGCCGGGGTGCGGGACGGACTGGTGGAGGAGGTTGCGCAGGCGAGTGGCGCGCTGTCGAACCTCAGCGCGTTCACGTTGCCGTTCTACCGGCACTTCCGCGACGACCCGCACGGCCCCGGCGAAGACGAGGTTCTTGCGGTCGCGTCTGCGCTGTTGGAGAAAGACTTGGCCGACGCTGTGGCGCTGGGAGCCGCACACGGCGTGGACGTTCCGGTTGCGCGGCTGCTCTCGCGCTCGGGCGATGCGATATTCCCGGTGAGGCGCTGACGCGGGGCTATTCGGCCAGCTCCCTGTGTTCGATGATATCCCGAAAACCCATGGCGCCCAATAGTTCCCGGAACTGCTGCACGGTGTAGCCGACCACGGTCGCATCGGTGCGAGCCCGCACGGTCGCCGAGCGCGGCAGGCCGAACAGCGGTCCCATCTCGCCGAAGTAGTCGCCCGGCCCAGCCACCTTCAGCAATTCCTCACCGCCGTCGGCCAATTCACGAACGATCTCCAGCTCACCCTCGGAGACCACGTAGATGCAGTCACCCATCGTGCACTGCTCGAACAGCACCTCACCGGACTCGAGGTCAACCGTCGTGGGCTCGTGGTCCGAAAACGAGATGTGCGGCGTCAAGTCCACGACCCGGTCGGCCAGCGGCAGCATCCGGGTGTCATGGGTGGCGACCACCACCACGCGGTCACCGGACGCCAGTTCGCGGATCAGCTTCAGGACCTCTTCGACCTGGATGAAATCCAGATGCGCGGTCGGCTCGTCGGCCAGCAGAAGTGGCGGATCCAACGCGATCGCCCGCGCGACGGCGACTCGTTGCTGTTGGCCGCCGGACATGTCGCCCGGGCGGTGTCCCATGCGGTCCGCCAATCCGACCCGGGTGAGCAGCTCCTCGGCGCGCTGGTGCGCGTCGTGCCGTGACATCCGGGCCGCGCGCATCGGCACCATGACGTTCTCGATCGCGGTCATGCTCGGCACCAAATTGAAAGCCTGGAACACGATGCCCACGGTGGTGCGCCGGTACTCCGACAAGCTGCGCCGGTCCAGCGCCGTGATGTCGACGTCGCCGAACTCGATGCGGCCGGCGGTCGGGCTCAGTATTCCGCCGAGGCACGACAGCAGTGTCGTCTTCCCGCACCCGCTGGGGCCGAGCAGAATCGCCAACGAGCCACCGCTCACTTCGAGGTCGAGGCCGTCGATCGGGCGGACGGCGTACTCGCCTCTCGAGTACTCGACCACGAGGTCCTTGATAATCAAATCGGCCATCGCTCACGGCCCCCCGAATGCCAGTGCGGGGTCGACCATCACCGCACGCCGCAGGCCCGCGACACTCGCCAGCAGACCGATCACCACGGCGATCACCGGCAGCAGCACGAACGCCGCCGTCGGGATGTCCACCCGCATCGGGAACAGCGGTCCCAGCAGGACCGAGACGATGCCGCCGAGGACCGCGGCGAGCAGGGCGACGACGACCGCCTGCAGCGCCAGTCCGGCCATGATCGACCGTGTCGACACTCCGACGGCCTTGAAGACCGCGAAGTCGCGGACGCGTTCGAGCGCCGAGACGTAGATCATGGAGCCGACGATCAACGCGGCCACCACCCACAGCAGCCCCGCCATCAGCGAGATCGAGGTACGGGCGCCTTTCAACGGGCGCACCAGATCATCGACGGCGCCTGCGCGGTCGACGACACGATAGCCGGCCAGTGCTTGGGTCGGGTTGCCGCGGATGCCGATCGAGGAGATCAACGGTTGCCCTGAGAACAACAGCTGTTGGGCGCCCGCCACGGTCAAGAACACGTTGGCCTGGCGGGCCAGCAGGGTGGAGTCGTCGACGACACCGACGATTCGCAGTGTCCGCGTACCGATTTCGAGGTCCTGGCCCACACCGCGGCCCATCGTGCTCGACACGGCGATCTCGGCGGGATTCGTCGGGGCGCGGCCTTCGGAGACCGTCGGCATCCCGGCCCCCCGGTCTCCCACCCCGAACACGTTGACATTGCGCGACGAACCGCGGTCGGGAATGGTCGTGCTGCCGTAGACCATCGGCACCGCGACGGTGACACCCGGCAGCCGCGCGGCTCTGTCCACCTCTGTGGGCGGAAACGGTGACGATCCGACGAACGGCCCGGCCACCCCCGACTTGATCAGAAAAGAGTCGATTCCCAGCGAGTCCACCGTCCGTTGCGCCTCGACGCGAAAGCCGTTGGCCAGGCCAGTGAGAACGAGCGTCATCGCGAACACCAACCCGGTGCCGACAATGGCGATGACGAATCGCCGCTTGCGCCATTGCAGGTCGCGCAGCGCCGCGGCTAACACGTCAATCCTCGCATGGTGGCGACGTTACCCACCCGGGCCGCTACCGGGACAACGCTTCCACCAATTTCGAGCAGAACGCGGGCAGGTCATCGGGTTTGCGGCTGGAGATCAACGTGTTGCCGCGACGCTCGTCGACCACGACCTGCTCGTCGACCCAATTGCCGCCGGCGTTGCGGATGTCGGTCTGCAGACTCGGCCAGGACGTGATCGTCCGGCCCCGGATCACGTCAGCTTCCACCAGCGTCCACGGGCCGTGGCAGATCACCGCCACCGGCTTGCCCGCGTCGAAGAAGCCCGTGATGAAGCTGATCGCGTCGGAGTTCGTCCGCAAGAAATCGGGGTTGGCCACACCGCCGGGCAGCAACAGCCCGGCGTAGTCGCCGACGTCGGCGTCGCCCGCGGCCTTGTCGGCGTCGAACGTGTCGGCCCTGTCCAGGTGGTTGAACGCCTGCACCTTGCCGACCTCGGTGGAGACCAGTTCGGGCGTGCCGCCGGCCTCCTTCACCGCCTTCCACGGTTCGGTCAACTCGACTTGCTCGGCGCCCTCCTGTGCCACCAGGAATGCGACCTTCTTGCCGTCGAGACTCATCAATGCCTCCCTGAAGTAGGTACGACACTGGTGTACCCACGAGGGCGTGCGGCAATCCGGCTCAGGTGGGTCGGCGCACACCGGGGACGAGCATCGGCACGCGCTTGCGGTAGTCGACGTACTGCGCTCCGAACGTCCCGACGAGGTCGCGCTCCTCGAGCCGGATCGCGACCAGGATGTAGCCGGTCGTGGCGGCCGCGAACAACAGATGGCCGACGGTCATGGTGGGAGTGACCCAGAATGCCACCAGAAAGCCGAGGTACAGCGGGTGCCGCACAATGCGATAGAACGCCGGTGTCATGAACGAATGCCGCGGGGGCGGAGTCTGCCGCAACCGCAGGAACACCTGGCGCAGACCGAAAAGGTCGAAATGGTTGATCAGAAACGTGCTGACCAGAACGATGCCCCAGCCGGCCAGAGAGATCGCGACGAGCAGTACGCGCCACGGCTGCGCGGTGACGTCCCACAGCGTCGCCGTGATGGGGAACCAGAACGCCACCAGGACCGCGAGGCACCCGCTGGAGAAGAGCACGTGCGTCGACCGCTCGACAGAGGCGGGTACGTACCTGGTCCACCACCGTTTGAAGCCGGCCCGGGCCATTGCGCTGTGCTGGACGGCGAACAGCATCAGTAGCGCGACGTCGACCAGCAGCGCGACCGCGGTGAAGTCACCGTTGCCGATGCCCCCTCGGCTGATGGTCTTGGGCACGAATGTGGCATCTGCGACGAACGCGATCGCGTAGACGAACACAACGACAAACAGCGCGTATGCCGCAAGGCCGTAGGCAAAAGCCAGGATTCCCGCGGTGCGTGAACCTTCTGTGGTCGACGGCTCGATCATCTGAACCTCCTTCGTCGCGTTGGACGCGTCGGGAATCCTGCTCCCAACCTGCTGCGACGACATGGGGCAAATGCCTCAAATCGGGTAGTTCTACAGACCTTCTGCAGACCCTCTACAGACGAGGAAGCGAGGCTTCCGGTTGACTCTGGGGCTCTTCCTCGTCCTCGGCATGCTTGTCATTGCTGCCGATGAAGAGCCCCAACACTGCGCCGACCACGCACACGAACACAGTGACAGTGAAGATTTCGCCGTATTCCAGCACGAATGCCTGCCGGTAGTTCTGCGCCAGCTGCGTGGCGACTTCCAGTGGGCTGCCCTTCGCCTTGGGCATGTCCTGCAGATGCTGCTGGAACCGGTAGAGGCCGAACGCCGACAGCGCGGCCACCCCGACGAGCATGCCGATCATCCGTGCCACCACGACCGCCGACGACGCGATGCCGTGCTGTACGGGCGGAACGGCCCGCAGCGCGGCCGACGTCAGCGGGCCGATCACCAGACCCAGACCGAGACCGGCCAGCGCGAGGTCGGCGTCGAACGTCGGCACCGAGAACAGCCACAGATCATGGTGGGCGCTCAACACGTCGATATCCCAGTCGGAGATCAGCCAGTACGCTGCCGCGGCGATCAACAGCCCCACGAACGCGATCGCGCGGTCGCCGACCTTGGTAGCCAGCCAGCCGCCGACGAGCGCGCCGATCGGTAGCGCAATCAAGAAGCGCAGCAACAGGAATGCGGCCTCGTCCTGATCCATGCCGAGCACACCTTGGCCGAACAACTCGATATCGACAAGCGTCACCATCAGCGCCGCGCCCGCGCACGCCGACGCACCGAGTGCACACAGGAACGGGCCGAACCGCACCCCGGCCGGCTCGATCAGTCGGGTCCGGGCGAATCGCTCCCAGATCGCAAACGCGATTGCGGCGGCCAGCGCACCGGACAACAGCGCCACGCCGTGCTCGGGCAGCACGTGCTTTCCGTCGGGCTGGGCGTTGTACAGGCCGAAGACGATGAGCCCCAGCATGATGCCCAGCAGCACGCCGCCGACCACGTCCACGCGTTCGCGCGGCCCGTCACTTTGCTGCCTTGACGGCAGACTGAGGTGGATCATCACCATCGCGATGACGGCCAGCGGCACGTTGATCCAGAAGACCCAGTCCCAGGTGCCGAGAACCCAGACCACGGAGATGCCGTACAGGGGGCCCAGGACGCTGCCGAGTTCCTGCGCGGCGCCGATGCTGCCGAGCACCGCCGCCCGGCTGCGCATTGCCCACAAATCAGCGGCCAGCGCGAACGTCACCGGCAGCAGCGCACCGCTGGCGATGCCCTGGATGACGCGGCCCGTCAACAGCATGTCCATGCTGTTCTGATGGCGTGACATCGCGGTGATGACGGAACCGACCGCGAAGCCGACCAAACTGGCCTGCAGCAGGAGTTTGCGGCCGAACCGGTCCGACGCCCGGCCCAGCAGCGGCATGGCGGCGATGTACCCGAGCAGATACAACGTAATGATCGGCGTGACCTTCTGAACCTGGTTCAGCGCGATCCCGACGTCGCGCATGATGTCGCGCATGATCGTCACCACAACGTAGGTGTCGAGCGCGCCGAGAAGAACGGCGAGGCTGCCGGCGGCGATCGCGATTCGTCGGTGCTGAGCGCGAGATGTCGCCGGCTCCGCGCCTCGAAGTGTCGGTTCCGCCATTAGACGCCGGGTGGTTTTTCGACGGTGACGGGCTCGTTCCACTTGGACAGCGTCATCTGGATGCTGTTGCCGGGACTCGGTTCCAGCTTGGCCTGAACCAATTCGTGGTTGCCGTCCTCACGAATCCACACGGTGGCCGGAACCGTGTCACTCGAGGCGATCTTCGGGGCGATCTTGTCGACGGCGTCAACGCCGACCTCACCCGTGATCTTCACCGTCTGCACTCCGTCGATCGTGTCCCGGCCGTCAGCCTTCGGATCCTTGAGGTTGGACAGGATGTTGGCCAGGCCGGAATCGGGGTTCAAGATCACCGACACGTCGTAGATATTCGAGGCCGGACCGAAGTCGCTCCACTGGCCCGGGTCCAGCGCCGCGTACAGCGTGCCGTCCAGGACGACGAAATCGGCCTCGACGTCGCCCCCGGCCAGGCTGATCCGGGTGTGACCCTTCGCGGCGACGGCCGGCGCGTTGGCGAGGTCGCCGCTCAATGACTTGATCGACAGATTTTCGATCTCGCCGTCAACCGTCAGCTCCAGGTGTGCGCTCTTGACGTTTCGGGTGGCCTCGGTGGACTGCTTCACCAGCGTCGCGGCGTCCGGTAGGGGCGCGCCAGAGTCATTCGAGTCCGATTTCGAACACCCGGCGATTAAGGCCGCCGACAATGCGACGGCGGCGAGGATGGCTGCGGTACTTCTGCGCAAAGGCATGCCCTGCATCGTAGAGGGTCGCGGCGGGTGACCGAGTTTGCGCATTAGCCTGTGTTGGTGTTCACCGGCATCGTCGAAGAGGTCGGCCGAGTCGTCGAGAAGTCTGATCTCCCCGACGCCGTCCGGCTCACAATCCGCGGTCCGATCGTCACCAGCGACGCGTCGCCGGGCGACTCCATCGCGGTCAACGGTGTGTGCCTGACGGTCGTTCAGGTGCTGCCGGGCGGCGAGTTCACCACCGACGTGATGGCCGAAACGCTGAACCGCTCGACGCTGCGGCACGTCGGCGAACGCCCCGAGGTGAACCTCGAGCGGGCCGTCACGGTCGAGAAGCGGCTCGGCGGGCACATCGTCCAGGGCCACGTCGACGGCACCGGGCGTGTGATTTCACGCACGCCGTCGGCGCACTGGGAGGTCATCCGGATCGCGCTGGAACCTGATCTGGCCCGCTACGTCGTCGAGAAGGGCTCGATCGCCGTCGACGGCGTCAGCCTGACCGTCTCGGCTGTTGGCGACGACGCAGGTCAAAGCTGGTTTGAGGTGTCGCTGATTCCCACCACGCTGGCGGAGACCACCTTGGCGGGCGTTTTGGTGCCCGGCGACGTGAACCTCGAGGTCGACGTGATCGCGAAGTACGTCGAAAAACTTATGGGCGCAGGTCACTAGACTCGGACGAGCAGCGCCTGCGCAGGCACTGCGCAGCCGCCCGAAGGAGTTACCGGCCGATGACCAGGTTGGACAGCGTCGAGCGGGCGGTTGCCGACATCGCGGCCGGCAAGGCCGTGGTCGTCATCGACGACGAGGATCGCGAGAACGAGGGCGATCTGATCTTTGCGGCCGAGAAGGCGACGCCCGAACTCGTCGCGTTCATGGTGCGCTACACGTCCGGCTACCTGTGCGTACCGCTGGCGGGTGAGATCTGTGACAGCTTGGGCCTGTTGCCCATGTACGCGGTGAACCAGGACAAGCACGGCACCGCCTACACGGTGACCGTCGACGCGAAAATGGGTGTTGGAACGGGTATTTCGGCCTCCGATCGGGCCACGACAATGCGCCTGCTCGCCGATCCGGCCAGCATCGCAAGCGATTTCACCCGACCCGGACATGTGGTGCCGCTGCGGGCCAAGGAGGGTGGTGTGCTGCGCCGGCCCGGACACACCGAGGCCGCCGTCGACCTGGCCAAGCTCGCCGGGCTGCAGCCCGCCGGCGCGATCTGCGAAATCGTCAGCCAGAAAGACGAAGGCGCGATGGCGCAGACCGACGAACTGCGGGTGTTCGCCGACGAGCACGATCTCGCGCTGATCTCGATCGCCGACCTGATCGAGTGGCGGCGCAAGCACGAGAAGCACGTCAGGCTGATCGCCGAGGCGCGCATCCCCACCCGGCACGGCGAGTTCCGGGCCGTCGGGTACACCAGCATCTACGACGACGTCGAGCATGTCGCGCTGGTGCGCGGTGACGTCGCCGACGGCGCCGACGTGTTGGTGCGGGTGCACTCCGAATGCCTGACCGGCGACGTGTTCGGCTCGCGCCGCTGCGACTGCGGCCCGCAACTCGACGCGGCGATGGCGATGGTCGCCCGAGAGGGCCGCGGCGTGGTGCTCTACATGCGCGGCCACGAAGGCCGGGGCATCGGGCTGATGCACAAGCTGCAGGCCTACCAACTGCAGGATGCCGGCGCCGACACCGTGGACGCCAACCTCGAACTCGGGCTGCCCGCCGACGCCCGCGACTACGGGCGGGGTGCGCAGATCCTCTACGACCTCGGCGTGCGCTCGATGCGGTTGCTCACCAACAACCCGGCCAAGCGGGTCGGCCTCGACGGCTACGGGCTGCACATCACCGAACGGGTTCCGCTGCCGGTGCGCGCCAACGCCGAGAACATCCGCTACCTGATCACCAAGCGCGACCGGATGGGCCACGATCTGTCGGGCCTCGACGACTTCGACCACCTGCCGGGTGAATTCGGCGGTGCACTTTGAGCCCATCGCACGGGGTTCCGGACATACCGGAGCTCGACGCGTCGGGTGTGCGGCTGGCCATCGTCGCCAGCACGTGGCATCAGAAGATCTGTGATGCGCTGCTCGACAACGCGATCCGGGTGGCAAAAGATGCCGGCGTGCGTAAGCCGACCGTGGCAAGGGTGCTCGGCGCAATCGAGATTCCGGTGGTGGCACAGGAATTGGCGCGTAACCACGACGCCGTCGTCGCCCTCGGTGTGGTGATCCGAGGCCAGACGCCGCATTTCGACTACGTCTGCGATGCGGTCACGCAGGGCTTGACCAGGGTCTCCCTGGATGGCGGCACGCCGGTGGCCAACGGGGTGCTGACCACCGACGACGAGGAGCAGGCGCTGGACCGCGCCGGGTTGCCGTCGTCGGCTGAGGACAAGGGAGCCCAGGCCACGGCTGCAGCACTGTGCACCGCGCTGACGCTGCGTCAACTGCGGTCATGACCGATGAGCAGTGGGAGCTGCGGGTTCGGCCTCACCTGACCCCGTATTTCGCCTACGGTGCGGCGATCGTGATCTTGGCGGCGCATGTCGCGGTCGGCTTCCTGCTGAAGATGGGCTCGACGGGCGTGGTCTTTCAAACCGCTGACCAGATCGCGATTGCCGGGCTCGGCGTCGTGATCGCCTGTGTGATGCTGTTGTTCGCGCGACCGCGGCTACGCGCCGGTGCGGCCGGCCTGGCCGTGCGAAACCTGCTCGGCGAGAAAGTGGTTGCGTGGCCCGACGTGGTCGGCGTGTCGTTCCCCGCCGGTGCCCGCTGGGCGCGCGTCGAGCTGCCCGACGATGAGTACATCCCGCTGATGGCGATCCAGGCGGTCGACAAGGAGCGGGCGGTCGCGGCGATGGACGCGGTGCGCGAGCTGGCGGCGCGCTACCGGTCCTGACTCGCGGTCCTGACTCGTCGCCGAAATTCACGTTTTGCAGGGCGCCACTCGGACTTCCTCTGCAAAACGTGAATCTCGGCGGAACGGTGGGCCGTCGCGCGCCGGTACTAACCTGGGACCGTGCCCGATCCCTCGACCTACCGGCCTGCGCCCGGGTCGATTCCCGTCGAGCCGGGTGTCTATCGCTTCCGCGATTCCCACCGCCGGGTGATCTACGTCGGCAAAGCCAAGAGCCTGCGCAGCCGGCTGACGTCCTACTTCGCCGACGTCTCCAGTCTGCTGCCCAGAACGCGTCAGATGGTCACCACGGCCGCCAGCGTCGAGTGGACGGTGGTCAACACCGAGGTCGAGGCGCTGCAGCTGGAGTACAACTGGATCAAGGAATTCGATCCGCGGTTCAACGTGCGCTACCGCGACGACAAGTCCTATCCGGTGCTCGCGGTGACGCTCGACGAGGAGTTCCCGCGGCTGATGGTCTACCGCGGACCCCGCCGCAAGGGCGTCCGCTACTTCGGCCCGTACTCGCACGCCTGGGCGATCCGCGAAACGCTGGACCTGCTGACGCGGGTGTTCCCGGCCCGCACCTGCTCGGCGGGAGTGTTCAAGCGGCACAGGCAGATTGACCGGCCATGCCTGCTGGGGTACATCGACAAGTGCTCGGCACCGTGCATCGGCCGGGTCAGCACCGATGAGCACCGCAGAATTGTGCTCGACTTCTGCGACTTCCTGTCCGGCAAGACCGACCGGCTGATCCGCGACATGGAGCAGCAGATGAACCGGGCCGCGGCCACGCTGGATTTCGAGACCGCGGCACGGTTGCGTGACAACGTCTCCGCGCTCAAGCGGGCATTGGAGAAGCAGGCGGTCGTTTTCGGTGACGGCACCGACGCCGACGTGGTCGCGTTCGCCGACGACGAACTCGAGGCCGCCGTGCAGGTGTTCCATGTCCGCGGTGGCCGAGTACGGGGCCAGCGCGGGTGGATCGTCGAAAAGTCCGGTGGCCCGGACGAATCCGGCCACGAGGTGCTTGTGGAGCAGTTCCTAACGCAGTTCTACGGCGAACAGGCCGAATTGGACGGCGCTGCCGACGAGTACACCAACCCGGTGCCACGCCAGGTGCTGGTGCCGTGCCTGCCCGGCAATGCGGAGGAGTTGTCGCAGTGGCTGTCCCGGTTGCGCGGCTCCCAGGTGGCCTTGAGGGTGCCGCAGCGCGGTGACAAACGCGCGCTGGCCGAAACCGTGCGGCGCAACGCCGCCGAGGCGCTGGCCCAGCACAAGCTGAAGCGCGCCGGCGACTTCAATGCGAGATCCGAAGCGCTGCAGAGCGTTCAGGATGCACTGGGACTTGCCGACGCACCGCTGCGCATCGAATGCGTGGACGTCAGTCATGTTCAGGGCACCGACGTAGTGGCCTCTTTGGTGGTGTTCGAGGACGCATTGCCGAAGAAGTCGGACTATCGCCATTTCGCGATCCGCGACGCAGCGGGCGGCGGGCGCTCCGACGACGTCGCATCGATCGCGGAGGTGACCCGGCGCCGGTTCTGGCGGCACCTGGCTGAGGCGCAGAACAAGACGACGGAAGACGGCACCCCACGCCGGTTCGCTTATCCACCAAACCTTTTCGTGGTCGACGGCGGCGCGCCCCAGGTGAACGCCGCGCAAGCTGTCCTCGACGAGCTCGGCATCGCCGATGTCGCGGTGATCGGCCTGGCCAAGCGGTTGGAAGAAGTCTGGGTGCCGTCGGAACCCGACCCGGTGATCATGCCGCGCAACAGTGAAGGCCTCTATCTGTTGCAGCGCGTGCGCGACGAGGCGCACCGGTTCGCGATCGCCTACCACCGCAGCAAGCGGTCCAAGCGGATGACCGCGTCGGCGCTGGACTCGGTCCGCGGCCTCGGCGAAGCGCGGCGCAAGGCGCTGGTCGCGCACTTCGGATCGGTGGCCCGGCTCAAGCAGGCGTCCGTCGACGACATCACCGCGGTGCCGGGGATCGGGCTCGCGACGGCACGGGCGGTGCTCGAAGCGCTTGGGGCCGATTCCCCGGGAACCGACGCGGAGTCCGCCGCAATGGGTGAAGATCGAACCAGGGCATCCGGATGACAGACCACGACACGGGCGAAGAGCTGCAGGGTGGCGCACCTGGCGGAGCGGCTGCGGCGGAGTTCGGCATCGACGTCGTCCTGGTCACCGGATTATCCGGGGCGGGGCGCGGCACCGCCGCCAAGGTGCTCGAGGACCTGGGCTGGTACGTCGCCGACAACCTGCCGCCAGAGCTGATCACCCAGATGGTGGATCTCGGCTTGGCGGCCGGATCGCGGATCACCCAACTAGCGGTCGTGCTCGACGTGCGCTCGCGCGGATTCACCGGCGACTTGGAGTGGGTGCGAAAGGATCTGGCGACGCGCGGCATCTATCCCCGGGTGCTGTTCCTCGACGCGTCCGACGACATCCTCGTGCGTCGCTACGAGCACGTGCGTCGCAGCCATCCATTGCAGGGCGACCAGACGCTGGCCGAGGGCATCGCCGCAGAACGCACGATGCTGGCGCCGTTGCGGGCGGGTGCGGATCTGATCATCGACACCTCGACGCTGTCGGTGCGGGGTCTGCGCGAGAGCATCGAGCGGGCGTTCGGCGGCGAGGCCGTCGCGCACACCAGCGTCACGGTGGAATCTTTCGGTTTCAAGTACGGGCTTCCAATGGACGCCGACATGGTGATGGACGTCCGGTTCCTGCCCAACCCGCACTGGGTCGACGAACTGCGGCCCCAGACCGGCCAGTCGCCGGCGGTCCGCGACTACGTCTTGGCCCAACCCGGTGCCGGAGAATTCCTGGACACCTACGATCGACTGCTATCGCTTGTTGTCGAGGGATACCGACGTGAGGGGAAGCGTTACATGACGGTCGCCATCGGCTGCACCGGTGGTAAACACCGAAGTGTCGCGATGGCCGAGGCTCTGGCCGGGCGGCTGGAACCGAAGGACAAGCTGTCGGTGCGGGTACTGCACCGGGATCTGGGCCGCGAATGAGTCACCGCATCGTCGCCCTCGGCGGCGGGCACGGGCTGTATGCCACGCTGTCCGCGGCGCGCCGGCTCACCCCGCATGTCACCGCGGTGGTAACTGTCGCCGACGACGGCGGGTCCTCGGGGCGGCTGCGCAGCGAGCTCGACGTCGTGCCACCCGGTGATCTGCGAATGGCGTTGGCGGCTTTGGCCTCTGACAGCGGGTACGGGCGGCTGTGGGCGACCATCCTCCAGCACCGGTTCGGCGGCAGCGGCGCGCTGGCCGGGCACCCGATCGGCAATTTGCTGCTTGCCGGGCTGAACGAGGTGCTGACCGACCCGGTCGCCGCGCTTGACGAGCTCGGCCGGATTCTCGGCGTCAAGGGCCGGGTGCTGCCGATGTGCCCGATCGCGTTGCAGATCGAGGCCGACGTCGCGGGGCTGGAGTCCGACCCGCGGATGTCGCGGGTGATCCGCGGACAGGTCGCGATCGCGACGACGCCGGGCAAGGTGCGACGCGTGCGGCTGCTGCCCGGTGACCCGCCGGCGACACGGCAGGCCGTCGACGCCATCATGGACACGGATCTTGTTGTGCTAGGCCCAGGTTCGTGGTTCACCAGCGTGATACCACACTTGCTGGTCCCGGGGCTGGCGGCGGCGCTGCAGGCGACGTCGGCGCGCCGTGCGCTGGTGCTCAACCTGGCGGCCGAGCCGGGGGAGACGGCCGGGTTCTCGGCGGAGCGCCATCTGCACGTGTTGTCGCAGCACGCCCCGGGCTTCCGGGTGGACGAGATCGTCGTCGACGCGGATCGGGTGCCCAGCGACCGCGAGCGTCAGCAGCTGATCCGCACGGCGAGCGCGCTCAGTGCGGAGGTGAGGTTTGCGGATGTGGCCCGGCCTGGTACATCTCTACATGACCCGGCCAAACTGGCCGCAGTCTTGGACAGCGTGCGATCCCACGGATCGGCGATGCCGATCGCGCCAACGGTGCCGACCCCGGCGGCCGGCCCGGTGGAGGGACCGAGTCTCAGAGCACCGGGAGGTGACGACCCGTGGCGATGACCGCCGAGGTCAAGGATGAGCTGAGCAGGTTGGTCGTCACCGCGGTGAGCGCCCGCAAGGCAGAGGTGTCCGCGCTGCTGCGCTTCGCCGGAGGCCTGCAGATCGTGGCGGGCCGTGTCGTCGTCGAGGCCGAGGTGGACCTCGGCATCATCGCCCGGCGGCTGCGCAAAGACATCTTCGACCTGTACGGCTACAACGCGGTTGTGCATGTGTTGTCCGCCAGCGGGATTCGCAAGCAGACCCGCTACGTGGTGCGGGTGGCCACGGACGGTGAGGCGCTGGCGCGACAGACCGGGCTGCTCGATCTGCGCGGCCGGCCCGTGCGCGGGCTGCCGGCCCACGTCGTCGGTGGCAGCATGGCCGACGCGGAGGCGGCCTGGCGCGGCGCCTTCCTGGCGCACGGATCGTTGACCGAACCGGGGCGATCGTCGGCACTGGAGGTGAGCTGTCCGGGACCGGAGGCGGCGCTCGCGCTTGTCGGGGCGGCCAGGCGATTGGGCGTCAGCGCGAAAGCACGCGAGGTGCGCGGCGCAGACCGCGTCGTGGTCCGCGACGGGGAGGCGATCGGCGCGTTGCTCACCCGGATGGGCGCGCAGGACACCCGGCTGACATGGGAGGAGCGGCGGATGCGCCGCGAGGTCCGCGCGACCGCCAACCGGCTCGCGAACTTCGACGACGCGAATCTACGGCGCTCGGCACGCGCAGCGGTGGCGGCGGCCGCGCGGGTGGAGCGGGCGCTGGAAATCCTGGGCGACTCGGTGCCCGACCACTTGTCCGAGGCGGGCAAGCTGCGCGCCGAGCATCGTCAGGCTTCCTTGGAGGAGCTGGGCCGGCTGGCCGATCCGCCGATGACGAAAGACGCTGTGGCAGGCCGGATTAGACGCCTGTTGTCGATGGCCGACAGAAAGGCCAAACAAGAGGGCATCCCCGACACCGAGTCGGCGGTGACCCCGGACCTACTCGAGGACGCATAGTGAAGCAATACCGCCGCGGCAACCTGACCTTCGACTACATCGACGCCGGACCGGCCGACGGGCCGGTCGTCGTATTGCTGCACGGCTTCCCGCAGCTGAACACCAGTTGGAGCGCGATCATCGACCGGCTGACAGCACGGGGCTACCGATGCATCGCGCCGAATCAGCGGGGCTATTCGCCAGGAGCACGTCCGAAGCGGCGTCGCGATTACCGGGCCCAGGAACTCGTCGAGGACGTCCGCGCGTTGCTCGACGCGGTCGACGTGCAGCGGGTGCACCTGGTCGGCCACGACTGGGGCGCGGCCGTGGCGTGGGGGGCAGCCGACGAGTTCCCCGACCGCATCGCAACGTTGACGTCGTTCTCGGTACCGCACCCGGCCGCTTTTGTGAAGAGTTGGGTGACGAGCCGGCAAGGCCTCGCGTCGTGGTACATGTACTTCTTCCAGCTGCCGTGGCTGCCGGAGCGGCTGCTGCTCGGCGCGGATCGGAAGGGCGCCCGGGCGGTCAAAGCCCTGCAATCGGGCGGCCAGACACGGGAAGCCGCCGAGCGCGACGTCCAAGCGATGACCGACCCGGGTGCCTTGACCGCCGCCCTGAATTGGTATCGCGCAATGTTTCTCAGCAACCCGGCGCAAGCTGTCGGCAAGATTTCCGTGCCGACGATGTACGTCTGGAGCGACGACGATGTAGCGTTGACCGAGAAGCCGGCCCGAGACACCGCGAATTACGTCAACGCCGAGTACCGATTCGAGATCTTGCACGGCGCGCACTGGATCCCCGACGAACAGCCCGACAAGGCAGCCGACCTACTGCTGGCCTGGTTCGACGCCCATCCGCTCTAGTACGGCGGATCGTCAGGCGGTTCGGGCGGTCGCGGTGGTGGTTGCCAGTCGGGCGGAAGTTCTTCGGATTCGTACGGATCATTCACCCAAGCGCAGAACGGGCTGGTGCTCGGTTTGCCCTTGAACAGAAAAAGCATGTCGCGCATGTGATTTCGGAACTTGCGTGCCTCGATCTCGTTCTTGCGGGCTTGCCTCACGCGGCGGGTCTCGTCGTTGACAGGACGGATGGAGCGATTCCGCTTGCGGGCGCGGGCAATTCGCGCCTTTTGATCCCGTGCATGATTTCGTCGCCGCGGCGTAGGTTGCCCGCACGCTGGTTTTCGGAACTCGGCGAACAGGTCGGCTCCGCCAGGCGTGGTGCGGTACACCTGGCCCATCGGCGACGTCCAGACGATCGTGCCGTCCGGCAGCTGTTCGTCGCGCCATCCCCCCACGCCGCCGTGGAAAGTCTTGAGACGGTGATGAATTCGGCACAAGCATTTCAAGTTCGTCGCCACGGTTAGTCCACCGGCGCTGGGGTCGGCGTGGTTGAACGGCACCGTATGGTCGACGTCACAGAACTCCGCGCGGCGGTCGCACCCCGGGAACCGACAAGTCAAATCGCGACAACGGACCCAGCGTTCCAACGCTGCCGAAGGTTGATAGCGCAGCGCCTCGACAAGCGTGGTTGTCGGCTCCAGGATTCGCAGCGCCGCCCCGGCGTCGATGAAGTCGCGGACCTGGTCGGCGGCGATTACTCCGAAGCCGGACAGGTATCCTGGCTGCTGGCTCCTTCCTGTCACGGCCTCTTCGCTGGCCACCACATTGACCACTACCCGCGCCCCAGCTGGGGCCTGGTCATCAGCGGAACGGGCCGGGCAGTCGTCGGCGCCGCAGCGACATGCCAGCCGGCGGCCTTCCGCCATCGCCGCCAGCGCGTCCGCACGCCGCACGGCGAGGCTTCGCGGATCTCGAGCACATACGCCGTTGGTCAACGCCGACAGTCGCTGGTCGAATGCGGCGGCTGCAGCGGCTGCGACCTGGCCGGAGACCCTGGCGGCGCCGCCGGGCAGTGCCGTCACGTCTATGTGGCGGTCGTTGTCATCGGCCAGTCGGCGCTCACGAGCGGCGTCAGGGTCGGCGACTCGCACAGCGGCGTCAACCGCGTTGATGATCCGCCGACGTGACCAGCACCGCCAGTTGACGACGCGCGCCGCCAGGGACCTGTCGATCTGATCGATCGACGAATCCTGGACTAGGTCAGTGCGGTTGATAACCAGTTCGACAGTGCGCCAATCGGTTCTGCCCTCGGCAAGCAGCTCGGCGAGCCTGGGAAGCCGAGTTTTCAGAGTGTCGGCGTAGGAAACCATAAAGCTCGCCGCGCGCGGCGACAGGTTCATCGCCGCGGCAACTTCAGCGGCGGCGCGCTGAGCGCCGCTGACCGTCGCATAGGCGGGACCGGGATCGGTTTCGTACTCCTCCATGCGATGCCACAGCAGCGCCGCGACCGCGGCGAGCTTGCGCGCTATCAGCTTCGACTCCTGGCGGTGGGCTTCCTCGATCACCGCGATCAACTCACCGGGACCCGATGTATCGAATATATGTTCGACACTACTCGCGCGCACCGACAGACTCAGCAGCCCTCAGTGGGCCAGGAATCGCTCGCGATCGACGACCGCCCGGTCGATCTCACCTGCCGCGACGAGCTGACCAGACTCGTCGACGGCCCGCACCCGGAAGGTGAGCACTCGGCCGGCCGGCGACGACGGCGGTTCGGCGAACACTTCGACGGTGCCGCCAACTTTGGTCGCGCGCCCGTGTTCGATGCGCACCGCGGTGCCGACGGTGGTCTGACCCGGCCCCACGAATGGCGCGGCGGCGTGCACCGTCGCCGCCTCCAACCACGCGATCAGCCGCGGCGTCGCGAGCACCGCGACATCACCGCTGCCGACGCTAGCGGCGG
>Ga0210086_1000450_pt1 | contig 23844 bp, 17 predicted proteins | sample China_Galinas_PW_3_FD_184867 | JGI IMG/M metagenome (GOLD analysis project Ga0210086, IMG submission 184867) | Wetland microbial communities from San Francisco Bay, California, USA, that impact long-term carbon sequestration - China_Galinas_PWB_D2... | ecosystem: Environmental > Aquatic > Marine...
CGCGAAGTCCATCCGTGAGTGCCAACCTTGGCCGGCCGTCGCCGCCGCCGCGTAAGCGGGGACGGACTCGTTGTCGGCATCGACGAGGCCCTTGCCGCCGCGCAGCGTTGCAGCCCTCCAGATCCAGTTCATGTTCTTGCCGCCCGTCACCGCGCGATCGGCTCGGTGGCAGAGCATGCAATCGGGCTCGGAAACGCCCGTGATGTCCCAGCGTGCGACACCGTGCTGACCGGTCTGGGGATCGAGCACCGTGTAGTCGCCGTCGTACTTCGAGGACTGCCTGTCGGCCAGCTCGTAGCCGAACTTCTTGGCCGCGAAGTCATAGTACGGATAACCGTCGCGGTCGAGCTCGCCAGGCCCACCGCCCGGGTGGCAGATCGCACACATCCCGGTCCAGAAGAACGAGGTCTTGTCGATCTCGGACGGGCTCGCGCTGTCCTTGGCAGCCAACTGGCTGCTGTCGGAGGACGGCGGTCACCACTTGCCGTACATGCCCGCCGACCGCAGGAACTTGCGCCCATCGCCGAAGTAGTCGGCTTTGACGATGACATTGCCCTTGGTGTCGGTGCGCCCCTGTTGGAAGTGATAGCCGTTCGCGATCTTGTCGGTGTTGTGACAGTAGCCGCACGTCGCGCGCGGACTGTACGGCTCGTTGGAGTCCTGGCTGAGCGGATCGCCGAGACGATCGCGCAAGATGACGTCCATGTGCGCCGGTTGTGGTTGTGGGTCAGGCCCTCCGGGTTGTACTGGCGGAGCCGGTGAGTTGGAATCACTGCAAGCCGCGAGCAGGGAGGCCAGCACGATGCAGCATCCGATGCCGCGGAGCCGATGGGACAGCTTCACGAGATCCTCCTGTCGGGAAAGGGCCGGTCGCCGGGAGCCATTCCAGCTCCACCGCTGAGAGGCACGCGGGCGCGATCGGGTTGCAATCGCGCCGATCATTCCGTGACGTTCGATCAGAGGTCGCGCCTGGTCAGCCACATCGACATCAGCCGCGACAGTGGTTGTTCGGGGTCGAGCGGTCGCGGACCGACACGATACCCCTTGACTGCTGTGTAGTTCTTCCACACCCAATCGAGGATGCGTTGCCCGTAGTGCGTGCCGAAGAACGGGAGCCGGTACTCGCGCGTGCGTCTGTCGGCCAGAACCACGTAGTCCGGAGGATGACTCACGAGGTCCCTGAGGATCGCGTCTTCACCGAACATCAGGAACTCGGGCGGCATGAAGTTGTAGTACTTGCTCGAGCTCTTCCGGCGCGCGAGGTAGTTGATCATCACGCCCTCGGGCAGAACGACGACGGTCGCGTCCGACGGGGTTCGGGCGAGACCGGCGAGGATGCGCGGGATCCCGTCATAGCGGCGATCCATGCGGAACGCATCCGGCCCCTGTCCGAGGCTCCTGTCCTTGAGCCCGAACCAGAGCGCGTCCTCGGCCAGGTGTCCGGTTACCGGGATCAGCAAGAGCGCCACTCCGGCGATGCGCACGCCGATCCGCGATCCGCCACGCCGGCCGACCCAGTCGGGAAGCCAGTGCGTGAGCGCGACGACAACGAGCACGAACGCCGGCAGCGACAACGCGAACCCGTAGTTGGCCAGGCGCGCGTTGAGCAGGATCTTGAGCAAGAGCGCAGTCGCAAGCGTCGAGAACACGAGCAGCGCAAACCCCCGAGTCCGATCGCTCGCCTCTTTGCCGGCGGACCGCCTCCACGCGAGCACCGCGAATCCGACGATGACCAGCATGTAGACGGGCAACGGCGAATACGCGTAGGCAGCACTCGCGCGTGGGCCGGCCACCGCAGCACGCGCCCACGGGATCTCCCAGATCACGCGCGGCAGGAAGACCACGATCGCGACGACGACCGAGACCCACAGGCGACCGCGCCGCTCGAGGAACAGGTTCGGCACTACGGCAACCACCAGGAGAACGAGCTGAATCGCCATCCAGATCCCGAGGATCCTGAGCCGTGCTCCCGGCTGATCGAACCCCATCCCGGCGCGGTAGAAGTACTGCGAGCGCAGCTGATCGTTGAAGACGTGAATCCAGCCGCCGGCCGTAGCGCGCAGCGCATCGTCCATCGGCATCGCGGTGCGCAGCAGGCCGAAGGCCACGGCCACCGGCATGACGAGCAGCCCGACGAACCACACGATTCCCGTCGCATGCCGCGCGATGCCGTCGCGGACCACGAGCACGGCGAGTCCGATCGTCATCGCGAAACCGCACGCGAGGAGGATCTCGGGCTTGCCGAGCGCAACGAGCCCGGTCGCGAGCCCCGCGCAAGCGATCGCCCAGGTCTGCCGCGTGTCGGCATAGCGCACCAAGAGCCACACGCCGAGCAGCGACAGGCCGACTCCGTGCGTCATCGCGTGGGAGTACGGACAGACCCAGTTGAAGTTGCCGACGAACTCCATCTGCCCGAACGCGAACAGCGTCAGGAACGCGACGCATCCCGAGGTCGCGGCGAATCGGTTCGAGATGCGCAGCAGCAGCCGGTAGAGCACCACGCAGACGCCGGACAACCACAGGAGGTTGAACAGGACCAGCGAGCGCAAGCTGACCCCGAGCAGCGAGAACACGGCCGCGTTGAGGTACGGGGACAGCGGGCCGTTGAACCACGCGAGATCGCGATACAGGACCTTGCCCTCGCCGATCTGCCACGGCACGTAGAGTTCCCTGCCGAAGTCGATCAACGCGTCAGGCCACGTCCCCCAGCTCCACACGAGCATCACGAGGCCGACCACGACGATCATGCCAACCGGCAGGTACGCGGTGACCTTGCGCTCCCACGAAGTCTCGCTCACGCAAAACCCCGGCTGGACGGCAGGACCATTGGAAAGCAGACCACGGCCGCATGATACTATGCCCGCCCGAATTCGCACGAATGGCCCGAGACCTCTGAGCTCATGACACGCATCCACCTCGCGTCTGTTCTCGTTGTCGTCGCGGTGCTGCCGGCGACGGCGCTCCAGACCCCGTACAAGCGCGTGCACCAGACCGCGCTGCGCAAGCTTCTGCGCGGAAAGGTCGACGAGGCGCTCGACAGTCTGGCCAAGCACCCCGACCTCGCGAAGGACCCCGAGACGTTGTACCTCCACGCCTGCGCCGAGGCCCGGCGTGGCAATGTGGAGGCTGCTGAAGCATCGCTGGACGCGGCGCTGTCGGCAGGCCTGCCCGCGGGCCGCGCCCTCGCTGGAACCAAGACCCTGCTGCCGGGGCTCGCGGACACGGCGTTGCTGAAGCGGCTCCACGAGCGGTTCGCGCACGTGCCCGTGCACGGTCCGATGATCGGCAACGTGACTCCGAACTCGGCGATGTTCTGGGTCCGGACCGCGCGGGCTTGCGATGTCGAGGTCGTCGTCGCCTCGTTCGACGACCCCAAGAAGCAGTTCCGTGGCAGGGACCAGTCGAGCGAGGAAGCGGACTACACGGCCAAGGTCCGGGTCGACGGCCTTTCGCCCGATACCCGCTATCGATTCTCGGTCCGAATCGCGGGCGAGGGCGCCGGTGCACCGCAAGCCCCGCAGTGGTTCCGAACGGCGCCCGAAGACGGAACGAGCGTGCGGTTCAAGTTCGCGTTCGGAGGCGGCGCAGGCTTCGTTCCCGCACACGAGCGGATGTGGACGACGATCGGTTCGTTCGAGCCGCGATTCCTGCTGCTACTCGGCGACAACGTCTACATTGACGACCCGAAGTCGACGCCGATGCAGCGGTACTGCTACTACCGGCGGCAGTCGCGGCCCGAGTTTCGCGATCTGCTGCGGCGGACGCCCGTGTATTCGACCTGGGACGACCACGACTTCGGCACGAACGACTGTTGGGGCGGTCCCGAGATCGACAAGCCGACGTGGAAGCGCACGGTCTGGGAGACGTTCCGCCAGAACTGGATCAACCCCGGATACGGAGGCGGAGCGCGGCAGCCCGGGACGTGGTACACGTTCCAGATCGGCGACGTCGAGTTCTTCGTGCTCGACGGCCGCTACTACCGCAGCGACCCGCGGGAACCCAATCCGTCGATGCTGGGGAAGGCGCAGAAGAACTGGCTGGTCGGGCGACTCGCGCGTTCGAAGGCACGCATCAAGTTCGTGTGCTCGGGAGTCCCGTGGGTCTTCAAGGCCAAGGGAAAGAGCAAGGACACCTGGAACGGCTTCCGAGCCGAGCGCGACGAGATCTTCGCCGCGCTCGAGAAGTACGAAGTCGACGGTGTCATCCTCCTGTCGGCCGATCGTCATCGCTCGGACGCGTGGCGGATCGACCGGCGCCGCAGCTATCCGCTGTTCGAGTTCAACTCGTCTCGGCTGACCAACCAACACGTCCATCCGCGGATGAAGAAAGCACTGTTTTCGTACAACGCGAAGCAGTCGTTCGGATTGGTCACCGTCGACACGACGATCAACGACCCGACCGTCACCTACGACGTGATGTCGATCGACGGTGAGAAGGTCGAGACCCTGACGGTCAAGTTGAGCGAGATCCGAACCCCGCGCTGACCGAGCGCTCCCGTTTGCCTTCCAAACCTCTGGAGACCCCAATGCCACGCATACCCGTCTGCCTCGCTCTGATCGCGCTCGGCACAACGCTCGGAGCGCAGGACGCCGGCCCCAAGCAGGCCGTGGACGCGTCCGCACAGTTCAACAAGCTCCAAACCGAATTCCGCAAGGCAAGCGCTGACTGGCGGCGCCAGCAGTGGGAGGCGGCTCGCAAGAACCCGCGGCTCCCGATTCGCATGGTGCCTACCGAGATCATCCACGAGTTCATCCCGAAGTTCGCCGACGCGGCCAGGCAGCACGCGGGCACCGACGCAGCGATCCCGTTCCTGACCTGGTTGCTGACCGCCGATCGCGCACCGAACAATCCACACAGCAAGGCGGCGCTCGCGACGCTGCTCTCCGACCACGTAACGAGCGCGAAGCTCGCGGACGCGGCAGCCAGCATTCCCGCGCTGGGGCGGACGCTCGGAACTCGAGTCGTCGACGACGCAATCGCCAAGATCCTCGCCAAGAACCCGCACGGCCTGGTCAAGGCCCGGATCTACTACACACGGGCCAGCGTCGTGCTGCGGGCCCAGAAGGTCAGCAAAGAAGCCAAGGCCGCGGCGCTCGCCGACATGCGCAAGTGCATCGACCTCGCTCCCGAGAGCGACTTCGCCTCGCGCGCCAAGGGTGTGCTCTACGAGCAGGAGAAGCTGCAGATCGGCATGCCGGTCCCCGACATCGAGGGCGAGGACCTGGACGGCGTCGCGTTCCGGCTCTCCGACTACAAGGGCAAGGTCATCATGCTCGACTTCTGGGGCGATTGGTGAGGCCCCTGCCAGGCCATGTACCCCCACGAGCGGTCGCTCGTGAAGAAGTATGCCAACGAGCCGTTCGCCTTGATCGGTGTCAACAGCGACAAGGATCGCGACAGGATCCGCGGGATCGTCGAGGACAAGGACATTACATGGCGGAGCTTCTGGAACGGCCCGAAGGGCACGGGCGGTCCGATCTCGACCAGGTGGAACGTCCACGGCTGGCCGACGGTCGTGTTGATCGACCACACGGGCAAGATCCGGTTCCGCGCCCACCAGCTCGACGAGAAGCTGCTCGAGAAGCTGATCGACGCCGCCAAGATCCGGCACTGATGCAGGAGGCTCACGACAGCTGCGAACGACAGGCGGCAATGGAGGTCACATGAGATTGCAGGTCGGGCAGAAGGCGACACGCACGCTGACCGTGACGAACGCCGACGTGGAGAAGTACGCGGAGATCACTGGCGATCGCAATCCCCTGCACTTCGACGAGCGGTTCGCCGCGGCGACGCCGTTCGGGAAGCTCGTGGTTCAGGGCGGTATCACGGCCGGGATCCTCAACGCGCTGGTCGCCGAAGACCTGCCCGGACCGGGGACCGTGTTCATGAGCCAAGAGCTCGAGTACCGCGCGCCCGTCTTCATCGGCGACACGATCGTCGGCGAGGTCGAGGTCCTCGAGGTCCACGCGAGCAAACCCGTGACGCACCTGCGCGTCGAGGTCCGGCGACAGAACGCCGAGGTCGTGCTGAGCGGGAACGCGTGGTGCTACACGTTCCCAGGGCCTGCTTCGGAGTGAGCATCTGCTCAGCGGCACAGGGCTGACTCACCGAGGACGGTATCGAGCGTCGCGCACAACCGCCCGGCGTCGTCCTCCGAGAAGCACAGCGGCGGCTTGATCTTCAACACGTTGGCGTCGGGGCCGTCGGTGCTGATCAGGACGCCGCGGTCCTTCATGCGCTCGACGACGTGCCGCGCGTGCGCCGGCGCCGGTGTCCGCGTGTCGCGGTCGGTCACGAGCTCGACACCGGCGAACAAGCCGCGCCCGCGGATGTCACCGATCAGCGCGTGACGGCCCTGGAGCTCGCGCAGGCCCGCGAGCAGCACCTCGCCGGTCGTGCGCGCGTTGTCCATGAGCCCTTCGTCTAGGAGGACGTCGAGGACCGCGAGGCCGATCGCGCACGAGACGGGGTTGCCTCCGAACGTGTTGAAGTACTCCATGCCGTTGGCGAACGACTCGGCGATCGCGCGCGTCGTGATGACCGCACCGAGCGGGTGTCCGTTCCCGATCGGCTTGCCGAGCGTCACGATGTCGGGCACGGCCCCGTCGGCCTCGAACGCCCACATGTGCGTGCCGACGCGCCCGAACCCGACCTGGACCTCGTCGGCGATGCACAGCCCGCCGGACGCGCGCACGTGCGCGAACGCGGACGACAGCCAGCCGTCAGGCGGGACGATCTGCCCACCGCAACCGAGCAGCGGCTCGGCGAGGAACGCGGCGACACCGTCATCGACGCCGGCGAGCACGTCCGCGACGTCGCCAGCGTAGCGCTGCGCGGCATCGACGCAGCCTGCGTGCAGCCCGCGGTAGACGTCGGGCATCGGCACCTCGTGCACGCGTGGCTCACGCGCGAAGCCGCCGCGGCCCTTGTATTTGTACGAACTCAACTCGACGAGCTGCTGCGTGTTGCCGTGGTAGGCGCCGTCGACGACGAGCCAGTCGCGACGCCCGGTGTGCGCGCGCGCGAGCCGGAGCGCGAGCTCGTTGGCTTCGCTGCCGCTGCACACGAAGAAGCAGACCTCGAGCGGATCGGGCATCGTCGCGGCCAACCGCTCGGCATAGCGGACGACGTTCTCGTGGAGGTAGCGCGTGTTGGTGTTGAGCACGGCCATCTGCCGCTGTCCGGCCGCGACGACACGGGGATGGCAGTGGCCGACGTGGGGAACGTTGTTGACCGCGTCGAGGTAGCGGCGGCCGCAGTCGTCGTAGAGCCACTGGCCGCGGCCTTCGACGATCGTCAGTGGTCGGGCATACGACAGGCTCAGCGACGGCCCGAGGCAGCGGGCCCGCCGCTCGCCGAGGTTCAGAGACTCGGGCGCGTCTTCGAGCGCAGCAATGCCGAGCACGAGGTTGGGATCGGGACACAAGCTCAACCACGCCGCGCGCTCGCTCGGAGCCGCGACACCCGGAAACTCGCCTTCGCGCCCGAGCATGTCGGTGATGACCTGGAAGTGCAGATGCGGCGGCCAGCCACCGTTGCGCTCGGGCCGGCCGATGTCCGCAATCCTGTGCCCAGCAGAAACCTCCTGCCCGGGCCGGAGCTCGGTCAGACACCTCGGATCGAGATGCCCGTAGAGCGTGAAGAACCCGACGCCGGGCTCGGGCGCGTGGTGGAGCACGACCGTCGGTCCGTAGTCGAGTGGTCCCGCGTCGTCGGCGACCGCGTGCACGATGCCGTGGAACGGCGCGACGACCCCGGTCCCCGCATCGCAGAACAGATCGATCCCGAGGTGGACGGTGCGCGGCTCGGCCCGGTCTTCGGTCTCGCGCGCGAAGCCATCGCTCGTATACAAGCGCCTCGCTTCGTTCCAGCGCCCGACACCGACACGGGCACCGGCCGCGCCGCGCAACCGTTCGAGCATCTCGCCGAGCTCACGGGCGTCCCATTCGCGGGCGAGTCCGGCGATCTCGAGACTTCCGACCCCGAGGTCGTGCACGACCACAGGATCGAGGTCGACGTCGAGCACGCTCGCGCGCGGCTGCCGCTGGAGCCAGCCCACTGTCACGGCATTCGTCGCACACGGCTCGTAGCCGCAAGCCTCGCGAAACCGTGCACGCACGTACTCGCGCGGAACGGCTTCGAGCTCACCGAGCAGCTTGGACACAGCCCCGACGGAAACCTGCAGGTAGTCATTGTCGGGATTCGCCGCACGCCCTCGCGCCGACATCACGACGCTCGCGCAAAGCCGCATCCGCACGAGATCGAACACCACGTCGATCTCGTGCTCGGGCACCGCGTAGCCCTCGTGATACCCGCCGAGCAACGCGCGCGCCGCCGCGAGCGGATCGCGCTTGCCGAGCATCGCATACGCACACGCCACGGCCGGCTCGGCAATCGTGTAGCTCGCGGAAGCATCGCCGAAGTCGATCAACCCGGCCAACCCCTGCCGCCCTGGCCGATCGTCGACGAGGATGTTGTGGTCGTTCGCGTCGTGATAGACGACGCTCTGGCGCAGCTCGGCGAGCCGAGGCTTGGCATGCTCGCGAAACCCGGCGAGGCAAGCATCGACCAACCGGCCCTCCTCGGGATCGTCGACGAGCTCGCGATACCGCACGACGACGTCCTCGGCGTTCTTCATGTTCCACTCGAGCCCGTCCCCGAGCCCGGGCAGCTCGAGCCCGACCAACGCCCGATCGATGGTCCCGAGCGCAGCCCCGATCTCGCGCAGCAACTCGGGCCGGTGCGGAACGACATCCGCCATCGGCACGCCATCGATCCAACTCAGACACCGGACCCGGCCGATCACCTCGTGCCCGTCACGAAGCTCGTGAATCGACGAACCACCATCCCCGGCAATCACCTCCGGCACCACGCCCCCCGCGGCCTCCCGCGCAGCCGCGAGAATGGCGTTCTCGGCAACCAAAGCCTCAGGCGGGACAGTCGCCGCCGCCACCTTCAGGACAAAGCGGCGCCCGTCGCGACAATCGAGCCGGAAGTTGCGATCGCGTTCACTCGGCAACTCGACGGCTGAACACGCGAGTCCGTAGACGGCACGAGCCACCTGAGCGGCTCGTGCTTCCGTGACTCGAGGACGTTGCCATCCGCCAAGGACCATGCGGGGATCATAGCCGCGTCAATCCGTCTCCCGGTCCCCTACCCAGCGCTGCGCTAGCCCGGACAGTGCGACGGTGACACTCACCCGGTTGCCGAGCGAGGGGCTCGCCGAGCCTCGTCCGACGAAAAACGACGGTTGGCCCCGGGCATAGATGCGGACCATGTCACTGAACCCCCATTGCGTGAATCCTACCTGGGGAGAACGGTGGCGTCGGTGCGCAACCTGCGGAGCCGGGCGTTGGTTCGGCTCGCGGCGCTCATGTCCGACGAGCAGAAGGCACGCGGCTCGAGCTGAGCCTGGGTGCAACTCACAGCGTCGACTCCGTGACTTCCGGCGAGCGGTCGGTCACGGCGCGGGAACGAGCCCGCCGGGAAGTCCTTCGTCCTCGCTGGCTCCGATCAGGACACGAGAGTCAACGGCGCTTGCGCGGCCCGACCCGGCTGCGGAGATAGCGCGTGTGGTTCTGCAGCCACGCCGCGAGCCGGCCGCGCGCGTTCGCGATCTCGGTGGACTCGGGGTCGGCGAGGTTGTGCAGCTCGCCCGGATCGGCCGCGAGGTCGTAGACCTCCCAGGCGTTGGCCGTCGCGTCGAACAGGTACTTCTTGTCGCCCTCGCGCAGCCCGAAGACCGTGGCCGAGTACGGGGCGAAGAAGTAGACGCGCGGAACTCGCCGCGAACCGAGCAGGCTCCGGCCTTGCCACTCGCCGGGCAGCGGCACGCCGAGGAGGTCGAGCACGCTCGGCGCGACGTCGACCATTCCGACCGGTGCGTCCGTCACGGTGCCCGGCGCGAAGCTCGGGTGGACGAGCATCAGCGGGACGCGCAGGTTCTCCTCGTAGATCCCGGTCGCGTGGCCGCGCTGGCCATGTTCGCCGAACGCTTCGCCGTGGTCGCCGACGATGACGAGGAGCGTCGAGTCGAGTAGGCCGAGCTCGTTCAGGCGGTCCAGGACGACGCCGAGGATCGCGTCTGTCTGGCGCAGGCCGTTGAGGTAGATGCCGAGCTGGTGGTCGCCGACGCCGAAGTCGCGCCACTTGTCGTGCAGCGCCCGGTACGGGATGTGAGTCGCGTACGACCAGTACATCGCGAAGAACGGCTGGTCGGGCTTCCGCGCGATCCACTCGAGCATCTCGGCTGCGGCGGTCGCGTCGTCGAGCCCGCGAAACGGCACGAGCTCTGCGACCTTGTCGAGCGCCCCCGCCTCGAACGTGCGAATGTCAGCCATCTCGTCGATGTCACGGCCGGCGAGGAACGCGCGGCCGTTCGCAAACCCGAGATCACTCGCGCTGAACACGCCCGTGCGATAGCCGCCTGCGTGCAGCACACTCGTGATCGCCGGCACCCGCAGATCGGGATGGTCTTGCGTCACGCTGCGATACGAGATCCACGGGTAGGTCGCGCACAAGAGCGACAGCATCGACTTGACGGTCGCTGGAGCGTGCGCGTAGGCGTTTGTGAACACACGGGCGCGGTCACGCAGACCCGCCAGTACCGGAGTCGTGCCGAGGTGGCCGCCAAATCCGTCGACGTAGCGCGCGGCGACCGACTCGAGCACGAAGTAGATCACGTTGCGGATCCGGGGCTCCGCGTTGGTCTTCGGGTCCGCGCCGCGCTCGGCTACGGTTGCGAAGTCCTCGCCGCCGAACGGAGTGTCCATCTCCGACAGCGACGGCGCGTCACTGGCCACGAGCGACTCGCCGAATGCGTAGACCGGGTTCGCGAAGTTCTCATAGTCCGTGCGCCCGAGCATGTACGGACCCGCTACCCAGAAATACACGCCGAACGCCGCCACCGCGGCCGCGGCGTGCACGGTCGCCGTCTTCGGCCCGCGAATCGTCCACCGGGCGAGCCGGGTGATTCCGGCCGCGATCACGAAGAACCCGAGCACGCTCAGGATCCCGGTCGCGACGACGCCGAACGAGAGCTGGTCCGCGATCGCCTGCGAGGCGTCATAGCTCGTCAGGAAGTCCGAGTAGTAGAGCCACTGGTAGTTGAGCGGCGCGCCGAGCATTCCGACGACCTGGCTGTTGACGAGCCCAGCGACGAGCATCGTGGCGGCGAGCAGCCCGTAGCCATAGCGGAGGACGACCTGCGCGCTCGCGCTGCGCCGAAGCAACCAGCAGACTGCGAGCGCGGACGCGGTGACGGCGCAGACCGCGAGCAGGTCGAAGTACGAGGCGCCGAGGACTAGCGGCACGTTCCAAAGGTGGAACAGCGCGAGGCCGAGGTCGAGCATCACGGCGCGGATCCCCATCAGGAACAGCGCCAAGCTCGCGCCCATGCCGGCGATCGCGAGCGCCGTCCGCCGCGCGGGCGACGGAGTTCTGGGGTCCGGCGAGCTCATGGGCGTTCCATCACGATGTCGAGCAGCCGCCCGAGCACCTTGTCCGAGTCGAAGAACTCGTGAGCGAGCTCGCGCGCGCGCCGGCAGTGCAACGCGTAGCGCGCATTGACCTCCTCGATCGCGGCTACCGCCTCGCCTGGATCGGCGAACGCGAGCAGCCCTTCTCCGGTCGGCAACACGTCGGCGTACCCGGTGTCCTGAGTCACGACCGGGCGACCGCTGGCGAGGTACCCGGCGCTGCGCTCGCTGAACCAGGCGCTCCGACTGACGACGTAGCCCTGCTTGGCGACCGACCACTCTGCCTTGCAGCCTCGGATGTAGTCCTGATAGGTCCATGGATCGCGAGTCACCGCGAGCGAGTCGACGATGCGCCATCCCTTCGCGGCCAGACGCTCGCGCGGGGCGCCCGGGCTGCCCAGCGCGATTTCGAGCCCCGCGACGCGGGCCGGCACGTCTTCGTAGTCGTTGAACGAGACGCTCTTCATTCCGTAGCGCACACCTGCGTGCTCACGCGCTTCGTAACTGTCCCAGTTCATGACGGTCGCGAACCTGCCGGTTTCAGGCCCCGCGGTCACGGGCCAGGCATCGAGCACGACGGGCTGGCGCGTCGCGCGCCAACGCAACCCGGTCTCGGGGATGCGCGACGTGTTCGCCTCCAGGTTCTCGCCGAAGCTCAGGAACACGTTGTGCCCGTCCACGAGCGCGCGGCGTCCGGGATCGGTCAGGTACCGGACCTGGTCGAAGCACGGATCGGTGTCGACGTACGCCCGCCGCTGCACCTCGGCGAGCCATGGGCGCAGTGGGTTCATCCCTGACAGATTGAGCACGACGTCGGCGGTCCGGCATGCGCCGATCGCCGCTGTTCCCGGCCCGAGCCACGTCGAGCGGTGCGCGTCGTAGTACGCCCACTCCCCCGCGAAGCGCGAACGGCGGAACACGCGGGCAGCGTACTCGAGCCCGTAGCTCGGATCCGTGTCCGTTACGTGCCGCGTCGGGTCGTAGCACGACGGATAGTCGTCGCTGTCCTCGATGAACCAGACCTCGTGCCCGAGCTTGGCGAGCCCGAGAACGTACTGCAGATGGTGCCACGTCATGCCGCCGATCGGGCCGCGCACGATGTAGCCGAGGACGATGATGCGCAGCTTCTCAGACATGCCCGGGAACCCGCTGCAGCGCTCGCTCGATCAGCTCGCCGAGCACTCGGCTCGAGTCGAACCACTGCTCGGCGATCTCGCGGGCGGCGCGCGAGTGCCGGTCCCAGTCCGCGGTGACTTCACGGATCCCAAGAGCGGCCTCGTCGAGGTCATGGAACACGACGATGCCCTCGCCGACCGGCAGCACCTGCGAGAACCCGGTCTCCTGGACCACGACCGGGCGGCCGGCCGCGAGGTAGCACGCCGAACGACAGCTGAACCAACCCGACTGCCCAACCACGTAGCCGCCCTTGGCCACGCTCCATTCGCCGAACGACGTCTCGATGTAGCTCCGGTACTGGTCGAGGTCGCGACACACCTCGTTGGGCTCGACGATGCGCCAGCCCTTGTGCGCCAGGAGATCCACGGGCAGCTTGCTCGCCTTCCCCTGCTGCGACGCGATCTCGATGCTGGCCGGTGCGACCCGGGCCGGAAGGTCGAGGTACTTGCGGAACTCGACGTCCTTCTGGCCATAGGACCGGTCCGCGAACTCCATCGGCTTGTGCGCGGACCAGTTCATAACCGTAGTGAACGCGTCGCGCCGCGGGCGATCCGTCCTCCACTCGTCGATGTTGATCGGCTGACGTGTCGGCACCCACGTGTGTCCCGTGTCCGGGCAATTGCCGGGCAGGACCTCTCCGAAGCTGAACAGCACGTCGTGCAGCTCGACGAGCCGCTGGAAGTAGTCGTTGCCGCTCGCGATCTTGACCTGCGTGAACACCGGGTCCGAATCGATGTAGACGAGCCGCCCGCGCCCCCGGTACTTCTCGGGGTCTTCGAGCGTGCCGGACACGTTGATCACGAGGTCCGCTGTCTCGATGACTTCCTTGCGCCGCCACTGGGGCAGACCGAACCACTGGTCCTGCCACGGGAACCGGTAGGCCCAGCGGTCGCCGAGATCGAACCGCTGCATGACCCGATCCAGGTACGCGACGTTGCGCTCGCAGCCCTTGACGAGGCCGCCGTCCTCGGGCCAATACGGCCACTGGCCGGTGTCCTCGAAGTAGAACACGTCGTGGCCCAGGCGCGCGAGACCGAGCACGTAGCTCAGGTAGTCCCACGTCACTCCGCCGAGCGGGTATTGGGCCAAGAGCCCGGTCACGATGATCCGCAGCCGTGAGGTCATGAGATTCCGAGCTCCCTGGCAAGGTCCGAATCGGGCCCGAGCGCGACGCGTGTGAGCCGGAACCGGGCGGCATCCGTCACCGGCAGCCGGATCGGACCGCCCTTGTACAGGAACGCGGCGCGATAGCCGCTTCCCGCCAACTGCCCAGCGACGGAGCCAGCGTCTCCGTAGGGATAGGCCAAGGTCTCGACCGGCCGGTCGAGCCGTTCTTCGAGCAGCTCGCGCGCGCGCACGCATTCGTCGAGCTGCTGCTCGGACGACAGCTCCGAGAACGCGGTGTGCGTGACCGCGTGAGCCTGCACCGCGACGCCGCGCCGCTCGAGCTCGCGGAGCTCGTCCCAGTCGCAGATACGTTCTTCGGGCTCGTTGCCGTGATCGAACCGGTTGGTGCCCCCGACGTAGTCCGTCGGCACGAACACCACCGACGGACACTCGTAGCGGGCCAGCACCGGCTCGGCGATCTCGAGCATCGACGCATAGCCGTCGTCGAACGTCACGAGCGCCGCCTTCTCCGGTAGCGTGTCCGGCGCGTCGAGGCCCGCGAGGAAGGCGTGGAGGTCGAGCAGCGCCCAGCCGTTCTCACGGACCAGCTCGAGCCAGCCGGCGAACGTCTCGGCGGGCACGTAGTTCCACGTCGCCCACCCATCGCGCGGCGGCTCGCCGATCTTGTGCAACGCGAGCACGGCGAGCTTTCGTGACTCAGCCATGCGCCTTCTCCATCGCGCGGTCGAGCAGCGCGCCCGCGACCTTCTTCGCGTCGAAGTGCCGCTCGGCGAGCTGGCGTGAGAGCCCGCACTGGGTGTCGTAGTCCGCTTCGACGTGCGCGAGCATCCGCGCGGCTTCGTCGAGCGTGCGAAACCGGTGCAACCCGGCCGAGTCGGGCAGGAAGCGACTCGCGCCGGTGTATTGCACGACACACGGTTTCCCGCTCGCGAGGTAGGCGATCGTGCGGTCACTGATCCACGCGTTGCGCAGCCGATAGCACGACGCCTTCGCACAGCTGAACTCGCCGCGCGACGCGCGCACGTAGTCGTGATAGGCTTCGGGCGTCGCGCTGACTTCGTAGGCGGGCCGAGCCCGCCAGCCGTGCTCGCGCAGCATCGGGATCTCCGACGCGTTGCCGTCTTCGTGATAGATCGCGAGCTCCAGCGGCACGTCGACGCGGCTCGGAAGCTCGAGGTACTCGAGGAACGCTTCGCGCTTCTCGTTGTTGAAGCTCTCGCCGTCGTGGATCTCGTACTCGCCCCACCAGTTGGTGACCGTCGTATACGCGGCGTCCGGCTCCACGCGCGCCACCGGCCAGGCCGAGAGCGACACGGCCGGCGGAGTGTAGTGCCACTCGCGCCCGCAGTCGGAGAACCGCGCTTCTGGCCGGCCGACCGTCTCGCCGATCGAGAAGTAGAGATCGTGCGCATGGAGCTCCATGTGCCCGCTATCGACCCAGAGCTGCAAGAGCCCGGGATCGATGTCGAGCAGCGCCGAGCGCTCGAACCTCTCGATCACCTCGGGCCCGAGGGCGTAGTTGCAGTTCAGGAACAGGTCGGACTCCGCGCACACTTCGTCGAACGGCCGCGTCCGTGCGGCGATCTCGCTCTCGACACCAGCCATGCGCTCGCGCGCGGCCTCGTCCAGCAGCAGGCTGACCTCGACGTCGATTCCGAGGCGTTGCAACGAGCGCTGGAACCGATCGAGGTCGGCAACGGCCTCGCTGCCACCGGCTTCCCGGCAACAATCGTCGAGCAAGACGACCTCCGCACCCGCCTGCTGCAAGCCGTGCACCCAGTTGAGGCTGACCCAGGCGTGCCCGCCGAGCGTCGCGTTGGGCACGAGGTACCGAGCTGCGAAACAGACCTTCACGACTACCCCACCGCCTTGCGACTGTCGCTCGCGGTCATCAGCATCAGCTCGTCGAGCGAGCCGACGGCGTCCGGGGCATCGAACGCAATGACGAGCCCGTTCTCGAGCACGAGCACGCGGTCACAGCTCTTCAGCGTACTCGGCCGGTGCGCGATGATGAACGTCGTACGGTCCTTCATGAGCCGTTCGAGCGCGTCGAAGATCGTCGCTTCGGTGCGCATGTCGACCGAGCTCGTCGGCTCGTCGAGGATCAAGATCGGCGCATCCTTCAAGAACGCCCGCGCGAGCGAGATCCGCTGGCGCTCGCCGCCCGACAGCCGCATGCCACGCTCACCGACGAGCGTGTCGTAGCCGTTCGGCTGGGCGACGATGAAGTCGTGCGCATCGGCGAGCCGCGCGGCCGCCTTGACCTGCTCGCGCGTCGCACCGGGCAACCCGTAGGCGATGTTGTCGGCGATGCTCGTCTTGAACAGCACCGGCTCCTGGAGCATGACCGAGAACTGCCGGCGAAGGTCGTCGACCTTGACGTCGCGGATGTCGCAGCCGTCTAGCTGGATCGCGCCCCAGCTCGGGTCGTAGAGCCGGGTCAGCAGACTCATCAGCGTCGTCTTGCCGGCGCCGGTCCGCCCGGCGATCCCGATCCGCATTCCGGGTTCGACGTCGAACGAAACACGATCGAGCACCGGCTTGCCGCGCTCGTACGCGAAGCTCACTTTCTTGAAGCTGACCCGGCCGACAGCACGCTCGAGCCCGCGGGCATCGGGGCGCTCGACGACCTCGGGCGCTTCGTCGAGCAACACCATCGCCCGCTCGGCGCTCGCAAGCGCGGACTGCATCCCGGCGATCTGACCGACGATCAGTTGCAACGGCGCGTAGAGCTGGAACAGGAGCGCGGCGATCAGGACCAGCTGACCGAGGCTCAGGACACCGGCCTCGACCTGACCAGCCCCGACGACGAGGAAACCGGCCGTTCCGATCCCCATCAAGATCGCGATCCAGGCGTCGAACTTGCCTTGCGTCACGGTCACGCGCACGCGCGCGTCCATGCCCTTCTTCGCAACGTCGAGCAAGCGCTCGGTCTCGCGCTCTTCCTTGCCGAAGGTCTTGATCACGCGCACGGCCGCGAACACCTCCTGCAGCATCGACATCGCCGAGCTGTCGAGCTCCTTGATCTCGTGCCACTGGCTGCGCAGGCGGCGGCCGAACGGCCACGAGACCAGCAGCAGCACCGGGGCGACCGCGAGAGCGACGAGCGCGATCTTCCACGACAGGGTCAGGATGATCGCGGCCATGATGACGACGATGACCAACGCCTGGACGAGAGGGATCATCCCGTCGACCATCAACGACGGGATCACCGCCGTGTCGAACAACACGCGGAACGTCGAGTCCGAGGCTCCCTTGTCGTCGTGGTACGACAGCGACAAGCGCTCGAGGTGGGGGAACAAGCGCGCCCGGAAGCCGAGCACGAGGTTCTCCTTGGTGTAGACCTGCAGGACGTTCTTGGCAAAGCCGAGCGCCTGTGCGAGCACGGCGCCGAGCACGATCAACCCGGCCGCGAGCACGAGCGGGGACGCCGCGAGGCTCGCCGGCACGAACGGCGCCACGGACGCCGGCAGCGCGCTGCCACCGAGGTAGCAGTCGATGACGATTTCGAGCGCGAGCGGAGTCGCGAGCATCAAGGGAGCCGCGGCGACGCTGAGCACTGTGATGCCCGTGAAGTGACGCCAGTGCGAGTCCTGCTCGCGCAACACACGGCAGAAGATCCGCCACCCGGACTGTCGCATCGCCGCTACCACCAGTCGACGTCCCCCATCGTGTAAAACAGTCCGTCCTGCAGCGTGCTCGTCTGGAACGTCGACTGCTTCTTGAAGTGGTAGACGTGCGTACCGGTCTCGACCTCTTCGGGGAAGCCGGGAGCGACCCGGCTCGGGAGCCAGGTCATGACCGAGTTGTCGATGGAGCCCGTGAGCGCGCTGAACACGGGTTGGATCCGCTCGGGCGGCAGCAGGAGATCCACGACCGGCGTCTCCAACGCGCGGCCGTTCTCGCCCGGCGGGTCGTTCCCGAGCAGGACCCAGCCGAGCGCCGAGCCGTCCTCGTAGACGCCGAGCAGGCGATAGCCATGAGCGGGGTGATAGCCGTAGCGCCAGCCGAGGTACTGCGCATCACGAATCAGGCCGATCGGTTGCGTCGCACCGAGCCTCGCCCACAGCAGATCGATCTCGGGCTCGTCCCAGGCCCAGTCGCGGAACTCGAACCGGTCGCTCTCGACCTCGAGCTGGCCGGGGCGGATGACGCGAGTCACCGCCTTCTCGATCAGATCCGACATCCCGAGCCGCTTGAACCAGAGGAACGCGCGGTGGTCGGAGAACCCGTACAGCAGGTGCGGCTGCTTCGTGATCTCGTCGATGATGTACTTCGCGCCGAGCTCGAAGTAGTCGTACTTCCGGCGATAGTCGGGATGGACCATGAAGTCGGCGAGCTGAAAGAAGGCGATCTCCCTGCCGCGCACCTGGCCGCGCATCGGCACCGCGCCGCAGTAGCCGATCGGCTTGTCGTCGGAGTAGGCGACCCAGCAGTAGTAGCGGCTCGTCCACGGCGGCACGTACTTCCACGCCCACATCAATGGCGTGACCGTGAAGCCGAACACCTCCTCGAACAGCTCGATCATTCCCTCCTGGTCCCGCTCGGGATCGAGGAGTCGCGTCTCGAGGCCGGTCATGAGCTTGCCCCCTCGTCGAGCCGGCGGAACGCGACGCTCGCGTTGAGCCCGCCGAACGCGAACGAGTTCGACAGCGCGCCGCGGATCTCGCACGGACGAGGCTCGTTGGGCACGACATCGAGGTCGCACTCGGGGTCCGGCTCGGTGTAGTTGGCCGTGGGCGGGACGACCGCGTTGTGAATCGCCAGCGCCGTCGCGACCGCCTCGATTCCGCCGGCTGCGCCAAGGGTATGCCCGTGCAAGGCCTTGGTCGAGCTCACGGCGAGCCGCTCCGCATCGCCGCCGAACACGGCCCGGATCGCACGGACCTCGTTCGGGTCGTTGACCGGCGTTCCGGTGCCGTGGGCGTTGATGTAGTCGATGTCGCCCGGCGCGAGACCGGCATCGTCGAGCGCGGCCTGCATCGCGCGTGCCGGGCCGGCGACCGACGGCTTCGTGATGTGGCTCGCGTCGGCGGTCATGCCGAAGCCAGCGACTTCGGCGTAGATGTGGGCGCCGCGCGCGAGCGCGGCGTCGAGCGTCTCGAGCACGAGCGTCGCGCCGCCTTCGCCCAGGACCATGCCCTCACGGTCCTTGCTGAACGGACGGCACGTATCGGGCGCGACGACACGCAGCGCGTCCCAGGCCTTGAGGTTGCCGAACGCGAACAGCGCCTCGCTGCCGCCGGTGACGGCGGCGTCGGCGACGCCGTTCCTGATCAGCCAGAACGCTGTCCCGAGCGCGTGGTTCGACGACGAGCACGCGGTCGACAACGTCATCGCCGGGCCGCGAAGGCCGTGCCTCATCGAGATCTGGCTGGCCCCGGCGTTCGCCATGCACCGAGGAATCGTGAACGGATGGAAGCGCTCGCGGTTCTCGGCGTAGAGCTTGTAGTACTCACCGTCTTCGGTCGTCTGCCCGGCGAGCGACGAGCCGGTGATGACGGCCGTGCGATCGCGGAGCTCGTCGGTCCACTCGATGCCGGCGTCCGCCAGCGCTTCGTCAGCGGAGATCAGCTGAAACTGCGCGAACGGATCGAACATGCGCTCCTCGCGCGACTCGAAGTACTCGGCCGGGTCGAAACCGCGGACCTGGCCTCCGTTCTTGAACGCGAGCTGATCGGCACGCGCACACTCGAGCGGAAGAACCCCCGAACGAACCGACTCGATCGACTGCCAGAACTGCTGCTTGTCTCTTCCGAGCGAGCAGATCACTCCCAGCCCCGTGATGACGACGCGCCGCATTTGTCTCAGCTCCGGGCCTCGGCCGCGTCGCCCTCGCCGGTCGCAGCCTCGTCACTCGTTGTAGTCTCGGGAAGCTCGATCTTCTCGCCGCGCTTGAGCCGCTCGAGCCCGTCGACGACCTGGCGGACGTCGTGCATCTGTCGAACCGCCTGATCGGGGATCCGCAGGTCGAGACGGTCCTCGAGGAAGAACACGACTTCGATCGCGTCCAGCGAGTCGACCTTCAACTCGTCGAACGTGCTGTCCATCGTGATCGTCTCCTTCGGGATCTCCTTGACCTCGGAGATCGCATCGACAACGGCTTCGAAAATCATCCCAACTCCAATCAGCGGTAGAGGATCATGGCGAGTGGTCGTGTGTGCGAGATACCGGTGACCGGCGGCGCTACGTCTCCTTGCCGTTTTGCCACTTCCTGACAGCGACACGCACCGAAAAGACCGCCTTGCCGCATTCGCGAACCGTGGCGATCAGGAATCCGAGGGCCGCCAGCCCCAGCACGGTGCAGGCTACCCAGGCTGCATCGATACCGGAGAGAACGGCGAGCAACGTCATCACCGACACGACGACGACGGACGTGCGCGATACACGAGGCCGGATCCAGACACGCAGGAGCTGACGGCCCTGCCCGTGCTCTTCGACCGTCGACAACAGCCGCGCGCCGCCGAGCAGCCCGCAGTCGGCTTCGAGGTCCCAACGATCGAACTCACCGCCCCGGCGGACGAGGACCCGATAGCCCATCAGCTTCTTCTCGAGCGCTTCGAGCCACTCCGGGTGCGGGCGCCAGCGTTCGCTCCAGTGCGAGAACGAGCGGGGATACGGCACGTCGAAGCCACCAGCGCCGTGCAGCCGCCAAGGGGTCAGGTTGAAGGTGAGCCGTCCCGCGAGTCGGACCATCGGCTGGAGAATGTGGAACGCGGTCGTCAGGGCTCGCTGTCGCACGAAGCCGAACACCGAGATCGGCTCGCTCGTAAACTGCGCTTCCCCGGCGCTGACGACGGCCTGCACGACGGGAATCGCGAGCGCCGCGAAGAACACCGGCAAGAACCAGAACAGAGGGCTCCAGAACACACCGAGCGCCGCGATGCCGGCGAGGCCGACGATCAACACATACCACTCGGGCATCAGCGTCAGCGCCCACAGCGTCCCGGTCCCGCTCGGATACATGGCCTGGAACAACCCCGTGCCCCAGACGCCGTGCCGGATCCTGCGCCCCAGCGCGGGGACCGTCTGCGTGTGGCCTTTGCCATAGAGCCGCCCGCCCCAGCGCATGTGGCCGAGGCGGTTGTACTTCTCGGGCCACTTGGCTTCGAGCATGCCCTCGGCCCGGCCATAGTTGAACTGCTGCCTGAGGTAGGCCTTGATCCTGCTGCGGCGATGGTGCCAGACCATCGCGCCGGCGCAGAAGCCGAGCGTCCCACCGTGCTCCTGCAGGCGCCAGCACAGGTCGACGTCGTCGCCCGCGATGTGGAAGCGGGGATCGAAGCCGTCGATCGCGAGGATCGCGGTCCGCCGGAACGCCATGTTGCAGCCCGGGAGGTGCTCGGCGAGCAGATCGGTGTGGAGCACGTGGCTCGGGCCACCCGGCGCGTTGGCGACGCAGTCCGCGACGACCCCGTAGCCCGGCGGGGCGATGTTCGGACCGCCGATGCCGACGTGGTCGGAGTGCGAGAACGCGAGCGCGAGGTGGGTCAGCCAGCTCGGATCCGGCCACGCGTCGTCGTCGAGGTAGGCGACGATCTCGCCCGTGGCCCGGCGCATGCCCTCGTTGCGGGCCCAGCTCAAGCCGCGGTTTTCGGGCAACTGCACGAGCTCGACGTCGTACTCGCGAACGATGTCGAGGACGCCGTCGGTCGAGCCGTCGTCGATGACGAGGACCTCGAAGCTCGGGTAGTCGAGACGCTGGAGTCCTTCGAGGCACTGGCGGATCGTGGAGCTCCCGTTGTAGGTGCAGACGACGACCGAGATCAGCGGCCACTCGCCCGACACCGGCTGCGGACGGCCCGCGAACGCATCGCCGACGGCCGCGAGCGCGGGTTTCGGCTCGCCGTCGCGGGTCGTCAGCCCGAACGCCCAGTCGGTGATCTCGTGCCCGCCGCGGAACCACTCGTCGGACCACGAGAACAGGAACGTCCCCGCGCACCCGAGGCGCTGCGTCGCGCGGATCTGCCACGCCAGCGTCTCGGCCTGGGCGTGTTCCCCGTTGCGCATGCTGTCGAGACCGATCTCGGTCATCACGAGCGGGCGCTCGTCGGCGAGGTTCTGGAGGCGCGCCAGGTAGGCCAAGAGCGTGGGCTCGTCTTCGAGGAAGACGTTGAAGCTCACGAAGTCGACGAAGGGCAGCTTCAGGTATTCCGTGGTCGGGTAGCTGACGTACGTGACGAGCGTGTTCGGGTCCTCGGCCTTGGCGATGTGGTAGAGCTGCTCGAGGAACCGTTCGATCGCGCGATGCCCGTGCCAACGTACGATCGGCGCCGGGATCTCGTTGCCGATCGTGTAGGCGAGGACCGCCGGGTGCCCGGCGCAGCGACGCACGCCCTCGCGCACGCTCGTGCGGATCCGGCGGCGGGTCCGCCGGTCGTCGAGGAACGTGACGTGCTGTTCCCACGGCAGGCCGACCATGACCCGGAGCCCGTGGGCCGACGCGGCGTCGAGCAGCCAGACCGGTGGCACGGTGTAGGTGCGGACCGTGTTGATCCCGTGCTCGACCATCGCCGAGAAGTCGCGCTCGACGCGCTCGTGGTCGTGGTAGTCACAACCGTCCGGACCCGGGCAGAACGGGCCGTACGCGACGCCTTGGATCGTGAACTTCTCGCTGCCCGCATACAGGTACTTGCCGCCGACCCGGACCCGCGAGTCGACCGCGAGCCGGGGCCCCCCGGCGCCGGTCCGCGGACCAGCGATGACCTGACCCAGGGGGCCTGCACCCTTGCGGGCTGTGGGGCCCGGAGCCAGATTCGTGTTTGCTTCCGTCATGTAGGGGAGCTTCACTCGTCAGTGCACACGTTTCCTCGAGTCCGTGTCGGGGGGACAACTCTGTCCGAGCGAAGTTGCACGGTCCAACGACGTCTTCGAACCGCAGTGTCCCCAACCGGCTTCGGCGCCGACAATCGCTGCTTTGCTCCCAGGGGGCATCCCCCACTTCTTTGGTCCGGTTTTGTCTCGTGCCGTACTCCGCGCACCGCACTCGCCGTCGCTTCGCTTCGAGGTTCGCGTGGGCAGCGGTCGCCCTTTGCGCCCTGCTCACTGGTCCCGCCCCGGCCCAGGTCGGCCTCGCGCCCTGTGGAGGCGCGCTCGGCAAGCCGACCCGGTACGAGCTCTCGGGGGGCACGCCCAACACGTTCTTCCTGATGCTGACGTCCGTGCAGCGCGGGTTTCTCCCACTGTCGCTGGTCGATCCCGGCGACACTCGCAGCCTCCGCGTCGGGCTCGAGTCCCTGGGCCTCAACGTCGTCGGCGCGCTCGATGCCGGAGGCAACGCGACGTTCTCGCTGCCGATCCCGAATCTCGCGCCGCTCAAGGGTCTGGCGTTGTTGCACCAGGTCCTGACCTTTCCGGGGAAGGGACGGACGTTCGACGGCGTCACCGACGTGTCGGTGCTGCTGCTCGACCAGGCCGGGGCGTTTCAGGCCCAGACCGCCGCGATGCGCGAGACACGAGCGTTCCACACGATCCTGTCCCTCGGCGACGGCCGCCACCTCGTGGTCGGGGGAGGCGACACGTCGACGCTGTGGCTTCAGGCCCGGAGGACGACCGAGATCTACGACGAGGCCACGCGCACGTTTGTGCCGGGCCCGAGCATGACCACCGAACGCGGCCTGCACACGCAGACCCGCCTCGCCGACGGTCGCTATCTCCTGGTCGGCGGCGTCGACAAGTTGATCCAGGCCCAGAACACGGCCGAGATCTTCGATCCGGGCACCGGCAAGTGGACCCAGGCCGCGCCGATGACGACCAAGCGCATGGGCCACACGGCCTCGCTCCTGCCCGGTGGCCGCGTGCTCGTGGCCGGTGGCGTCCCGGCCGACATCCTATCGGTGACGAACACGACCGAGATCTACGACCCGAAGACCAACCAGTGGACGGCGGGACCCAACATGACGGCACCGCGTGCGGTCCACTGCGCGATCCCGATCGACAGCTACCGCGTGCTCCTGGCCGGCGGGCTGAGCTGGCGCAGCATCATCTTCGTCGGCAAGGTACCGGAGATCACCGGCCGGTGCGATGTCTACGACTCTCGCACCAACAAGATCACGGCGGTCGG
>Ga0210086_1000454_pt1 | contig 23710 bp, 24 predicted proteins | sample China_Galinas_PW_3_FD_184867 | JGI IMG/M metagenome (GOLD analysis project Ga0210086, IMG submission 184867) | Wetland microbial communities from San Francisco Bay, California, USA, that impact long-term carbon sequestration - China_Galinas_PWB_D2... | ecosystem: Environmental > Aquatic > Marine...
GGTGTTCGTGGCGTCGTCCGGCCTCGGACAGATCAGCGACCAGGACGCCATCGCGACGCTGTCGACGATCTGGAAGAAGACGCTGTACGGCAAGTATTGAGGAGAAGAACTGTGGATTTCGCCCTGCCCGAACACCTTCCAGGCCTGCTCGACGACATCGACGCATTCATCGAGAGCGAGATCAAGCCGCTGGAGCGGGAGAACATGCAGTACTTCGACCAGCGTCGCGAGTACGCGCGGACCGACTGGGAAAACGGCGGCATCCCCGCCCGGGCGTGGGAGGACCTTCTCGGCGAGATGCGCAGACGCGCTGACGCGGCCGGCTGGCTGCGCTACGGTCTGCCGGCGTCGTTGGGAGGCCGAGACGGCAGCAATGTGGACATGGCGGTCATCCGGGAACACCTGGCGGCCAAGGGACTCGGCCTGCACAACGACCTGCAGGACGAGTCGTCGATCGTCGGCAACTTCCCGCAGGTGATCATGATGGAGCGCTTCGGCACCGACACGCAGCGCATCCAGTGGTCCGAGGCGATGATCAGAGGCGAGCGCGGGTTCGCGTTCGGGCTCACCGAGCCGGGCCACGGATCGGACGCGACCTGGCTGGAGACCCGCGCGGAACGCGACGGCGACGGCCGCGGCTGGATCATCAACGGCGCCAAGCGGTTCAACACCGGCGTACACCGAGCCACGCACGACCTGATCTTCGCCCGCACGTCGGGAGAGCCGGGCCGGGCGCTGGGCATCACGGCGTTCCTGGTCCCGTGCGACACGCCCGGCTTCGAGATCCCGTACTACTGGTGGACGTTCAACATGCCGTCGGACCACGCCGAGGTGGAACTGACCGACGTCAGAGTGCCCGCCGAGGCCGTGCTCGGCGAGGTCGACCGCGGTCTGGAAGTCGCGCAGACGTTTCTGCACGAGAACAGGATCCGGCAGGCCGCGAGCAGCCTGGGCGCCGCACAGTACTGCATCGACCGGGCGGTCGCATACGCCGGCGAGCGGGTGGTGTTCGGCAAACCGCTGTCGGTGAACCAGGCGGTGCAGTGGCCGCTCGTCGAACTGCAGACCGAGGCGCAGATGGTGCGGCTGCTGGTGTACTACGCGGCCTGGCACCTCGACCGCAACCATCACCTCGAGGTCTCCGACAAGGTGTCGATGGCCAACTACCGCGCCAACCGGCTGGTGTGCGAGGCCGCCGACCGGGCGATGCAGGTGTTCGGCGGCGTCGGCTACACCCGGCACCAGCCGTTCGAGCACATCTACCGCCATCACCGCCGCTACCGGATCACCGAGGGATCCGAGGAGATCCAGATCCGGCGGGTGGCCCAGCGGCTGTTCAAGTTCGGCCGGGAGCGGCGGTGACGGCCGCCCCCCAACCGCGAGCGTGCGCGTTTGTACGCCCGGGCTCGGCGTGTCGGGGTGCAATCGCGCACGCTCGCGAAGAGGCGGGGGCGCGGTGATCGCGGCCGACGAGTTGCGCGAGCGGCTGTCGGACGTGCTGGCGCCGGTGCTCGGCGGGCCTGTTCTCGTCGATAACCTCACCGCGCTCACCGGCGGGGCGAGCCGATCCACGTGGGCGTTCGAGGCCGTGACGGACGCAGACCGGCGCAGGCTGATCCTGCGCACCGGTCCCCCCGACGATGTGCATGCCTCGATGAAGACCGAGGCGCAGACGCAACAGCTGGCGGCCGCGCAGGGTGCGCCGGTGCCGCAGGTGCTGATCGCCGACAAGTCGTTGCTCATCTGCGACTTCATTGACGGGGAGACGATCGCTCCCCGGATCCTTCGCAAGCTCGACGACGACGCCCGGCCGCGCCTGCTCGAACAGTGTGCGCACGCCCTCGCGGCGATCCACCGCGTCGACCCGGCCGCCGTCGCGCTGCGCCGCGATGACCAGATGGCGCTCTGGCGTGCCCAGCTCGACGAGATGGGCGACACCACCGCCACGTTCGAGTGGACGCTGCGCTGGCTGGCCACCAACCGGCCGGCCCCGTCGCGGTCGGTGATGGTGCACGGCGACTTCCGCATGGGCAACCTCATCGTCGACGACGGCCGGCTCGCCGCGGTGCTCGACTGGGAGCTGGTGCACGCCGGCGAGATCTACGAGGACCTGGCGTGGTTCTGCATCCGGGCCTGGCGGTTCGGCGCCCCGCCGAGTCGCGCTGCCGGCGGGCTGGGCAGCATCGAACATTTGCTTTCCGCCTACGAGCGGGCCGGCGGGACTACCGTCGACCGGGTGGGAATGCGCTGGTGGTTGATCCGGGCCACCCTGTCGTGGGGGATCATCTGCCGCTACCAGGCGCAGCGGCATCTGTCGGGCCGGAATCGCTCGGTGGAGCTCGCCGCCATCGGACGGCGCGTGTGCGAAACGGAGTGGGACCTGCTGGATCTGCTGGAGGCGGCGCCGTGACCGCCCCGTACGGCAGGCCGACCGCTTCCGAACTGGTGGCCGCGGTCGCCGATTTCCTGGACTCCGACGTGCGACGCACCACCGACGGCCCAGTGAACTTCCACGCCCGGGTGGCGGCCAATGTGCTGCGCATCGTCGAACGCGAACTCGCGGAGCGAGGCTTGTCCGAGCGATCATCAAACAGCGCGGGCCCGGTGGCCGCCGACGAGCAGGCACTGGTCGCCGCGATCCGCGACGGCGAGTTCGACGGGCGCGCCGACGACGTGACGGCCGCGCTGCGCACCCTGGTCTATGACCGGGTCGAGGTCGCCCACCCGGGCTACGCGCTGGCCTCGGTGGCGGACCGGCTCTTCTCCGCCATCGAGGCCGGCGACGTCTCCGCAGTCGCCGCGATGTGGTCGGACGACGTGGCCGTCTGGCACGCGGGCGACAAGCGCCCCAGCGATAAGGCGCGCGCCATCCGGGTGATCGAGTGGTTCGTCGACGCGACGGCCGACCGCCGATACGACGTGCTCGACCGCCAGTTCTTCAGCGGTGGTTTTGTGCAGCAACATGCCCTGCAGGGGGCCACCCGCTGCGGAGCGCCGTATTCGCTGCGCGTCGGAATCATCATTCGCGTCGGCCGCGACGGCCTGATCACCCGCATCGACGAGTACTTCGACCCCGCCGATCTCGCACCGCTGCTCGACCAAGACTAGGAGCGAAATGTCAACTGCCACAAAACTATTGCAGAGCAACGAAGCCGTAGGAACCTGGGTGCTCGACCACAATCGATCCTCGTTCTCGTTCAGGAACAAGACGATGTGGGGACTGGCCAATGTCAAGGGCCACTTCAACAAGTTCAGCGGCGAGGGTCACGTCGACGCCGGCGGAAAGGTGTCCGGCCGCATCGACATCAACGCCGCGTCGCTGGCCACCGGCATCAAGCGCCGCGACAACCACCTTCGGTCCGCCGACTTCTTCGACGCCGAGAACTACCCCGAGATCACCGTCACGGTCCATGGCGCCGACTCGGCCGGCGGTGCCGAAGAACTGAACGTGCGGGCGGAGTTGTCCATCCGCGGAAATACCGTCGCGCTGCCCATGCGGGTGCGCGGTGAGGTCCTCGACGACGGCGCCGTGCGCCTGGCCACCACCACCACAGTCGAGCGCGAGCAGCTCGGCGTCAGCGGCAACATGGTCGGCATGCTGGCCAAGACCTCCACTCTGTTGGCGGACGCGGTGTTCCGCCGCGCGGGCGGATAGCATCCGTTCGTGCCACTCAACTTCACCGCTCCTCACGTGCGCGTCCTCGTCTACAGCGATGACACCGCCGTGCGCGAACAGGTCAAGCTTGCGCTGGGCAAGCGGATCCACCCCGAGCTGCCCGAGTTGACGTACATCGACGTCGCCACCGGCCCGATGGTGATCCGCGAGGTCGAGACGGACAACATCGACCTCGCGATCCTCGACGGCGAGGCCGCCCCGACCGGCGGGATGGGCATCGCCAAGCAGCTCAAGGACGAGGTCGACGACTGCCCGCCGATCGTGGTGCTGACCGGACGGCGGGACGACGCGTGGCTGGCGAAGTGGTCGCGCGCTGAGGCCGCCGTTCGGTTGCCCGTCGACCCCATCGAGTTGGCCGACGCTGTGGTGGGGCTGCTGCGCCGGTAAAGCAAACCCCTAGTCGGCGACGGTGCGCCCGCATGTCTAGGCTGTGGGGGAGGTCACCGGACGGGCCAACAGCCCGGGCCCGCCACATGCCTGCGACGCATCAGGGAGCGAGTTGAACGTCTACTTCCCGATCTTGGTTCTCGGCGCGATCGCGGCCGCATTCGCGGCGTTCTCCGTGGGAGTTGCGCTACTCGCAGGGCCGCGCCGCTACAACCGGGCCAAGCTCGAAGCCTACGAATGCGGGATCGAACCCACGGAAATGTCCGTCAGCGGCCCTCATGCGTTGCCGGGCCAGCGGTTTCCGATCAAGTACTACTTGACCGCGATGCTGTTCATCATCTTCGACATCGAAATCGTGTTCCTTTACCCCTGGGCGGTCACGTTCGATGCGCTCGGGTTGTTCGCGTTGGTCGAAATGCTTCTGTTCATGGCGACGGTGTTCGTCGCGTACGCCTACGTGTGGCGGCGCGGCGGCCTGACCTGGGATTGACGAGATGGGAATCGAAGAAAAGCTTCCCGGCGGGATCCTGCTGTCCACAGTGGAGAAGGTCGCCGGTTATGTCCGCGCCGGATCGCTGTGGCCGGCGACGTTCGGGCTGGCGTGCTGTGCGATCGAGATGATGGCCACCGCCGGCCCGCGGTTCGACATTGCCCGGTTCGGGATGGAGCGGTTCTCGGCCACTCCGCGGCAGGCGGATCTGATGATCGTGGCCGGGCGGGTGAGCCAGAAGATGGCCCCGGTGCTTCGACAGGTCTACGACCAGATGTCCGAGCCGAAATGGGTGCTGGCCATGGGTGTCTGCGCGTCGTCGGGAGGCATGTTCAACAACTACGCGATCCTCCAGGGCGTGGATCATGTGGTGCCCGTGGACATTTACCTACCCGGGTGCCCGCCGCGCCCGGAAATGCTGCTGCATGCGATTCTCAAGCTGCACGCCAAGATTCGGGACATGCCGCTGGGCGTGAACCGCGAGGAAGCCGTCCGCGAGGCCGAGGCGGCCGCGCTGGCCGCGGCCAACCCGACAGCCACCACGCTGCAGATCGGCGGGCTTCGACGATGACCGAGCCCGAGACCACCCATCCGCCCATACCGTCTGACGGCGATGTCATCGACGTGCGCCGAGGAATGTTCGGCGTCAAGGGCAGCGGCGACACGTCCGGCTATGGGCGGCTGGTGCGCGAAGTCGCGCTGCCCGGCAGTTCGCCGCGACCGTACGGCGGTTACTTCGACGAGGTCGTCGACGCACTGATCGACGCGCTCGGCGACGAGGCGTTCACTGTTGCGGTGGAGCGGGTGGTGGTGTTTCGCGACGAACTCACGCTCGAGGTGCGCCGCGAGCACCTGCTTTCCGTCGCGCGCACGCTGCGCGACGAGCCCGCGCTTCGATTCGAGTTGTGCCTCGGGGTTTCGGGTGTGCACTACCCCCACGAATCCGGCCGCGAACTGCATGCGGTGTATCCGTTGATGTCGATCACCCACAATCGGCGCGTCCGGGTGGAGGTGGCCGCCCCGGACGCCGATCCGCATGTGCCATCGTTGTTTTCGGTGTATCCGACCACCGATTGGCATGAGCGGGAGACCTACGACTTCTTCGGCATCGTTTTCGACGGGCACCCGTCGCTGACTCGCATCGAGATGCCCGACGACTGGGTGGGTCACCCGCAGCGTAAGGACTACCCATTGGGCGGCGTGCCGGTGGAGTACCACGGGGCCGAAATACCCCCGCCCGACGAGCGGAGGTCCTACACCTGATGACGACGCAGGAACCGACTGACACCGTGGTCATGCTCGGCGGCCAGGACTGGGACCAGGTGGTTGCCGCCGCGGCGGAATCCCATGCCGGTGAACGCATCGTGGTCAACATGGGCCCGCAACACCCGTCCACCCATGGGGTGCTGCGGCTGATCCTGGAGATCGAGGGCGAGACGGTCACCGAAGCCCGTTGCGGCATCGGGTATCTGCACACCGGGATCGAGAAGAACCTCGAATACCGGAACTGGACTCAGGGTGTGACATTTGTCACGCGGATGGATTACCTGTCGCCGTTCTTCAATGAGACGGCTTTCTGCCTCGGCGTCGAGAAACTGCTCGACGTCACCGACGACATTCCCCAGCGCGCCAGCGTGATTCGCGTGATGCTGATGGAGCTCAACAGGATCTCGAGCCATCTGGTGGCGCTGGCCACCGGCGGCATGGAGTTGGGCGCCATGTCCGCGATGTTCTTCGGGTTCCGGGAACGCGAAGAGATTCTGAAGGTCTTCGAGCTGATCACCGGTCTGCGAATGAACCATGCCTACATCCGGCCCGGCGGCCTGGCCGCCGACCTTCCGGACGACGCGATGTCGGCGCTGGGTGACTTGGTCAAGTTGCTGCCGAAGCGGTTGCGGGACTTGGAGAACCTGCTCAAAGAGAACTACATCTGGAAGGCCCGTTGTCAGGGCATCGGCTACCTCGACCTGACCGGCTGCATCGCGCTGGGGATCACCGGGCCGGTGCTGCGCGCTACCGGTCTGCCGCAAGACGTGCGCCGCTCCGACCCGTATTGCGGTTACGAGAACTACGAATTCGATGTGATGACCGATGACGGCTGCGACGCCTACGGGCGCTACCTGATCCGGGTCAAGGAGATGACCGAGTCGATCAAGATCGTCGAACAATGCCTCGACAAGCTCGAGCCGGGACCGGTGATGGTCACCGACAAAAAGCTGGCATGGCCTGCTGACCTCAAGCTGGGTCCCGACGGGCTGGGCAACTCGCCCGAGCACATCGCAAAAATCATGGGTTCCTCGATGGAGGCGCTGATCCATCACTTCAAGATCGTCACCGAGGGCATCCGGGTTCCCGCCGGGCAGGTCTACGTGCCAGTCGAATCGCCGCGCGGCGAGCTCGGGGTGCACATGGTCAGCGACGGTGGCACCCGCCCCTACCGGGTGCACTACCGCGACCCGTCGTTCACCAACCTGCAAGCCGTGGCGGCGATGTGCGAGGGCGGCATGGTGGCCGACGCAATCTCGGCCGTCGCGTCGATCGACCCGGTCATGGGTGGGGTCGATAGGTGACGGTTTTCGTCTCGTTGGGCCCCAAACCTGAAGAGCCCAGCCATCTTCGAGGCCGCGAAACGTATCCGGACGGTGTGCGGGACAGGCTGACGGCCGACGCGCGGGAGACCATCGCCCGCTATCCGGTGGCACGGTCGGCGCTGCTGCCGCTGCTGCATCTCGTGCAGGCCGAGGACGGCTGCCTGACGCCCGCGGGCGTCGAGTTCTGCGCCGAGCAACTCGGCTTGACCGGAGCCGAAGTCACTGCGGTCGCAACGTTTTACTCGATGTACCGGCGCGACCCGACCGGTGATTACCTGGTCGGTGTGTGCACCAACACGCTGTGCGCGGTGATGGGCGGCGACGCGATCTTCGATGCGCTTCGGGCCCACCTCGACATCGGCAACGACCAGACCACCGACGACGGGAAGCTTACGCTGCAGCACATCGAGTGCAACGCCGCGTGCGACTACGCGCCGGTGGTGATGGTCAACTGGGAGTTCTTCGACAACCAGACTCCGGACTCGGCCATCGAACTCGTCGACGCGTTGCGGGCCGGGCAATCCGTGACACCCTCCCGGGGGCTGCCGGTGTGCACGTACCGCGAAACCTCGCGAATCCTGGCGGGTTTCGCCGACGACCGTCCGGATGACGGCCAGGGTGGAACCGGCGCGGCCACGCTGGCCGGCCTGCGGGTCGCCCGCAAGGAGGGTATGCACGCACCGGGTCCCGACGGCGCGAATGCGCCCAGTCCGCAACCGGATCCCGGTGAGTCGCCCGCGGAGAAGGTGGCCGACCAAGCGGCGCCCGCGCCGTCGGCGCACGTGCCGCCCGAACCGGGCACCGACGAAACCGACCCAGCGCACACGGAGGACGACTGAGATGGCCGGCGGCACACCGCTGACTCCCGTTCTGAGCCGGTTCTGGGACCACCCGAAGTCGTGGACGCTGGAGACCTATCGCGAGAACGACGGCTACAAGGCGCTTTCGGCCGCGCTGAGCATGGAGCCCGACGCGGTCCTGCAGTCGGTGCGGGACTCCGGGCTGCGCGGGCGCGGTGGCGCGGGGTTCGGGACGGGGATGAAATGGGGCTTCATTCCGCAGGAACGGGGCTCGCCGAGCGACTCAGCCACCGGAGCTTCAAGTGGAGCTGGCGCCAAACCGCACTATCTGGTGGTCAACGCCGACGAGTCGGAGCCGGGCACGTGTAAGGACATCCCGTTGATGTTCGCCACGCCGCACTTCCTGGTGGAAGGCGCAATCATCGCCGCATACGCGATCCGCGCCTCGCATGCGTTCATCTACGTTCGCGGCGAAGTGGTTCCGGTGCTGCGCCGGCTGCGCGCCGCGGTCGGCGAGGCGTACGAGGCCGGGTACATCGGCCGCAACATCCTGGACTCGGGCTTCGACCTGGAGATCGTCGTCCACGCCGGTGCCGGTGCGTACATCTGCGGTGAGGAGACCGCGCTGCTGGATTCGCTCGAGGGTCGGCGCGGTCAGCCGAGGCTGCGCCCGCCGTTCCCCGCAGTGTCCGGCCTGTACGCCTGCCCGACCGTGGTCAACAACGTCGAGTCGATCGCCAGCGTGCCACCGATCATCCTCAACGGTGTGGACTGGTTCCGGTCGATGGGCTCGGAGAAGTCGCCGGGCTTCACGCTGTATTCGCTGTCCGGTCACGTGGCCAAACCCGGTCAGTACGAGGCGCCGCTGGGTATCACGCTGCGCGAACTGCTCGACTACGCGGGCGGAGTACGCCCAGGACACCGATTGAAGTTCTGGACGCCGGGCGGTTCCTCCACGCCGATCCTGACCGACCAACATCTTGACGTGCCACTGGATTACGAGGGCGTCGGCGCCGCAGGGTCGATGCTGGGCACCAAGGCACTGCAGATCTTCGACGAAACCACCTGTGTGGTACGGGCGGTGCGCCGGTGGACCGAGTTCTACGAACACGAGTCCTGCGGCAAGTGCACCCCGTGCCGCGAGGGCACCTACTGGCTGGCGCAGATCTACGATCGGCTGGAAACCGGTGCCGGCACGTCGGCCGACATCCAGAAGCTGCTCGACATCGCCGACACCGTTTTCGGGAAGTCGTTCTGCGCGTTGGGTGATGGCGCGGCGATGCCGATCATGTCGTCGATCGAGTACTTCCGCGACGAGTATGTCGCGCATGTGGAACAGCAGGGGTGCCCGTTTGATCCGCGCGACTCGATGCTCGTCACGCCCGAAGGAGCAGCGGTATGACGGCGACGAGCGCCTGCGCGAAGAGCAGAAGACGGGCGTCGAGTGTCCGGTTTCGTCCGGGAAATCCGGCGTGTCGCGTACGAAACCGCACAGTCGCCGCGGGAAGGGGGTCAAGATGACGGCGACGGCCGATCGTGGCACTGAAGTCGAGATGGTGACGCTGACGATCGACGACGTCGAGCTGTCGGTGCCCAAGGGCACGTTGGTGATTCGCGCCGCGGAGCTGATCGGCATCCAGATCCCGCGGTTCTGCGACCATCCCCTGCTCGACCCGGTCGGCGCATGCCGGCAGTGCCTCGTCGAGATCGAGGGCCAGCGCAAGCCGATGGCGTCGTGCACGATCGCGGCCACCGACGGCATGGTGGTGCGCACGCAGCTCACCTCGGAGGCCGCCGACAAGGCACAGCACGGCGTCATGGAGTTGCTGCTCATCAACCATCCGCTGGACTGCCCGGTGTGCGACAAGGGCGGCGAGTGCCCGCTGCAGAACCAGGCGATGTCCAACGGACGCGCGGATTCCCGGTTCGAGGACGTCAAACGCACGTTTCCCAAGCCGATCAACATCAGCTCGCAGGTGCTGCTGGACCGGGAACGGTGCGTGCTGTGCGCGCGCTGCACCCGGTTCTCCAACCAGATCGCCGGCGACCCGTTCATCGAACTGCTCGAACGCGGCGCGCTGCAGCAGGTCGGCATTTACAGCAAAGAGCCCTTTGATTCGTACTTTTCGGGCAACACCGTGCAGATCTGCCCGGTGGGGGCGCTGACCGGCGCCGCGTACCGGTTCCGCGCCCGCCCGTTCGACCTGGTGTCGAGCCCGAGCGTGTGCGAACACTGCGCGTCCGGTTGCGCGCAGCGCACCGACCACCGCCGCGGCGTGGTACTGCGCCGGCTGTCCGGCGACGATCCACAGGTCAACGAGGAGTGGAACTGTGACAAGGGCCGCTGGGCGTTTACCTACGCCACGCAGCCCGACCGAATCACCACGCCGTTGATCCGCGGCGAGGACGGCACGTTGGTGGCCGCCTCGTGGTCGGAGGCGCTGACGGTTGCGGCCAAGGGACTGTCGGCGGCCTACGGCAACGCCGGCGTGCTGGTGGGCGGGCGCGCGACGCTGGAGGACGCCTACGCCTACAGCAAGTTCGCCCGGCTGGTGATGGGCAGCAACGATATTGACTTCCGCGCCCGCGCGCTGTCCGCGGAGGAGTCCGAATTCCTGGTGTCGCGCGTCGCGGGGCAGCCGATGACCGCCACGTACGGCGACCTCGAGGCGGCTCCCGTGGTGTTGCTCGCCGGGTTCGAGCCCGAAGAGGAATCGCCGATCGTGTTCCTGCGGCTGCGCAAGGCCGCGCGCAAACACCGCGCCCAGGTGTACTCGGTGGCGCCGTTTGCCACCCGCGGACTGACCAAGATGAACGGAACGCTGCTGCAGGCGGTGCCCGGTGGCGAGGCGACACTGCTCGACGAGCTGGGAACCGGTGAGTTCGCCGAAATCCTCAGTGCCCCCGGCGCGGTGATCATGGTCGGCGAGCGGCTGGCGTCGTCCCCGGGCGCGTTGTCCGCCGCCACCCGCCTGGCCGATGCCACCGGCGCGCGCCTGGTGTGGGTCCCCCGGCGCGCCGGCGAACGTGGGGCGCTGGAGGCTGGAGCGCTGTCCTCGCTGCTGCCGGGCGGACGGCCCGTCGCCGACGCCACGGCGCGCTCCCAGGTCAGCTCGGCGTGGAACGTGACCAGCCTGCCGACTGTGACGGGTCGCGACACCGATGAAATCCTCGCCGGTGCCGATGCTTTCGGCGCACTGCTCGTCGGCGGCGTCGAACTTGCCGATCTGCCGGATCCGGTCGCCGCCGCCGCGGCACTGGACGCCGCGCCGTTCGTGGTGAGCCTCGAGATCCGGCACAGCGAGGTCACCGAGCGGGCCGACGTCGTGTTCGGAGTGGCGCCGGTGGTCGAGAAGGCCGGCACCTTCCTGAACTGGGAAGGGCGGCACCGCCCGTTCGAGCCCGCGTTGCGCAACAGCGGTGCGTTCGCCGACATGCGGGTCCTGCACATGATCGCCGACGAGATGGGCGTGGATCTCGGCCTGCCCCACGCCGCCGCGGCTCGCGATGAGCTTGCCGCGCTTGGGCTGTGGGACAGCGTGCGGCCGGAGCCACCGCGAATTTCAGCGGCTGATGCGCCGCAGCCCGGCCGCGGTCAAGCCCTGTTGACGAGTTGGCGGATGCTGCTGGACAACGGCAGTCTCCAAGACGGCGAACCCCACCTGGCCGGTACCGCCCGCCGGCCAGTGGCGCGGCTATCGGCAGCGACCGCGGCCGAGATCGGTGCCGGCGAAGGCGATTCGGTGCGGGTGAGCACCGAGCACGGTTCGGTCACGCTGCCGCTGGAGATCACCGACATGCCCGAGCGGGTGGTCTGGGTGCCGATGAACTCCGCCACGTCGGACGTGCACCGAAAGCTGCGGGTAACCGCCGGTGCGGTGGTGACGACTGAGGTGACGCCGTGAGCATCTTCGGACACGACCCGTGGTGGCTGGTAGTGGGCAAGGCCGTCGGGGTTTTCGCGTTCCTGCTGCTGACGGTGCTGGCCGCGATCCTGATCGAGCGAAAAGTCTTGGGCCGCATGCAGATGCGGTTCGGCCCCAACCGAGTCGGCCCCTTCGGGATGCTGCAGAGCCTCGCCGACGGCATCAAGCTGGGTCTCAAAGAGGGCGTCATTCCCGCCGGCGTCGACAAACCCGTATACCTGCTGGCGCCGGCCATCTCGGTGATCCCCGCTTTCATGGCGTTCGCGGTCATCCCGTTCGGCCCGCAGGTGTCGGTCTTCGGGCACCGCACCCCGCTGCAGCTGACGGACCTGCCGGTCGCGGTGCTCTACGTGTTGGCGGTCACGTCGGTCGGGGTCTACGGCATCGTCCTGGCCGGGTGGGCGTCGGGGTCGACGTATCCCTTGTTGGGTGGCCTGCGCTCCAGCGCACAGGTGATCTCCTACGAGATCGCGATGGCTCTGTCGTTCGCGGCCGTGTTCCTCTACTCCGGCACCATGTCGACGTCGGGCATCGTGGCCGCCCAGGACCGTGTCTGGTTCGTGTTCTTGCTGCTGCCATCGTTTCTGATCTACGTCACGTCGATGGTCGGCGAGACCAACCGCGCCCCATTCGATCTGCCTGAGGCCGAAGGCGAACTGGTGGGCGGGTTTCACACCGAGTACTCGTCGCTGAAGTTCGCGATGTTCATGCTCGCCGAGTACGTCAACATGACCACCGTCTCGGCGCTGGCCACCACCTTGTTCCTGGGCGGGTGGCACGCGCCGTGGCCGTTCAACATGATCGACGGCGCCAACAGCGGGTGGTGGCCGGTGCTGTGGTTCACCGCCAAGGTGTGGGGCTTTTTGTTCTTGTTCATCTGGCTGCGCGCCAGCCTGCCCCGGCTGCGCTATGACCAGTTCATGGCGTTGGGCTGGAAGGTGCTGATCCCCACCTCGCTGGTATGGGTCATGATCGTCGCCACCGTGCGGACCCTGCGCGCGGAGGGATACCACGCCTGGGCGGTGGCACTGCTCGCTGCGAGCGTGGTGGGCGGCATCGCGCTGCTGGTGTCGTTCCGAAACGTGGTGCGTAGCAAGGTCCGAGCCATCGAGCGTGACACCAGCATGTCGTCATACAGCGAGTACCCGGTACCTCCGCTACCCGAGAAGAAAGCCGCCGATGCCTAAGTTCCTCGATGCGATCGCCGGGTTCGGCGTGACGCTGTCAACGATGTTCAAGAAGCCGATCACCGAGCAGTATCCGGAGAAACCCGGGCCGGTGGCGCCACGCTACCACGGCCGGCACCAGCTGAACCGGTACCCGGACGGGTTGGAGAAGTGCATCGGCTGCGAGCTGTGCGCATGGGCGTGCCCCGCCGACGCCATCTACGTCGAAGGCGCGGACAACACAGAGGAGGAACGGTATTCGCCCGGCGAGCGCTACGGGCGGGTGTACCAGATCAACTATTTGCGCTGCATCGGCTGCGGGCTGTGCATCGAGGCGTGCCCGACGCGGGCGCTGACGATGACCAACGACTACGAGATGGCAGACGACAATCGCGCCGACATGATTTATGGCAAGGACAAACTGCTGGCGCCGTTGCAGCCGGACATGCTCGCCCCGCCCCATCCGATGGCGCCCGGTGCCACCGACGAGGACTACTACCGCGGCAACATCAAGCCGAGTCACACGGAGACGACGCGGTGACGACGCTGCTGGCCGAGGCGGTGACGCGCACCTCCACCGGTGAGGCCGTGCTGTTCTGGGTCCTGGCCACGGTCGCGGTGATCGGCGCCGTCGGCATGGTAATGGCGTCAAAAGCGGTGTACTCGGCGATGTTCCTGGCGATGACGATGATCGTGCTGGCGGTGTTCTACATCGCCCAGGACGCGGTGTTCCTGGGTGTGGTGCAGGTGGTGGTCTACACCGGCGCGGTGATGATGCTGTTCTTGTTCGTGGTGATGCTCATCGGCGTGGACACGGCCGAATCATTGGTGGAAACCATTCGGGGACAACGTATTGCGGCGATCCTGGCTGGCCTGGGCTTCGGAGCGCTGCTGATCGCCGGCATCGGGTCCACGTCGACGGCCTTCGCCGGTCTGGCGCAGGCGAATGCGGGCGGCAACGTCGAGGGGTTGGCGGTGCTGATCTTCACCCGCTACCTGTGGGCGTTCGAGGTCACCAGCGCATTGCTGATCACCGCCGCGCTCGGTGCGATGGTGCTGGCCCACCGAGAACGCTTCGACCGCCGCAAGACTCAGCGAGAGCTGTCCCAGGAGCGCTTCGCCGGCCTCGGTCGGCCCACTCCGCTGCCGAGCCCGGGCGTCTACGCGCGGCACAACGCGGTCGACATTCCCGCGCTGCTTCCGGACGGCTCCTACGCCGAGGTGTCGGTGTCGAAGATCCTCACGCCGCGCACGATGGACCTGACCGGCAACGGTTCTGGGACGCCGGAAGGGGCCGACCGATGAACCCACTCAACTACCTCTACCTGTCGGCGCTGCTGTTCACGATCGGCGCGGCGGGTGTGTTGTTGCGGCGCAACGCGATCGTGATGTTCATGTGCGTGGAGTTGATGCTCAACGCGGCGAATCTGGCCTTCGTCGCGTTCGCCCGCATGCACGGCAACCTCGACGGCCAGGTGGTGGCCTTTTTCACGATGGTGGTGGCGGCCTGCGAGGTCGTCATCGGACTGGCCATCATCATGACCATCTTCCGTGCCCGCCGCTCGGCTTCGGTCGACAACGCCAACCTGCTCAGGCATTGAGGGACTGAGCCATGGGTGATCTTGCCTGGATGTTGCTGGCGCTGCCGTCGTTTGGGGCGGTGGTGCTGCTGTTGGGCGGACGTCGAACCGACCGGTGGGGACACCTGCTGGGTTGTGCGACCGTGTTGGCGGCGTTCGCGGTGGGGCTGGTGCTGCTCGCCGACCTGCTCGGCCGACACGGCGAGGACCGCGCGATCCATCTCGACGGGTTCTCCTGGGTGCCGGTGGGCGGTCTGCAGGTGAACTTCGGGCTGCTGGTGGACCCGTTGTCGATGTGCTTCGTGCTGCTGATCACCGGCGTCGGCGCACTGATCCACATCTACTCGATCGGCTACATGGCCGAAGACCCCGACCGGCGAAGGTTTTTCGGGTACCTGAACCTGTTCGTCGCCGCCATGCTGCTTCTGGTGATCGCCGACAACTTCCTGGGACTGTACGTCGGGTGGGAAGGTGTGGGGTTGGCGTCGTATCTGCTGATCGGCTTCTGGTACCGCAAACCGTCGGCGGCGACCGCCGCCAAGAAGGCGTTCGTCGTCAACCGCGTCGGCGACATCGGACTGGCCATCGCGTTGATGGTCATGTTCGCCACCTTCGGCACGATCTCGTTCGCCGGCGTGTTCGGCGCGACGGGCGCCACCAGCGAGTGGGTGCTGACCGCGCTCGGGCTGCTGCTGCTGTTGGCTGCCTGCGGCAAGTCCGCGCAGGTGCCACTGCAGTCCTGGCTCGGTGATGCGATGGAGGGCCCCACTCCGGTCTCCGCGCTGATCCACGCCGCCACCATGGTCACCGCCGGGGTGTATTTGATTGTGCGGTCACATCCCATCTACAACCTCGCGCCCGGCGCGCAAGCCGGTGTGGTGGCCGTGGGCGCGGTCACGTTGCTGTTCGGGGCGATCATCGGCTGCGCGAAGGACGACATCAAAAAGGCGCTGGCCGCCTCGACGATGAGCCAGATCGGTTACATGGTGCTGGCCGCCGGGCTCGGCCCCGCCGGCTACGCGTTCGCGATCATGCACCTGCTCACCCACGGCTTCTTCAAGGCGGGGCTGTTTCTGGGCGCCGGGTCGGTGATGCACGCGATGGGCGACGAAGTGGACATGCGCCGCTTCGGCGGGCTGCGCACCGTGCTGCCAGTCACCTATGTGACCTTCGGGCTGGCCTACCTGGCGATCATCGGCGTACCGCCGCTGTCCGGGTTCTTCTCGAAAGATCCGATCATCGAAACCGCCTTCGCGGCAGGCGGATTCAAAGGCGCCGTGCTGGGCGGTGCGGCGCTGCTGGGCGCGGGCATCACCGCCTTCTACATGACCCGGGTGATGCTTATGACGTTCTTCGGCCAAAAGCGTTGGAGTGACGACGTGCACCCGCACGAGTCGCCGCGGGTGATGACGTGGCCGATGATCGTGCTGGCGCTCGGGTCGGTGGCTGCCGGCGGGCTGCTCGCGATCGGCGGCACATTGCAGCACTGGCTGGAACCGGTCGTCGGCGCCCACGAAGAGGTCCACCACCTACTGCCGGTGTGGGTCAGCACCGCCATCACTCTTGGTGTCGTCGCCGTCGGCATCGCCGTCGCCTACCGCCTGTACGCCACGCGCCCGGTGCCCGCCGAGGCACCCGCCGGCTCGGCACTGACCGTCGCCGCACGCCGCGACCTCTACGGCGACGCATTCAACGAAGAAGTCTTCATGCGCCCCGGCGCCGACCTGACCGGCACCTTGGTTCGCGTGGACGACAAGGGCATCGACGGCAGCGTGACGGGGCTGGCCGCGGCGATCGGCCGGCTGTCGGGCACGCTGCGCCAGGCCCAAACCGGGTTCGCCCGCTCCTACGCACTTTCCATGTTCGCCGGCGCCGCACTCGTCGTCGCCGCAATCCTGGTGGTGAACCTGTGGTGAACGACATTCCCTGGCTTTCCGTCCTGTGGCTGCTGCCGGTGGCCGGGACGGTGGTGATCATGCTGCTGCCCCCGGCCCGACGCGCGGTGGCCAAGTGGGTGGGGCTGGTGGTGTCGCTGGCGGTGCTGGCAGTGGCCGTCATGCTGGCCGTCTCCTTCGACACCAGCGGGCCGCAGTATCAGTTCGTCGAAACACGGGAGTGGATACCGGCTTTCGGCACCGGCTATACGCTCGGCCTGGACGGCATCGCGCTGGCGCTGGTGTTGCTGACGGCGGTGCTGGTGCCCATTCTGCTGGTGGCCGGCTGGAACGACGCCGGCGAACGCAAGCGGGCGGCCCACACCTATGTGGCGCTGATCCTGGTCGTCGAGGCGATGGTGCTGATCTCGCTCGTCGCGCTGGACGTGCTGCTGTTCTACGTGTTCTTCGAGGCCATGCTCATCCCGATGTACTTCCTGATCGGCGGGTTCGGCGGACGGCGCACCGGGTCTGATGTCGCCGACTCCGCGGCTCCCAAGGCGGCCGTGAAGTTCTTGCTGTACAACCTGTTCGGCGGGCTGATCATGCTGGCCGCCGTGATCGGCTTGTACGTGGTGACCTCGCACAGCGGCGCAGGCACGTTCGACTTCCGCGAGATCGTCGCCCTGGCGACAACCGGTCAGCTGGGCGTCGACCCCGTCGTACTCAATGCGCTGTTCCTGGGGTTCATGTTCGCGTTCGCGATCAAAGCTCCGCTCTGGCCGTTCCACGCCTGGCTGCCCGACGCGGCCGTGCAGTCCACACCGGCCACCGCGGTGCTGATGATGGCCGTCGTCGACAAGGTCGGCACGTTCGGCATGCTGCGCTATTGCCTGCAGTTGTTCCCCGACGCGTCCAGAACCTTTGCGCCGCTGATCATCACGCTGTCGGTGGTGGGCATCGTCTACGGCGCAATCCTGGCGATCGGACAGACCGACGTGATGCGGCTGATCGCCTACACGTCGATCAGCCACTTCGGGTTCATCATCCTGGGCATCTTCGTGATGACCAGCCAGGGGCAGACCGGATCCACCCTCTACATGGTCAACCACGGCATCTCGACGGCGGCGCTGTTCCTGATCGCCGGGTTCCTGGTCTCCCGGCGTGGCAGCCGCGCGATCGCCTCCTTCGGCGGAGTGCAGAAAGTCGCGCCGGTGCTGGCGGGCACGTTCCTGGTCTCCGGCCTGGCGACGCTGTCATTGCCCGGCCTGGCACCATTCATCAGCGAATTCCTGGTTCTCATCGGCACCTTCACCCGCTACCAGGCTGCCGCCGTCATCGCGTCCATCGCGCTCGTGCTGTCCGCGATCTACGTGCTGTGGATGTACCAGCGCATGATGACCGGCCCGGTCAAAGAGGGCAACGAGCGGCTGCGCGACCTGGTCCCCCGCGAGCTCGCGGTGGTCGCGCCGCTGATCGCGCTGCTGCTGGTGCTGGGCATCTACCCCAAGCCGGCGCTCGACGTCATCGACCCCGCCGTCGGCCACACGCTGGCCACCATCGGCCAACATGACCCGGCGCCGTCGGTCACGCCGGCGAGAACAGCAGAGGGACAGCACAAATGAGCATTCCGGCCCCGAGCGTCGAATACGCGCTGGTGTCACCCATGCTGATCGCGTTCGGCGCGGCCGTCGCCGGCGTGCTCGTCGAAGCGTTCGTGCCGCGCCGGATGCGCTACCCGGTACAGGTTGTCCTGAGCCTGGGCGCTTCGGTGGCTGCGTTGGTCGCGGTGGTGGTGGTGGCATGGGGCCTGCACCTGCCCGGCCACACCACGGTGGCGGGTTCCGTCGCGGTGGATGGGCCGACGCTGCTGCTGCAGGGCACCCTGCTGGTCATCGGAATTCTGGGGCTCATGCTGATCGCCGAACGGCGCATCGGCGTGGAAAAGGTTGCCGTCGGCGCGGTTTCACATGCGCGTGCCGGCTTCGATGCGTTCACGCCGCAGGCCTCGGCGGTGCCCGGCAGCCAGGTTGAGCACGACGCCGACCGGGCCGGAATCAGCCAGACGGAGGTGTTCCCGCTCACCCTGTTCGCGCTTGCTGGAATGCTGCTGTTCCCCGCCGCCAACGATCTGCTGACGATGTTCGTCGCGCTGGAGGTGCTCTCGCTGCCGCTCTACCTGCTGTGCGGCCTGGCGCGCCGACGCCGGTTGCTGTCTCAGGAGGCAGCGCTGAAATACTTTCTGCTGGGCGCGTTCTCGTCTGCCTTCTTCTTGTACGGCATCGCATTGCTCTACGGATACGCCGGTACGCTGACGCTGCCTGGCATCGGCGACGCGCTCGCAGCGCAACGGGGCGACCAGTCCATGGCGCTGATCGGTGTCGCGCTGCTGTCGGTCGGCTTGCTGTTCAAGGTCGGCGCCGTTCCGTTCCACGCGTGGATTCCCGACGTGTACCAGGGGGCGCCGACGCCGATCACGGCATTCATGGCCGCCGCCACGAAGATCGCCGCGTTCGGCGCGACGTTGCGGATCTTCTACGTCGCGCTGCCGGGTATCCAGGCGCAGTGGCGCCCGGTGATGTGGGCGATCGCGATCCTGACGATGGCCGTCGGCACCATCAGCGCCGTCACCCAGTCCGACGTCAAGCGGATGCTGGCCTATTCGTCGGTGGCGCACGCCGGGTTCATCCTCACCGGCGTGATCGCCGCGAACCCGGCCGGGCTGTCGTCGACCATGTTCTACCTCGTTGCCTACGGGTTCAGCACATTGGGTGCGTTCGCGGTCGTCTCGCTGGTGCGCAACGCGGACGGCGACGAGGAAACCGGCATGTCGCGGTGGGCCGGGTTGGGCCGCGAGCGCCCGTTGGTCGGAGCAATGTTCTCGATGTTCTTGCTGGCGTTCGCCGGTATTCCGCTGACCAGTGGGTTCGTCGCCAAGTTCGCGGTGTTCAAGGCCGCCACCGAGGGGGGCGCGGCGCCGCTGGTGATCGTCGGCGTGGTGGCAAGCGGGGTCGCGGCCTACTTCTACGTCCGGGTGATCGTGCTGATGTTCTTCACGGAATCGGCTGCTGATCCGCCTGCGGTGGTGGTGCCGAGTGCGCTGAGCAAGATCGCGATCGCGATTTCGGCCGCCGCGACCGTCGTGCTCGGCATCATGCCGCAGCCCCTGCTCGACTTGTGCGACAGCGCAGCACAATTCGTGCGCTGATCGCGGCATCGCTCGGCGCGGCGAAACTCACGTTATGCAGAAGAAGGTCGAGAAGACACCTGCATAACGTGAATCTCGGTGCAGCCGCCGTATTCGGGGTCGTCGGGGTGAGGCATCAGCACCAGCATCGACTGCCAGTCGGCCGGAAAGGGCTTCAGCGCCGTCATGCCACCACACCGTGCACGACGATCGCGGTGGTTTGTGCCACCCATTCGTCATCGAGGCCCTCCCCCGGGCGCAGCAGCAGGCGCAGCATCGTCGCGCCACCGATCGTCTCCACGAGCCGGTCCGGATCCACCTCTGGGCGGGCGTCTCCTTCGTCGACAGCCCGACGCAGGCGGTCGCGGACTGCCGCGAAGGGACCGGCGAAGCGTTGCATCACATGGGCATTCAGTGCCGGCTCGGCGGCCATGTCGGCGACCAGGCCCGGCAATGCGGCCCGGACCACCGGTGTGGTGAACACGTCGCGGGTGGCCTCGACCATCGCGCGCACATCGTCGGCGAAGCTGCCCGACGGCGCAACCAGCGCGGTGGGTGTCGCCGGAAAGGCAGCCTCGTGGACCAGCTCGGCCTTGCTCGACCACCGACGGTACAGCGCGGTCTTGGTGGTTTCGGCGCGCTCCGCGACGGCAGCCATCGTCACATTCGGATAGCCGATCTCGACGAGCAGTTCGGCCGCCGCGCGCAGGATCGACGCGTCGATGCGTGGGTCGCGCGGACGCCCCGGGCTCTTGTCAACCGTGGGCAAGTCTGCTTTCATATCGCTACCAACCGTATCGTAATTATGGAGCGAATGTGTCAGGAGAACCGGCTGTCGACGACGTCAGCCGACTACAGCGTTCGACCCGCGACACCAGCGCACTGCCCGAGGTCATGTCACGGTGGCTGTCCACGGTGCTACCCGGCGGCGCCGCGCCCGACGTGACCGTGGAAAGCGGCATCGACGCAAACGGGATGTCCTCGGAGACAATCATTCTCACCGCGCGGTGGACGCAGGACGACAAGCCCACCGAACAGCGGTTCGTCACGCGCGTCGCTCCCACCGACCAAGACGTGCCGGTTTTTCCGTCGTATCGGCTTGACCATCAGTTCGAGGTGATCAAGCTGGTCGGCGAGCTCACCGACGTGCCTGTCCCCCGGGTCCGCTGGCTCGAGCCGACCGGAGGGGTGCTGGGCGCGCCGTTCTTCCTGATGGACTACGTCGACGGTGCCGTGCCACCCGACGTGATGCCCTACACGTTCGGCGGCAACTGGTTTCACGACGCCCCGCCCGAGTCGCAGCGCCTGCTGCAGGATTCGACCGTCGAGGTGCTGGCGAAGCTGCACGCCATCTCAAACCCCACGTCGACCTTCGGGTTTCTCGGTGCGGGTTCCGGAAATGCGCTCGAGCGGCACTTCGCCTGGGTGCGGTCCTGGTATGACTTCGCGGTACCCGACATCGGCCGGTCGCCTCTGCTGGAGCGCTCATTCGAGTGGCTGCAGGCGAACTGGCCCGGTGACGTCGCGGGCGCGGAGCCGGTACTGCTGTGGGGGGACGCCCGGATCGGAAACGTGCTGTACCGCGACTTCCGGCCGGTCGCCGTGCTGGACTGGGAGATGACCGCGCTCGGGCCGCGCGAGCTCGACGTCGCGTGGCTGATCTTTGCGCACATGGTCTTTCAGGAACTCGCCGGACTCGCCACGCTACCCGGTCTGCCGCAGGTGTTGCGCGAAGAGGACGTCCGTTCGGAGTACCGGCGGCTGACCGGCGCCGACCTCGGCGACCTGCACTGGTTCTACGTGTACTCGGGCGTGATGTGGGCGTGCGTGTTCATGCGCACCGGTGCGCGGCGCGTGCACTTCGGCGAAGTCGAGAAGCCCGACGACGTCGAAACGCTGTTCTACCACAGTGCCTTGATGAAGCGGCTGATCGGAGAGGGTGCGTGATGCAGCGATGAGCGCTCGCGCGAAGAGCAGACAGCTCGGTCCAGTAGACGAATATCCCGTCCACCAGCTACCGCAGCCGATTGCGTGGGCCGGCTCCAGCGACCGCAACTTCTACGACCGCTCGTACTTCAACGCCCACGATCGCACCGGAGACATCTTCCTCGTCAGTGGGATCGGCTACTATCCCAACCTGGGTGTCAAGGACGCGTTTGTGCTGGTGCGCCGCGCGAATGTGCAGACGGCCGTGCATCTGTCGGACGCGATCGACCAGGAGCGGCTGCGCCAGCACGTCGTGGGGTACCGGGTGGACGTCGTCGAGCCGCTGCACAAGCTGCGCATCACGCTGGAGGAGATCGAGGGCATCGCGGTCGACCTCACGTGGAACGGGTTGTTCGACGTGGTGCAGGAACAACGACATGTGCTGCGCACCGGCAACCGGATCACGCTCGACGCGCAGCGGTTTGCTCAAGTGGGCACCTGGAGTGGCCGCATATCCATTGACGGCGAAGAGATCTCGGTCGACCCGTCGACGTGGATCGGTTCGCGGGACAGGTCGTGGGGCATCCGCCCGATCGGTGAGCCGGAGCCGGCTGGGCGGCCGGCCGACCCGCCGTTCGAGGGCATGTGGTGGCTCTACGTTCCGATGGCGTTCGACGACTTCGGGATCGTCATCATCATCCAGGAGGAGCCCGACGGGTTTCGGTCGCTGAACGACTGCACCCGGATCTGGCGCGATGGACGGGTCGAGCAGCTGGGTTGGCCGCGGGTGAAAATCCATTACCGATCGGGAACGCGGATCCCGACCGGTGCGACGATCGACGCGACAGCTGCCGACGGCACACCGGTGCGCTTCGATGTGGATTCCAAACTGCCCGTGCCGATTCACGTGGGCGGCGGCTACGGCGGCGACTCCGACTGGCTGCACGGCATGTGGAAGGGCGAGAAGTTCACCGAGCGGCTGACCTATGACATGACCGACCCGGCGATCATCGGGCGCTCGGGCTTCGGGGTGATCGACCACGTGGGCAGGGCGATGTGCCGCGACGGCGACGGCTCGCCGGTCGAGGGGTGGGGCCTCTTCGAGCACGGCGCGCTGGGGCGCCACGATCCCTCGGGCTTCACGGACTGGCTGTCGGTCGCGCCGTAGGTTCGTGCCGAGAGTAGGCTTGCTGCACGCTTTTTCGCGATTTGCGTGCAATAACCGCACTCTCGGCGACTCGAGTAGGCGAGCAGCTGGTGTCAGCGTGGCCGCCGCATCCCGCCGGGTCCCATCATCCCGCCGGGTCCCATCATCCCGCCGGGTCCCATCATCTGCTGCATCATCGCCGGCATCCCCTCGTCCACGAAGCCGGTGACTTCAACGGCGTGTGCGCGAATCGCCTGCGTGAGGTTGGGGTCGTCCGCGGTTTCCTCGGCGACGACGCCGGTCGGGGTCAGTGTCAGAGTGCGGCGGTAGCCGCCGGCATTTCGGAACAGCGTCGGCAAGCTCTGGCTCATGCAGCTGACCTCGACACTCTGATCAAGGTGCGAATACATGCTTGACACATGCGACTTCAGCTTGGCCGCCAGGACTGGGGCGTCGGATTGAGTGGTGGTTCGCACGCCGCCCGGGATCTCCTCGACCACCCGGCTTATTTCGTCGTGCCGGGCAAACATCTCCATGTAGAGGCGCATGTCAGCGGCGCCGACGCCCATCATGCCGCCGTCACCCGGTCCGTTGGTCAATCGGAAGTCTCGCGGGTTTGACTCATTAAGGCTGCGAACGACATAACCCACTCCCAAGACACCGCCGAGGCCGAACACACCGAGCGCAGCCAACGCTGCCCTGCGAGTCAACTTAGCCATCCTGGTCAGCCCCTTCGCCGGTTGTCACTGACGCGCCGTAGGTGCGCCGAGAACACACTTGTTGACGATTTGACGACGAAAACCGTCAACAAGTGTGTTCTCGGCGGCCGCATCAGGCGACCCGAGCCTACGCGGCGCTCTCCTCGGCCGCGCGGCCGAACACCATCGACTCCTCGAGGCGGTCGAAGCGATGGTCGATCGAGTCGAGCAGGTAGTTGTGGCGCATGTTCCAGGGCCGGTG
>Ga0210086_1000455_pt1 | contig 23662 bp, 16 predicted proteins | sample China_Galinas_PW_3_FD_184867 | JGI IMG/M metagenome (GOLD analysis project Ga0210086, IMG submission 184867) | Wetland microbial communities from San Francisco Bay, California, USA, that impact long-term carbon sequestration - China_Galinas_PWB_D2... | ecosystem: Environmental > Aquatic > Marine...
GCCCGCACCACCCCGCCGTATCTCAACCCGAGCTGCTCGAGATACTCCACGTACCCCGATTCGCTCCAGGTTTCAGCGGAGCCTCCCAGGCCGTGGATGAGGAGGATGGGACCTTCCGAGAAGCCGTCGCATCTACGAGGCACCTCACTCATCCCCATGTGAAGACCGATCACAGCCACCACCAAGAAAACGACCGAAATGGCGGCTGCAGCCAGCAGCTCGCGGTTCCTACCTTTCACCACAGCAGGGCCCTCACGTAGCGAGACAGGCTTGGTTTTGGGGGGGAAGACTTCCCATTGCCGAAGCCTCCCTTGGATCGGTTGAAGATCCCCACACAAGCTCACCGGCCAGCGATGATTCGCCCATAATCTGGTACCAAGCGGACGCTGATTCGGCGCCGGTCTTCCCGCGAAGCATGAGGATCGCCAGAAGGCGGCCTGGTGTCGGCGTAACCGACCGGGCGAAGCTGGAGCTCCGTACCTTCCGGACAGTATGCCTCTTGCCTCATGAGTGCCACAAAGATCGCGGCACGGCCGGCTGAGATCCACCAGTTGCAGTTGGGGTCGCCGGGGCACTGCGTGGTATCCGTATGGCCCTCGACCTGGACCGTGAATAGGTCCCTCAGGGGCGTCCCATCGCTCGTACGCCCTGCTAGCCGGTGCGAGAGCTCGTTACAAAAGCGCCGGAGCTTAATCCGGCCGGCCGGTTCCCAGGTGGGCTCCAGACTGTTGGGAGCGAAGTGGACCAAGTCGTCGCCGAATCGTAGAGTCTGGTCGTCCTCGAACTGCAGGGTCGCGTTGTCGGAAATTCGGTTGACTTCCTCCTGGGCTTGCTGAATCGCCGCGAACATCTTCTGATTGCGAGCCGCCTCGCGAATCTGAGACTGCAAGTCTTTTCGCTCACGATCGAAATCCGCACCCTGCTTCTGCAACTTCTCTCTCACTGAGTCGAGCTGTGCTTGGAGGTCCTGAACCCGCCGCTGCGCCCCGCGGAGCCTTTCGAGGGTCTCGGTCTTCGAGCGGGTCTGCGGCACGAGCGCCAGCGAGCCAAAGAGCCCACTGACCGCAAGCACGGTCATGAGATCGGCGATGGCCGGCCAAACCGTGAGCTGGCGCCGGCGCCTCATCCCTGCCCTCGTGCTTCGCTGATCGGAAGACCGCCACGACTTTGCAGGATCTGTTGGATCAACCCGCGGATGAACTCGGACTGTTGCCCCAGAACGCCATCCACCTGACCACGCGTGCTCTTGAGCTCCTCGACCATCCGGCTGACCTCGCCATAGACCGGCTTGAGCTCATCGAGATGATGGCCGGTCACCTCCCGGAGGCTCTCCTGCAGCGCCGACTCGAACTCTCCGGAGAGCTGGGCAATCCGATCCAGGTGGTCCGCACTCTCGCGCAGAGCATCGACGGCACGTTCGAGGCTGGCCTCTCCACCGGCCAGTGTTCCTGCAGCCCCATCGACTGTGGTCGCAACCTCTTGCCAACCCGCCAAGGCCTCTTCGTGCGACCGTCGCCAGTCCTCGTGCGCCCGCTCGAAGCGGCTCGCAGCCTCCGCGAGGTGACCGGCGACTTCCTCCAGCTTCGCCGCGAGCCGTTCGTCGACCTCTGAGGACATGCCGTCCAAGATCTGCCGAACAGAGTTACCAAGAGCGTTCGTCCAGTCGCGCTCGTGATCCCTCACCTGCTCCAGAAGCTTCTCGTGCTCGCTTGCCACCGTGTCGGCAAGCGAGCGGGTGTAGCTGCGGGCTTCCTGACCGAAGCGAGTGCCCAGATCGTCAGACATGGAGCGCAACCGATCGGCGAAGGCGTCAGGCAAGCGCTCCGATGCCCGCGTGATCGCTCCGACGCCGTCCAGAAGCTCTTGCTCGCGATTGGTCCATGTCTGATTGAGATCGGTGAGCAGGTCCCGAAGCGCCTCGTTGGTGCGTTGCTGGTCATCGTGGAGCTCTTCGAGCCAGTGTTGGCGGGTCGCGGAGAGCACCGACGCGAGACGATCCGGCATGGCCACAAGGTCGTCGGAAACGGCGGCCAGCTTCTCGGCAGCCGGCCGGAGACGTTTGCTGGTACTCGCCACCAGCTTGGACGACTCCCGGAGGTCTCCGACGGCACCGTCGACGGTCGTCGCTTGGCGCTCGACAGCCTCGGCCAGACGCGTCACGACGCGGGGGAACTCGGGCACCGCATCGGCGAATGCACTGGCGAACTGACTTCCCAGGGCCTCGCGGAGCGCGCCAATCTCGTCCTGGAGCTTCTCGCTCCACGACTCCGCGGGAGGGTGCTCCTCCTCTGCCGTGCGGAGGGCCAGTATTACCTGCTCCGAACCCTGGTCGAAGTGGGCTTCGGCCCGTGGAAGGAGGCGTAGGGAGATCGCGAGGTGGTTGATCACTCCGGCCAGGCTGCCGAACAGGGCAACTGCCATTCCTGGGACGATCGTGTGCGGGTCGATCCCTCCGGCGAGCGTCGCACCCAGGAGATGGACGATGAGAGCGCCGATGGTTCCTCCGAGACCGGTCGCGAGCGCCGCCGCCGCCAGGGTGCGTAGCCGGTCATCCACGGGCTCGAAGAGGCGGTCAATTTCTGCCCGATACCACGTCCAGTCCGGAGGGCTTCCCCGGCGGGCTCGCCGCGAAAGATCTTCGACGAAGCTTTGCTCTCGGTGCTGCAGAGCTACCCGGTGATCTTTCAGGGCGGTGCGCCGCCCATACCAGAAGAGGCCCCCCTGGATCACGCCGACAACTGTGGCGATTCCCAGGTCGAGGAGTAGCTGTGGCGTGGGGTCTGTCATGGCGCGAACCGGAGCAACGGTCTTTGCAGTTCGATCCGATAGTGGTCCGGGCGGAGCCGGACGGTTTCAACGAACAGATCCATCTGCAGTGTGCCGGAGAGCGACTCCTCGACTTCGTCTGTGGAAGCGGCCCACTCCTTCCACGGCCCGGGCTCTGCCTTCGTGGCCGATGCGATGACATCGTCGAGGAGAAGCGGCTTCTCCGGGGCCTTCCTTCGTAAGGCCTCACAATCGACCACCGCCTCCAACCGTCCCCCTTCGGCTCGGAGCGTCACCTCATCCCACGAAGCGTTCGCCGAGCGCACGGAAGCTCCGCTCCCATCGCAGGTCGGTTCGCCGTCCGCCGCCTCTGACCCGGCGATGCAGCACGACAGCAGCACCTTCTCGTCCCGGCGGCACTCGTTGAGCCCATCGCTCTCTCGGACCAATGCGAACTGGGCTTCACTCTTCCCTGTGGATTGGTTCACCCGATATGCCGAGCAGACCAGGTTGCCGGAACGACCGCGAGAGGCCGCCGTCAGAAGCTCCCAGCGAGTCTCGAACCCGAGGCCATCTAGTGCCGCCTGGAACGATCTCCCGGCTTCCTCCACTCGACTGCCGTCGTCTCCCCTCTCACCGCCTCGGATGCCAAAGAAGAGGAAATACAGCGGCCGCTTCGCTGCCTTCGTCATGGGGATGTAGCGGTTCGCCTGCTCGCTGTACCAACAGCCGAGCGGGCCGGGTCCGGAACAATGGCTCGGGGTCACCCCCCAGTAGTCCGCGCGCACTCCGAGCAGCCCCAAGTCGAATCGTCCACCCTCCACACCGGCCGTCCGGTTCCACTGGAGGATCGGCTCGACCGCCCCCATGGCACCCTCCGGGCCGCTCGTGGACACCAGGTCGCTGACCAGCACAGCCACCTCTGCCTTGCCACTCTCCAGCGCCGAGACGATGTCGTCCAGCGCCAGGTCGAGCCGGGTCTCGCTACCGTTGAAGAGCCCACGGGTCAGGTGCAGATTCCCGGGTAGCGGGTGAAGAGTCGAGTCGATCCCGAACCATCGGACGGCCCCGGAATAGCGGCTCACCAGGTGGCCCGGCACGAGCTGGGCGACAGAACTGAAGGCCGGCTCTGCGTCGACGCCCTGGGGCGCCAAGTAGCCGCCCATGGGATGGGAAGTGTCCAGGTAGACCCGGATCTCGTGCTGCCCCGAGGGATTGCCGTCGCCGGGGTCGGCCGGAGCGGGGGACTGCTGCCAGGCAGGCTCGATCCGGCACGGAACCGTGAAGCTCTTGACCGGCTCCGTCTCGTCCCCTCCCCCTAGAGTCATCGACAACAGGATCAGGATGACCACACCGCCCGCCGCAAGAACCCCCACCAGAATACGGTTGTCGGCGGATGCCTTCATGCGCATGGCTCGGCCCCTTCCTGATCTGCTGCAAGAGCGTCGTCGGAGGCACCCACCGTTCGCACCGACTCGGTGTAGCTCAGGAGGGACCCGAGCATCTGGACGAGATCATCGTCGCGGCGCGTGCGCGCTTCCGGGTCGACAGCCCATCGAGCTCCTTCGAGATCCTGGACTCGCGCCGCCTGGTCTTCGAAGTGTTCCGCCAACTCTCTTGCCTGTTTCTGCACACGGTGCAGGGACCACCGGCTCCAGAGCCACAATCCTGCGAGGACTGAGATACAAACCCCCAGCACTAGGTGCACCAGGGCCGTCGAAGCGAACGGAGAGCCGGCGTCGCCGAGCCACCCCGAGAGGAGCGCCAGACTCATGCCACAACCCCCTTCCGACGGATCACTAGCTCGCTTCCCCGGCGCTCCACCTCGGCCACCTGAATCAGACGCTTGATGTACGCCGTGCGCACACCCGAGCCCTGGTTCTCGAACCAATCGGCCACAGCGCTGGCCGGGCGGTTGAAATCCGGGAGGAGATAGACCTGACTCCCTCCGTGCAGCGGCTCGACGCCGAGCACCGCATCGCCAGATCCCAGTTCCTCACCGGCGATCGCTCTGGCTTCGAGGCCAGCATTCTCAAGCCGCTGGCCAAGACCCGCCGGCGTGAAATGACCATCCCCGTTTGCTTCGTACTCCTCCCAGACCTGGATGAGCTCGTCCGTACGAAACGGAGGCGCTTGGAAGATCTCAGGTGTCGAGAGCCTTTTGTCTTGGAGGCGCTCCGCATCGTCTGCTCCTAGCTGATCTGGTTCCCAGAGGCAGAGGTCAGAACCAGCAACCGTCTCCCGGCCAGACGCCTGTGACTCGACGGGATCGTTGCCGTAGCTCGTGCTTGTGCCACGAGTACTAGGCCGTTGTTGGCATGCTCTTCTGGTTGCTTCGGAACGATCTCGTGACTCCGACGCAGCCTGACCGATCCTGGACACATCCGCGCTGTCGCGCTGGCCCGCGTCCGATGGCGAGGTGTACTCCACGGACCGATCTCGCTTGCCGAGTCCTCTGACCCCCTGCTCCATCCCTCCACAAAAAGATGAAGTGGAGTACGAACTTGGCTCTGCTCTAGCACTCCGACCTCTATCGGAGGGATTCAAATGCCAGCGCTCGTCCAAGTACTTGCGATCCTCCGAACGCGTAAGGCCCACACTCAAGCCAAATAGACCGAAACAGAGGCCCAGTAGGCCGAGAGCAATCGCAAGGTTGTCTTGCGGGGTGTCACTGAGGACGTGCCACACAGTGGCGGCCACAGTACCGAGGGCAAACGCTCCAAGGATCAAGCACGCAGGGAAGAGTTTCCTGGCGACCATGAGTGCGCCTCACTTTGAAGGCCAGAGGTCGTCCGAATCGAACACTGCCTCCCACACCAGTGGCGCCACCGGCGCCTCGTACATGCCTTTTCCATCAACAACCGAAAGTGTCTGGAGAGCAGTGTTGACCGTTCCGGCGTGTCTCGCATCCAGACTCGAAATCACCAATCGGTCGTCCAACTCCCCGTCAGTCAGTTGGAGTGCGGGAGAGAGCTTTCTTATCTCTACGTGCCTCGAACCCCACGTCTTGAAGGGGATCTTTTCCCACCACCCCACCCTCGCTCGGTCCGAGTTACTGCGCTCAATTTCGAGCTCGACGAGAGTGTGTGAGTGCCATCGTCTCCGAACTTCATCGTGAGACATGGGCTTCTCTCTAACAACTCCAACTATGGTCGCTGTCTTCGGATTGTCCACTCGGTACTGAGCAACATCCGCCCACACCCTGTCGTCGCTGGGTAAGGGATACGGGTTGCCATCAACCTGGCTCCAAAGCTTGATCACTCTCTGCTTAACAAGATCCTGAACCTCAGCGGTCGTCTGGTCGTATGTCTCGTCCTGGTAACGAAGGCGCCATCCGTTCCCACGTAGCTGCACAGAGATCTTCAGTCGGTCGTAGTCCTTAGTGTCTACGTTCGGGAACCAATGGCGAACGAGGTAGGCAGTGAGGTTTCTCGCTAGGTACTCAATGACTAGCCGAAAGTAGCGGTCCAGGAGTACGCGACCTCGCTCTCCGCCGGCAGCGTTACCAAATCCCTGGACCCCGAGGTTTGCCAACGTAGTTCGAGATCCGGCATCGACTCCAAAGAGCCTTGACGATCCGAGCGATCGTATCCAAGATCGAAGCTTGGTCTCGGTATCTCGGGAATCCCCTCCATTGCGCCAATTGCCGTCGGATGGGAGAATGTCAACCCGAGAGTTCGCGATTCTGCGGAGGAGTAGGTTACCACCGAGGCGGGCGCTGTCCGCAACTTCAGGGAATACCTTAGCACCCCCACTCGCAGCTGCAATAAAGAGATCCAGGGTTCCTCCTCCCAGATCTCCCACCAGACAAACCTCACCGAAGTTCCTTGATGTCAGGCGTGCCGCTCGTGATTCGTCGAAGATCCCCTCGCCATCCTTGAGCTTCATCGTGATGCCCATGCCCTCACTACACCTCCTGAGGGTTTGACGAAGTGCCGCCTGGAATTCCGCCACCTGATCGCGATGGCTTCGAAGAGGATAGGTGAATGTAAGGGTCACTGGCCGCTGCGGAAAACTCCGCGCCCTATTTGCTATAATTTCCGCCACTGTCAGCTCAAGGAAGAGAGCCAAATAATGCTCCTGAAGACTACCTTCGTGGCCTAGGAAGTATGAGCTTCCAACGTCCCACTTGAAATCACTCAAAATGTACTTGGAGAGATCGGCCCTCCCTACCTCAAGTGAGGGAATCATGTAGTTGGTTCCGGGCTCCCATTTCACAATTTTATCTGCTTGACCAGGCGACAATCTATCAGTCAATACGAGATCAGATGGGAGCATCTCGTGATTCTTCAATGTATAAGTTGGAAGCCATGTGCCGCTTGCCACCACGCCCAGCTCAGTGGGAGGAGCCTGAACCTGCATCCAATTTTCGCTCAAATGCAACGAAAGGCCTTGTGATGGATTGTCACGCTCAAGTTCTGCTGCAAACTCGACTGGCTTCGGGTCAGAACCCCCAACGCTGACCGCCGCGACGCTATGGGACGTCCCAAAGTCCACCGCCAGATCTATTTCCGGCCCCTGATCCGACAGAATCTCAAGTGGCACGAGGTAGAGGCCCTGTTCTTCGCTTCTTGTGGCATGGCGGAGACTCACTGCCAAAGGAGGGCCGCCGACGTGTGCCGGTTGTTCACCGCTCGTTCGGTATGCCACCGGATAAGCAAGGACGCCCTCCTTCTGGCTTCGTCTATGAATTGTGGGCCTCTCCCCCCCTTTCAGCCAGATGGTCTCCAGGCCGAGGTGCTTGTTCGTGGAATGCTCGTAGAGGTAGTACGTTCTCCACCCGTCGCCTCGGCGGGACCGGAAGCGCGGCCACACCATCCAGTGGGCACGATGCGGTCTCTCCTCTGCGTTCAACCTCAGCCCTACCGCAAGAGGCTCTGGAAGCCCTCGGAGGCCGAGCTCCCACTCGATCTGCCAGATGTTATCCGTGGACCGCTTCTCCACTGGTCGCCACTGGGTGTAGTCGATGGGCTTCTCGCCTCGCTGGAGGGCGTCGAGCAGGCTCCCCCCGTCTGGTAGCTCAACCAGATCGAGATAGTCCGATTTGAGAGGCAGGTCCGGATAGAGGATCTGTCCTGAAGCCCGGGACGAACCAGGGACCGGATCCTGCTCCAGTGGTATGCAAGTCTTGATCAGCACAGTCGAGCGGTCCAGCAGACGCGACTCGGCGAGTCGGATCGGCCTCAGGTTGCCCCCCTCCATTACGCCCAAGACCACGGCACCGTTCTTGTCTTTCGACCAGAGGTGAATCTCACCAAGCTCGCGGAGCTCATCCAGGTGCCGATCCCAGAACCCCTGAATCGGGCTCTCTCGGTCCGGGATCCGGAGCTCCACCATCGAGTACACTGAACGGCCGTCCTCGTTCTCCAACCTCAGCAGGTGCGGCATCCGCTCGAGCAGATCTCTAGCTGCAACGGTTGGCGCGTCTTCGGGAAGAGTCCACGCTGCGGCCTCGCGCGTCGGCAGATTGATGTCCACCTCCGTACGCTCAACGTCGCCTGACGCCCCCCAGTAGACCCGCACCTTCCGCCCCGCACCGTAGGGAGCCGCATCCCCCGTCCCCCTGTGCTGTTCGAACACCCGCATCCACGGCGGAGCGTTCCCGGGGCGAACTTTCTTTTGGTCTTCCATCCAGGAAAGGATCTGGCGGATCACCAGATCGTTCTCCCCCCACGACGAAGGCTCGGGAGCCTGGTCCCAGTCGGCACCGTCGTCGCTCCCCGAGAGCGCTCGCCAGAGGCCGTTCCAGAGCCGATAGTCGTCATCATCGTTCATGAATGGGACCGGTGCGAACAGCGTGAACGGAGAAGAGAACCCTATGGGCCGGTCATCGTGCCGTGGGCTGGTCACTGCGAGGTCGGCCAGCCCCTTCCATCCGTCGCGCCAGTAATCCCTCAGCAGCCGGTCGATGGAGATGTCGTTGTCTTGTGCCTCCTGCACACGAACGTTCTTGACCTCCAGCGCTCCAGAAACCACGCCCACCAACAGGAGCTCGAGCTGGCGAATAGCACGCTTGTCTCGTCGCTGGATAGCGTGGCGGAAGAAGTCCGCTGCCGCCAAGGGATGGGGCCAGCCATTCGCCGAGACAGAGTCCGGGTCCACGAACGCTTCGATTACGGCGTCACGGTTGGCGTCGCTGATGCGGTTGAGATCCCCGTTGAGCTCTGCGGCAATGCCCAAACCGTCTGTGTTACGCAGGTCCGGCCACTGGCCCCCTCCCACCGGCGCCGGGTGCACTTCGAGGCCGACTTGGGGAGACGCCACGTCTCGCACCCACTCTCCGGTCCAGCGGAAGAGGGCCGAGGCGACCTCTTCGGGGGGCGAGTCGGGAACCACCTCGAGCCCGCGGCGGTCGGAGAACAGCCTGCGGCGGCTCTCGGTCTCACGGGAGAGATCGCGCTTGGCGGCCGGCTTGACGCCGACCACGGTCTCCAGCCAGTCGAGGTGAGCCCTGTAGTGCTCGAGCTCCGACCGAAGGTGGTCTGCGACCTGCCCCGGGTCGGCTCCACTCTCGGCCACGGCTTCGTACACCGCTGGGCGGACGCGTCCGTCATGAACCCGCGACAACGTCTTGGTCCACGTCTCCAACAGGTCGGCCACCGTCGAAGCCTGATTGGCCAGCCCTTGGAGCGTGCCGCCGGGAATCGGCGTGGCACCGTCTAGACGGCCTCGCTCGACGGCGCCCATCATGTAAAGGCCCGGACGGTAGGGCTGCTGACCGAGGAAATGCCGATACCCGGAGAGGGCGCCGACGGCGTGAACGAACGACTCCCGGATCGGCTGGCCCACGTCGCCGGTGAAGTCCCGCTTGATCAGCGCCTGGTCGGGCATCCCGATCGGCACAGCGGCCACCCGGCGGGAGAGGCTACGACCATAGAACTCCAGCGCCGAGTGCGCGTTCTCGCGCATCAGTCGGTTGCGCTGCTGCGCTCTCGCGCGGGTCTCCTCGTCCGTTCCGTCTTCGTTGAACTCGAACCAGTTGAGGATCATCACCGCCATCACGGGTCCGGCGCCTCGTGCCGCGAGTTGCTCGGCGACAGTAGGACCGACAGAGGCCCCCGTGCCGCCCACACCCGATGCCGCCACCACGATGCGCCCCTCGCTCTCCAGCATCTGGCCGTAGATCTCGTCCCGGTTGAGCCCCTTCGATCGTTCGTCGTACTCCTTGAGCTGGAAGAGGAGTGAGCCGAGTGCCGGCGAACCCATCATTCCCTTGGAGAAATCGATGTTGCGCTGGAAGCGAGAGCTCAAGACGTGGGGGAGCTCCGAAGATTCGAATCGGGACTCCAGCGAGTTGTACGGCCGCTGGAACCAGGCCTGATTTGGCCCGATCGGCAGAGGCGTGACCGCGATCAGCTCCGGAGGCTCGGGCCGACCGATAGCGCGTGTCCAGTCGCGCCGGGCCGGGTGTTCTCCGATCAGCGTCCGGGCGAGTTGCCACGCGGTAGGCCGCTCGGCGCCATCGCCAGCGTCTTGGTCCACCAGGTAAATCGTCGGAAAGTCGAAGGGCTTGCTCTCCTGGTCGAAGAAACCGAGAGCATGGCCAAGAGTGTGGAGGCGGATGAAGGCGACCGCGGTATGGGCTCCGGTGCCGCCGCAAACGATCAGGTTGTTCTCCATGTCGATCTCTCCCAGCGATTCTGATCAGGTGCGTTCTGCCTGGGTGAGCCCCACAAGGAGGGCCACCGAAGTTCCCAGAGACGTACCTAGGAACCAAAGGCCGATGTTCCAGAGCTTCTGCCGAGGATCGATTTCCAGGCGGAAGTTGTAGATGGCGAAGGCGACTGCCAGCACCAGCCCGATGACGATGGTTGTGAGAAGGATGCCTTTCACCGTCGGCTCGGTCGGATTGGTCCGGAGGTCCCACGCTTCGAGCTGCGCCCGACGACGGAAGTAGACAAGGACCGCTCCCACCAGCAGGAAGCCGAAGAGTGGGACGACCAGCCAAAGCCACATTTGCTCGGCAGAGCCGAGGAGAGCCTGCGCGTCGCAGGCTGTGAGTAAGAGCGCCATCATAGCGACAAGAAGCAAGCGCGTGTTGTGTCTCATCGAATCTCCTTCGCATTTAGCTAAGCCACCCTTGGATAGCGGCACCGCTGACTTGATCGTCTTCTGTTCGCCTCTATCTCCACTACGCGGAAAGGGCGCGCACAACGGTTCACGGGTAGGAGATTTCAAAGCGCCCAGAGAGATCAATGCGCCGCCGCGATGCTCGCCCCGGGGCCTACCTTCCGCCTCCAATCCGTCCCAGGTCATACCGCCAGGGCAGCCTTTCTGAAGCCTGAGAAGACATCTACCGGGCGATCTGCCAACGCATCGACCGCCAAGAGCCCCCTCCTCCAGCCACCCGAACTCTCCCCACCGACGTGACATTTCTTGCTGTCCTACTTTTCCTTGATAGCCTCCGCAACGAACTTCAAAGCTTCATTTACACTCGACAGATCGAATGGCGATTCCCAATGCCTCACATCGGTATCCTGGAATGGAAAGTCTATGTTCGACTCAGGATTGATTATGCCCACTCTAAGCTTGTGCCTCCTGCCCCTCTCGCATATTTCGTTGATGTAGCTATCCCGGAAGGCAAAGCCTACAAATAGAGCCACCCTCGACCTGTCCAACGCCGCAGAGAAATGATTATGAAATGAAAGAAAGGTGCCATCCTCAGGGCGCCCCTTGAAGCCAGGATAGATAATAACATGGTCTTTGTGATCCCCCTTAAAGTAGGGGTCGCTAACCAAGATTCGATCATCCTTACGCCTCCAATTGACCGAGCCGTGAAGCTTTGTCAAAAGCCCCCGCTTCCGTTCGGCACGCCCCCCCATCCATAAACCCGCGTCCAAGGCTCGCATCACACTACCTCGCCATCCGATGTCGACCACCTGATTCTGGTCCAAAGCGGCCTCTAGGACCATGTCGTAGTTGGTTGTGACAATCTCAACCGTCACCCCCAGTGCGTCAATACCTTCCAGAAGAGGAACCCATGTCCCTTCAAGCTCATTGCTGTCCGGCAACTTTCCATATAGGTCGTAGACTCTCTTGTCAATCTTTCCCACCAATTGATTCAGGCGGCCCAGAGACTCCCGACAAACCTCGATGACTTCGCTGGCGTTGGTCTTCCTCCCCGTGACTACAGATGCAAGCTTGTCGTTAGCCAGAATCCATCCCGGGATCTTGCCCTTGTCAGTGACTTGGCGACAAAAGATCCTGAGTTCTTCCAACCGCCAAAGAACCAACTCGATATCGATCGCGTCGTCACCGACTTCCTGCCTAAGGAAGTCTTCTACCTGACGGAAGAGGGTGTCTTCCCTGACATCGCGGGGAAGCCCCTTGAAGAATTCAATGGTGGTTGGGTACTTATCAGGCGAAACGGCCTTGGAGGCCCCAGCCCCGGCGAAGAGCAGTACCGTCTGTTGGTCTGTCATCGTTTGCCATCCTCTGCGTCTTTGAAACCAGAGATTCACAAGTCGTTTTCGAAGCCCCGGGAACCGCAGCCGAAGACCCCTCTGGTCAAACCACGCCTCTACCTGCAGAACGCGTAAAAGGCACGAGGAACGGTTCGTTCGCAGGAGATTCCAGAGATTTCCGGTCGCGCACCCGCTCGCCCAGCCCGGGAATCTCACCTAGAAGTAGCGCTGGCGGCAAGCTCCCGGTTACCCCAGAGCAGCCAACGACTACACAGGGAGACCTACCTACCCCACCACCGCGCTACCCGCCGCCGGGTCGGCGTACAGCGCGTATGCCAACCAAGTCGGGTCGCCGGGGAACAGGGCGTGGAGGGCGAGGCGGGCTTGGCGGACGGCTTCGGCGATGGGGTGGCCGGCGAAGAGGTGCTGGTAGAGGAGGCGGGAGAAGTGGGTGGCGGGGTTTGGGGGGACGGACCAGAGGGGGCCGAGGAAGGCGCCGGCGCCGGTGTCGAGGAAGCGCGCTGGCCAGCCGCCGGGGCCGGTGAGGCCTTGGTGGGTGCCGCCGACGCGGCAGGCGTTGAGGAAGACGAAGGGTCGGCTCTTGGAGAGGCCGGCGGCTACTGTGTCGCTCAGGTCTTGGGGGTTGAGCACCCGGTCGTCGAGGGCGAGCTGGGCCCAGGCGGCGCCGGCCGGGGAGGTGCCGCCGTGGCCGATGAAGTGCCAGGCGTCGTGGAGGCCTTGGACCATGGCGGCGAGCAGGTCGACGGACCGGGCGGGGATGCGCTCGGCGCTCCGGCCCGCCTGCTCCGCCGCGCGCAGGAGAGCGGCGAGCTCTTTGGGTCCTTCCGGCTCGGCGTCCTTCTTCCGGGCCGCTTGAGGCTGGATCACGGCGATCCGGCGGAGCGGCAGGCTGGCCGCGGGTTCGGGACCCGGGCCGGGCAGCCAGCGGGCGAGGGCGAAGGCTTCGGCAAGGAAGAGGCCGCCTTCGTCCGGCTCGGTGGCGGGAAGCTTCAGGACCTCCCACGGGATCCAGGGCTCTTCGGAGACCACCAGCAGGTCCCCGCCGGCGTGGGCCAGCTCCCGCAGCTCTTCCTGGAGGGGTTCCGGCAAGAGGTCCTCGAAAAGGAAGGCGCCGCGCTGCCGGACCCAGAGCGCGTTCGCCGCGCGGTCCTGGTCGCTCGCCGTACCACGCCCCGCCATCCGGTCGAAGAGCTCTTCGACCTGTTGGAGGGGGGCCTCGTCGAGCACCGTCTCGCCGAAGGACTGTCGGTCGTACGCCTTCTCACCCTTCGCCCCATGCAGCCGAAACGCCAGAAGCGGCCGCCCGTGCCGCTCCCGCCGCTCGACGAGCAGCTGCAGCGCCTCCACGGCGAGCGGCTCGGCCTGGCGCTGCGGCCGCCAGGTGGTGACCTCGTCCGCCACGACCCGGGCGATCTGCCGCAGGTCGGCCTTCTGGGCTTTCGAGAGGCCTGTCGATGCGTCAATGCGGGCGAAGAGCTGGTCGAAGAGCTGGTCGAAGAGCTGGTCGAAGAGCTGGTCGATGCGCTGGTTGAGCCGCCGGTTGAGCCACGCGGTCTGCACGGTCTGGACGATCTGGAGGGCTCCGACCACGGTGAGGCCGACGACGCTCAGCTCGGCCAGGGAGGCGTCGAAGGGGATGCCTCGTGCGGGGTCGTCGGGGGCGGACGGCGCCGCGCGGTCGGCGTCGGCTACGCGCTCGAGGGCTGTGTCGAAGGCCGTGTCGAAGACCGCATCGAGCTCTTGGAGGCGCTCCGGGTGGGCCGTTTCGAGGTGCTTCTGGGCGATGCGGCGGACGGTTTCGCGGAGATCGGGTTGGCTCACTCGGCTGTCCCTTCGTCGTCTATCAGGTCTTTCAGTCGCTGGATGCGGTCGGCGCGGTCCTGGGTGGACGGATGCCAGTACTGGAGGGCCGAGCCGCTGCAGTACTGGCGGAGGAAGTGCCGCCAGGCGACGCCGAGGCCCGCCCAGCCTTCGATCGGCTCGTCGCCGGCTTCGTGCCGCGCCGGGGCTCCGGCCGCCGCGCTCATGCCCAGGCCGCCCGACCCACCGGCCCCGCCGGCTCCGCCGGCCCCACTGAGAAGGGGCACCCGTGGGTTGACCACCCCGATCAGCCAGAGGCACCGGACCAGCGCTTCCTTGCGCTCTCCCAGGAGCCTGGCCGCTTCCCGGTCCGCCGTCAGCTCCCAGCCGAAGCTGTCCAGAAGGCCGCGGCAGAAGCCGTCACCCACCAGGGCGAGGCGGCCGAACCAGCGGAAGAGGTCGAGGGCCAGGACGTGGCCGCGCCGCAGGTGCACCAGCTCGTGGGCCAGCAGCGCCTCCAGCTCATCGGGCGTCAGGCGCTTCAGGGCTCCTTCGCTGATCTCGATGAACCACTGGCGGCGCGGCCAGGCGAACCGGTAGGAGAAGGCCTCGATCCGGTCGCTGCGCTTCTCGATCTCCTCGTCGCCGGCCTCGTTGTCGCCAACCGGGTTGTCGCCGGCTCTTTGGCCGCCGGCTCGAGGCCTGGCCGGAACCGCCAGGTGCACGGGCGGGTCCCCCGTCCCTCGCACCAGCCGCTCCAGCCGCTCGACCAGCGCCCGATGCGCCGGCGCCTCGCCCGGCGGCCGCCGGCGGAGACACTGGCGCAGCCGATGGCGCTGGCGCACCAGTTGCCCCACCGACAGGCCCACGAGGCCCCAGACGAGGAGCGCCCACACGACCCATGCTCCCCGGGCTACTACCGCCGCCCCCGGGCTGTCCGCCGGCAGGCCCAGGGCGACCGCGAGGACCGGCCCGGAGACCACCGGCGCCCGCAGGGAAGCGGCGGCGAAGTCCACCACCCCGAGCGCCTGGGCGCTCCAGGCAGCCGCCAGGACCAGGGTGACGACCACCACCCCGGCGATGACCAGAGCGTAGAGGCCGAAGAAACCCCGCGCCGCGGCGAGGAGGGCGCCGCCGCCGACCGCGTCCTGGTAGATGCCCGACCGCCCCCGCAACAGGTAGGTGCGCTCGAGCGGCCGCCAGACGTAGCGCGACAGGGAGAGCATGTAGAGCCCCAGGCCGATCCCGAAGAGCACGATCAAGACCGTGGCGATGACGATGAGCCGCGCCCACCAGCCCGCATCGTCCGGTTGCCCACGGGCAATGTCCGCCGCCATGTTGGTCGTCATGGCGGGAAGAAGAGGAGTCGCCAGCAGGAAGAGCGCGACGACGGAGCTCCCGAGACCGAGCACGATCGCCTCGACCCGCAGACTGAAACCGCGCCAGACGCCGAGAGCGAATGCGCTCCCGAGGAGCAGGCCGGCGAGGGCGGCGAGCAGCACCAGGAACGCCGACCAGCCCGGTGAGACCTCCCGCGAACCCTCGATCGCATCGAGCACGAGGGCACCGCCGCCGAAGAGAAGGAACGACGCCCCGTAGCCGATGAACCAGAACCCGAACCTGCGGCCCGCCCCCGACCCCTCCGGCTCCAGGCAGCCGCCCGCCCGGTCGATCGCCCGCAGGATCGGCTGCCAGAGCATGGTCTGGAGGCGCCCGCCGCCGATCGAACGCATCAGGAACGGAACCCAGAAGACGACCGCCAGGGTGACGAAGACGCCCACCAGGAGGACTGCCGGCGGCCGGTTGCCCCCCTGGAACTGCTCCGGGTCGGTGAACCGGAAGAGGGCGGAGAGAGCGAGCACCCAGAACGCCCAGAGGCCGACGACCAGGCGCCGGTACCAGTCCAGGAAGGAGAGGTCGAGGGCGACGCGGACCTCGCGCTCCCCGGCGCTGCCCTCCTCGCCCCCCGTCTGGTCGCCTAGGTCGCCCCCCTCACCCCCCTCCTGCCGGTCGCCATCCACCGCCTCGATCCGCCCCCTCACCCGCTGGGGGTGGACCCCCGAGAGCAGCCGGTACCACGGCCTGCGGGTTGTGCCCTCGATCCACACCACCCCGCCCGCGGTCCGCGACACCGCACACGCGACCCCCAGCGCAGCGAGCGCCCGGGCGGTCGCCGCCGCGGCGTCCGGAACCTCCCCAGGCCCCCGGTAGGCGACCCCCCAGGGAAGCCTGGAGGGCGCACCGCAGGGAGCTCTCGACGTCATCCGTTCAGCCATTGCCTCAGCTCTGAATCTGGCGAGATTCTACCCGCTCGCCAGGTCGAAGTTTGCTAGACTTGGGAACGCGGAATCCATGCAGATGACAAGGGAAGAGGTCACCGAGCTCCTCGTGCGCTGGAGCGACGGGGACCAGAACGCACGTGAGCGGCTCATGCCCCTCGTCCATGAGGAGCTCCGGCGCCTGGCGGGGAGCTTCTTTCGCGGCGAGCGGGGCCCCCACACGCTCCAGCCGACGGCCCTCGTGCACGAGGTCTACCTGAAGCTGGTGGACCAGAAGCAGGTGAGCTGGCAGAACCGCGCCCAGTTCTTCGCCTTCGCCGCGACCCTCATGCGGCGGGTGCTGGTGGACCACGCCCGGGCGAAGGGCGCCGTCAAGCGAGGACGGGGGCAAACCCCGGTGCCGCTCGACGAGGTGCTGCTGCCGGCCGGCGGCGCGGATCCGGATCTGGTGCTGGCGATCGACGAGTGCCTGACCCGCCTGGCCAAGCTCGATGCCCGCCAGGCCCGGGTGGTCGAGATGCGCTATTTCACGGGCCTGACCATGGAGGAGATCGCCGAAGCCGAAGGTGTGGCGCTCTCCACCGTCAAGCGGGATTGGAAGATCGCCAAGCTCTGGCTGCTCAAGGAGCTCAGGTCCCGCCGCGACGGAGACGCGGAGACCCCCGGCATCGAATAGACCCTTTTCCATACCTTTCTACGCGTAGACAAGCGGAAGAAGGAACCATCCCGGCGTACTGGCCGCCGGCCGAACGGGCGCCTTCTCCTGAGAAGCGATGACCCCCGAGCACTGGCAACAGGTCAAACAGATCCTGGAAGAGGCCCTGGAGCGCGACAGCGCCGCCCGGTCCCGCTACCTGGACGAGGCCTGCGCGCCGGGCACCGACGTGCGCCGCGACGTCGACGCGCTGCTCGCGTTCGAGGACGAGGCGGACGGCTTCCTCACCGAGCCGGCGTTCGACCTCCACGGCGACCGGGCGGAGACCCCGTTCGAAGGGCGGATGATCGACCGCTACCGCCTGGTGCGACAGATCGGTACCGGCGGCATGGGCCGGGTCTACCTGGCGGAGCGCGCCGACAGCACCTTCGAGCAGCGCGTGGCGGTGAAGATCCTCAAGCGCGGTCTCGACACGGAGGAGATCGTCGGCCGGTTCCGGCGGGAACGCCAGATCCTGGCCGACCTGGAGCACCCCAACATCGCCCGCATCCTGGACGGCGGTACGACCGACGACGGCCTGCCCTACCTGGTCGCCGAGTACGTCGAGGGCACGCCCATCGACCGCTATTGCGAGCACCACGACCTGTCCGTCCGCGGGCGGCTGGAGCTGTTCTGCCAGGTCTGCGACGCGGTCCAGTTCGCGCACCAGAACTTCGTCGTCCACCGGGACCTCAAGGCGGGCAACATCCTGGTCACCGACGCCGGCGTGCCCAAGCTCCTGGACTTCGGCATCGCCAAGATCCTCTCGCCCGACGAGGACGACCTCTACCGCACGCGCCTCGGCAGCCATTTCGTCACCCGCGAGGTGGCGAGCCCGGAGCAGCTCCGCGGAGAGCGCATCACCACGGCGACGGACGTCTACTCCCTGGGCGTGCTGCTCTACACCCTGCTCACCGGCAAGAACCCCCACACCGCCGGCGGCACGTCGCGGGACGCCGTCGAGCGCGCCGTCACCGAGGACCTGCCGGACCGCCCCAGCCTGGCCGCGCCCGCCGCCCTCCGCAAGACGCTCCGCGGCGACCTGGACAACATCCTGCTCAAGGCTCTGCGCAAGGAGCCGGAACGCCGCTACGGCACGCCGCGCGAGCTGGCCGACGACATCGAGCGCTATCTCGAAGAGCGACCGGTCGAGGCTTCGGGGGACGCCTGGTCCTACCGCTTCCCCAAGCTCCTCAAGCGCTACAAGCTGGCCGCCGCCGCGATCGGCGTCTTCCTGCTCCTGGTGGCAGTCTTCACCATCGTCGCCGTGTCGCTCCTCAGCCAGACGGCCCGCGAGCGTCAGCGGGCCGAACGGGTGAGCAGCTTCCTGGAGGAGATCCTCACCCTGCCGGACCCGGTGCGCTCCAAGGGTGCGACCTTCACCGTCCGGGAAGCGCTCGACGCGGGCCGGGAGAAGATCCTCCAGGGCCTGAACGAAGAGCCGGAGCTCAAGGCGGAGCTGATGGACACCATGGCCCGGGTCTACAGCAGCCTCGGCCTGTACGACGACGCCCGCGAGCTGTTCGAGAAGGCCCTGGCGATCCGCCGCCGGGTGCTCGGGGACGGCGACGTCCTGGTCACCGAGACTTTCTACGGACTGGCCGGGGCGCACCGCGCCCTCGGTGACTACGACACCGCCGAACGGTTGCTCCACGAGGCGTTGGCGATCCAGCGCAAAAACCACGCCGAGGACGATCCTGAGTACCTCAAAGGCCTCAACAACCTGGCGCTCCTCTACGAAGATCGCAAGGAGTACGACCGGGCCGAGCAGCTCCACCGCAAGATCCTGGCAGCCAAGAAGCGCCTCTTCGGCCCCGACGACCCGGAAGTGGCCATCACCCTCCACAACCTGGCCAAGGACGTGTTCCGAAACGGCAAGCCCGCAGAGGCCGAAGCCCTCTACCGCCAGGCCCTCGTCCTGCGCGAGCGCGAGCACGGGGAGACGTCACCGGAGGTGGCGCGGACGCTCAACAGCCTGGGCAGCGTGGTGGAGACCGAAGGTCACCTGGACGAGGCCGAATCCCTCTACCGGCGCTCCCTCGCCACCCGGAGGAAGCTCTACCCGGACGGCCACCCCTCAGTGGCCGTGTCGCTCAGCAACCTGGCCAAGCTCCTCCAGCACGAGGGCCGGCTCGACGAGGCCGAGCCGCTGTTGCGCGAGGCCGTGGCGATCATGAAGAAGTTTCTGCCGTCGGATCATCCCAGTCGGATCAAGGTCCAGAAGAACCTGGACGACCTCCTGGCCGAACGAGCGAAGGCGGGCGATATGCTCCCGCCACCATGAGCCTCCTCCACACCGTCCACGTGCCGGCCGGCGACGGTCCGTTCCCCACCGTCATCGCGCTCCACGGCTGGGGCGCCTCCGCCCTCGATCTGCTCGGCCTGGCGCCGCTCCTCCACCGCGGCAACGCTCTGGTGCTCTGCCCGCAGGGTCCGGTCGAGGTGCCGATCGGGCAGGGCCTGATGGGCTACGGCTGGTTCCCCCTGGAACCGGGGAAGCCGCCCGACCCGAAGGCGTTCCGCGAGGGTGCGGAGGCGCTCCGGCGGTTCTTCGAGACGGCCCGCACCCGCTACCCGATCGACCCGGACCGCACCGTGCTGCTGGGCTTCAGCCAGGGCGGCGCGATGGCCTACGAGTGGGCCCTGTCGAAGCCCGCGTCCTTCGCCGGGCTGATCGCCCTCTCTTCCTGGCTGGCCGAGCCGCTGGCGAATGCCATCGACCGGCAGGCCGAGCAGGAGAACCTCCCGGTCCTCGTCCTCCACGGCACCGAGGACTCGATGGTCGCGGTCGACCGGGCGCGGGAAAGCCGCGAACGCCTGCGGAGCTTCGGAGTCCAGCTCATGTACCGGGAGCTCGCCATGGGCCACGAGATCTCCCGCGAGGCGCTCCAGCTCATCGTCCGCTGGCTCGATACCAAGGCCTTTCCGCGAAGCGAGATCTGAGCCTCCCGGGCGACGACGGCTCGCGCCCTCCCCGAGCCGTCGAGCCGCCCGGTCCCCGTCTCCGAAGCTCTACCGATCGGCCGGCGGCCCGCCGCGGTTCGCGATCCGAGCGCTTCGCCGGCGGATGACGGACCCGTCATGGCGCAGTCAGGTCTCGTTCATCCGGACCCGGCATCCTCTTCGGGAACCTTGCACCGAGCGTTCGACCGGAGCGTCCAACACAGGACTCTCCGCGAGGTGCACCGACCGAGGAGGTGGCCTCCATGCGAGCCGCAGCACTCCCACCGGCACCGGCCGTCCAGGACCGGTGTCCTCCCCGTTGTCCGAGGCTCCATTCCGCCGCCGGCCCGCTGCCGGCGCTCCTCTCCCTCCTGGTGCTCCTCGCGGCCGCTTCGCCAGCGGCCGGAACCATCGGTCCGCTGCCGGTCCGTCCGGCCCAGCGCCGGCTCTTCTCCCTTCGCGCCGCCGGCCGGCGGTTCCGGCTGTTCGCCGCCGCAGATCCCTCGTCCGATGCGTCCGGCCGCGACCAGGCGGCTCCCACCACGCCGCCTCTCTCCGGCCCGACGACCTCCTCGCCGGGCGAGCCCGCCCACCCCGGCGTGCCGGTCGGAGCGCAGCTCCCCGACGGCCCCGTTCAGCTCACCAAGCGGATCGGACACGACCTGCGCGACCTGGTGGTGAGCCCGTTCCACGCCAAGGCCCACGCCTGGGAGGCGCTGGCCGGAGGGGTGGTGCTCGTCGGCCTCTCGCACCTGGTGGACGCCGACGTGCGCACCGCTGTCCTGGACGAGGGGTCCGACAGCCAGTCCTGGGCCAAGACGATCCGCCCGCTCGGCCAGGAGGGAGGCCTCGCCCTGGCCGCCCTCGCCTGGGGAGCCGGCGAGGCGACCGGCCACCGGAAGATCGCGGCGACGGCCGAGGACAGCCTGGAGGCGACGATCGTGGCCGCCGGCTTCGTCAGCCCCCTGCTCAAGGTCGCGGTCGGACGGGACCGCCCGCGCTCCGGCCTGGACAAAGAATCCTTTTCCGGCGGAGAGTCCTTCCCCTCCGGCGAAGCGACCCAGGCGTTCGCCATGGCCTCGGTGATCGCGGCCCACAGCCAACGTCCGTGGGTAGACGCGCTGGCCTGGAGCGGCGCCGCCGCGGTCTCCTGGGAGCGGCTGCGGCTGGACGCCCACTGGGCCTCGGACGTGGCCGCCGGTGCATTGATCGGCACCGGCATCGGTCGCTGGGTGGTACGGCGCAACCGGCCCCGGCTGATCGAGCGGCCGGACGGCATGCGCACCTCCTTCCTGAGTGACTGGAGCGTCACGCCCCTCCTCGGCCAGAGGGACTTCGGTCTGGGCTTCCGGATCGTCTTCTGAGAGCGGGCGCGTTTGAGCGCCGGCCCCCGGGACATTACGATGAGGCGCGGTGACCAGATCGAAGGCAACGCGCCCGATGGAGATCCCCGGGAGTCTGCGAGCGCGGACCGGGACGATCGACCCGGTGCCGCTCCATCCTCCGGACAGGAGGCAGTGGTGCGCCTGCTGATCGTCGAAGACGAGCCGGAGATCTCCGCCTTCATCGTCCAGGCGGTCCAGGAGGCCGGCTTCGCCGCCGACGCCGCCAAGGACGGAGGGAGCGCCCTCTCCCTCGCCGAGGAGGGTGTGTACGACGCCTTCGTGGTCGACCTCGGCCTGCCCGACATGGACGGCCTGCAAGTGATCGAAGGGTTGCGCGGACGGGGTGTGCGGGCGCCGGTCCTCATCCTGTCCGCGCGCCGCTCGGTCGAGGACCGGGTGCGGGGCCTGGAGCAGGGCGGTGACGACTACCTGCCGAAACCGTTCGCCGTCGCCGAGCTGATCGCGCGCCTCCGCGCCCTGCTCCGCCGGGCGACCGGGACAGCCCACGAAGCGACCGCCTTCCGGGTCGCCGATCTGGAGATCGATCTGGTCCGTCACGAGGCCCGGCGCGCGGGCCGGGTCCTCTCCCTGTCGCACCGGGAGTTCCAGCTTCTCGCCTACCTGGCCTCGAACGCCGGCCGGGTCCTCACCCGGTCGATGATCCTCGACCACGTCTGGCAGATGCGCTTCGAGCCCCAGACCAACGTCGTCGACGTCCACGTCCACCGCCTGCGGGGCAAGGTGGACCGGGGCTTCGACGTGCCCCTCATCCACACGGTCCGAGCGGTCGGCTACGTGCTCGAGGAGCGGCCCGCTCCATGAGGCGATGATCCGTCCCCGGAGCGCCGTCTGGCGCCTCGCCGTCCCGGGCGCCCTGGTGTTCGCCCTCGGCAGCGCGGCCGTCCTGTCCATCGCCTACCGCAGCACGGTGCGCGCCGTAGAAGACCAGCTCGACGCGGTGCTCTCGAGCGAGGCGGCCGACCTGGCGAGCGAGGCGGCGCCGCTCGCGCCGACGGAGCTCCACGACTGGCTGGCGGCGGAGCGGGAGGACTTTCTGCGCTTTCTCACGCTCCGGAGCGGCGCGCGGCCGGCGTCTCCGCCCGCCCCGGAACCGACGGTGGCGATCGTCGTCACCCAGAGCGGACAGCCGATCGCCTGGGTCGGGATCGCCGACCCGACGCCTCTCCTGCGTGCGGTGGCGGGCTCCGCGAGCGGCGCGGTGGTGACCCTGGCCGGCCATCCCCCCAGTGGCGCCGACAAAGGTGCGCCACGGCCGCTGCGCGTCACCTCCTGGCAGAACGAGGGGGCGGCCGGCGGCCGGGGTGCGCTCATCGCGCTCACGCCACCGGGCCAGGAGCCCCTGCTCCACCACATCGCGCTGACCCTCACCGCCCTCTGGGCCGCCGTGGTCCTGATCGGCAGCGCCCTCTCCTGGTGGAGCGTGCGCTGGGTCCTCTCGCGGGTCGAGCGCCTGACCGGTGCCGCATCGGCGATCACCGACCCGGAGAGCGGCCAGCGCATTCCGGAGGCTGGCCACGACGACGAGATCGGCCGCCTGGCGAAGACCTTGAACGGCATGTTGGAGCGGATCGCCGCCGGCACCCGCGAGGTCCGTGCCCTCTCCGGGGCGGTGGCCCACGACCTGCGCAGCCCGGTTACCGTGATCCGTGGCCGCCTGGAGCTGGCCCTGATCCACGATTCCGACGCCGATCTGCGGGACGCCGCCGCGAGCGCCATCGAGGGGCTCGACCGGGTCGCCGCCATCGTCGAAGCCCACCTGGACGTGGCGGAGGTCGAAGGGGGTGCGCTCCGGCTCCGGCGGGAGCCGATCGAGCTGACCCTTCTGTGCCGTGAGCTGGCCGAGCTGTACGAGATCGCCGCGGCCGAGGCCGGGCTCGCCCTGGAGACCGCTCTCGAGGACGACCTGGTCCTCCAGGGGGATCCGAGCCTGCTGGGCCGCGCCCTCTCGAACCTGCTGGACAACGCCCTGCGCCACGCGGAGGGAGCGACCCGGCTGCGACTCTCCACCGCACGGGACGATGACCATTGGGTGCGCATCGTGGTCGAGGACGACGGGCCGGGATTCCCCCCGGCCCTGCGCAACAGAGCCTTCGAGCGCTCCGCCCGGCGGGCCGATTCACCCGGTTTCGGGCTCGGCCTGCTGTTGGTGCGCGCCGCGGCTCGGGCCCACGGCGGCGACGCGGCGCTGGTCACCGGCAGCCTGGGCGGCGCCGCCGTCGCCGTGCGGCTGCCGCTGGCCCGGAGCTCGTGAGAGCATCTGCCACGAGCTCCGACGGGTCGGCGCTCCATGACAGAGTCTTCATCTTCCGGTCAGAAGCGCTTCATCACCCCGCCGTAGGGTCGCGCCCA
>Ga0210086_1000456_pt1 | contig 23645 bp, 25 predicted proteins | sample China_Galinas_PW_3_FD_184867 | JGI IMG/M metagenome (GOLD analysis project Ga0210086, IMG submission 184867) | Wetland microbial communities from San Francisco Bay, California, USA, that impact long-term carbon sequestration - China_Galinas_PWB_D2... | ecosystem: Environmental > Aquatic > Marine...
CGCATAAGCAGACCAAGCAAACGGGTGTCCCTTTTACAACCGGTCCGGCAGGATGACGTCACCCGTCTTCAATCTTCAGTTGTCGCTCGTGCTGACGAGCCTCATGATCGCGACGATTTTCTTCATCGCGTGGAAATCGCTCGGCCACCGTTCGCACGCGCTGACCTGGTCCTTCGCATTCCTGGCCGGGGCGATCTTCTGGCTGCTGGTGATGTTCCCGGCCTGGTTCCCGAGCTTCGAATCCTGGTGGCTGGGTGCCAACGCCTTCGGCTTCATCCTCGTGACGCTCGGTCTGCGTGCACACTGTCAGCGCACGAATTGCCGCTACCTGCCGGCGAGCCTGTGGCCGCTGGCGGCGGTCTGTTACGGGGCGGTCGTCTGGACGACGGCGGTGCAGCCGCACGCCGGCCTCAGCGTCGCGATCCTGCCGTTCGTCTCGGCCACGAGCCTCGTCCTGTCCGCGCTGATGGTCGTACGGCACCGCTGGCGCCCGCTGCCTGCCGAGTGGGCGGCGGCGATCATGATGACGCTCTTCGCGCTGGGCCAGTACCTGGCGGCGCTGTTCCTCGTCGGGCTGGGTCCCGACCGGGCGCTCGTGTTCGGGCAGATATTCGAGCGGCCGACCTTCCTCGCGATGCCCGCGGGCTTCGTCGGTGTCGCGATGTTCATCATCTTCATGCTCGCCTCGGACCTGTCCGAGGACATGAAGAATATCGCCGTCCGCGATCAGCTCACGGGCTTACTGAACCGGCGCGGGTTCCGTGACCAGGCGGCCAGGGCGTTCGCGTCCGCCCGCCAAAGTGGCATACCCGTGTCGGTGATCATGACCGATCTCGATCACTTCAAGAACGTCAACGACGAATTCGGCCATGCCGCCGGCGACATGGCGCTCGAGCACTTCGCCGCGCTGCTCACCGAGAGCCGCCGCACGGAGGATTTCGCGGCCCGGATAGGCGGTGAGGAATTCGCGCTGGTGCTGCCCGATACGACGCTCGAGCTCAGCATCGGCATTGCCGACGAGCTGCGGGAACGACTCGCGGAGCGGCCGTTGATCTCGGAAGGCCGCCCGATCCGGATGACGGCGAGCTTCGGCGTCGCGACGATCTCCGACCGGGATTCGAGCCTGTCCGACATCATCGTTCGCGCCGACCGTGCCCTGTACCGCTCGAAGCGGGCCGGCCGTAACCGCGTCGATCTCGAGTCCTCGCAGATCATGCGCGCGCCCGATGGTACGCTAAAGGCTTTGGCTCGCTAGCGCCACCGCAGCCGGCATGCCGAAGAGCTACTGCGGGCCGAGTTTCTCGGTCGTGAACAGACCCTTCAACTTGCGGCCGAACGCCGCCAGCCCCGCCACGAGCAGGACGCCGAACTTCTTCAGCAGCAGCAGGCCGGCCGCCAACAGGCCGGTCTTGGCGGCGATCTTGCCGGCGACCAGCGCGCCGAGGCCATAAGCCGCGACTTCGTCGATGCTCGGGTCGAAGTCGACGTAGCGGCTGCCCTCGTTGAACTCGGCCATCGCGAGCACGTCGTCGCGATTCGAGTTGATCTCGGCAAGCTGGCTGCCGGCCGCGATGAAGGTCATCGTCAGGATGCCGCGGCGGCCCAGCGCGCGGATCTCGTAATTCAGCGTCGGCTCGTCAGAGCCCTGGAAACTCAGTTCCTTGGCCCAGTACAGTTTCTTGGAAACCGGGTCGTAATGCGGCGGTTCCGCCCAGCCGAGCAGTTCGATCGTCGGATAGCCTTGTGTGACGCGATCCGGATTCGCGTCGTGGATATCGGACTGCATCTCTTCGAGCAGATCGTCGTAGTCGATCTTCGCCGCGTCCTTGTCGGACACGTAGCCGTCGGCCATGTAGTCGATCGTGACGGCCCAGCCCTCGGCGTCCATCGGCGAGTAGTCCGACGGGATCAGCATGCCGAGGACGTCCTGGCCCGGCGGGTTGCCCCACAGGTCGACCAGTACCGACTCGGAATCCCGGGCATCGAGGAAGTAGAATTCGTCGGGCACGTGCAGCGTAGCGAGATCGTCGCCGAGGACGATGTCGCCGTGCTGCGGATCGAGCGACTCCAGGATGCTCCTGTAATGCTGGATCTGCTGCTGGTCTTCGGGCGACAGCTCGACGGTTTCGTCGTCCTGGGCGAACGCGCCCGGGGCGAGGAACGCCAGCATGACGGCGGCAAGCGGCAGCCGGCTCGGTGCAAGGATCGACATGACGGTTCCCCGGCGGCGAAGAGTCGCCCCGACTATAGCCAATCGGGGCCGAATTGGCCTAAAACTGTGTCACACTCCACCGCCATGCAACCCGCCATCAGCATCAAGGGCCTTACGAAGACCTACGCCGGCGGCCTCACCGCGCTCGAGTCGGTCGACCTCGACATAAGTCGCGGCGAGATCTTCGGCTTGCTGGGCCCGAACGGCGCAGGCAAGACGACGCTGATCAATATCGTCTGCGGCATCGTCACCAAGACGGCCGGTACGGTCCTCGTCGACGGCCACGACATCGTCCGGGACTACCGGGCGACGCGGTCGAAGATCGGCCTCGTGCCGCAGGAGTTGCCGACGGAGACGTTCGAGACGCCCTGGAACGTGACCCGCTTCAGCCGCGGCCTGTTCGGCAAGCCCGACGACCCGGCACACCTGGAACGGGTGCTGAAATTGCTCGGGCTGTGGGCCAAGAAGGACGAAAAGATCATGATGCTGTCGGGCGGCATGAAGCGCCGGGTGCTGATCGCCAAGGCGCTGGCGCACGAGCCGGAGATTCTGTTCCTGGACGAACCCACGGCGGGCGTCGACGTGGAACTGCGGCAGGAAATGTGGAATGCGGTGCAGAAGCTGCGAGAGACCGGCGTGACGGTGATCCTGACGACGCACTACATCGAGGAGGCTGAGCGTCTAGCCGACCGTGTCGGCGTTATCAATCACGGTAAGGTCATACTGGTCGAGCAGAAGAACCGCCTGATGCGCGAACTCGGCAAGAAAGAGCTGGTCCTGCAGTTGGCGCAGCCGCTCGATGGTATCCCCGCACAGCTCGCCGAGTACGGACTCGAGCTCAACGGCGACGGCGACGAGCTGACCTATCACTACGATACGAAGCAGGATCACACCGGTATTACGGCGTTGCTGGCCGCGCTGAGCGAGGCCGGGATTCGTTTCAACGACCTGCAGACGTCGCAGAGCTCGCTGGAGGAGATTTTCGTGGGCCTGGTGAGCGACAAGAGATGAATTTCTACGCCGTGAGAGCGATCTACCGGACCGAGATGGCGCGCATGCGGCGCACGCTCGTGCAGAGCATTGTCGCGCCGGTGTTGTCGACGTCACTCTATTTCGTGATCTTCGGTGCTGCCATCGGTTCGCGTATCTCCGAGATCGACGGAGTCAGCTACGGCGCATTTATCGTGCCCGGCCTGATCATGCTGTCGATCATGACCGAGAGCATCTCGAATGCGTCGTTCGCGATCTATTTCCCGAAATTCGCCGGCACGATCTTCGAACTGCTGTCGGCGCCGGTCTCGGTGGTCGAGGTCCTGCTCGGCTACATCGGCGCAGCGGCGACGAAGTCGGTGATCATCGGCGGCATCATCCTGGCCACGGCGAGATTTTTCGTCGACCTCGACATCGCGCATCCGGTCGTGATGGTGCTGTTCCTGGGGCTGATCTCGGTGTCGTTCAGCCTGTTCGGCTTCATCCTCGGCGTCTGGGCCGACGGCTGGGAGAAGCTGACGATCGTGCCGATCCTCGTGATCATGCCGCTGACCTTCCTCGGCGGCACGTTCTACTCGATCAAGATGCTGCCGCCGGTGTGGCAGACGATCAGCCTGTTCAACCCGATCGTGTACCTGATCAGCGGCTTCCGCTGGAGTTTCCATGCGAACGCCGACGTGTCCGTGGGCGTCAGCGTGGCTATCGTGCTCCTGTTCCTGGCGGCCTGTTTCGGCGTCGTCTGGTGGATCTTCCGGACCGGCTACAAGCTGCGGAGCTGAGTCGCGTCAATCGCCGAGCGTGTACTCGTCGATGATCCTGTCGATCGCCTCGCGGCAGACCAGACAGAAATAGCTGACCCGCGTGAACATCACGCAATTCTCCTCGGGACGGTAATAGCCCTTGCCCTGGTAGTTTGCCCCCTCGAACGCGCCGACGGTGTTGTAGTACTCGGACGATTGCAGCAGGTGCTCGGTATAGTCGGTCGTGTAGTGGAAGAGCTTGTTCATCTCGGCTTCCGGTGCGTCCTCGGCCCGTAACTTCCTGCGCTGCTCCTGCACCGCCAGGGAGTGTTTTTCGAACTGGGCCTTCGGCCACGGCGTCGGGATGGGCGTGTTCGGCGCGACCAGGTGCTTCCACTTCAGGTGCTCGGGATCGAGCAGGGCGGTGACGTTCGGCTCGAACGGCTCGACGATGTGCTCCGGCGGTTCGTAGGACACGTCGCTCGTGTAGTACTCGTCCGCCAGTCCGGCGAAGTGGTGTCCGAATTCGTGCACGAAAAGGTACGGTGCCCATTCGCTGTTGGCCGCCGCGGTGCTGTAGAGGCGGTAGATGCCGCCGCCGCCGTAGACCTCGCTGTTGGTCAGGATCTCGACGAAATCGTAGGGCGTCGATGATGCGATGCGGCGCATCGCCTTGTTGTCGAATGTCAGGATATAACGCTCGGAGCGGAACGCGTCGTAAGTCGCGCCGATGGGCGAGTCGCGATAGGTGTGCGTGGACGGCCGCGAGACACCCGATTCTGCCGCGGCAGGGGCCAGCGCCCAGACGTTGAAATCGCCCTTGCGTTCCTTGAACGGCGACGTCGCGAACAGGATGTTCGTCAGGTCCCGCGCTTTCGCAACGAACGCATCCTGTTCGGCAGCGGTATAGCCGTCTCCGAGGATCAGCAGGTCGACCTTGTGTGCCGGGTCGCCGTTGTTGAGGATCGGTACGACGTCGTCGCGGTAGGCGGCCGATTCGTGGTGCACCAGGTAGTCCTTGGGATCGATGTGCGTGCGCCAGATTTCGACGAACGCGTTGTTGGGATCCCGCTTCTTCACGACGACGTCGAATTCCTTGTCCTGCACAGGGAAGCGGAGCGATTCACTGAACGTGCGATTGGTTTCCTTCGCCTCGCCCGTCGTCTCCCACTCGCCGTAGATGCTGCTGTAGCTGCGCGACCAGGCCACGGCGCCGGTACCGGAATCGACGATCTCGAACAGGTACTTGCCGCGCAGTGTCGTGTCGATGGGTCGGCTCATGTTGCCGCTGAAGGGCAGGGGTTCCAGCACGACGTCGTCGAGGCTGAAGAACTCCGTGCCGCGATTGCCGGAGTGATAGAAGTCGAGCCGCATCGTCGCCGGCGCCCCTGCCTGTGCAGACAGTGACCAAAGCAGTGATACGACCAGGGCGCAAGCCGTCTGGAGTCTCATCGCGTCCCCCCGCTGGCGCAATAATCGGAAGGCCTACCAATAACAGAAAAGTGGCGCTGGCGAAACACCGGAGGCGGTAGATGATGTATGTTGGCCCGCATCCGTAAAAGTGCCTATTTCCCACTCGAAAGTCCGCAACTAGCGTCGAACGGATGATCATGATTTGCGCCTGCCACGTCGTACGAAGGTTGCCGGGGGCGACGTTGGTCGCCATGCTTTTCGTGTTGGCAATCCAGAGCCAGGTTTCGGCGGATGAGCTGGAGATAGATGCGCGCCCACCGATCGCGCCCGACATTCGCGACGACCAGCTGGACGTGAAGTTCCAGCGCGGCGATTTCGTTGCTGTACCTATCCCGACCTCTAACCCTACGCTGGGTACGGGTCTCGTCGTGGGTGCCGCCTATTTCTACCCGCAGACCGCGCAACAGAAGGCCATCCAGCCTGCTTCCCTGACGGCGGTCGGAGGCATGTACACCGATAATGGCAGCAAGGCGCTTGCGGTCATCCAACAAAACTACTGGAGTCACAACAAGTGGCGGTTCACCGGAAAATTCGGTGCGGCCGATCTTCGGCTCTCGTTGCCTTCACCCGACGAGACCATCGCTCGGTCGGCGATAGACTGGCGGATAAAGGGCTATTTCGCCCAGGCCCGACTTTCACGCCAGGTATGGCCGAATTGGTATGCGGGCTTTCTCGGGCGGGTGATCGACGCCAGACAGACTCTTGAGGGAGACATCGAACTCGATCGGCGCGGGCTGCTGGCGCTGCCGGGCGTAGTCTCGACCGGTCTCGGTGCGTACGTCGAATACGATACACGGGATATGCCCACCAATGCCTACAGCGGGCATTATTTCAAGGCCGAGGCCTTGTTCAACGACGAGGCCATCGGCAGCAGCAGGACTTACCAGAACTACCAGCTGACATTCAATTCCTACTACCGTGCGGCCGATCGGCTCGTGCTGGCCTGGCAGGTGCAGGGCTGCTCACGAGGCGGCAAGCTGCCGATCTGGGATGCCTGCACACTGAAACTGAGAGGATTTTCCGCAACGGATTACATGGGTACGGCATCGATCTCGGGGCAGATCGAAGCTCGATGGCGGGTCGGTGGGCGTTGGGGATTGGTCGGTTTCGGCGGCGGCGGCTACAGCCGCTTCGCCTACGGCAGGATCGACAATACGACGTGGGTGCCCAGTTACGGTGCAGGCATACGCTTCATGGTCCTGAAGGCAAAGCGTATCAATATGCGCCTCGATTACGCGCGCTCGCGCGACAGCGACGCGATTCATCTGTCCTTTGGCGAAGCGTTCTGAGCTTTCCGGTGACAGGAACTGCAGAATTTGCGTCATGGGCAGAGATGGGGCGAGCGAGGTCGTTTCAGGTGCTAGAATTGACCGCAACACAACGGACGGTTTATAAGCCCTTGCAGGCATTGTGGCCGAGCCGACAGCAGGCAAAACAGGACTTGATCGTGGAAAACGCATTTGCCGCATTCATCGAAAGATGCAATCTCGCGCTGGATACTCCGGACCCCCAGGCCAGCGTCGAAGCCGTACTTCTGGATGCCACACGGGATCCGGACATTGTCGATGCGGTTGCAGAGAGAACGAAATTCGCCAGTCTTTCTGATCTGGCCATTCACCGGTCCGAGCGCCTGACGCTGCTGGCAGGCACTCTGCCGCCCGGATTCGTCGCTACACCGCACAACCACAATCTCTGGTCCGTGGTCGGAGTCTGCTCCGGCCAGGAAGACAATCAGTTCTTCGAAAGGGACCGAGACGGACTCAGGCACGTGGGAGAGGCGTCCGTCGTCGGCCCGGGTGTGTTGCCGAACGGCCCGGACGTGATACACGCCATCTGCAATCCCCTCGACGAACCGCTGCTCATGTTGCATGCATACGGTGGCGACTTGTTCGCTACACCGCGCAGTAACTGGGATCCCGAAACGCACGAGGAGATTCCGTTCGACTGGGAAAAGGTCCGCTCGAAAGCGGATGCGTGAGCTATGTCGACCCGAATTCTGATGATTACGAGCGCTGCCTTCCTGGCCCTGATCGGGCTGGCCACCTCGTTCATGCCGCAGGAAGTGCTGGCCCTTCACGACACCGTGCCGGACAACGCGACGCTGCTGATGGTGCAGATGATGGGCGCCATCTATCTCGGATTCGCGTTTCTGAACTGGATGGCGCGGGGCGTCCTGATCGGCGGTATCTACGCAAGGCCGATCGCTATCGGCAACTTCCTGCATTTCGGCATGGTCGCCATCATGCTGACCAAGGCTGCGATCGTGTACGAAGCCACGCCGCTCGCGATGAGCGCCTTCGTCTATGCGGTGTTCGCCGTGGGCTTCGGTGTCGTGCTGTTTACGACGCCCGGCGCCGTGAGGGCGAACTCGGAGTCGGGCGCCGACGATTGACTTACGCCATGTCGAACAGCAGAAGTTCGGTGTCTTCGCTGGCACGCAAGCTGAAAGACGGCTGATCCTGCATCGCGACCGCGTCGCCGGCCGTGATCGCCTTGCCGTCGACTTCCGCCGTACCGCGGGCGATCTGCAGATAACCGCGCCTCCTGCCGTCGAACTCGTAGTCGAGTGTTGCGCCCTTTTCGAGCACGGCCGAGTACAGGTTGACGTCCTGGTGGATCGTCAAGGAGCCGTCGCGGCCGTCGCGTGAGCCCACGAGCCGCCAGCGATTCAGTTTCTCTTCGCGCGGGAACAGTTTCTGCTCGTAGCCGGGCTCGATGCCGTTGCGCTCGGGCAGGATCCAGATTTGCAACAGGTGCGCCTTGTCCTGTTTCGAGTGGTTGAACTCGCTGTGCAGGACGCCGGTGCCGGCCGACATGCGTTGCAGTTCGCCGGGACGTATCACGGAACCGTTGCCCATGCTGTCCTTATGTTCGAGCGCGCCGTCCAGCATGTAGGTCACGATCTCCATGTCCCGGTGCGGATGCGTGCCGAAGCCCATCCCCGGCTCGATCCAGTCTTCGTTGATGACGCGCAGCTTGGCGAAGCCCATCATCGACGGGTTGTAGTAATCCGCGAACGAGAAGGTATGGCGGCTCTTGAGCCAGCCGTGATCGGCCGCGCCGCGGTCGTCGGAATGAATGACATCGATCATGTGATCTCCTCAAACGGTGGAGGTCGCCGTCTCCGGGGCGGCCGTTTTGTGCTGCCTCGTGGGCAATCGTAACGCAAACCGGCCCGGACCGAGCAGCGCCTGCACGACGGATACGACCGCAAGGAACGCGGGATATTCCCAGCCGCCATTCGGATTGCTGAACACCCAGCCGTTACCGGAGTGGACGAACGTTGCACCCAGCAGTATCGGCAGGCCGGCCACGGCCACGGCACGGACACCGATGCCGGCCAGCAGCAGGACGCCGGCGCCGAGCTCGGCGAAAACGACTACGTAGGCGGTCCAGCCCGGGAAGCCGACCTGTTCGAAGAAACCCACCGTTCCCGGCAGCGTGAAGACGAGCAACTTGAGTAGGCCGTGGGACAGGAACATCGTGCCCAGGGCGATGCGCAATACGAGCGCAGCGGTGTCGGATTGGCTTTTCATTACATTCTCCTAGGGGGTTATAGGGCGGTGTCCAGTGTCGGCCTTCGCGCTGTGAAAACGGAATCGGTAATCGCAAGGCGTGCCCGGTCAATGGAATCCCCGGCGCCATTGTTGAGGCGATCGGCGGCGATGACTTCGACGTCGTCGATGCCGATGAAACCGAGCGCGTGGCGCAGGTAGGGCGTAGCAAAGTCAGCCGTGCTGTCCACCGGCACGCCGCCCGAGGTTACGACGACGTAGGCTTTCTTGCCGCTCAGCAGGCCCACGGGACCGTCCTTGGTGTACCGGAAGGTCAGCCGTGCCCTGGCCACCATGTCGATCCAGGCTTTCAGCGCCGCAGGCACGCCGAAGTTGTAGATCGGCGCGCCGATGACGATGACGTCGGCGGCCACGAGTTCTGCGACGAGCGCATCGGATCGCGCCAGCACGTCTCGCTGAGCAGGCGTGCGTTGCTCCGAGGGCGTGAAGTTTGCGCCGATCCAGGCTTCGTTGATGAGCGGGACGCCATCGGCGAGATCGCGCCGCGTGACGATTGCGGCGCCATTGCGATCCTCGAGCGTATCGATGAGGTCCTGTGTCAACACCCGGCTCACGGAGTCGCCACGGCGTCCGCTGGCGCTGACCTCGAGGATCCTCAGGGGCCGGGCTGCGTTTAGGGGGGGCATGGTCATCTGTTTCTCCCTGGAAAGGCCCCGACCGTCGTCCGGCCGGTGTCGAGAGGGACAGTCTGATAGTTTGACAAATAGAGATAAACTGTTGTCTAGAGATAAGTTTGTTGCCAAAATCGCAACAAATGGACCGATTCGCGGATTTGCAGGCGTTCGTCAATGTCGTGGAGGCGGGCAGCTTCACGGCCGCCGCCGATCGCCTGGGTGTGGCCAAGTCGGCCGTCAGCCGCCGGGTCTCGGACCTCGAAAATCGCCTCGGAGTACAGCTGCTCCGACGCACGACCCGGCGTCTGAACCTCACGGATACCGGCCGGGCATTTTACGAGCACGGATCCCGCATCCTCGCCGATCTCGAGGAGGCCGAGTCTGCCGTGCTGCAGCAGCACGGCGAACTGCGCGGCTCTTTGAAAGTCGCATTGCCCCTGTCGTTCGGCATTCGGCACATGTGCGCGCCGATCGCCGAATTCAGCCGCCGCCATCCGCGGGTCGAGTTCGACCTCGATCTCAACGATCGCCGGATCGACCTGCTCGAAGAGGGCGTGGACGTGGCGGTCCGCATCGGACGCTTGCGTGATTCGTCACTGATTGCCCGACGCCTGTTCGACGCGCGCACGGTCGTCTGTGCTTCGCAGTCGTACCTCGACCGCTACGGCGTGCCCGAGACGCCCGCAGACCTCGGCCGGCATCGTTGTCTGCTGTACAGCAATATCCCGGACCCCACGCGCTGGGTCTGCAGCGACCGGGGCGGGACGCGGCACGAAGTACGGGTTACTGGTGCATTGACTGCCTCCAGCGGCGACTTCCTGCTTGCCGCGGCGATACAGGGCCTCGGCATCGCCATTCAACCCACGTTCAACGCGGGCGAGGCCATCAGTCGCGGCGAACTGGTGCCGCTGCTGACCGACTACGAGTGGCCGGTCTCGCCGGCCTGGGCCGTCTATCCGCCGACCCGCCACCTGTCGTACCGGGTGCGGGCGTTCATCGACTATGTGGCCGACTATTTCTCGGGCACGCCTGCCTGGGACAAGGATTGCCCCGGCAATTGATGGCCGGTCCGCACGCCGGTGGTAATCTAGGTGGACGCGACGGGAGTTCGAAGGGAGGGCCTCGTGTACAGACTCGTCTCCTCGGTGGCGGCAGGCTTGCTCGTGCTGGCCGGCTGCAGCAAGCAAGCGCCGCAAGCGCAGAGCGATCCTGCGGCGGACTACCAGAAGCAGCTGCAGCTGCAACTGATCCGGGCGCAACCCGGCGACGTCATCACGATCCCCGCAGGCGTGCATCCCATCAGCCGTGGCCTGTCTCTCGACGTGTCCGGCGTAACGATCCGCGGCGAAGGCATAAACAAATCGATCCTGTCGTTCAAAGGCCAGCTGCAGGGCGCCGAGGGGCTGCTCGTGAACGCCAGCGACTTCACGATCGAGGACCTCGCGATCGAGGACACGGCGGGCGACGGGCTGAAGGTCAACGAGGGCAAGAACATCGTCATCCGCCGCGTGCGCGCCGAGTGGACGAACGGGCCGGACACGTCGAACGGTGCTTACGGCATCTATCCCGTGCAGACCGAAAACCTGTTGCTCGAGGAATGCGTCGCGATCGCGGCGTCGGATGCCGGCCTCTACGTCGGCCAGTCCCGCAACGTCGTCGTGCGCAACAACCGCGCACAACACAACGTAGCCGGTATCGAGATCGAGAATACGGTGTCCGCCGACGTCTATGGCAACACGGTGACCAACAATACCGGAGGCATACTGGTCTTCAACATGCCCGACCTGCCACAGCCCGGCTATCGTACCCGCGTGTACTCCAACAAGGTCCTTGCCAATAACACGCCCAATTTCGGCGCGAAGGGAACGCCGGTCTCCAGCGTGCCCGCGGGTTCCGGGATCGTCGTCAATTCCAACGACGAAGTCGAGATATTCGATAACGATATCGCCGACAACGACACGGCCAATATCATCATCAGCAGCTATTACTCCACCGGGTTCCAGGGCACGCGCGAGATGGTCGCGGACTACGATCCCTATCCGGAAACGATCTACATCCACGGCAATCGGTTTTCGGGCGGCGGCACGTCACCCGACGGCCTCGACCTGAAGGCGCTGAAGGTTGCGATGTTCGGCCTGTCGGGCCACTTCCCGGATATCCTGTGGGACGGCTATTACAATGCGGACAAGGCCGACGCCGACGGCAATCTGCTGCCCGAATATGCCATCTGCGTGGACAACGGCGACGCGCGTGTGCTGAACGCCGATCTCCCGAACGGTTCCGACAACATCACCGTCGGCGGGAAGCAGCACGACTGTCAGCACGACGCGCTGCCGGCCGTCGAACTGGAAGCACCCCTGGGTTAGACATGCGGCTCCTCGCGAAGATTCTTGTGCTGGCCGCGCTGTGCACGGCGTGTGGCACCGGGACCCGTTCGGTGACGTTTCATTCGGCGGACGCCATCCCCGAGAAACTGAGTGACTGGGGCGTCGTCGCCGCCGACGGCGCATATTTCGAGCTGGGCAACGGTGTTGTGCCCTACGACGTCAATACGCCACTGTTCAGCGACTACGCGCTCAAGCTGCGCGCGGTATGGCTGCCGCCGGGCAGCCGGGCTGTCTACAACGCGCAACGGGAGCTGGACTTCCCGGTCGGGACGATCCTGGTAAAGACCTTCCACTACGAGAAGGCGGACGGGTTCGGGCCGACCTCGCTGCGGGTCCTGCGTGCCGACCGCGAGTCGGACCTCGGTACCGACAAGCGCCTGGACCTCGGTGATTACGTGCTGATCGAGACACGCCTGCTCGTGCACTACGCGTCGGGCTGGAAGGGGCTGGCTTACGTCTGGAATTCGGCGCAGGACGAAGCCTACCTGGCGCCGGCAGGGGACGATCGTGCGATCACGCTGGTGGCTGCGGACGGCACGCAGCCGATCCACTACATCGTGCCGGATGCGAACCAGTGCGCCGGCTGTCACACGCCGGATCACGGCGCGAAGGCGCTGCGGCCGCTGGGCCCGAAGGCCTGGCAGCTCAATCGTCCCTACGCCTGGTGGGGTGACGACGGCGGGCAACTCGAAGACTGGCAAGCGAGCGGTATGCTCGAGGGATTCGACGGCGAGCCGCCGTCCGGCCCTCGCTGGGCCAATCGTGCGGCGGAGTCGCCGGAGCGGCGCGCGCGGGCCTATCTCGATGCCAATTGCGCGCACTGCCACAATCCACGCGGCGCGGCCGACACATCGGGGCTGGACCTGTCGCTGGCGGCGCCCGCCGGCCGCCATCTCGGAATCTGCAAGCCGCCCGTCGCCGTCGGCCGGGGCAGCGGGGGCCGCAGCTACGATATCTATCCGGGACGGCCGGACGAGTCCATCATCGTGTACCGGATGGAGCACTCGGCTCCGGACATCGCGATGCCGGAGCTGGGGCGCAGCGCGGTGCACGCGGAGGGTGTCGCGGCGGTCCGGGATTGGATCGCGGGAATGAACGGCTCGTGCTAGTTGCGGTCTCACAAGGCATGAAACGAATATCGATACTCATATTGTTGATCTGCGTCGCGACGCCCGCGGCGGCCAGCGAACTCGTCCAGGAATTTTCCGGGACCGGCAACAAGACCACGGACAGCTTCGAGGTCGAGGCGCCGTGGTTACTGGACTGGCGTGTGAACGGCGACTACGAGCAGATGATCGCCCTCGACGTGGTGCTCATCGATGCGGATACCGGGCAACTCGTCGGCCGCGTGGCTTACACGAAGCGTCCGGGTGACGGCCTGAGGCTGTTCAGACAGGGCGGGCGCTACAAGCTGCGCATCAGTTCGACGCTGGCACGCTGGGATATCCTGATCGAGAAGCTGACCGACGAAGAGGCGAAGAAATACACGCCCAACGAATCGAAAAATCCCCCAGCTGCGTTCGGAAGTTGAGCCGCTTCGGTCCCCATCCAATCCTTCAGAAATAGTCGGGCGCGTTACCTGGCTTCCACTTGATGTTGCAGCCGATGCTCGGTTTCTGCGTCTCGCTCACGGGTTCGTGCGCCAGCATGGCGTCCAGGGCGTTGCGCACATCGTGGCCATCGATCGGTGCGTCGTTCGACGGCCGGCTGTCGTCGAGTTGCCCGCGATAGACCAGGGCCTTGTCCGCGTCGAAAACGTAGAAGTCAGGGGTGCAGGCGGCGCGGTAGGCTTTCGCCACCGACTGGTCCGCGTCGAAGAGATAGGGGAACGTGTAACCCTGCGCCTCGGCTTCCTTTTTCATCTGATCGGGCGCGTCGGCCGGATAGACGTCGGTGTCATTGCTGCTGATCGCGTATATCGCGACGCCTCGCTCAGCATAGTCCCTGCCGAGGCGCGCCAGTTCCTTGCGCACGTGCTTGACGAACGGGCAGTGATTGCAGATGAACATCACGAGGTAGGCGTTCGCACTGTCGGCGAGGGAATGCACCCGTCCGTCGGGATCGGGCAGCGAGAACTCGGGCGCGAGCGTCCCGACGGGTAACATCTGCGATTCTACGGCAGTCATGGCAGGCCTCCCTGGCTGAGGAAAGGGGGCCACCAATGGTAACGATCAGGCGACGTCTTCGTCGAGGGGTTCGGTCTCTTCGAGCATCTCCAGCAAGTTGATCGCGACGCCGACGAAGTCGGTGTCCGTGATGATGCCGCGCAGCTCGCCATTGGTGACGATCGGCAGGCAGCCGATCTTGTGCTTCTCGATGAACAGCGCGGCCTGGCGCAGGCTCGCATGCTCGTCGATCGTCGCGATGTCGGTCACCATGATGTCCCTGACCCGTACGCCCTCGGCATGCAGGCGGCTGTCGGCGTCGCGCAGGATGGAATCGGTGGCTGCCAGGACGTTCGTCAGCGTGACGAGACCGACCAGTTCGCCGTCCTCGTTGACGACCGGCAGATGATGGATTCGATTCACGTGCATCAGCCTGCGGACATCCTCCAGGCTGGCTGTCGGCGACACGGTGATGAGATCGGTGCTCATGATGGCGTCGATACTGAACATGACGTGCTCCTCCCTCGACACTCCCAGTCTAGTCCCGGGGGCGGTGCGCGCCATTGCGAGAAACACGTACGGCCCCCGGGTTTGGCGGCGTGCTCAGAAGCCGAACTTTTCGCCCAGGGCTTGCCAGCGCGGGTCGTAGTGGAGGGGGACGAGAAACTCCGAAGACCGGTACCAGCGCAGGCCCGGATCGTTCACTTCCCAAGCCTTGTCGAGCCAGAAGAATGCGTTGTCCTTGTCGCCAACGTAACCGTAGACCTCGGCGATCTGGTACGATTCGGGCGTGCCGTGTTTGTCGGCATAGGCTTGGGCGGCGGCCTGGAAAGCCGGCGAGTCTTGGCCTTTGCTGTTGAGCATCACGGCAAGCTGCTCGCGCTCCCATTCGACGGGCTCTTTGGCGATCTCCGTTGCCGCCTGCCTGAGATCACCCTGCGAAATAAGGATCCGCGCAATGCGGCCGTGAAGCCGGGCGGCATCCGGTTGCAGCCGCAACGCGTCCTCGTAGACGGCGATTGCCTCCTCCGGCTGGCCGGCCAGTGCCAGAGAATCCCCCCTCTCGCGGTGCGCGACGATTGACAACGGATCGAGCCGCACCAATTTCGCCGTCAGGGTTGTTGCGTCCTCATAACGGGTCAGAGATATGAGCGCATCGGCGAGCCAGCTCATCGCGTTAACGTCGTTTGGCGCGTATTCCAACGCCTCCGAGAAAAATCCCACGGCAGTTTCGGGATCGAAGTCGGCGAAATACGCAACCACGCCCTGTGCGATGCGGGCACCCGGCAGCTCGGGGTCGAGTTGGGCCGCTTTCGCCGCGTACTTGCGGACGGTTTCGTAAGCTTTCACGAAGCTGGGTGAGCCGGTACCGGCATTGCCGGTGACGATATTGGTCGTTACGATTGCACGCAGTGCCCAGGCGTCGGCGTACGCGGGGTCGAGGGCGACCGCACTCTGCAGTGCAGCGTCGGCCCGGGCATAGTTGTCGGCGCTCGTATGATCGTTGAAATACATCGCCTGCAGATAGAGGTTATAGGCGTCGACGTTCGTCGTGCCGTGTTTCGGTTGGCTTGGTTGATCGCCGAGCAGCTTGACTTTCAGAGCCTCGGTGACCTCGCGGGCAATATCGTCCTGTACGGCGAAGACATCGTCGAGTTTGCGGTCGTAAGTGTTCGACCAGAGGTGATATCCGTTCTCGGTGTCGATGAGCTGCGCCGTGATCCGCAGCCGCGCGCCGGACTTGCGCACGCTGCCTTCTATGACGTTCGATACGTTCAGTTTTTGGCCGATCAGGCGCAGGTCCTCGTTCTCGCCCTTGAACTGGAACGACGAGGTGCGGCCCGCGACCTGCAGCTGCGGCACCTTGGCGAGCGCGTTGAGCAGTTCCTCGGCGAGTCCGTCCGAGAAATAGTCGTTCTCTTTGTCGTCGCTCATGTTGACGAAGGGCAACACCGCAACGGACGGTTTCACGTCGGCCTGCGAAATAACGCTCGGGCCTTCCGGCCGGAGCACGAACTTGTCGGCGAGAAGGAAGGCGACTGCGACGACCAGGATTGCGATTGTGATGCGGTTGAGTGATTTACCGGACTTGGCAGCGACCGACTCGCTGCGGTCGACATTTTTCTCGCGTTTTAGGCCCTCGGGTGTGATCTCGAACGCCCACGCGAAGATCAATGCGAACGGGAAGCCGATGATCAGCAGGATGGCCACGGCCGAGGCGACCCACTCGGGAACCTTCAGGGCGGGGAACATTACGTCGATGACCTGCATTGCCAGCCAGGCCGCCACCAGGTAGGCGAGCGCTACCTTGACGACGTTGCGGCGTTTCAGTTCCTCGAAGAAGCTGTTCATGGCTCGGGCTTTTGACCTGCCGGTAAAGCTTATCAGAGCGCGAGCCGGCATGGCGACGAACGAATCGCTGTGAAATACTGGACACTCGTTGCTACGAATCTCACTTGATAGGCATGCCGATTCGACTCCTGCTCCTGCTACCTCTCCTGGCACTCCAGGCTGCCGCGGACCCGGCACCACCACCGGATGCGACGGAGATCGTGCGGTCTGCCGTGAATCACTGGCGGGGGCAGTCCTCGGACAGCGTCATGACCATGGTGATCCACCGCCCCGACTGGGAACGCTCGATGACCATGCACATCCGTACCAAGGGCAGCAAGCGATCGCTCGTGCGCGTCCTGGAGCCGGCCAAGGACCGCGGCAACGGCACGCTCACCGATGACGACAACATGTGGACGTACTCGCCGAAGGTGAACCGGGTCATCAAGATCCCGTCGTCGATGATGGGTCAGAGCTGGATGGGTTCAGATTTCTCCAACAAGGACGTGGCGCGGATGGACGACATCGTCGATCAGTACGATCATACGATCCTCGGCGTCGAAGAGACCGACGGCCACAAGGTCTACGAAATACAGTCGGTCCCGCACGAGACGGCCGCGGTCGTATGGGGCAAGGAGGTCCTGAAGATCCGCGACGACTACGTCGTGCTGAAGCACGATTTCTACGACCAGGATGGCAAGCTCGTGAAGACGCTCGAGTCCTTCGAGATCAGCGAGATGGGCGGACGTACCGTACCGAAACGGCAGCGCATGACCCGCGTCGACGAAACCGATCGATGGACCGAGATCCGCGTCTCCTCGGTCGACTATGACGTCGATCTCGACGACAGCCTGTTCACGTTGTCCAGCCTGCGCAATCCGCGGGACTAGCCAGGATGGGCCTCGTACTGCGCCTCGCCTGGCGGAACCTGTGGCGCCACCCGCGGCGCACCTGGCTCACTGCGGGCGCGATGATTTTCTCCGACACGCTGCTCGTGTTCATGATCTCGATAGAGTTCGGCATGTACGGCCTGATGATCGACAGCACGCTTAAATCTTTCGTCGGCCACATGCAGATCCAGGCGCCGGGATATCTGGACGACAAGAAGATGCGCCAGACGGTTGCAGACATCGTGCCGCTCGCGGCGACGTTGCGCGGTGAACTGGGCACAAACGTATCTGTTGCGGCGCGGGCGTCGGCGTTCGCGCTAGCCTCGAGCGAGGATCGCAGCTACGGTATCGCGATCTTCGGTGTCCAGCCGCGCTACGAAGGCGATGTGTCGACGATCCGCGGCCTGACCAACGAAGGACGCTTTCTCGATTCCGACGATGCCGCCGAGATCGTGGTCGGTGCGGCACTAGCCCGGAATCTTCATGCAGGTATCGGCGACGACGTGACGCTGCTGGGCAGCGGGCTGGACGGCTCGATCGCTGCGACCGTCGTGACGATCGTAGGCATCTTCGAAACCGGAATGACCGAGTACGATCGCAGCATCGCCGAGATACCGCTAGGCTTGTTCCAGAGCGTCTTCGACATGCGTGGCGCCGGCCACGAGATCGTCATCGACGCACCGACGCTCGACGAAGCGCCGGCAGTGGAGCGGCGTGTCGAAGCCCTGTTGCCACCCGGCCAGTCGCTGGTCGTGCACGACTGGGACGCGCTTGTACCGGGCCTGAAACAGGCGATCCAGGCCGACATGAGCAGCGCGTTCTTCATGTACGGCGTGCTCGTGATCCTCGTTGCATTCAGCGTGCTCAACACCCAGCTCATGTCGGTGCTCGAACGCACCCATGAGTTCGGCGTCGTCACGGCGCTCGGCCTGTCGCCGGGACGCCTGAGCCGATTGGTGCTACTCGAATCGGCGATCCTGGGCCTGATCGGACTGGTGCTCGGCGCATTGCTCGGGGGGCTGCTGACCTGGTGGATCGGCGTACACGGCTTCTCCTATCCGGGCATGGACGAGCTGGCGGACAGGTTCAACCTGCCGTCGCGGATATATCCGCAGCTGACAGCGCCGAGGCTGCTGATCGGGCCGGCAGTCGTCTACGTTTTCACGATGCTCGCGGCCCTGTATCCGGCGCTCCGTTTGATGCGGCTGCGGCCGGTGGAAGCGATGAGGGCCGTCTGATGAGCGCGGTGGCGATCCTCGTGCGGCTCGCGTGGCGCAATCTCTGGCGCAATCACCGCCGTACACTGATCATGCTCATCGCGGTCACGATCGGCGTATGGGCGATGATTTTCATGACGGCATTGATGCGGGGAATGGTAAGCCAGATGGTCAGGGACGGCATCGACGTCCTGCCCGGGCACGTGCAGATCCACCAGGCCAATTTCCGTGATGATCCCAGCGTCGCCAACATGATCCCGATGACGGATACGGAGATCAAAAAGCGTTTTGACGGCGCCGGTTTCAGGGCCTGGGCGAGCCGCGTGCGCGTGCCGGCCGTCGTCACGAGCGAGTACGAATCGCGGGGCGTGACCCTGCTCGGCGTCGATCCAGAGCAAGAGCGCGGACTGACCTTCGTCAAATACGACAAGGTCGAGGGTCGTTTCCTCGACTCGCCGGACGACTCCGGTATCGTCATCGGCAGGAAGTTGGCGAAGACACTGGACACCGGGCTCGGCAAGCGCATCGTCCTGATGAGCCAGGATCCGGATAACGACATTGCCGACCGCGGCTTCCGCGTCGTCGGCCTGTTCGAATCCAGTGTCAAATCGAACGAGGAGAACTTCGTCTTCGCCGGCAAGACGACGATCCAGAAGATGCTGAAGATCGGCGATCACGTGACCGAGATCTTCGTACTCGGCGACGACTACCGGAACGTGGAGCCGACTTTCCGGAAGGCAAAGGCCCTGGTCGGTGACGATCTCGAGGTGACGCGTTGGTCGGACCTCGACAAGTACCTGGCCTCGATGCTCAAGGTGATGGACGGTTTCGTCGTCGTCTGGATGGTCGTCGTCTTTCTCGCAATGTCGTTCGGACTCGTCAACACCCTGGTCATGGCGGTCTTCGAGCGCGTGCGCGAGATCGGCCTGATGCTTGCGCTCGGTGTCAGGCCGCTGTTGATACTCGGCCAGGTCGTCGTCGAATCCACTTTGTTGCTGGCCATGGGGCTCGCACTCGGCAGCGTACTCGCCTGGGCCACGGTGCAACCGATGAAGGACGGAGTCGATGTCTCCATCGTCGGCCAGGGCATGGAGATGTGGGGGATGTCGAGCGTGCTGTATCCGGAACTTCTGACGTCCGACATCGTGCTGGCCAATCTCGTCGTGCTCGTGCTCGGCTTCCTCGCGAGCCTGTCGCCGGCCTGGCGCGCCGCCCACTACGAACCCGTTGAAGCCCTCACGAAGGTCTGATCATGACTGCTGTACGCTGTATCGACTTGTGCAAAACGTATCGCCAGGGCGATGTCGACATCAAAGCCCTCGACCACGTCAACCTCGAGATCCCGGAAAGCGGCTTCGTCTGTCTGTCTGCGCCGTCCGGCGGTGGCAAGACGACACTTCTGAACGCGATCGGCGGACTCGACAAGCCCGACAGCGGCGAGGTCTGGGTCGCCGGCCGGCGTATCGACAACCTCTCCAGAGGCGAACTGGCGAAGCTGCGTCTGAACGAGATCGGTTTCGTGTTCCAGGCCTATAACCTGATCCCGGTGCTGACCGCTCGCGAGAACGTCGAGTTCGTTATGCAGGTCCAGGGCGTCGCCTCTGCGGAACGCGGCGAAAAGGCGCTCGCGATTCTCGAGGAAGTCGGCCTCGAGGGCCTCGAGGACCGGCGTCCCGCCGATATGTCCGGCGGCCAGCAGCAGCGTGTCGCAGTCGCGCGCGCCATTGTCTCGCAGCCCGCGCTGGTGCTCGCCGACGAACCCACCGCCAACCTCGACTCCGTGACGGCGGACGGGCTGATGGAGTTGTTTCGCGAGCTGAACGAGCGGCACGGCACGACTTTCGTGATAGCAACGCACGACAAACGCGTCATGAGTTATGCGAAGCGCCTCGTGCGCATGCTCGACGGTCGTATCGTCGACGACGTCCGCCAGGATGCGGCCTGAGGCAGCGCTCCTGCTGGTCCTTGCCGGCGGCGTGGCGCTCGCCGACGGCGGCCCCGTCGAGATCGGCGGACACACCAAGTTCCGACTGACCGATCAGACTTTTCCCGACGACAGCCTGCTGCGGGAGCCGTACGGGGCAAATGCGCTGGATCTCGGCGGCGAATTCAGGCTGAGCGCGTCGGCGAAACAGGGGCCGTGGTCGTTCGCCGCCGATTACCAGCTGTTCGCACTCCACGGCGACAGCGTCGGCGCGGCGGCAAGCGTACCGGCCCTGTCGCTGTTCCCCGGCTACGCGCCGTATCCCGATGACGATCGCCGCCTGTTCGACTTCACGCACGTGATCCACGAGGCCGGCGACACCGCCGTCGTGCAGCGGTTAGATCGGCTGTGGGCGGCCTATACGACCGACCGCCTGGTGATCCGTGCCGGCCGCCAGGCGTTGTCCTGGGGTAACGGCCTGTTCTACGCGCCCATGGATCTGGTGAACCCGTTCGACCCGGCGACGATCGATACGGAATTCAAGACCGGCGACGACATGCTGTACCTGCAGTATCTGCGCGGCAGCGGCGACGATGTACAGGCGGCGATCGTGTTCCGTCGCGATCCGGTGAGCGGCGACGTCCGGGCCGACGAGCGGACGGCCGCCGTGAAATACCACGGTTTCGCCGGCGACAGGGAATTCGATCTGCTCGTCGCCGACAGCTACGGCAAAACGGTCGTCGGCCTCGGTGGAGTCACGAGCGCCGGCGGTGCGGTTTTGCGCGGAGACCTGGTGCTGACGGCTGTCGGCGGCGATACCTACGTCGAGGCCGTCGCGAACGCCAGCTATTCGTGGACCTGGGGCGGGCGCAACGTCAGCGGCAGCGTCGAGTACTATTTCAACGGCTTCGGGCAACACGGCGGAGACTACGGCCTGCCGAGCGTGGCGGCGAACACCGAACTTTCGCAGCGCCTGGTGCGCGGCGAATCTTACACGCTGGGCAGGCACTATCTGGCGGGCAGCCTGCTCGTGGAGGTGACGCCGCTGTTCACGGTAACGCCGACGCTGCTGTTCAGCGTCTCCGAGCCGAGCGCGTTGTTCCAGCTGGTCACCCAGGTGAGCCTGGCGGACAACAAGACGCTGCTGGGCAGCCTGAACCTGCCGCTGGGCCCGAACGGCAGCGAATTCGGCGGCATCGAGAGTGGCGTACCGGGTAGCTACCTGTCGTCCGGCCCGGGGGTGTTCGCGCAGTTTGCGTGGTATTTCTGAGACCGCGATATCTGGTTTACGACTGCGAGAAGTCCCGGATGTTGTGGAGCAGGTTCGCGAACGAATGCTCGCGTTCCGAACCGAACACCGGGTCGACCTGGTCGAGGTGCGAGATGTCGACGAACATGTCGGTCTCGGCCCTGACCAGCGCGTCGGCCTTCGGGAACAGGTCCCTCTCTTCCCAGTCCATGTGCCGCCGCAGGAAGTCCACGTAATCGCCCGAGTTGGCGGCGATCCGGTCGCGGGTGATCGGTGCCTCCGAAGCGATCGCCTCTATGTCGTCGCGGAGTCTTTCGCTGAGTTCGGCCAGCCGGCGGTGCTCCGGCTCGACGTGCTCGAGGCCCGCGGCCAAGTCCGGGTCCGCATCGCGCATGGCCCGGTACAGAACGTCTTCTTTCGGATGATGGACGGCATCCGAGTAGACCGTCATGTAACGCATGATGTCGTGCATCAGCTCGAAGTCCGGTGTTTTGCCGTCGCGGATCCTTTTGACCTCGCGTTCCAGCAGCCCGAGCATGACCGACATGTTGCGGTGGTCCTGGCGCAGATCCTCGAGTATGTCTGCGAGCTGGATGGTCATGGCAAGCCCCTGTAAATCCATGCTTTCCGGCATGGTGCCCCGCACGGTCCGGAGTCGTAATCCGGGTTTTCCCCTACGCGACCCCGGCGCGTCCGGCCGGACCCTGTAATCTGACCGTCATAATCCAGTAATACAAGCGTAAATCGTCTGTAAAGAGCCTGTGGTCTCTTAGGCCTCTCGAACACCGCCGAGAAGGTGACATGACCTTGGCTTCCATCCTGATCGTCGATGCGGATGCCTCCACGCGCGAGCAGATCGCCCGCGAACTCCGCGAACTCGGTCATGACGTCAAGGAGTCGGAGAATGCCGGCTCGGCGCTGCAGGCGGCGCGCAAGGCCTGCCCGGATCTGATGGTCTGCGAATTCACGCTGCCGGACCTTGCGGGAATTGAATTGCTCAACGACGTGCGGCGCAGCGACGACTTGAAACGCATGCGTGTACTGATGACGTCCGAACAGAATGGATCGGACGACGTCGTGGCAGCACTGAAGTCGGGCGCCGACGATTTCGTCAGTAAGCCAATCCATATGCCCGAGCTGGTGGCGCGCGTCGGCGCATGCCTGCAGCGACCCGCCAACCTGTCGGATTCCGAGAGCATCAGCGCCGGTGGTATCTCGATCGACAACGTCGGTCATCGGGTCATGGTCGAGGGCCGTTACGTGTCCCTGGCGCCGCGCGAATATCGCTTGTTGCTGTTCATGCTGAGCCACCCGGACCGCGTCTTCAGCCGCAAGCAACTCCTCGTGCACGTCTGGGACCGCGATGCCGCAGTCGGCCCGAGGACCGTGGATGTCCACATACGGAGGTTGCGCAGCGTGCTCGAGCCGTACGGGTACGAACGCTATCTGCAGACCGTGCGCGGTACCGGCTATCGCTTCTCGCTGGACAGCTGAGCCCGCTCCTTAACGAGCTCTTAACAAATGTGTCACATCGCATCCACAGAACGCCTTTAGATTTCACGAGCACCGATATCCGCAAAAGCTCGCAGTGGCGTTCCGGGACCCGAGACGGGCGATAAGAAAGATGCAAGAAAGCCCGGGGGTAAACACCAGGACACGTTGGTACTTGACCCAGGATTCTCAATCAATGCCGTCCGAACATGGCGGCGCAATGCACACAAATCTGGAGAGGATTAATGAATCGTAACAAGCTGTTCACCGTCGTCTGTCTTGCCGCGGCCATGGCCGCATGCACCAGCGGTGACATCAATATCGACCCGTCCACCGTGTCGGGCGACACGATTACGAACAACAGCGGCGGCGGTGGCGGGACCGACCCGAACGCGATGTGCGCGTCTTATGTTCGAAGCGGTCAGACCATCCAGGGTACTGCGGACG
>Ga0210086_1000458_pt1 | contig 23555 bp, 21 predicted proteins | sample China_Galinas_PW_3_FD_184867 | JGI IMG/M metagenome (GOLD analysis project Ga0210086, IMG submission 184867) | Wetland microbial communities from San Francisco Bay, California, USA, that impact long-term carbon sequestration - China_Galinas_PWB_D2... | ecosystem: Environmental > Aquatic > Marine...
TTGACCGCCATCACCAGGCCCTTGTCGTTGTTATAGGCGGCGGCGAGGTCCGAGAGCGTCTTCAGCGAGTCGGTCTTCGGATTCGACGCCTGCACGGCCAGCGCATAGGTGTCGTTCGCGTCGGACGGGTTCAGCCAGGTGAGCCCGATCTTGGCGTCGAGCTCCTTGACCTTCTCGTAGGTGTCCTTGGCATTCATCCGCTCGGTTATCTTGTTGTAGGTGACGAGCGAGGTGCCGGTGTACTCCCAGTAGACGTCGACTTGGCCGTTGACCTGCGCGTCGCGGACCACCTGCGAGCCCATGCCGTCGCGCTTCTCGACATCAAAGCCGTTCGCCTCGAGAAGCTGAGCGGTCATCTCCGCTAAAAGCAGTTGCTCGGTGAAGTTCTTGCCGCCGACCACGATCGTCTCGGCTTGGGCGGAGGCTCCGGCGAATACAGCGATGAAGGCCGCCGCCAGTATCTTGGTTAGGGATCTCATCGGGTCTTTCTCCTCTTTCTGGTTTCGGTTCAAAGTCGCCGCAAAGCCTCTTCTTGTTCGCGGCTCAGCGGAGCGGATTGACGCCGCGCGGGATCGTCCACAGCTGCATCTGGCTCATCAGGAAATCGACCAGGATGGCGAGCAGCGCGGTGGGAATTGCGCCGGCGAGCATCATGCCGAATTCGTTGAGGGCGATGCCGCTGAAGATCAGCTCGCCGAGACCGCCGCCGCCGATCAGGAAGGCGAGCGGCACGGTGCCGACATTGATGGCAAGGGCGGTCCGGATACCGGCATAGATGACGAACATCGCATTCGGCAATTCGACCTTCCACAGAATCTGCCAGGGACTCATGCCCATGCCCTGCGCCGCCTCGATCAGGTAAGGTGGCACGGCGCGAATGCCGGCGAGCGTGTTTGAGACGATGGGCAGGAGCGTCACGACGAAGAGCCCGAAGATCGCCGGCTTGTCGCCGATGCCGAGCAGGCTCATCGACAGCGCCAGCACGGCCAGCGTCGGGATCGTCGCCCCGATATTGAGAACCTGAAGTACGATGTCGCCGTAGCGGCGTAGCCGCCGGCGGGTGAGGGCAACGCCAAGCGGAATGCCGACCAGGATGGCGAGACCACCGGATATCGCCACCAGCATAATGTGCTGCCGGGTGAGGAAGACGATGTCGTCCCACAGGTCGAACATGGTCGGTAAGAGCCCGCTCGCCCACGCCCATGCGCCGAGCGCGAAGATCAGCACCAGGAGCCCGTTCCGCCACAGGCGAGAGAAGCCGCCGATGGCGATCTGGTCAGCCATCGCGATGCGCCTCGCCGAGCAGGTGGGTAATGCCGCGCAGCGTCACATAGCCCTTGAAGATGCGGTCGTTGTCGACGCAGGCGAGCCAGGCGACGTCATGGCGGAACATGGTCGAGACAGCGGTTCTGAGATCCTCGGTGACGTTGATCGTCGTCGGCAGGGTTTCGTGGTTCTCGCCGACTTTGCCTTTGGTTGACTTGGCGGTCTTCAGGTCGACATAGCCGCGCACCCGGCCGGCCGGCCCGACCATGATGATCGAAGTGTGGCCGTTTTCCTCCATCAGGGCGGCGGCCGTCGCCAGGGTGTCCTCGGCCCGCACGCTCGGCGGGTCGTGCATCATCGCGTCAGTGACTTTCAGCAGCTGCAGCCGCTTCAGCGTCCGGTCGGAGCCGACGAAATCGGAGACGAAGCGGTTCTTCGGATGGGCGAGGATGTTGTCTGGCGTGTCGTACTGGACGAGGCGCCCCTCGCTGAAGATGGCGATGCGGTCGGCCATCTTCACCGCCTCGTCGATGTCGTGGCTGACGAACATGATGGTCTTCTTCATGGTCGCCTGCATCTTGAGGAACTCGTCCTGGATGATGGCGCGATTGATGGGGTCGATCGCGCCGAACGGCTCGTCCATGAGGAGAACCGGCGGGTCGGCGGCGATCGCCCGCAAGACGCCGATCCGCTGCTGCTGGCCGCCGGACAACTCCTTGGGGTAGCGCTTGAGGAAGATCTTCGGGTCGAGCGCCACCATTTCGAGGAGTTCCGCCGCCCGACCCCGTGATTTCGAGCGGTCCCAGCCGAGAATGTCGGGGACGATGCAGATGTTGTCCTCGATAGTCTTGTTGGGGAACAGGCCGATCTGCTGGATGACGTAGCCGAGGGTGCGGCGAAGCTGCACCGGGTCGTAGTCGTTGGTGTCCTTGTCGTCGATGTAGATTTTGCCGGAACTCGGCTCGATCAGCCGGTTGACCATCTTCATCGTGGTGGTCTTGCCGCAGCCCGAGGGGCCGAGCAGCACGCAGATCTCGCCCGCCGGCACCTCCATGGTGACGTGGTCGACGGCCGGCTGGGCGGCGCCGGGAAACACCTTGGTGACGTCCTCCAGCCGGATCATACGGTGGCTCTCGCTGTGTCGCGGAGCCCAGGGGAGGTGATCAGTCGTTGCAGGCCGAGGAGCGCGAAGTCGGCGGCGACCGCCAGCACGCTCACCGCCAGCGCGCCGGTAACGAGCTGGCGCGGGTCGGTCTGGCTGATGCCGCGGGAAATGAAGACGCCGAGGCCGCCGGCGCCGATATAGGCGGCGATGGCGGTGACCCCGATGTTCATCACCACGGCAACGCGGATGCCGGCCATGATGACCGGCACCGCGAGCGGCAACTCGACCTCCCGAAGCCGCTGGAAGTGGGTGAGGCCCATGCCGCGTGCCGCCTCGCGCAGCGCCGGCTCGACATTGGTGATGGCGGTGTAGGTGTTGCGGATGATCGGGAGCTGGGAATAGAGCAAGACCGCGATGACCGCCGGCACATAGCCGATGCCGTGGCCGACCAGGGACAGCACCGGGATCATCATGCCGAACAGCGCAATCGACGGGATGGTGATGATGATCGAGGCGACATAGAGCACCGAGGCGGCGGCCCGCTTGTTCTGGCTGATGGCGATGCCGATCGGCACACCGGTGAGGATCGCCAGACCCACCGCCACGCCGACGATCGCGATGTGTTGGCCGGTGCGAATGACAATGAGGTCCCAGTTCGCCGCGATGTAGTTCAGGATTTCCATGATTGATGAGCGATTTGTCGCCCGTGACCAATGGAAATGCAATAGTAGACGCAGGATTCGCCATGCGACCAGACCTTTTCCTGTGTCTTCAAGTCGTTTGGAGTGTCAGGAGATTGATTGCGTGTATATGTTTGATGTTTACTTTGGATGAAAGTTATTGTGTCTGAGAGCGGTATAGTTACTTGGGCTATCACTTTGGGGTCGGCGCCGGCTTGTGCGCTGCATCGACGGCGCCGCCATCGCTGACTCACCGGTTTCGGCGGAGGGCCCTGCGCGAGTGTTTGCGCTGCAGCAACACAGTCAAACGTCTTGTCAGGAAAAGCAATTTGCGCCCCGGTCCGCGGTTGCCGCCGGCCTCGCATCGGTGTTCGCCAGGTCCGCCAGGATTCGCCTCGCAAGAACCCGACCTGCGATCATTGCGCCTTGTAGCTGCGACAGCTTTTTGACATTCGTCCTCGCCCCGCTATGTTTTTCACGCGGTCGGCTGAGCGGTTGCTTTTTGTCGCGGGACGCGGCCTCTTGTTAGCCGCGGAGGCCAGTGAAGCATCGCGGGGGCTGCCGAAACGCTCCTGACAGTTCACGGCAGCGGCCCGTGCTAACAGGATACGCCGAGAGGCGACGGGCCGGCAGGACAGTTCCCCAACAGGCGACGGAGGTAAGAACCGCGCGTTCCACCGGGGTTCAGATCAGAGAATTCGCGGGCCTCTCGGCTTCTTCGCGCATCGCTCCATATGACGACGGAACCGAACGCCACCTCAAGCGCCGACGACCCGCAAGTCCGGCAGACCGAAATGACGCACACAGAAGGAGGACTTCCGATGTTTCGCCATTCCCTTGCTCTTGCGGTCGGCGTTCTTGTGGCCGGGCCGGCGCTCGCCCAGGACGCCGGCATGGCCAAATGCGATATCGATCGTCCGGTCGTCTTCGCCGACCTGAACTACGGCTCCGCCCAGTTCCACACGGCCGTCGCCAGCCGCGTCATCAAGGACGGCTATGGCTGCAAGGTCGACAGCATTCCCGGCGACACGATCCCGCTGATCAACGGCGTGGCGCGGGGCGATGCCGACATCATCATGGAGATCTGGACTGCCAATCCGGCGCAGGCCTGGGTCGATGCCGAAAAAGCCGGACAGACGGTCGCGCTGGGCACCACCTATCCCGACGCCACCGAGGGCTGGTTCGTGCCGACCTCGATTGTCTCCGGGCCCGACGCGGTGGCGCCCGATCTGAAGGCGGTGTCCGACCTGCCAAATTACACGAAGCTGTTTGCCGACCCGGAGGAACCAGGCAAGGGCCGGTTCTACAATTGCCCCGCCGGCTGGCAGTGCGAGGTGGTGAACTCCAAGAAGCTCATCGCTTATGGGCTGAGCGACAAGTACACGAACTTCCGGCCCGGCACCGGCGAGGCGCTTGCCGCCGCCGCCGAGGCCGGCGCCCTCCGCAACAAGCCGGTGCTGTTCTACTACTGGGGCCCGACGTGGCTCCTCGGCAAATATGACTTCACCAAGCTGGAAGAGCCGCCCTTCGACAGGACGGTGTGGGACGAGATGATGGCCTCCGACAATCCGAGCCAGGCGACGGCGTACCCGGTGAGCAAGGTGATCATCGGCGCCAACAAGGAGTTCGCCGATTCGGCGCCCACGCTGACCGCTTTCCTCAAGGCCTATTCCTCGACCAATGCGGCCACGTCGGCGGCGCTCGCCTACATGCGCGACAATGACGCTACGCCGGATGAGGCCGCCGTCAACTTCCTCAAGAACACCGAGGACTGGACCAAATGGGTGCCGGCGGATGTCGCCGGGCGCGTCAAGGCCGGGCTCGGCGGCTGAACCGACTTGCGCTATTTGAGTTGGGCCGGCGCCTGATGCGCCGGCCCATGTGCGCGTGAGGGTGTCAGGATGTTCATCGACATCGGCAAGCCGATCGCCGACGCGACCAATGCGTTCATCCAGTGGCTGATTGTCAACTACGGCGACGTCTTCGAATCCATCGCCAACGCGCTGCTCACCGTCCTCGTCTTCATCGAGCAGCTTCTGCGGGGTGCGCCGCCCTGGCTCATCCTCGTCATCGTCGCGCTGATCGCTTATGCCGCCAGCCGCCGCGCGCTGCTGTCTGTCGGCGTGACGGCGCTCGCCTGGCTGCTCGGGAGCCTCGGCCTCTGGGAGCAGGCGATGCAGACGATCGCCATCATGCTGGTCTCCGTCGCGATCGCCATCATCATCGGCATCCCACTCGGCGTGGCGACGGCGCGGAGCGACCTCACCCGCGCCGTTCTGAACCCGCTCCTCGATCTGATGCAGACCATTCCGAGCTTCGTGTACCTGATCCCGGCGGCGATGCTGTTCGGCCTCGGCAAGGTCCCCGCCATCCTGGCGACGGTGATCTACGCTACGCCACCGCTGATCCGGCTCACCGACCTCGGCATCCGCCAGGTCGACCGCGAGGTGATCGAGGCGAGTCGCGCCTTCGGCGCCACCCGCTGGCAGATGCTGAAGGGGGTGCAGATTCCGCTCGCACTTCCCGCGATCATGCAGGGCATCAACCAGACGACGATGATGGCACTCGCCATGGTGGTCATCGCCTCGATGATCGGAGCGCGCGGCATCGGCGAGACGGTCCTGCTCGGCCTCCAGCGCAACGACCCCGGCAAGGGCCTGATCGGCGGCATCGGCATCGTGATTCTCGCCATCGTCTTCGACCGCATCAGTCAGGCCTTCGGCCGGCGGCTGCAGGCCTATCGCGCGGTAAGGAGCTGAAGCCTTGGCGCTGATCGAGGCGAGGCACCTGACCAAGATCTTCGGGTCCTACCCGAAGAAGGCGCTGGCGCGGCTGAAGGCGGGGGCGACCAAGGAGCAGCTCCTCACCGAAACCGGCCACACGGTCGGGCTGCACGATGTCTCCATCTCGGTGGAGCGGGGGGAGATCTTCGTCGTCATGGGCCTGTCCGGCTCCGGCAAGTCGACGCTGATCCGCCATCTCAACCGGCTGATCGACCCGACCGAGGGCGAAATCGTCATCGACGGCGTCGACATTCTCGGGTTGTCGATCCGCGACCTCGAGATGTTCCGGCGTCAGAAGACCGGCATGGTTTTCCAGCGTTTCGGCCTGTTCCCGCACCGCACAGTTATTGAGAACGTCGCCTACGGCCTTGAAATCCGAGGCGAACCACGGTCGTCGCGGCGCGCCAGGGCTGCCGAGTGGGTGGCGACCGTCGGCCTTGCCGGCTACGACGACCAGTATCCCTCGCAGCTCTCCGGCGGCATGCAGCAGCGGGTCGGGCTGGCGCGGGCGCTCTGCACCGACCCGGAGATCCTGCTCATGGACGAGGCGTTCTCCGCGCTCGACCCGCTGATCCGCAGCCAGATGCAGGATCAACTGACGGAATTGCAGGCGCGGCTTCGCAAGACCATCGTCTTCATCACCCACGATCTCGACGAGGCGCTCCGCCTTGGCGACCGGATCGCCATCCTTAAGGACGGCACGCTGTCGCAGATCGGCACGCCGGCCGAAATCCTGCTCAACCCCGCCGATGCCTACGTCCGCGCCTTCGTCAAGGACGTCAACCGAGCCCGCGTCCTTACTGTCGACGTCGTCATGAAACCGCCGCCGTTGAGGCTGACCGACGAAACGCTGGAGCAGGCGCTGGCCGAGATGCAGCGGCGCGGCGCCGAGATCGGCTACGTGGTCAATGCGCGCGGCTATCGCGGCGTCGTCACCCGCGATGCGGTCAGTGCCGCCATCGCCGCCCATCGGGCGCCGACGGTGGCTGACATTGCCGTCGGGGCGCCGTCGATCGCCCCCAACGCCTCCCTTGCCGAGGCGCTGCCGGCGACGCTGTCGAGCGCTTTCCCGGTCGCGGTGATCGGCGCCGACGGGGCGCTGCAGGGCATTCTTTCGGCAGACCGGGTGGGCGAAATCCTCACCCCGCAGCCGGAGACGGAGCCGCTGGAAAAGGAGGCCGCCGAGTAGTCGGCTAAACACGTGGGTGTCGCCCCGTCGTGCCCGGTCATGGTAGCAAACGCCTGGCACAAGACGAATCGGGCTCATGCATTTGCGCCTTCCCATTCTCGCCGTCCTGTTCGCCGTGCTCATTCCAGCCGTTGCGGCGCGGTCGCAGGTGTCGGAGGAGCAAGCCGCGCTTGACGGCTGGTCAGCAACCCTGTCACAGGCCGAGGCGGCGCTCACCCGCGCTGATCTTTCCAACGCCGACCTCAATGCGCTCTTCATTGCGGTCGAGGCGGTGCAGGAAGACGCCCGGTCCTTCAATGACGCGCTCGACCCGCGGATCGTCGAGGTACGCGACCGGCTCGCCTCTATCGCTCCGCCCGAGGGTGTCGAAGTCGCCGAGCCGCCGGCGCTTGCCGCGGCGCGGAAGCAGCTTCAGGCCGAGCTGGACATGCTCGTCGGCTACAAACAGCAGGCGGATCTGATCGCCCTCCACGCGCGCCAGCTCCTCGACAAGATCCGTGACCGCCGCGACACGCAATTCACCGCCACGCTGTTCGCCCACGAGCGAAGCGCCCTCAGCCCGGGCCTGCTCGCCGAACTTGTGGTGGAGACCGGGCCGATCATTGTCGGCACCGGCCGCATCATCGGCGATTGGCTCCGGCTGGTCGCAGCCGGTTCCAACGCTGTCACGCTGTTTCTCGTCGTCGCGGCGATCGTCATCGTCCTGGCGGTCCTCTTCGCCCGCCGGGTTTTCCTTCGATGGGCGCAAGGGCCGGGGTCGGGCGGTGAGCCGACGCGCGCGCAGAAGGTGGTCATGGCGGTCGCCATCGTGGCGGTCGATATCGGCGTACCGCTTCTGATCCTGCTCGGCCTCCGGGTGCTCCTTGCGGAGCTCCGTCTGTTGCCACGAAGCATCAGTGAGATCCTCACTGGGCTCACCGTTGCGGTGGCGATCTTTACCGTCATCACCGGACTGGCGCGGGCGCTCGCGGCGCCCAACCGCCCGGCCTGGCGGATCGCCGGAATTGCCGACCAGACCGCGCGGCAGACCTACAGCGTCGTGGCGGCAGCGGCGGCGATCCTCGCGCTTTACGCGTTCGTCGACGGGCTCACCGTGGTCACTGCCGCCGCCAGCTTCTATTCGACCGCGCTCGGCGGGGTTCTGGCGATCCCTGCGGCGATCCTGGCGCTGGTTGCGACGCGGATGCTGGTCCGCGGCCGCGAGGCGCTGAGTACCGAGGAGCGGCTGCGCAGTGCGCGGTGGCGGATCCTGACCCCGGTGGCGGCGCTGGCCGCACTGGTCACCATCGGCGCCGCAGTTCTTGGCTATCTGGCGTTCGCCGGCTTCATGGTGCAGCAGATCGCCTGGGTCTGGGTGGTGGTCGGCGGTTTCGTGCTTGCCGGCGGCGTGGCCGATCTCGTTCTCACCGCAACGCTTTCCGCGGACCAGCCGATGGGCCACCGGCTCGCTCTCAATCTCGGGATGACGGACCGCGCGCTGAACCAGACAGGCGTGGTGATCACCGGCCTCGCCAAGCTCGCCTTGGTGTTCATCGCCGGGCTCCTGATCGCCGCACCATGGGGTTTCGACTCCTCGAGCATCACCTCGCGGCTGCAGGGCCTCTATTACGGGATCCACATCGGCTCGATCCGCATCACCTTCTCGACCATCCTGGCTGCGGCCATCATCCTTGCGGTGATCCTTTTTCTCACCCGCATCTTCCAGCGTTGGCTCGACAACCGCTTCCTGCCGACGACCGCCATCGATCCCGGCCTCAAGAACTCGATCCGCATTGCAGCCGGCTATCTCGGCCTGGTGCTCGCCGTCATCCTCGCCGCAACCTATGCCGGCCTCGACCTGGCGAGTGTGGCGATCGTCGCCGGCGCGCTGTCAGTCGGCATCGGCTTCGGGCTGCAGAGCATCGTCAACAACTTCGTGTCCGGGCTGATCCTGCTCGCCGAGCGGCCGATCCGGGCCGGCGACTGGATCGAGGTTGGCGAGGATCGCGGCACGGTACGGCGGATCAGCGTGCGGGCGACGGAGATCGAGACCTTCGACCGCGCCTCGGTCATCGTTCCCAATTCGAACCTGATCTCCGGCGTCGTGACCAACCGCTATCTGAGGGGCAATGTCGGCCGGGTTACCATTCCGGTCGGCGTCAGCTACGGGTCCGATCCGGAAAAGGTGCGGGAAATCCTGCTCGACTGCGCCGACAAGCACGAAAAGGTCCTGAAGGACCCGGCGGCCTTCGTGCTGTTCATGGATTTCGGCGCGAGTTCCCTCGACTTTGAGCTCCGATGCTACCTCACCGACATCTCAAACGGCTTGACGGTGCGGTCCGATTTGCGCTTTGCCATTCTTGCTGCACTGCGGCAAGCCGGAATCGAGATCCCGTTTCCGCAGCAGGACATGCATTTACGCGATCTGCCGGAGATCGAGCGAATCATCGCGCGAGCCGCCGGCGCCAAGCCGGACGCCGGCCCTCATACCGGTCAATGATGCCTATGGACCCGATGCAAGCGACCGTTTCTCTTCCCCGCCGTGCCTTTCGCGCCGGGATGGTTTGCCTCCTCCTGGCCCTGCCTCTTTCCGGCTGCATCTCGTTGTTCAGCAAGCCGGAGGACCTCATCCACGGCTCGCAGGCCGTGCCCGCCACGGTGGATCCCGGCACGGCAGCGCGCGAGATTTCCGCTTACCGCCAGTCGCGCGGTCTTTCGCTGGTGACCCTCGACCCGAAACTGATGGTTATCGCCAGCCGACACTCGCAGGCGATGGCGCGCACCGGCAAGATGGCGCATGTGGTCCGCGGCGAGGGGAGCTTCGAGCGGCGGCTGACTGCGGGCGGCTATGATGCGTCGATTGCGGCCGAGAATGTCGCCGCCGGCCACCGCAACCTCGACGAGGCGCTGGCCGGATGGAAGGCATCCCCCGGCCACAACGCCAATCTCCTGAAGCCCGGCGTGACGCAGATGGGCATCGCCGTCGCCTTCTCGCCGAACAGCAAGTACGGCAACTTCTGGACGGTGGTGCTGGCGACGCCCGATACGCGGCGGGCGGCGTTCGCCCCCCAGACGGGGTCCGTCGTCGCGGCCCCGCGCTGACCATGCTGCCGCGCGCCGACAGCTACGAGGCGCTGGTCAGGGCGTTCCGCTGGTCGCTGCCGGAACGGTTCAACATCGCGGTAGCCTGCTGCGAGCGCTGGGCCGCGGCGGTTCCCAACCGGGTCGCCCTCATCGGGCGGGACGCGATGGGCGGCGAGAATACCGTGACCTTTGCCGAGTTGAAGCGTCGGTCGGACCGGCTGGCGCACGCCCTTCGTGCGCGTGGCGTCACGGCCGGCGACCGGGTGGCGCTGTTTCTGCCACAGTCGAGCGAGACGGTGGTGGGCCATTTCGCCGTCTACAAGCTCGGCGCAATCGTCGTGCCGCTCGCCGTCTTGTTCGGGCCGGATGCGCTTCGCTATCGCCTCCGCGACTCCGGAGCGAAGGCCATCCTCACCGACGGTGGCGGGGTGGCGCGGTTGGCGGAGATCCGCGGCGACATCCCCGACCTCGAAACTGTCCTGTGCGTCGACGGTCCAACGGCCGGGGCGGAAGGCTACCTCGAGGCGAGCGAGCCGTTCGACGCGCTGTTTCCGATCGTCGAGTCATCGCCGGACGATCCGGCGATGATGATCTACACCTCGGGCACCACCGGGCAGCCCAAGGGAGCGCTGCATGGGCATCGGGTGCTGCTCGGCCATCTACCGGGGTTCTCGCTGACCCACGAATTCGCGCCGCAACCAGACGATCGGGTGTGGACGCCGTCCGACTGGGCCTGGGCGGGCGGCCTCCTCAATGCACTCCTGCCGGCCCTTTATTTCGGTACGCCGGTGGTTTTCGGACCGTTCCGTCGCTTCGATCCCGAACAGGCCTTTGCCCTGATGGCAGAAGCGGGGGTGCGCAACGTGTTCCTGCCGCCCACCGCCATCAAGCTGATGGAAGGCGTCGAGCGTCCGCTGGAGCGGTTCGACCTCAGGCTCAGGACCGTCGCTGCGGCGGGCGAGAGCCTCGGCCGCGGCCCGTTCGAACGGGCGAAGCGCACCTTCGGTCGGGCTATCAACGAGTTCTACGGCCAGACCGAATGCAACTATGTCCTCGGATCGTGCGCGGCGCTCGGCGTGAGCCGCGCCGGCGCTATCGGCAAGCCGGTGCCGGGCCATACCGTCGCGGTCATCAGCCCGGACGGAGCCAGATTGCCGCCGGGCGAGACCGGGGAAATTGCCGTGCAGGCGCCCAATCCCTCGATGTTCCTCGAATACTGGCGCCAGCCGGAGGCCACCCGCGACAAGTTCGTCGGCGACTGGATGCTGACCGGCGACCAGGCGGTCCAGGATGAGGACGGCTATGTCTATTTCATCGGCCGCAACGACGACGTGATCATCTCGTCAGGCTACCGGATCGGACCCGGCGAGGTGGAGGACTGCCTCGCCTCCCATCCGGCGGTTGCCCTGGCGGCGGTGGTCGGCAAGCCGGATCCGGTCCGCACCGAGATCGTCGAGGCGTTCGTGACGCTGAAGCCGGGTCATCCACCGTCCGCAGCCCTGGCGGAAGAGATCCGCCTCTTCGTCCGCGCCAGGCTGTCGGCGGCCGAATATCCGCGCTCTGTCGTCTTCGTCGACGAAATTCCGCTGACCACTTCGGGCAAGGTGATCCGCCGCGGCTTCCGCGAGCGCGCGCGGCAGGAGGCGGAAGCCGAGGAGACTGGCTAGGCGATTTCAGGCGTTGCCTGGCGCGCCTCTTTCTTTCCGTGCCGCCCATGAAGGACCGCGCGGAGATGCTTTGCTGCGGCCCGCGCCTCGATCTCGCCCCGGAAGCTGGCGAGGCCCGCCTGGTAGAGCGCGCCGCCGCCGACCGGGCCGACGATCAGGGTGCCGAGCGCCAGACGGCCGGTCCAGAGGTGGTCGATCATCGGATGGTTGGCGGAGGCGCACGAATCGATGCGGGCGATGGCGGGATCGCCGAACAGGGCGTCGGCGGTCTCGAGCATCAGCTGGGCGCCGGGCGAAAAGCGCGCGAAGTGTTCATCATAGGCGATCTTCCAGGTGAAGGCTGTCGATCCGGCGATGAAACAGACGACGATCGCCACCGGATGGTCACCGAGACGGAGCGAAACGATGCGGATGGTGCCGCGTTCCGAACGGTTGAAGACGATGTCGCGGGCAAAGGCGGCGGTCGCCGCCAGCGAGGCGAGCGCAGTGGCTTTGGCGCCTTTCCACCCAGCCGCTTCCAGGGTCAGGAACTCCTCGAAGCGGGCGCGGACCCGGTCCGGATCCACCGCCGTCTCGATGCTGACGGAACCGAGGTCGGCCAGCCGGCGCATCTGGCGGGCGAATTCCTTGCGTCGCCGGTGAGGCAGGGCGGCGCGGATCGTGGCCGGTCCCTCCGGGCGATCGAGGATCGCCCGCTGGTATTCGTCAACCAGGCTCCATGGCCGCCCGGCCCGCTCCGCCGCCCGGCACAACGCCGCGGCTGCTTCTCCTTCCACCGGCAGGCATGGGATGATCAGGGAGGTTTGCTTCGCCGCGGCGCCGACCGCAGCGGCAGCGGCGTGATCGATCGCCTCGGCATCGAGGAGCGGAGCGCCGAGTGGGGCGTAGTCATGCGACCAGATCCTGAGTGCCGGCGCGATGCGACCGAGGCGCCGCCGCTCCATCGGCGCCAGACCTATGAGCCGTCCGCCGCGGTCGCGAAGCGTCGCGACAGCGACGCTCTGGTCGAGATGGTCGATGGCCGGCAGCAGAATACCCGGATGGAAGAAGACATTGGCCTCGACGCCGCGCGTCGCCAGATCGCGCCATTCGCTGATGATCGAGGCGGCCTGCGGTGCGCTCAGCCAGGAAACGCTGCCGCTCGGTCCGGATCCGGTCGCCTGTTCGCGCCGGCGACCGAGAGCGCCTTTGGCCAGGGTTCCGGCGGTCAGCCCGATCTGCGCCATCTAGCCGGCCTCCGGTGCGGTCCGGATCGGGCGGAACGCGAACAGAATGAAGCAGCGCAGGTCGAGGCGGATGCGCGTGGCGGTATAGAGAGCGATCGTTTCGAGGATGAGCGCCACCGAGGTCGCGGTGGCGGCGCCGACAAGCCCCATCCGCGGAACGAGGACAACGTTCAGCACGACGTTGAGGACGAAGGTGCCGGTGTAGATCGCCGCGCAGATGCCCTGCTGCCCCGCCATGGTGAGCAAGCTCTCGGCCGGGCCGATCGAGGCGCGCACCAGAATGCCGGCCGACAGGATGAACAACAGCGGGTAGCCGCTGCCGAACGCCGGACCAAACAGAAGCAATAGCTCGCGGCCGACCAGGAAGATCAGAAGGACGAGAGCCAGCGACGGCCAGAACGTCCAATGCAGTGTGTCGCGGACGAAGGTACCGAGGCGCTGGTGATCGCCGTTGGTGTAGTATTTGGAGAAGCGCTGGGCGCCGCCGGCGCGGACGGCGAAATAGACGAAGTGAACCAGCGCCAGCGTCTTCGCCGCGGCGAAGTAGACCGCGACCTGATCGGGCTCCATGAAATAGCCGACGATCAGAATGTCGACATTGGTCAGGAGATTGAAGAAGCCCTCGACGATGAAGATCGGCAGGGCAACGCCGACCCACAGCATCGGCTGGAACAGCCGCGGCCCGGCGGGCACCGTTCGGCCGAGCCGCCGTTCGAGCGCGATCATCTGGGCGATGGAGGTGAGATAGGTGGCAATGATGACCGATGCCATCGCGGTCACCGCATTCGGCGCCCAGCCGAGATGAAGAGCGGCCCACATGACGAGGAGGATGACGATCGGCCGGATGATGAAGGTCGGCCACAGGCTGAGATCCGGCCAGCTGAAGGCCCGCGAGATGCCGTCCTGGATCTCGCCGATCGCCAGCATCGGCAAGGTGACGGCGCCGAGATAGAGCGGAATCAGGTAGTAACTGGAGAGGTGATCGCCGAAGACCCAAAGTCCGAGCAGCCCCATGACGGCAATGGCGGTCGCGGCAGCGAAGCCGTAGAGCCGGCTGCCGAGCAGGACCCCCCGCAGGAGCTCGTTCTCGCCCCGCTCCAGATATTCGGGCACGAAGCGGACGACGGCGGTCTGGAAGCCGAAGCAGGCGAGGCCGCCGAGGATGACCGCGCCCACCCAGACGACGACGAAGATGCCGTATTCGAAGTCTCCCATCCAGCGGGCGAGCAGGACCTGGCTGACATAGGCGATGGCGGCGCTGACAATGCGGACCGCAAAGGCGATCACGGCGATCCGCTGCGACACCGAGCGGTCGTCCAAGCCGTAGAGGATCGAATCCAGCGCGCCGGCAAGCGGCATCAGCCTGCGACCGGTCCGGCCTCCGAAGGCCCTCTCGACGGCACCGGCAAAAGAGACGCGCACCTGGCTTCTCCGGGTGGTCATGCGCAACCGCAAACCTATCGGCTCGAATTTTACAAAAACTGAACCGACCGGCTGTGTGCAGGGAATAAGAGCGGAGCAGCTTCTTTACAATTCAAGAATAATCCGCCCGCTCGTCAAGGTTAATTATTCGTAATAAATCGTGACGGCTAATCTCAGAGGCGAATTGCCCCCGAGTTGATCTGCTCGTACAGCGCGGTGTCAATCTGCACCAGGCGGCCGGCGGCCGGGTCGTCGAAATAGAGGGGATCTGTCATCCGCCGGGGATCGAAGCCGTCGCGCACCAGATCGAGCTTGCGCAGCTTGAAAGTCGACGTGATGGCGATGGTCGATTGGAGGCGGATGAACCGCGGCCTGGCATGAGGGCTGAGCGTCCGGTGCATGTGCTGGCGGAAAGCGTCGAGGGAGAAATCGGCATTGGTGGCGACCGCGGCCATTCCCGCCCGACCTTCGACACCGGCGATCTCGACCCCATAGACATTGACCTCCTCGACACCGTGGCAGACCGTCAGCGTCTCGGCGACTTCCGATGTCGACACGTTCTCGCCCTTCCAGCGGAAGGTGTCGCCGATGCGATCGACAAAATAGAAATATCCCCGTCGGTCACGCCGCACGAGATCGCCGGTGCGGAACCAGGTGTCGCCGGGGGCGAACACGTCGCGAAGGATCTTCTTCTCGGTTTCCGCCTTGTCGGCATAGCCTTCGAAGCGCTGGCCGGGCTTCAGCGGATCGACCACGATCTGCGAGATCAATTCGCCCGCTTCATCCTCGTCGCACTCGATGCAGAGCCCGTCGTCACCGCGCACCGGCGCCTCGCTCTCAATATCGAGGCGGATGTTGGTGATCGGGAAGAACGTCCGCGCCCAGCGGGGAACGCGGCCGACTGCGCCGACCGTGTCGTCCCAGTTGAAGAGGATGGCGTTGCCCTCGGTTGCGGCGTAGAACTCGCGGATCGACCTGATGGCGAAGCGATGCTTGAAGCGCTCCCAGATGTCGGGTCTCAGCCCGTTGCCGCAGCACAGCGCCACCTTGTGCATCCGCTCCTTGGGATGCGGCGGAGCCGTGACCAGGTAGCGGCAGAGTTCGCCGATATACTGGAAACGGGTGCAGTCGTGATCGACGACATCGTCCCAGAACTGGCTGGTGGAGAATCGCTCGCGAATGAAGGTCGAACCGCCGACCACCAGGCAGCAGCCGATGGCGAGGATGCCGCCGGAGGTGTGATACATCGGCAGGCAGTTGTAATTGCGGTCGCTTTCGGTGGTTTCCATGACCGCCGCATAGGCCAGCATCGCCGCATAGACGCGGTAGTGATTGACGTTGGCCGCCTTGGGAAAACCCGTGGTTCCGCTGGTGTAGATATAGAGGCAGCGGTCGTCGAGGGTGAGCGGTGGCCGTTCGGATGTCGGGATCGGCTGATCGCTGAATTCCATCAGGGCGAGGTCGAGCCGTGGCCGGCCGTCATCGGGCGAACCGAAGCGCCAGACGGTCGGCTTCCCCTCGACCATCGGGGCGGCGCCGTCGAAGGCGTCGGCCAATTCGGCCGCCACGATGATGTGCATCGGCGACACGAGATTGATGCAGCGCGCCAAGGCCGCCCCGTTGAGATTGGTGTTGAGGAGTGCCGTGACGCCGCCGGCCCGGGCGATGCCAAGCCAGACCGACGCGTATTCCGGCCGATTCGGCATCAGCAGGCAGACGACGTCGCCCTTGGTCACGCCGTTGGCCATTGCCCAGCGCGCATAGCGGTTGCCGCGCGCGTTGTAAGCCGCGTAGCTCAGCGTCTCGCGATCCGAGATCAGGGCTGGCCGATCTCCGTAGCGTCGGGCGAGGTCTTCGGCGGCATCGGGGAACGTCCGGTCGCGATGGCGGGCCATCGGGGTGACGACCCGCAACGCTCTGTACACGCCTAGGACGAAGAGCCAATCCTTCCAGAGATTCGCGAAAAAACCCATTTCCCGTCCGGACCGCCGCGATTCTTCCGCCACGGCATCAATCAACCTAACATCGGCCGGTTTGCGGGCAAACGATGACGAGACACGGCGACTGGCGCCATGACCTCAGCCTCGACCTGCGCGGGCTCGCCTGCCTGCTGCCGGTGCTGAAGACGCGCAGGGCGCTGCTGCGACTTGCCGCGGGACAACGGCTTCTCGTCGAGGCGACCGATCCGCTGGCGGCGATCGACATTCCGCATCTTGTCAGGCTATCGGGCGACGGGCTTGTCGTCACAGTGATCGAAGATGGCGTCTACCGCTGCGTCATCGAGCGCGCCGCGAGCGCCTGAAGCCAAGCCGGGCCTCTGCGCAATCTATTGAGCGACCAGCTCGGTTTGCGGTCTCGGTCGCGGCAGCGGAATGTTGACGATCGGTCGCGTGGTCGCTGCTTTGCCTGGCAGGGGATCGGCGTTTCCGGTGTACACCCGGACCGGGGCCATCAAAACGAAACGCGGCTCGAGAGCCGAGTTGACGGCCTTGGCCGTCCGCGCCCGCTTCTTGCCGCAGATCTGATCGCGAAGATCGACGGCCGGTGTCGGGGCAGGGTGCGTCTCAAAGCTCGCGAGGCTCTGGCCGAGCACCCCGGTGAGCAAGCCATTGAAACCGCGATTGAGCAGTTGGGCGGCGGTTTCGGCCCGCGCGTCCGCCGAGGTCTCGCCGAGAACCACCGCCATCAGGGTGCGGCCGTTCCGGGTGGCGGTGGCGACGAGGTTGAAGCCGGACGCGCAGATGAAGCCCGTCTTCATGCCGTTCGTCCCGTGGTAGTGCTCGAGCAGCGTGTTGTACGAATGCAGCACCTTGGCCCCGACGCGGATGGCCGTGATGCGGAAATATTCGCGGTACTGCGGATAGTCCATCCATACCGCGCGGGCGAGGACGGCGAGGTCGCGGGCCGTCGTCACCTGACCGGCGGCGGGAAGCCCGTTGGGATTGACGAAGTGCGTAGAGTTCATCCCCAGCCGGCTCGCCTCCTGGTTCATCAAGGCGACGAACCTCGCTTCGCTGCCGCCGACCGTCTCGGCGATCGCCATGGCGATGTCGTTGGACGAGTGCACGATCATCATCTTCAACGCGTTGTCGAGGTTGATGACGGTCCCGACCTTGTAGCCCATCTTCGATGGGGGCTCGGCGAGCGCGTGGGCGGATACCACCACCGGCGAGGTGAGCTTGAGCTGGCCGGATTCCAGTGCCTTGAAGGTCAGATAGGTGGTCATCAGCTTGGTGAGCGAGGCGGGGGGCCAGCGCTGGTCCGAGTCGCGATGGCCGATGACTGTTCCGCGCCCGACGTCGACGACGATATAGGCCGGATCCTGGTCGGCGCGCACTGGCCAGCCGGAGATCGAAACAAAGAAAACGGCGATCAGAAGCGTCAGTCTCAAAGGTCCAGCCCCAAAATCCGCTGCGGTCGCGACGCCCCCGACCGCCTCCGCGGTCCCTTCTATCCGTTGCACGGCAATTTGGCAAAGTGTCGGCGCGCGGCGAGTGCCAATTCAGTTTGCACTTGCTGCATATTTCGGCTGATTGCCTCTGCACGAGTGCGGGTGCCGGCGTCGTCGGCGATCCGCCCGGTTCTGGCTTCAGGCTTGCATCAGCGGGCCGGGTCGAAAATGATGACGTCGATGAACGCCCTGGAGCCGATCACCGTTCCCGAAGGTTCGCTGCGCCGGCGAGCCTTCCGTGCCGAGACGCCGGGAATGGAGCGGGTGCGCGGCCGCGCGGAAATCGCCATTGGTCCGGGGAGCCGGCTTGCCCGATTGCGGCAATCCGGGTCGGCCAAGGTCCGCCTGCCGCGGGTGGCGGACGGGGCGCCGCTCGAGGGCATCCTCCTCAACACCGCCGGGGGCGTCACGGGGGGGGACCGCTTGCGCTACGAGGTCAGCGTAGCGGGTTCGGCCGCCGCGCTCCTCAGTTCCCAGGCGGCGGAGCGGGCCTACAAGTCGGCCGGAGACCTGGCGTCGATCGAAACCCGGCTGCAGGTTGCCGCTGACGGCCGGCTCGACTGGCTGCCGCAGGAAACGATTCTTTTCGAACGAAGCGCGCTCTCCCGCAGCCTCGAAGCGGACGTCGACGGTGCCGCGTCGCTGCTGGCCGCCGAAGCCGTGGTCCTTGGCCGGGCAGCGCGGGGGGAGACCCTCCACGACGTCTTCTTCCATGACACGTGGCGAATTCGGCGCGATGGTCGACTGGTGTTCGCCGATGCTGTGCGCGTCGATGGCGATTTCGCTGGAGTCATGATGGGCAAGGCCACGGGCGGCGGCGCGGCGGCTTTCGCAACAATCCTCATGGTCGCCCCAGCGGCCGAAGCGTGGATCGAAATCGCTCGCGACGCTCTGGCGGAGACCGGCTGCGAGAGCGGAGCAAGCGGCTGGAACGGTTTGCTGCTGGTGCGTATGGTGGCGCCCGGCGGGCAGATGCTGCGGGCAGGTCTGACACGGCTCGTCGAGGCACTGCGCGGCGCCGCGATGCCGCGGGTGTGGAATTGCTGAAGGGGGGCACATGAACCTGACGCCACGGGAAAAAGACAAGCTGCTGATCGCCACCGCGGCGATGGTCGCGCGGCGCCGTCTGGAGCGCGGCGTCAAGCTGAACTACCCTGAAGCGATCGCGCTCATCAGCGACTTCGTGGTGGAAGGCGCTCGCGACGGCCGCTCCGTGGCCGACCTCATGGATGCGGGCGCCGCCGTCGTCACGCGCGACCAGGTTATGGACGGAATCGCCGAGATGATCGACGAGGTGCAGGTGGAGGCGACCTTTCCGGACGGCACCAAGCTGGTCACCGTCCATCACCCGATCCGCTAGACTGCTCAATTCACTCGAGGGGGAATGATTTCATGTTCAAGCGACTCGCCATCACCGCCGGTGTCATCCTTGCCGCCACCGTGCCCGCCTTCGCCCATGTCAGCCCGGCCGACAACGGTTCTTTCCTGGCCGGCTTCGCCCATCCGCTCCTCGGCCTCGACCATATCGTCGTGATGGTCGCGGTCGGGTTGTGGGCGGTGACCGTTGGCGGCCGAGCCATCTGGACCGTTCCGGGCGCATTCGTCGGGGCGATGGTGATCGGCTATTTCCTCGCGCTCACCGGATTGGCGCTACCGTTCGCCGAGCCGATGATCCTTGCCTCGGTCGTCGCGCTCGGGCTGCTCATCGCGGCGGCGGTCAGGCTTCCGGTCATGGTCGGCGCGCTGCTCGTGGGCCTGTTTGCGGTCTTCCACGGCCACGCCCACGGCAGCGAGCTCGGTGTTGCCGCTGCGGTTCCCTTTGGGCTTGGCTTCGCTTCCGCCACCGCATTCCTGCATGGCGCCGGCATTGCCATGGGCCTGTTGCTCGGCTCCGGCAAGGGTTTCGGTGCGGGGACGGGGAGCATCGTTGCACGGCTCCTCGGCGGCTTTGCCGCGGTGACCGGTCTCGTCCTGGCGATGAGCTAGGGGGCGCGCCATGATCCCCGGAGAAGTGCTTGCCGCCGAGGGCGAGATCGAGCTCAACGCCGGCCAGCCGACGGTTACGGTCGACGTCGCCAACACCGGCGACCGTCCGGTTCAGGTCGGCTCCCACTACCATTTCTACGAGACCAATCCGGCGCTCTCCTTCGATCGCGAAAAGACCCGGGGCTTTCGACTCGACATCCCGGCCGGCACCGCCGTCCGTTTCGAGCCGGGGCAGACCCGCAGTGTGACGCTCGTGCCCTATCGCGGGGAACGCCTGGTGTTCGGCTTCAATCAGAAAGTGATGGGGGCGCTTTGACGCCACGGCGGGGTTGATGGGTGAGATCCGGGTTCATCAGGGCGGCTGTCATTGCGGGGCGGTGCGCTACGAGGCGGCGGTCGATCTCGACCGCGTCGTCACCTGCAATTGCTCGCGGTGCTCGAAGCTCGGCTGGATCATGACCTTCACGCCGGCGGAGCAATTCAAGCTGCGGTCGGGGGAGGATCAGATGACCGAGTACCGGTTCAATCACAAAACCATCCGCCACCTGTTCTGCCGCATCTGTGGTATCGAATCCTTTGCCCTCGGCGTGCCGCCCACCGGCACCGGCGAAATGGCGGCGGTGAACGTGCGCTGCCTCGACGACGTCGATCCGACGGCCCTTCAGCCGAAAATGTTCAACGGAAAGGGCCTCTAGCCATGCCAGCCTCCCGCACATCGAAGCCGGCGGCAAAACCGAAGACCGGCGACGTCAGGTCAGCCCTTGTTCTGCAGGGCGGCGGCGCTCTCGGCGCCTACGAGTTCGGCGTGCTGCGGCGGCTTCATAAGGAGCCGGATTTCGCGCTCCGCTACGTTTCAGGGGTGTCGATCGGCGCGATCACCGCGGCGGTCCTTGTCGGCGCCCGCAACGGCGATCCGTTGGGGACGCTCGAAACCATGTGGAAGGAGTTCGTCGTTCCCGCCTCCCCGATGATGTCGGGCTTCGGGCCGGCAGCATCGATGTTCGGCAATCCAGCATTCTACCGGATGCGCCGCGACTATCTCACCATGCCGTTCTGGACGAGCTTCTATGAGCTCGGTCCGATCCGCGAGAAGCTCGCCGAGCTGGTCGATTTCGACGCCATCATGCAGAGTCCGGTCAGGCTGGTCGTCACGGCGACGAACGTGCAGACCGGCGCCATCGAGGCGTTCTCCAACACCGATCCGGCGGCGCCGCTGACGATCGACCATGTGCTCGCCAGCGGCAGCCTGCCGCCCGGCTTTCCGATGACGCCGATCGGCGACCGGCTCTACTGGGATGGCGGCCTTTTCGACAATACCCCCCTGTCGCCGCTGCTGAAACTCATCGACCCGATCGACGCTCCCGATACGCGGCTCTTCGTCGTCAACCTCTTCCCCAAGGCGGGAAAGGTGCCGCGGGACATGATCGGCGTGTCCGACCGGATGATCGAGCTAATTTTCGCTAACAAGATCAGCAAGGACGTGGACATTGCCCGGGCCATCAACGGCTTCGTCGCCCTGGTCGACGAGATCGTCAGCCGCCATCCGGAAGTCCGCCACCTGCTTGATCGGCCGGAATACGATCAGCTTCGCCGCTACAAGGCGCTGAGCGACATCGTCGAGATCACCAACACCCGCGACGAGCCGGTCAACGCGGCGTCCGATTTCTCGCGCGAGGCGATCGAAGCGCGGATCCGCTCCGGCTATCACGATGCCGACAAGCAGCTGAAGAGCGCGAGCTGGGCCGCGAAGCCTCCAGCCGGCGCCTCCAGTTCGCAATGAGGGCCGCCAGGCCCGTTGCCATGAAAGCGCGACCGTCCGTTCCACCCGAAGCCCGGATCTGATGCCATGCCGCACCGAATCTCACGTACCGCCTATGCCGAGATGTTCGGCCCGACTGTCGGCGACAGGGTCCGCCTCGCCGACACCGACCTCGTCATCGAGGTCGAGAAGGATTTCGCCACCTATGGCGAGGAGGTCAAGTTCGGCGGCGGCAAGGTGATCCGCGACGGCATGGGCCAGAGCCAGACCGCTAATTCGGAGGGCGCGGTCGATACGGTGATCACCAACGCGCTGATCGTCGACCACTGGGGGATCGTCAAGGCCGACATCGGCATCAAGGACGGCAGGATCGCCGGCATCGGCAAGGCCGGCAATCAGGACGTCCAGCCGAACGTCGACATCGTCGTCGGACCGGGCACCGAAGCGATCGCCGGCGAAGGCAAGATCGTCACGGCCGGCGGCCTCGACGTCCATATCCACTTCATCAGCCCGCAGCAGATCGACGAGGCGCTGATGTCGGGCGTCACCACCATGCTCGGTGGCGGCACCGGCCCGGCGACCGGCACCAACGCCACCACCTGCACGCCGGGACCGTTCCACCTCGCCCGCATGATCCAGGCGGCCGAGGGCTTCCCGATGAACCTCGCCTTCGCCGGCAAGGGCAACGCCTCGGTGCCCAATGCCCTCGAGGAGCAGGTGAGGGCCGGCGCGGCGGCGCTGAAGCTCCACGAGGACTGGGGCACGACGCCGGGCGCCATCGACTGCTGCCTTGCGGTTGCCGACGATTTCGACGTGCAGGTGATGATCCACACCGACACGCTGAACGAGTCCGGCTTCGTCGAGAACACCATCGCCGCGTTCAAGGACCGAACCATCCACGCCTTCCACACCGAGGGCGCGGGTGGCGGTCACGCCCCCGATATCATCAAGGTCTGCGGGCTGGCGAATGTCCTTCCCTCGTCGACCAATCCCACCCGGCCCTACACGGTCAACACCATCGACGAGCATCTCGACATGTTGATGGTGTGCCACCATCTCGACCCGTCGATCCCCGAGGACATCGCCTTTGCCGAGAGCCGCATCCGCAAGGAGACGATCGCCGCCGAGGACATCCTCCACGACATCGGCGCCTTCTCGATGATGGCGTCCGACAGCCAGGCGATGGGTCGCGTCGGCGAGGTGCTGATCCGCACCTGGCAGACTGCCCACAAGATGAAGGTGCAGCGCGGCAGCCTGCCGGAGGATTCCGCCCGCAATGACAATTTCCGCGTCAAGCGGTACATCGCCAAGTACACCATCAACCCGGCCATTGCCCATGGCATCGACGAGTGGGTGGGCTCGGTCGAGATCGGCAAGCTCGCCGACCTGGTGTTGTGGTCGCCGGCCTTCTTCGGCGTCAAGCCCGACATGGTGATCAAGATGGGCACGATCGCCGCCGCCCAGATGGGCGATCCCAACGCCTCGATCCCGACGCCGCAGCCGGTGCACTATCGCCCGATGTTCGGCGGCTTCGGCCAGTCGATGACCAACTCGGCGGTCACCTTCGTCAGCCAGGCCTCGATCGCCGAGGGGATCGGCCAGCGGCTGGGCCTGCACAGGACTGTCCTTCCTGTCCGCCACACGCGGGGGATCACAAAGGAATCGATGATCCACAACTCGGCGATGCCGAAGATGGAAGTGGATCCGGAAACCTACGAGGTGCGCGCCGACGGCGGGCTGCTCACCTGTCCGCCGGCCGAGATCCTGCCGATGGCGCAGCGCTATTTCCTGTTTTGAGCTGCCGTTCTCGCCTAAGACTTGGGCGTCAGGAGGCTCGCATGAAAGCGGCGTCCGTCGGCTTTTGGATCCTGTTCGTCGTAACGCTTGTCGTCTACGGCGTGATGGTGCTGTGGTCGCTTCCCAGGATTGCCGCCGCGGCTGGCGGCCTCGCCCCGTTC
>Ga0210086_1000459_pt1 | contig 23545 bp, 24 predicted proteins | sample China_Galinas_PW_3_FD_184867 | JGI IMG/M metagenome (GOLD analysis project Ga0210086, IMG submission 184867) | Wetland microbial communities from San Francisco Bay, California, USA, that impact long-term carbon sequestration - China_Galinas_PWB_D2... | ecosystem: Environmental > Aquatic > Marine...
TCGGCGTCGCCGCTTCCGTTCTGCTGCTGCTCGGCACCAGCGCGGTCGTGGCATTCGGCAGCGATAGCACCCCCGCGTCGAGCACGTCGCCGCTGCCCCCGCCCGCCTCGGCGGCACCGTCTGGAGCAGCCGCTGCACCGCAGGTCGAGAGCCCGGCGGCCGAACAGCCGCAGGTCCCGGCACCGCGTACGTTGTACGCCGTCCCGGCGCCGGAGACCCAGTACCAGGCGCCGGCCCAGCAACAAGCGGCTGCGCCGCCGCAAGCCGTCGCGCCCTCGCCCGCCGCCCCGCCGCCGTCCGCGAGCTCGGAACCGCCGCCACCGCCGCCGGCCGAGACCACCACGGTGACGTCCACGACGCAGGCGCCCCCGTCGACGACGACCGTGACGGCGCCGCCGCCGACACAGCAGCCGTCGGAGCCCACGCAGGCGCCCGCGCCGCCGACGACGACGCAGCCGCCGCTGACCTTCACCCTGCCGCCGCTACCGTCGATCCCCGGCCTGTTTGCTCCGCAGGGCAACCGATAGCAAGCATGCGCGCGTCAGGCGAGGCGCTCGATCCCCGGATAAGCATCAAAGCCGGTGTCGAAGCTCATCAGCTCACTGATGCCGTGGCGCGACATGACAGCGAGGTGCAAGGCATCCCTGGCTGATAAGCCGTGGTAGCGCAACAACGTGTCCTTTGCCTGTTCAGCGTCGCTGCGTGCAATCGGCAGCACATCGTCGACCACATTGAGGATCGCGTCGAACGCCGGTTGGATCGCATCGCGTCTGTTGATCGCCACATAGCGGTGACAAATCTCCTGCAGCACCTCGACGTCGGTAATCAGCCGTTTGCCCTCCGACAGAGCAGATTCCAGCAGACGCTGCGCGTCGAGCTTGTGCGGATGGGAGGCACCCACCAGGTACATGGGTATGTTCGAGTCGACCAATATCACGGCGCGGTTCCGGGCAGCGCCACTCGTTCATGGTCGATCTGCTGAAGCATCTGCTCGATGTCGGCGGTGGGAAAGTCATGACGCACTGCGGCGCGAATCGCGCGCAGCTTGGTTTGCAGGTCGCCCTGCGGCTCGCGCTCTCGCGCCTCGCGCAGGGTGCGGCGAACCCATTCGGAAACTGTCGTGCGGTGCCGGCGCGCGATCTCTTGGAGCTGTTCCCACTCCTGCGGGTCGAGCAAGACTTGCAGTCGCTTACTCATGCTATGAGTATAGAAGATACACGCGAGTAGCATCCGCGAGAAATAGTCAGCGCGGCCAGCTGCTCTTGAGCAGCGACAGCTTTGCCAGCGGAATCCGCACGCGTTTAGGGTCGGCGGACACGCGCTCTCGCAAGCCCGTCTCCAGACGCTCGACGAACCGCTCCGCGCGAGGTCCGTCGCCCTCGAGCGCGGTGAGCAGTGTCGGGAACACGGACGTCCGCACGAATGCGGTCCAGTTCCCAGCGAAAGCCGTTGCGTCCTTGTCCTTTTGGAACTTCGTCCAGTACTGGTCGTCGGCGTCGAACAGTTCCAGATGTTCGACCGTCAGACCCGCGAACCGGTTCTTCGGCGCGAAGGGTGCCGTGAGCTCGGCCTCGCTGCGGCCCACCGACGGAATGGCCATCCGCTGCACCTCGTCGCGGCTGACCAAGCCCTCGGCGGTCATCTGCGCCAGCTCCTCGGCGAGTGCTTCGAGCAGCGGCTGATAGCTGCAGTCGCCGTCGTCGTGCGCCATTGTCAGCACCACCAGGCGGCCGCCGGGCACCAGTTCGTGGCTGCGGGCGGTGAGGAACGCGATCCAATCGTCGGCGGCTTGACGGGCGAACGCCGACTTCGCGTCCTCGTCGCGGCTCAACTCGATATGGACGTGATCGGGAATCTGAGCGGGCATCGCGCTGAGCCAGTGCACGGCCCATGAGCTCCAGCCCAGTGTCACGATTCCCGTCGGGGCGATCTGGTGGTACACCGACTGTCCGATAGCTGCGGCGAACGTCGCCGGATCATCACGCAGATAGCTCTGCGGGTCGTCGTCCAGCGAGGCGAACAGCCCGCCGTAGTTGTTCTCGGCGACGTCGGCGTGCACGACGTAGATCGCGCGGCCGGGTTCTGCGCGAGTGCGCACGATGGAGATGGCCGCGCCGATCGGCAGCAGCGAGTTGTGCCCGGCGCACGCGCCATAGTCGACGATAACGATCGTGTTCGGGGTCTGCGGCAGCTCCACGTCGTGGGCGGCCTGCTCGAGGAGTTCGACGGCGGGCAGCTGCGCCGGCTGGACTCGCGAACTGCCTATGAAGGTTCCCCCCGCCTCCATCGGCGCCGGGCGGACCAGGCCAGGTTGCGCCATCAGTGTCCTCGCGCCACCCACTCGTCGTAGTGCACCAGCTCGCCGCCGATTGTGGTGGTGTCGCCGTGGCCGGTGTAGACGACCGTGTCGGCGGGTAGCTTGCCGAGCTTTTCGGAGATCGAGGCGAGGATCGTCGGGAAGTCGGAGTAGGACCGGCCCGTCGCGCCCGGCCCGCCCTGGAACAGGGTGTCGCCGCTGAACACCGCCGAAAGCTCCGGTGCGTGCAGGCACGTGGAGCCGGGGGAGTGGCCGGGGGTGTGGATGGCCCGCAGCTCGGTGCCGCCGACATTCAGCACCGTGCCGTCCTCGAGCGTGCGAAACGGCTTGTCCGGGTGCGTCATTCGCCACAGCACCTCGTCGGCGGGATGCATCAGCACCGGCGCGTCCAGCGTCTCGCCCAGTTGCGGCGCGACGGTCACGTGGTCGTTGTGGCCGTGCGTACACACCACCGCCACGACGTTGCGGCCGCCCACGGCGTCGATGATCGGGGCTGCGTCATGTGCGGCGTCGATGACGACGACGTCGTCGCCGTCGCCGATCAGCCAGATGTTGTTGTCGACTTCCCAACTGCCGCCGTCGAGTTCGAACGTGCCGTGGGTGACCACCCGGTCGATGCTCGTCACAGGATCACTACCGATCGCAGCACTGGTTCGATGTCGGGGCCGCCGTGCATCTTGTCGAAGGCCGCCTCCACGTTCGCCAACCCGATGCGTTCGGTGACGAACCGCTCCAGCGGCAGCCGGCCCTGCAGGTAGAGGCTGACGAGCGTGGGGAAGTCGCGATCGGGCAGGCAGTCGCCGTACCACGAGGACTTCAGCGATCCGCCGCGGGAGAAGAAGTCCACCAGCGGCATGTCGAGGCGCATGTCGGGCGTCGGCACCCCGACCAGCACCACGGTTCCGGCTAGATCCCGTGTGTAGAACGCCTGCTTCCAGGTTTCGGGCCGCCCGACCGCGTCGATCACCACGTCGGCGCCGAACCCGTCGGTCAGCTCCTGGATTGCCTCGACGACGTCGGCGGTGCGGGCGTTGATCGTGTCGGTGGCGCCAAAATCCTTGGCCCAGGCCAGTTTCGCGTCGTCGGTGTCGATCGCGATGATCTTCCGCGCGCCGACGAGCGCCGACCCGGCGATCGCCGCGTCGCCGACGCCGCCGCAGCCGATCACCGCGACCGTGTCGTCACGGCCGACGTTGCCGGTGTTGACGGCCGCACCCAGCCCGGCCATCACGCCGCAGCCGAGCAGCCCCACCACTACGGGGTCGGCGCTCGGATCCACCTTGGTGCACTGGCCTTCGTGCACCAACGTCTTGTCGGCGAACGCGCCGATGCCGAGTGCCGGGGTCAGCTCGGTGCCGTCGGTCAGCGTCATCTTCTGTGCGGCGTTGTGGGTGTCGAAGCAGTACCACGGCCGCCCGCGCTTGCAGGCCCGGCACTGTCCGCACACCGCGCGCCAGTTCAGGACGACGAAGTCGCCAGGCTCGACGGACGCGACCCCCTCGCCGACCGACTCGACCGTGCCGGCGGCCTCGTGGCCGAGCAGGAACGGGTACTCGTCGTTGATGCCGCCCTCGCGGTATGTCAGGTCGGTGTGGCACACCCCGCACGCGGCGACGTCCACCACCACTTCGCCGGGTCCGGGGTCGGGGATCACCACGTCGACGACTTCGACCGGCTCGCCCTTCTTTCGCGAGATCACGCCGCGCACTGTTTGGCTCATGGGCGCCAACCTACTAAAAGCGGCGGCGTAGGTTCTTGGTCATGACGACAGTCGACGAAAACCCGTCGGACACGGGAGAAACCACGGAGGAGTTCGCCGCCCGGGTCGTGGGCACGATCGACGGCGCAAGCCTGGCCATTCTGATCTCCATCGGGCACCAAACCGGCCTGTTCGACGCGATGGCCGAACTTCCGCCGGCGACGAGTTCGCAGATCGCCGACGCGGCCGGACTGAATGAGCGGTACGTGCGCGAGTGGTTGGCCGGCATGACGGCGGGGCGGGTGGTGGACTACGACCCCGGCGCCGGAACATATTTCCTGGCACCTGAACGCGCCGCGGTGCTGACCCGCGCGGCCGGTCCCGACAACCTCGCCAGAGTCGCCCAATTCATTCCGCTGCTCGGCGAGGTGGAGCAGAAGGTCATCGGGTGCTTCCGGACCGGCGGCGGCCTGCCCTACACCGAATATCCTCGATTCCACACGCTGATGGCCGAAGAGAGCGGAGAGGTCTTCGACGCGGCGTTGGTGGACGTGATCCTGCCGCTCGCCGACGGGCTGCCGGAGCGGCTGAAGTCCGGTGCCGAGGTGGCCGACTTCGGTTGCGGCAGCGGGCATGCCGTCAATGTGATGGCGCAGGCGTTTCCGGCCAGCCGGTTCACCGGGATCGACTTCTCGGAGGAGGGTCTCGCGGCGGGCTCTGGTGAGGCGGCGCGGCTGGGACTGTCGAACGCGCGCTTCGAGCGCCACGATCTGGCCCAGCTCGACCTGACCGAGGCCTACGACGCGATCACCGCGTTCGACACGATCCACGACCAGGCCCAGCCCGCCGCGGTGCTGCGCAACGCCTACCGTGCGCTGCGGCCCGGCGGGGTGTTTCTGATGGTGGACATCAAGGCGTCGAGCAACCTGGAAGACAACATCGGCGCTCCGTTGAGCCAGTATCTCTACACGGTGTCAGCGATGCACTGCATGAGCGTGTCACTGGCGTTCGACGGTGCGGGGCTCGGCACGATGTGGGGACGGCAGGTCGCGGCATCGATGCTCGCCGATGCCGGCTTCACCGGCGTCGAGGTGAGCGAGATCGAGTCCGACCCGATCAACTACTACTACGTGGCCCGTAAGTGACCGGCTGCGTCATCGCCACGAACTCCTCGAGCGCGTCGGTGGAAGGCAACGCGTAGCCGCCGACCCGGCTGACTGTGGTGTTCTGCAACCGCTGCAGCCGGATGGCGGTTTCGGCCGCCAGCAGGACCACCGGAATGCCGCCGAGCACGGTGGCGCCGTGGACCGACAGGCTGCGCGCGCCTCGGCGAGGCCTCCATCCGGGAAATGCCCGACGACGAACGCCGAGTAGCCGGCTCGTTGCGCCTCGATGGCGTTGCGGACCATCTGCACAGCGCAGCGCAGCTCCGTGAGGGGATGCAGATACCTGTCGCCGGGATGGATGCCGTGGACCTCGACCCGATACTCGTCGCCGAGAACGGTGCTGACTCGGGCGCTGAGGCGGTCGAAGTACGGTGAGTCGACCTGCGGATCGGTGAAGCTCTGATACCAGATTCGCGTGCGGCCGTTCATGACGCCCGAGAATAGTGGGCGAAGCGCGCCCCGTTCGGCCGATAGGCTCACGACGATGTCTGTTCTCGACGCCATCGCCGACTGGCCGGTGGAGGCCGCCGCTGCGGCCGTCGTCGGTCCGTCGGGCGTGCTGGCCGAGTTCGGCGACCAGAGCCACCCGTTCGCGCTGGCGTCGGTGACCAAGCCGCTGGTGGCCCGCGCCGCGCACATCGCGGTCGAAGAAGGCGTGCTCGGCTTCGACACCGCGGCCGGGCCGCCCGGGTCGACGGTGCGGCACCTGCTAGCGCACGCCTCGGGGCTGTCCATGCGCTCCGACGAGCGGATCAACGAACCTGGCGAACGTCGCGTCTATTCGAACTACGGCTTCCAGGTGCTGGCCGAAGCCGTGCAGGACAAGTCCGGCATCGAGTTCGGCCGCTACCTGCACGAGGCGTTGTTCGCGCCACTGGAGATGTCGGACACCTTCCTCGACGGGGGTGCCGAGGCGGCGGGGTACGGCGCCACGTCAACGGTTGCCGACCTGGTTCGGTTCGCCGATGACCTGCTGCGTCCGGTGACGGTCCACACCGAGACCCACGCGGACGCGACGACCGTGCAGTTCCCCGGCCTGGACGGTGTGCTGCCCGGATTCGGCGTGCAACGGCCCAACGACTGGGGGCTGGGCTTCGAGATCAGAGATGACAAGTCGCCGCACTGGACCGGGTCGTCGAACTCGCCGGGTACCTACGGCCACTTCGGGCAGACCGGCACGTTCCTGTGGGTCGATCCGGCGGCTGACCTGGCGCTGGTGGTGCTGACCGACCGCGACTACGACAAGTGGGCCCGGTCGCGCTGGCCGGAGTTGTCCGACGCGGTGCTGGCAGAATTCGCCACGGACTAGCGCAACAGGCGTCACACAAGGCACAATAGACACGCACGACACAACTCGTCGGTTTTGCCAGGTCGTTGGGGAAGACGTCCCTCGTGGAGCCGAAGGAGTTGAGAATGCGTGCGTCGAACCAGTTCGCCGACGCGACGACGGGCGTGGTGTACATCCACGCGTCCCCCGCGGCGGTGTGTCCACATGTCGAATGGGCGTTGTCGTCCACGCTGGATGCCCGCGCCAACCTGAAGTGGACGCCGCAGCCGGCGATGCCCGGCCAGCTGCGCGCGCTGACGAACTGGGTGGGTCCCGTCGGGACCGGCGCCCGGCTCGCACATGCGCTGCGGTCCTGGCCGGTGCTGCGCTTCGAGGTGACCGAGGATCCAAGCCACGGTGTCGACGGGCAGCGGTTCTGCCACACCCCACAGCTCGGGCTGTGGAGCGGGGCGATGAGCGCCAACGGCGACACCATCGTCGGCGAGATGCGGCTGCGCTCGTTGATGGCCGATGGCGCCGACGCGTTGTTCGCCGAGCTGGACTCGGTCCTCGGTACCGCGTGGGACGACGCGTTGGAGGCCTACCGCGACGGCGGTCATGGGGCCGAGGTCAGCTGGCTCAACCGCGGCGTGGGCTAGCTTCGCGGACACCGCCGCGCGCCGAGCGTGAATCCACGGCGAAATCTTGCGGGTTTTTTCGCCGTCAGCGCACGTTCGGCGCGAGCATTTTCAGCGCGCCGCTGACGGCCGACACCTCGACCGGCAGCGGCATCGCGAAGTCACCGTCGGCGTAGGCGTTGATTCCCGGGCTTTCGACAACAACGGTCTTCGCACGGTCCGTGTTCACCTCGTCGAGATGGATATGCGTGCCCTTGAACACGGTCGGGAACAGCCGCACCAGCTTCGTGCGCGACGCCGAATGCACCATCGTGACGTCGAGCAGGCCGTCGGTGTGATCGGCGTTGGGGCAGATCAACATTCCGCCGCCGTAACTGCGCGTGTTGCCGAACGCCGCCAACGTCAGCTCGGTGACGATCTCCCTTTGGCCGTCGAGCACAAGACGAAACGGCAGCAGCCGCAGCTTCGACAGTTCCGCGACCATCGCCAGGTTGTACCGCATCCGCCCGTGCGGCCAGCGCATCCGGTTGACTCGATCGCTCACCAGCGAGTCGAATCCGGCCGCCATCACGGTGCCGAACCACTTCTCGGCACCGTCGGCGCCGCGGATATGACCGAGGTCGACGGTCTCCACCCAGCCGTCGGCAACCAAGTCGGCCGCCGCTTCGGGATCACGAGGCAAGCGGTATTCGCGCGCATGGTCGTTGCCGGTACCTGCCGGAATGATCCCCAGCGGAATGTCGGTGCGCGCCAATGACTGCAGCGCCAACGAGATCACACCGTCACCGCCGGCGATCACCAGCGCGTCAGTGCCATGGCTCACGGCGTCGCCGATCAGCCGACGGGCATGCTCGGCATCTCTGCCGACGATCTCGACGACGTCGACGCCACGCTTCTGAAACCGTGCGACGGCCCGTTCGGCGGCGTGCGGCGCGTTCCCGTGCCCAGACATCGGATTGGTCAGCAGCGTGATGCGGCCGATCTCGCGACGACTCATCAGGGAATCAGCTTGCCGGGGTTGAGGATTCCAGCCGGGTCCAGCGTAGCTTTGACGGCCCGCAGCACCTCGACGCCGAGGTCGCCGACCTCGTCACGCATCCACGGCCGGTGGTCGGCGCCGACGGCGTGATGATGCGTGATCGTCGCGCCGGCCCGCACCATCGCGTCCGTCGCAGCGGTCTTCGCGGCTTGCCACTGCTCGATCGGATTGCCGCGCTGGCCTGCCACCACCGTGAAGTACAGTGACGCGCCGGTGGGGTAGACGTGCGAGATGTGGCACAGCACCAGAGCCGGCGTGCCCGATTCGCCCAGCGACGACGTAAGGGCTTGTGTCACCGCATCCTTGACCGCAGGAATATTGGACCAGGTGGTCGCGGTCTCGAGCGTGTCGCACAGTGCCCCGGCCGCCAGCAGCGCATCCCGCAGGTACGGCGCAGAGAACCGGCCGTGTTCCCACGCCCGGGCCGGCGCCTCGCCCAGCGACGTTCCGCCGCTGCGCTCAAGCACCGCGCGCGTCTCCGCGTGCCGGCTTTCGGCATGCTCGGCGGTGCCCTCGAACACGGTGATCGCCAGGCAGCCGCCGGTGATGCCGGCCTCGCCGATGCTGTCGGTGGTGGCCAGGTTCACGCCGGTCTCGGCCTCGTCGGACAGCCGGATGACGGTCGGCCCGGTGCCCGTCTGCGCAACGGCCCGCAAAGCTGTTGCGCCGGTGGCGAAGTCGGGAAACGACCACGCCTCATAGCGGGTGCATTCGGGTAGCGGATGCACCTTCAACCGCACCCGGGTGATCACGCCGAACACACCCTCCGACCCGATCAACAGCTGCCGCAGATCCGGCCCGGCCGCCGACTCGGGTGCGCGGCCGAAGTCCAGCACCCCTGCGGGCGTGACCGCGCTGATGCCGCGGATCATGTCGTTGAACCGGCCGTAGCCCGCAGAATTCTGCCCCGACGACCTCGTCGCGGCGAGGCCGCCGATCGTCACGAACTCGAAGCTCTGCGGAAAGTGTCCGAGAGAAAACCCGCGCTCACCCAGCAGCCGCTCCGCGTCGGGCCCGGTGACCCCGGCGCCGAGCACCGCCTCGCCGGACACCTCGTCGAGGAAGTGCAACTCGTCGAGCCGGCGCAGGTCCAGCGAGATGACCGCGCCGTGTCCATCGCGAACGGGATCCAGCCCGCCGACGACGCTGGTGCCACCACCGAACGGGACGACGGCGATACCGTGCTCTGAACAACGAGCCAAGATCGCCGCTATCTGCTCCTCGTCGCAGGGCACCACCACCGCGTCGGGGGCGTCTTGGTCAATCTGCTCGCGCCGCAGCAGGTCCAGCGTCGACTTGCCGCCGGCGTGCAGCAGCCGCGCACGGTCGTCGACGAGGACGAACTCCGGCCCGACGACCGCGACGAGTGCGTCGCGGTCGGCAGGGCCGAGGGCCGACGGCCGCACCTGCACGTCGTCGAGCTCAGGCGCCGCAACCTCGGCATCCCCCACCCCCAGCGCCTGCTTGAGCAATGACCGGATTCCGTCGGACAGCGGCTTGGCGGCCGCCGGGTCGCCCCAGGCGTTCCACTTCATGGGTGGCAACAGCGTCGACATGTGTTACAGTATTACACATGCTGTCAACCAGTAACGCCGAGTCGGACATCGGGGACCGCATCCTCGACGCCGCGGCGAGTTGCGTCACCGCGTACGGCATCGAGCGCGTCACCCTGGCGGAGATCGCCCGCCGCGCCGGGGTCAGCAGACCGACCGTCTACCGGCGCTGGCCCGACACCGGGCAGATCCTGGCCGAGCTGCTCACCAACCGCGTCACCGGAGTGTGGCGCGACGTGCCGTCGCGCGAACACGGCAGGGTGGCGCTGGTCGAGCGGATCGTCGCAGTGGCAGATCGGCTCCGCCGCGACGACCTCATCATGTCGGTGCAGCGCTCCGCCCCGGAGCTCGCGATCGTCTACATCACCCAACGCCTGGGCACCAGCCAGCAGGTCCTCATCGATGCCGCCGCCGCGGAAATCGAAGCGGCGCAACGGGACGGCAGCGTGCGCACCGGCGATCCGCACCAACTCGCCGCAATGGTCCTGCTGATCACCCAATCGACGATTCAGTCGGCGCCGATCGTCCGACCGCTCCTCGACGACGACGCGCTTGCCCGCGAGTTGACCCACTCACTGAACGGATACCTGTCCTGATGGCCGATGCCGCTGCGCTCAACGCCGACCGCCGCACCGCCGAGCTCGCCGAGCTGGCCGACGGCGCGATGCTCGACGTCGTCGTCATCGGCGGCGGCATCACCGGAGCCGGCGTCGCGCTCGACGCGGCCGCCCGCGGCCTGCGGGTCGCGCTGGTGGAAAAGCACGACTTGGCATTCGGCACCAGCCGGTGGAGCAGCAAGCTGGTGCACGGGGGCCTTCGGTACCTGGCAACCGGCAACATCGGCATCGCCCGGCGCAGCTCGGTCGAGCGCGGAATTCTGATGACGCGCAACGCCCCTCACCTCGTGCGGGCGATGCCGCAACTGGTTCCGCTACTGCCGTCGATGAGCCGGGCCAATCGCGCGCTGGTGCGCACCGGCTTTCTCGCCGGCGACGCGCTGCGGCGGCTGGCCGGCACACCCGCGTCGACGCTGCCGCGGTCACGGCGGGTCGACGCGGCGAAAGCGGGCGACCTGGTCCCGGCCGTTCGGCGCGACGGCCTTGACGGCGGACTGCTGGCCTACGACGGCCAACTCGTCGACGACGCACGGCTCGTCGTCGCCGTCGCACGTACCGCGGCCCGGCACGGCGCGCGCATCTTGACCTACGTCGCGGCATCCGACGTCACCGGGACTTCCGTCCGCCTGACCGACCAGCGCACCGGGGAGTCGTTCGACGTCACCGCCCGCGCGGTGATCAACGCTACCGGCGTGTGGGCCGGCGACATCGACACGGCGATCAAGTTGCGGCCCAGCCGCGGAACGCATCTGGTGTTCGACGCCGCGGCGTTCGGTAATCCCACCGCGGCGCTGACGATTCCGATTCCCGGCGAGATGAACCGCTTCGTGTTCGCGATGCCCGAGCAGCTGGGCCGGATCTACCTCGGCCTGACCGATGAGGATGCACCTGGGCCGATTCCCGATGTGCCACAACCGACTTCAGAGGAGATCGCGTTCCTGCTGAACACAGTCAACACCGCACTGGGCGTTGCGCTGACCCGTGAAGACGTGATCGGCGCGTACGCCGGGCTGCGGCCGCTGGTCGACGCCGGGGAGGGCCGTACCGCCGACATCTCGCGGGACCACGCGATCATCGAGTCGTCCGCGGGGTTGTTCAGCATCATCGGCGGAAAGCTCACCGAGTACCGGCACATGGCGCAGGACGTTCTCGACCGCGCGGTGCAAGCGCGTGGGCTCACCGCCGGTCCGTGCCGCACCCGCGATCTCCCGCTGGTCGGAGCGCAGAGCCACGCGCCGAGGGACGGGCTGCCGGCCTCGCTGGTCGCCCGCTACGGTGCGGAGGCGCCGAACGTGATCGCCTCAGCCCGCTGTGAGCGCCCCGCCGAGCCGGTGGCCGACGGAATCGACGTCACCCGAGCCGAATTCGAGTACGCGGTCACCCGCGAGGGCGCGCTCGACGTCGGCGACATCCTCGATCGGCGCACGAGAATCGGCCTCGTCCAACAAGACCGCGACCGCGTGGTGGCCGTCGCCGAGGAGTTCCTCGCACAGGTGCGCTAGCCGAATGTCTCCCAGCCCTCGAGATCGGGCTCGAAAGCGTCGGCGACCGTTTCGGCGGTCGCCACAGAGCCGAAGTACAGAAGGGCCGCGGCCATCGCGGTGCCGAGAATCCAGTGAGACGCACGTTGAAGAATCATGGTGCTCAGCGTCCAACGGGTGCCTTGGCGGATTCTTGGCGGATTCTTGGAACGCCAGCGCCGAGATCAGGCTTATCACACGCAAGTCAGCGAAAAGCGTGCAGGTAACCCGATTTCGGCGCGAAAATGGCGCGAAAGTTTACAGCGGGATGTTCTTGTGCCGGCCGCGGCGCGAGGGCGCCTCGGCCAGAGCCTGCGTCAACGCGCTCCGCGTGTGGGCCGGGTCGATCTTGTCGTCGACCACGCCGATCTCGATCGCGGCATCCACACCGCCGGCGATCCGCTCGTGCTCCTCGGCCAGCTGCTCGTGCAGCGCTTCGCGCTCGTCCTCGGGCGCGGCGGCCAGCTTCTTCTTGTGCAGGATGCCCACGGCCGCCTTGGCGCCCATCACCGCGACCTCGGAGTCCGGCCACGCGAACACCTTGGTGGCGCCCAGCGACCGCGAGTTCATCGCGATGTAGGCGCCGCCGTAGATCTTTCGCGTCACCAGCGTGACCCGCGGAACGGTGCACTCGCCGAACGCGTGCAGCAGCTTGGCCCCGCGGCGGACCACACCGCCCCACTCCTGGTCGACACCCGGAAGATACCCCGGCACGTCGACCACGACCACCAGTGGGATGCCGAACGCATCGCACAGCCGCACGAAACGTGCTGCCTTCTCGGCGCTTTCGGAGTTCAGGCAACCACCCAGCCGCAGCGGGTTGTTGGCCAGCACCCCGACGGTCCGCCCCGACAGCCGACCCAGCCCGATGACCATCGAGGGCGCCCACTTCGCCTGGAACTCCTCGAACGGCGCGTCGTCATCAAGCAAGGCCAACACGAGCGGGTGCACGTCGTACGCGCGGCGCGCAGATTCGGGGAGCAACGCGTGCAGGTCGGTGTCACCGGCCTCGGCCTTGGTGCGGTCGAAATGGCCCTGCTGGCAGAACAATCCGACCAGGCGCCGGCCCCGCTCGTAGGCGTCGAGTTCGTCGTCGGCGACGATGTGGCACACGCCGGACTTCTTGTGGTGCGTTTCCGGGCCACCCAGCGACGCCATGTCGACGTCCTCACCGGTGACGCTGCGCACCACGTCGGGGCCGGTGACGAACACCCGGCTCTCGGGCGCCATCACGATGACGTCGGTCAATGCCGGCCCGTACGCGGCGCCGCCGGCCGCGAAGCCGACGACGACGGAGATCTGCGGGACGTAACCGGACGCCCGGATCATCGCCTCGAACACCAAACCGACGGCGTGCAAAGCCTTTACCCCCTCGGCCAACCGCGCCCCGCCCGAGTGCCAGATCCCGACGATCGGGCTCTGCTCCTCGATCGCGAGGTCGTATGCGTCGACGATGTGCCGGCAGCCCTCGATGCCCATCGCGCCGCCCATGACCGTGCCGTCGGTGCAGAACGCGATGGTGCGGAGTCCGTTGACGGTGCCAGCCGCGGCGAGCACACCAGACCGATCCCGCTCGTGCAAAAGCTCGAGGCTCTGGTCGTCGAAGAACGTCGACAGCCGCAGCAACGGGTCCCGCGGGTCGAGCGATTCGCCGACGGCCTCGGGGGCCATGATCGTCATCGGTGTCTCCTAGCTGGTGTGACTCGCTGGTGGTAAACCCGTCAGTACTTCCCGAAGGCGAGTGCGACGTTGTGCCCGCCGAATCCGAACGAGTTGTTGATCGCGTAGCGGTAGTCGCCGAGCCGGGGTTCGCCGTGGACGACGTCCAGGTCGATCTCCGGGTCCTGGTTCTTCAGGTTCAGCGTCGGCGGGATCACCCCGTCTCGCAGCGCGAGCACGGTCAGGATCGACTCGACCGCCCCGACCGCGCCGACCGAGTGGCCGAGCGCCGACTTCGGTGCGTACACCGCAGCGTCGTGGCGCCCCAGCGCATTGCGGATCGCCTTGGACTCGGCCAGGTCACCCACCGAGGTGCCGGTCGCGTGCGCGTTGACGTGGTCGACGTCCTGCGGCGTGAGCGCGGCCAGTTCGATCGCGCGCGTCATCGCATATCCGGCCTGTTCGCCGTTGGGGTCCGGCGCCACGATGTGGTAGCCGTCCGAGGTGATCGCGGCGCCCATCAAGCGGCCGAGGATGTTTGCGCCGCGTGCCTTCGCGTGCTCCTCGGTCTCGATCACCATCAGCGCGCCGGCCTCACCGAACACGAAGCCGTTGCGGTCCTTGTCGAACGGGCGACAGGCGCTGGCCGGGTCATCGTTGGTGGTGGACAACACGATTCGCATCTGGGCGAAGCCCGCGATGGGCACCGCCTCGATCTTCGTCTCGACGCCACCGCAGATGGCGGCGTCCGCTTCGCCGAGCACGATGTTGCGCCACGCATGGGCAATGCCCTCCGAACCGGACGCGCACGCCGACACCGGGGTGATCACCCCGGCGCGAGCCTTGCGCTCCAGCCCGACCGCCGCGGACGCGGCATTGGGCATGTACTTCTGCACCGCCAGCGGCGACACCGCTCGCATGCCACGCGCCCGCATGTCGTCGTAGCTGAACACCAGCTCCTCTGTGGAGCCCATGCCGGTGCCTATCGACACCATCAGCCGCCGCGGTTCCACCTCCGGCGAGCCGGCGTTGTCCCACACCCGTCGGCTCAGCACCGTGGACATCTTCTGCAGATACGACAGCCGACGCAGTTCCACCTTCGTCAGCTCATGGTCGAAGTCCTCGAGAAGATGCCCGCCGATGCGAACCGGCAGGTTGTACTGCTCGACAAACGGGTCGTCGAGCTTGCGGATGCCGCTCTGGCCGTCCAGCAACTTCTTCCAGGTGCTGTCGGCGTCGGTTGCCAGGGCAGTCGTCATCGCAACACCGGTGACGACCACATTGGGGAACCCATTCCCCGTAGACAGCCGTGTCATCGCTCCTCCGACAACTCCCTCAGTACTTCCCGAACGTGAGCGCGACGTTGTGGCCACCGAACCCGAACGAGTTGTTGATGGCGTACTGGTAGTCGCCGTAGCGCGGTTCGCCGGCGACGACGTCCAGGGCGATCTCGGGATCGGGGGTCTCGTAGTTCAGCGTGGGCGGAATGACCCCGTCCCGCAGGCTCAGCACGGTGAGCGCGGACTCGAGCGCACCGACGGCCCCGATGGAGTGGCCGAGCGCCGACTTCGGCGCGTAAACGGGCGCGTGCTCGCATCCCGCGACGCGAATGGCGTTGGCCTCGGCGGTGTCACCGATCGACGTGGCCGTCGCGTGCGCGTTGATGTGGTCGATGTCCTTGGCGGACAAGTCCGCAAGCTCCAATGCGCGAAGCATCGCCTTTCCGGCACGTTCGCCGTCTGGCGCCGGCGCCACCATGTGATAGGCGTCCGACGTGACGCCGGCACCCATCAGCCGGGCCAGCGGCTTCGCTCCGCGTGCCTTCGCGTGCTCCTCGGTCTCGATCACCAACAGTGCACCCGCCTCGCCGAACACGAACCCGTCGCGGTTCTTGTCGAACGGACGCGACGCACCTTCCGGATCGTCGTTGCGCGTTGACATCGCGCGCATCATCGAGAACGCGGCGATCGGCAGCGCCTCGATACCGCCCTCGACACCACCGCAGACGGCGAAATCAGCATCACCCATCACGATCTGCCGCCACGCGTGCGCAATCGCCTCCGAGCCCGACGAGCAGGCCGACACCGGGGTGATCACACCCGCGCGGGCGCCGAGCTGCAGCCCGACCACCGCTGCGGCGCCGTTGGGCATGATCATCTGAACGGCCAGCGGTGACACCTTGCGGGGGCCGCCCTCGTTCATGGCGTCGTAGGTCTCGACGATCTTCTCGCCGCCACCCAGCCCGGTGCCGATCACGACCGCGAACCGGTCGGGGTCGACCTCGGGCGTGCCCGCGTTCTCCCAGAGACGGCCACTCAGCAGCTTGGCCATGCGCTGGACGTACGACATGCGCCGCAGGTCCAGCCGGCCCATGTGGTCGTCCACGGGGTCCTTGAGGTGTCCGCCGATGCGGACCTGCAGGTCCCATTTGGTGACGAACTCGTCCTCGAGCACGTGGATGCCGCTCTCACCGGCCAGCAAGCCCTTCCACGTGCCCTCGATGTCTGCGGCGACCGATGTCGTCGCCTCGACGGCGGTGACCACCACGCTCTTGAAAGGAGCGCCGTGGAAACCGCCGTTAGCAGTGGAAGGTTTGGTCATGCGCGCTCCGCTTCGATCTTCGCGCGGATGGCCTCGGCAGCCTCGGGGTTCTCTTCCTCGAGCTTCTGGATGTAGGTGACCACGTCACCGACCGTCCGCAGACCGGCGAGGTCCTCGTCGGGGATCTTCACGCCGTACTTGTCCTCGGTCTGCACGGCGATCTCCACCATCGACAGCGAGTCGATGTCGAGGTCGTCGACGAACGACTTCTCGGGGGTGACCTCCGACGGCTCGATACCGGTCACCTCTTCGATGATCTCGGCAAGACCGGTGATGATTTCTTCCTGAGTGGCGCCCACTATGGCTCCTTCTATCGGTTGTTACTGCTACTGATACGTGCGATATGTGGTTGTCCTGCAGGCTCGGCTATAACGCCGCCAGCCCGTCCAGGTCTGCGGGTGACTTGACGGCGTGCGTGCCGATCCCCCGAAGTTCTCGTTTGGCGATTCCGGTGAGCGTTCCCGCGGGCGGAAACTCGGCGACCGCCGCGACCTCTGCGTTTTCGAGGCGTTGACGCATGGTCTCGGTGCACAGGTCCCAACGCACCGCACGGGTCAGCTGGGCCACCAGCTTGGCCATCGCGTCTGCTGCCGAGGTTACCGGCCGGCCGTCGGCGTTCGACAACACCACTGCCGTCGGCTCGCCGGTTGCCACGTTCGCGGCCGCGGCAGCATAGGCATCCAGCGCCGACGACATGAAATGCGTATGGAAGGCGCCGGCGGTGGCCAACTGCCGAACCCGCGCTTTCTCGGGCGGGTTTTCGGCGAGCTTGGCCAGCGCATCCAGGCGACCGGCGGCCACGATCTGGCCTGCGGCGTTGCGGTTGGCCGGGACGAGTTCCAGATCGTCCAGACGGGCCAGCACCTCGGCCTCGTCGCCGCCGAGCACGGCCGACATGCCCGTGGGCTCGGTGGCGCAGGCCTTTGCCATCTCCGCGCCGCGGGTCGCGGCGAGTGCGACGGCGTCGTCCGCGGAGATGATGCCGCCGATCGCGTAGGCGGCGATCTCGCCGACCGAGTGGCCCGCCGCGATCACGTCTGCTTCTGCCAGCAGGCCGCGGTGCGTCAGTTCCTGGTGGGCCAGCAGCGTCGCTGCCACCACGAGCGGCTGGGTTACCGCGGTGTCGGTGATCTCCTCGGCCGACGCGGTGGTACCCAGCTTCGCCAGGTCCAGTCCGCTCACGTCAGACCACGCCGCCAGCTTCTCTGACGCGCCCGGCAACTCAAGCCACGGCGAGAGCATTCCGGGGGCCTGCGAACCCTGTCCAGGGCACAGCAAGGCAATCACAGTCTTTTGAGGCACGGATTAAGAGAACACTGTGAAAGTGGTTTTACGCGGTGTAAGAGATTATGAACCTGGTCTTAAGTTTTTGTGGGGCTCCCACAAATCCGCATGTGATGCGACTCCATCGAGACGCAATTGCAACCTCAACCGGCGCGATCGACGCCGCCCGGTGGTGTGACTTGCGTAACAGCCGGATAGGTGCGCGTCGGATTGGTCGCCTGCGATGCGAGCCGGCCGACGGTCGCCGCCACCCGCAGCACATAGGCGTCGCGGGGCGTGGTGGGATCGCGGCCGGTGAAGTCGGTGATCCGCTTGAGCCGGTAGCGCACGGTGTTTGGATGGACGAACAACTTGCGAGCGCAGGCCTCGATGGCGCCGCCGGAGTCCAGGTACGCATCCAAGGTCTCGGTCAACGCCGGGCCGGCGTCCCCCAGGGGCCGCATCACCTCCGCGTCGAGCACCGCGATGGCTGACGCGTCGCCGAGCAGCGCCCGTTCCGGCAGCAGCTCGCGGGCCAGTACCGGCCGCGGCGCGCTGCTCCAGCCCGCGACGGCGTTCATCCCGGCGATCGCCTCCGTGGCGCTGGTATGCGCCGCGGTGAAGTTCGGCGCGGTCGGGCCGATCACCACCGGTCCATCGGCGAAGACGTCGACAAGCTCGCGCAGGAACTTGTCGGTGGCGGCCAGCGGGCCGGACACGATCGCGATCAGCCAGGTTCCGTGGACGTCCGACAGCGCCGCGCGGCCGTGCCGCTGGGCGACCTCGCGGACATCGTCGCTGGCCAGTTCGACGCGCTCGGTTCGGGGCAGGCCGACGACGACGGTTGCGGGGGCGGTGGTGTCCCAGTTCAGCGCGGCGGACCGGGACTGCAGTTCGGGACCGGTGTCGCCGCGCACGACGGCGTCGACCAGGTTGGCCTCCATCCGGCTGTCCCAGGCGCCGCGGGCCTCGGCGGCATCGGCGTAGGCCGACGCGGCGGTGAACGCCAGATCGCGGCTGTAACGCAGGATTCCCGTCGTCAGCGCCGTGGCCTGCTCCTCGGACCGGGCCAGCATCGGCACGACTTCCTCGAAGAACTCCATCGTGACGCGCACCATGTCGACCGTCTGCCGTAGCGCGATGCGCCGGGTCAGGTCTTGGGGTACCAACTCGAACGCCTGCACCGTGTAGGCCACGTTGCTGCGCGGGTCGCTCATCCACTCGACGAAGTTGACTACCGCGGCCTGCACGACCAGGTGAACGCTGGCCCGCTGCGAGGCCTCCAGCTCGGAAAAGAACGGCAGCCGCTCCTGCATCGCGGCTACGGCCTGCGTCGCGAACCGCCCCGAGTACTGCTTGAGCTTGCGCAGCAGCGAGTCGGGGACGTTTTCCACCAGTTCGAGCGTCGACTTCGGCGCCGCGCGAGCGTTGTCGGGCATCCCTAAAATCTACGCCCGTCCTTTGTATGTTGACGCTGCATCGAAATTCACGTTAAGCAGCGAAAGTCCGAGTGACGCCCTGCATAACGTGCATCTCGGCGACGAAAGGTGACGAAAGGTCAGGCCACGCCGGGGTCCGACGTCTGTTCGGGCGCCGCGAGCACGTCGTCGATCTGGTAGCGGCGGGCGGCGTCGACGGCGACAGACTTGTCGATCTCGCCGTCGCGCGCCAGCCCCTCGAGCACTCCGACCGCGATCGACTCGGCGTCGGTGTTGTAGAACCGGCGTGCGGCGGGCCGGGTGTCGGAGAACCCGAATCCGTCGGTGCCCAGGGTGATGTAGGTGCCGGGCACCCAGGGCCGGATCTGCTCGCTCACCGCACGCATCCAGTCCGTCACCGCCACGACGGGCCCGCGGGTGTCGGCCAGCGCCTGCGTCACGTACGGCACTCGCGGCGAGTGGTCGGGGTGGCGCAGTTTTTCCTTCTCTATCTCGACGCCCTCTCGGTTCAGCTCACCCCAGCTCGTCACCGACCAGACGTCGGCGGCCACGTCCCAGTCAGCGGCCAGCAGGTCAGTCGCGCGCAGCGCCTCCGGCATCGCGACCCCCGACGCCAGAATCTGCGCCGGGTACTTGCGCTTGTCCGGTGCCGGACGGTAGCAGTAGATCCCGCGCAGAAGGCCCTCGACGTCGAGGCCTTCGGGTTCGGCCGGCTGCACGTACGGCTCGTTGTAGATCGTCACGTAGAAGTAGACGTTCTCCGGGTTCTCACCGAACATCCGGGCCAGGCCGCTTTCGACGATGTAGGCGATCTCGTAGGCGAACGCCGGGTCGTAGGCCACCACTGCGGGATTGCTGGCCGCCAGGAGCAAGGAATGGCCGTCGGCGTGCTGGAGACCCTCGCCGACCAGTGTGGTGCGGCCGGCCGTGGCGCCGAGCACGAATCCGCGCGTCATCTGGTCGGCGGCTGCCCACAAGCCGTCGCCGGTGCGCTGGAACCCGAACATGGAGTAGAAGATGTAGATCGGGATCATCGGCTCGTTGTGCGTCGCGTACGACGTGCCCGCGGCGGTGAACGTCGCGGTGGAGCCGGCCTCGTTGATGCCCTCGTGGATGATCTGGCCTACTTCACTTTCCTTGTACGCCAACATCATCTCGGCGTCGACGGACGTGTACAGCTGGCCGTTGCGGTTGTAGATCTTCAGCGACGGGAACCAGGAGTCCATCCCGAAGGTACGGGCCTCGTCGGGAATGATCGGCACGATGCGTGAGCCGATCTCCTTGTCGCGCAACACTTCTTTGAAAACGCGGACCGTCGCCATCGTGGTGGCCACCTCTTGGTGGCCGGAGCCCTTCTTGATCGACTTGTAGATGTCGCGCGACGGCAGCGTCAACGCCTTGGACTTGGTGCGACGTTCGGGGACGAACCCGCCCAGCGCGCGGCGGCGGTCGAGCAGATAGCGGATCTCCGCCGCGTCCGGCCCGGGGTGGTAGTACGGCGGCAGGTACGGGTTCTCTTCGAGTTCCTTGTCCGACACCGGGATTCGCTGTGCGTCGCGAAAGTACTTCAGGTCTTCCAGCGCAAGTTTTTTCATCTGGTGGGTGGCGTTGCGGCCCTGGAAGTGCTTGCCCAGCGAGTAGCCCTTGATGGTCTTGGCGAGGATCACGGTGGGCTGGCCCTTGTGTTCCGTCGCGGCGCGGTACGCGGCATACACCTTGCGGTAGTCGTGGCCGCCTCGCTTGAGACCCCAGATCTCGTCGTCGGACATGTTCTGCACCAGCGCCTTGGTCCGCGGGTCACGGCCGAAGAAGTGCTCGCGGACGTAGGCGCCGTCGTTGGCCTTGTAGGTCTGGTAGTCGCCGTCGGGGGTGGTGTTCATCAGGTTCACCAGGGCGCCGTCGCGATCGGCGTGCAGCAACGCGTCCCATTCGCGGCCCCAGACCACCTTGATCACGTTCCACCCGGCGCCGCGGAAGAACGACTCCAGCTCCTGAATGATCTTGCCGTTGCCGCGCACCGGCCCGTCGAGGCGCTGCAGGTTGCAGTTGACGACGAACGTGAGGTTGTCCAGCGCCTCCAGCGCAGCCACGTGGGCGGCCCCGCGACTTTCCGGTTCGTCCATCTCGCCGTCGCCCAGAAACGCCCACACGTGCTGGTCGGAGGTGTCCTTGATACCGCGGTCATCCAGGTAGTGGTTGAACCTCGCTTGGAAGATCGCGTTGAGCGGGCCGAGCCCCATCGACACCGTCGGGAACTCCCAGAAGTCCGGCATCAGCCGCGGATGCGGATACGACGGCAGACCGCCGCCGGGATGGCTGTGCTCTTGGCGGAACCCGTCGAGCTGGTCGGCGGTGAGCCGGCCTTCCATGAACGCGCGGGCGTAGATGCCGGGGGAGGCGTGGCCCTGGATGAACACCTGGTCGCCGCCGCCGGGATGGCTCTTGCCCCGGAAAAAGTGGTTGAACCCGACTTCGTAGAGCGCCGCCGACGACGCGTAGGTCGAAATATGCCCGCCCACACCTACGCCGGGGCGCTGCGCGCGGTGCACCATGATCGCCGCGTTCCACCGGATCCAGCGCCGGTAGCGACGTTCCACCTCCTCGTCGCCGGGGAACCACGGCTCGAGTTCGGTGGGGATGGTGTTGACGTAGTCGGTGGACGTCAGCGCGGGGATCGCGACGCGCTGCTCGCCGGCGCGTTCCAGCAGGCGCAGCATCAGGTAGCGGGCCCGGGCGGGGCCGGACCGGGCCAAAACGCCGTCGAACGACTCCAGCCACTCGCCGGTCTCTTCCGGGTCGATGTCGGGCAGATAGGACGCCACACCTTCCCGAATCACTCGCACCCGGTCGGATTCGTTTGAGCCGGTTGGATTTTGGGCCAGATCGCGACGTGCGAACTCGGTGGTCAACTTCCGCTCCTCGTCAGGCGGTACACGGATACCTCCATCGTCCACCAATCGTGCCCCACATGCACCGCTAGCCGGTAACCTCATCGGCTGTGCTGGGGGTCGGCGGCGGGCGATGGCGGATCGCCGCACTGGCAGCCGGTCTGATCGCGACAGCAGTGATGGTGGTGGTCGGCTGCACCAGCGTCGTCAGCGGCACGTCGGCGGTGGACACCAGCGACGCGGGCAGCTACCGCACCTGGGTGGCCGATTCGTTGTCGCAGTCGGCGGCGTCGGCCAGTGAGCGGGAATCGTCGCGGCAGGAGTCGATGACCGCCGAGGCCGTCGCCAATGCGTGCGAGGTGCTCAGCGGCACCAGTGTGGACGCCGTGACCGCGATCAACGCCTACGTCAGCGCCGTCGCGGGCCGCGACGAGGCAGAAGTGACGGCCAAGGCGCAGGGGGCGGTGGACACGCTGAACCGTGGCGCGGACGCGGTTGGCGCCACCCTCAATTCCGCACTGCTGCCTGCGATGCGTGATGCGTTCACGGCATGGGTGGACGCCACCCGAGCGGTCGCCAAGGCCGTGGCGGAGCGCTACGGCCAGCAGGAATTCAACGCAGAGGTCGACAAGTTCAACCAAGCCAATGACAGCGCGCTGAACACATGCGGTGGTTCGCCCTGAACAACCCGGCCGTTGGTGCTAGGGCGCTGCGCCGTAGCGTGCGACGATAGGGCAAGACAGGCCGGTGGATACAAAGGAGGGCTCGACGGTGGTCGCGGCGGGTGACGCCCCGAACTACGCCCCCAGACTGGGCATCCAAAAAGGTCAGGTTGTTCAGGAGCTGGGCTGGGACGAGGACACCGACGACGACATCCGCGCCGACATCGAGGAGGCCTGCGGAAGCGAGCTCCTCGACGAGGACGCGGACGATGTCATCGACGTCGTGCTGCTGTGGTGGCGAGACGGGGACGGTGATCTGGTGGACCGGTTGATGGACGCGATCACTCCGTTGGCCGACGACGGGGTCATCTGGGTGCTGACGCCGAAGACGGGCAAACCCGGTCATGTGCTGCCGGCCGAAATCTCCGAGTCAGCGCCAACGGCCGGGTTGATGCAGACGTCGTCGGCCAACCTCGGCGACTGGAGCGCCAGCCGGCTGGTGCAGCCGAAATCCCGGGCGGGGAGGCGCTAGTGCTGTCCGAAGGTACCCCGGCGCCTGACTTCACGCTGCGCGACCAGAACCAGCAAGAGGTGTCGCTGAGCGACTTCCGCGACCGCACGAGCGTGCTTCTGGTGTTCTTCCCGCTTGCGTTCACCGGTATCTGCCAGGGTGAGCTCGACGAGATCCGCGATCATCTCCCCGAATACGAGAACGACGACACGCAGACGTTGGCGATCTCGGTGGGACCGCCTCCCACGCATAAGATTTGGGCAACCGAGAATGGCTTCACCTTTCCGGTGCTGTCGGATTTCTGGCCGCACGGCGCGGTCGCGCAGGCGTACGGGGTGTTCAACGCCGACGCGGGGTTCGCGAACCGGGGCACGTTCGTCGTGGACAAGTCCGGGGTCATCCGGTTCGCGGAAATGAAGCAACCAGGCGAGCCGCGGGACCAGAGTCTCTGGAAGCAAGCGCTGGCAGCCCTGCGTTCTTAGCGCGAGCGTGCGTGTTTGTACCCCGCCACGCCGCCGTTCGGCGCACAGAAGTGCACGCTCGTCGGCGACGAGTGAGGGGATTTCGTCGCCCGCGCAGGCACCCGGTAGCCTCCCCGGCATCGGGCGCGTAGCTCAGTGGTAGAGCACTGGTTTTACACACCAGCGGTCGGCGGTTCGATACCGTCCGCGCCCACCAAGCCGTCCGCCAAATCAACGGCGGGTCG
>Ga0210086_1000462_pt1 | contig 23393 bp, 23 predicted proteins | sample China_Galinas_PW_3_FD_184867 | JGI IMG/M metagenome (GOLD analysis project Ga0210086, IMG submission 184867) | Wetland microbial communities from San Francisco Bay, California, USA, that impact long-term carbon sequestration - China_Galinas_PWB_D2... | ecosystem: Environmental > Aquatic > Marine...
CCATTCCGACCAAGAAGAGCCAGGTGTTCTCTACGGCTACCGATAACCAGCCCGCCGTGACCATCAAGATTGGACAGGGCGAGCGCGAGATGTTCGACAACAACAAGCTCCTCGGAGTGTTCGAGCTGGTGGGAATCCCGCCCGCGCCGAGGGGAGTGCCGCAGGTCGAGGTCGCCTTTGACATCGACGCTAACGGCATCCTCCACGTCTCGGCCAAGGACCTCGGCACCGGCAAGGAGCAGTCCATCCGCATCACCGCCTCGAGCGGCCTTAGCGATGACGAGATCAAGGACATGGTCAGGGACGCAGAGAGCCACGCCGACGAGGACAAGAATCGCAGGGTGCTCGCCGAGGCGCGCAACGAGGCCGACACGCTCATCTACACGGTCGAGAAATCCCTTACCGACTATGGCGACAAGGTGACGCCGGAGGAGAAGACGACTATAGAGAACGCTCTGGAGAAGTGCAAGCGGACCAGGGACACGAGCCAGGATCCGCAGGAGCTCAAGTCCGCGGTGAGCGAGCTCGCCACGGCCTCTCACAAGATGGCAGAGCATATCTACAAGGAAGCTCAGGCGCAGCAGCAGGCCGCAGGTGCATCGGCAGGCACTGAGCAGCCCTCGGGCGACGGCTCGGCCCAGGAAGAGGGCGAGGAAAAGGTCGTCGAGGCCGAGTTCGAAGACGTTGATAAGGATGAAAAATAAAGCGAGACCATCGCTGAGTAAGAGGGTACGTTACTGACATGGCAGGCACTAAGGACTACTACGAAACGCTGGGTGTCTCGAAAGAGGCAACTGACGTCGAGCTTAAGAAGGCCTATCGCAAGCTTGCCATGCAGTACCACCCCGACAGAAACCCCGGGGACAATGAATGCGAGGCGAAGTTCAAGGAGATAAACGAGGCCTACTCATGCCTCAGCGACTCCAATAAGCGCGCCCACTACGACAGGTTCGGCAGCGCCGAGCCGGGCATGGGCGGCTTCGGCGGAGGTTTCGGCGCCGGCATGGGCGGCTTCAGCGCGGACTTCACCGACGTGTTCGATAACATCTTCGGCGATTTCTTCGGTGGCTTCGGCAGGCGCGGCGCTTCGCACACGAGGGGCAGCGACCTTCGCTACGACCTCGAGATAGACCTCTTCGAGGCAGCCACCGGGGCGGAGCACGTCATCGACGTGATGAAGTGGGAAAACTGCCCCACCTGCGAAGGCACGGGCTCAAAGTCCAAGAACCGCACCAAGTGCACGGAGTGCAACGGCAGGGGGCAGGTCAGGTTCCAACAGGGATTTTTCAGCGTCGCGAGGACGTGCTCCAAGTGCGGCGGGCAGGGCACGACGGTCTCTGACCCGTGCGTAGATTGCAGCGGCGAAGGGAAAAAGAGAAACCCTCGAAAGGTCTCGGTCAAGATACCTCCGGGCGTGGACACGGGCACGAGGCTGAAGATGACCGGCGAGGGCGAGCCGGGCGAGCACGGCGGCCCTCCGGGCGACCTCTACATAGTTTTAGGCGTAAAGAGGCACAAGTTTTTCAAGCGCGAAGGCGACAACATATACTGCGAGGTGCCGCTTACGTTCTCGCAGGCGGCCATGGGAGCGGACATCGAGGTGCCCGGGCTTCAGGGCGACCTCAAGGTGAAGATTCCCGCGGGCACTCAGCCCGGGACGGCGTTCACCCTCAGGGGCAAGGGGATGCCGAGGCTCGGCCACCGCGGGCACGGAGACCAGGTGGTTTTGGTGAACGTGGCCGTTCCCAAGAACCTCAGCCGCAAGCAGAAGGAGCTTATTGAGGAGTTCGAGAAGATAAGCAAGGAAAACCCCCACGAGGACTTCAAGACCCGGATCAAGAACATCTTCGCGGGCTCTTAGCATCCATACCTAATGCCCAGGCTCTACCTCAACTCAATCCCCACCGATGAGAAAACCATTTTCATAACCGGAGAGGAATCGCGTTATATCCGGAACGTCCTTCGCATGGGCGCGGGCGACGAGTTTACGGTCTTTGACTCCACTGGCGCGCATTTTAAGGCCGAGATAAAGCGCGTGGGGAAGACGAGCGTCGTGGCGGAGCTCATGGAGGCGCTTCCACCTGCCGAGGAGCCCGCACACAAGCTCGTCCTCCTTCAGGGGATCCTGAAGGGCCGCAAGATGGACTATGTCATTCAGAAGGCCACCGAGCTCGGCGTGGCCGAGATAGTCCCCGTGGCGACGAGCCGCTCTCAGGTAAGAGAGACGAGAAAGCACGACAGGTGGCAAAAAATTGCGCTCGAGGCCTCTCGGCAGTCCTGGCGAACGACGGTGCCCGAAGTGGCGGAGCCGGCCACCTTCAAGGATTATCTTGAAGGGGCTTCGCAATTGAGGGGATGCATCTTCTGGGAAGAGGGCGGCGCGAGCCTGAAGAAGATGAAGTTCGAGGCGTCGGAGGAGCCCTTCGTGATCGCCATAGGCCCCGAGGGCGGGTTTACTGCTCAGGAGGTCGAGATTGCCCGCGCTAAGGGGCTTGAAGTCGGTAGCCTTGGGAACCGCATTCTTCGTGCCGAGACCGCGGCCGTATCTGCCGTTACGATCGTACAGTTCCTGCTTGGCGAGATGGGGTAGGACGCCTCAGGTCTTCTGCCTGATGCTTATCTTTATGGGAACGCCATTGAAGGAGTACTTCTCGCGCAGTTCGCTCTCAAGATGCCTTACGAACGAATCCTTTATGCCCTCCGGCCTGTTCGTGAATAGCGCGAATACGGGCGGGTTGGTAGCCACCTGAGACAGATAGCTCAGCTTTACAGTCTTCCCCTTGTACGACGGCGCCGAGATGCCGCCGATGAAACGGTTCAGCTCCCGTGTGCTTATCTTCCTGCCGCGGGCCTCGATTACCTCGTCAATTAATGGGAAGACCTTCGTCACACGCTTTCTCGTCAGGCCCGAGGTCGTGAGCGAGGGGGCGTGGTTGAAAAACCAGAGCTTCTTCTCGATCTCCGTCCTGAGCTTCTTGACCGCGAGCTCGGGCTCCTCGACGAGGTCGAATTTGTTGAGAAGAAGTACCGCCCCTTTGCGGTAGCTGTGCACCATGCCCGCTATCTTCTGGTCGTCCGAGACTATTCCCTCCGAGGCGTCAATCAGTATGACAGCCACGTCGCAGCGCTCGATTGAGCGCATGGCCCGCACGAGCGAGTACCTCTCGAGCGAGTACCCGAGTTTCTGTTTTCTCCGTATGCCCGCCGTGTCGATGAGGAGGTATTGCTTGCCGTAGTAGGAGCAGACGGAATCCACTGAGTCGCGCGTGGTGCCTGCCTCGGAACTTACGAGCATTCGCTTCTTGCCAAGCAGGGCGTTGACGAGGGTGGACTTGCCGACGTTAGGTCTGCCTACTACGGCTACCTTTGGATAGTCCACGTGCTCTTCCGTGTACTGCGGAAGCTCCGCAGCTACCCGGTCCATGAGATCATCGAAATTGTAACCCGTCGCAGCGGAGACGGCCACTGGCTCGCCCACGCCGAGATTGTAGAACTCGTATAACCTGTCTTCCCTCGTGTGGGCATCCACCTTGTTCACGGCCCAGATAACTTTCTTGCCAGACATTCGCAGTAGCTCCACGAGCTCGGTGTCGTAGGGGTTGATGCCGTCCTTGCCGTCAAGGAGTTGCACTATCAGGTCCGCCTCTCCGATGGCGAACAGGGCCTGTTCCTTTATCTGCTCGAAGATGTTGTCAGGGGTGCGCGTGTAGAAACCGCCCGTGTCCACCACCACGAATTCCTTTTCCTCCCATTCGGCATCCATGTAGTTTCGGTCCCTCGTGACTCCAGGGACGTCCTCTACGATGGCGGCCTGAAACCCCACGATCCGGTTGAAAAGCGTGGATTTTCCGACGTTCGGGCGACCAACTATCACGACAACTGGTTTCGGCATAAGTATGATTGTAACAGAACGTGTTAGCGGCGTGTAGTGCGTGTAATTCAGCGAATTTGTGTGAAAACACGTACATGTAAATTCAGGGATTAGGTAGGCATCAAAAAATATCCCTAAATTTCAGTCAGATAGGGATTTCGCGTTGGGCATGGAACTTGCTTACTATTCTCACGGATACTGGCGGGTATATGATACTCAGGACAAAAATAATAACGATAATGGCGATTGTGCTGCTAATGTCGGTCGGAATATCGACCGCAGTGACCCTCCACGCCCAGAACAAGAAACTCGTTGCCTCGAAAGTGGCCGATACCGAGAGCCTCTCGAACATCATACTGCGCAGTATCGAGAGCGCAATGGCCGCTGGAAGGACAGAGGACGTACAGCGGTCGCTCGAGAGCATTGGCAGGAGTAACGAGGTTTTAACGCTCCGGATAGTCTCAAACGACGGGTTTATCCTCAAGTCCAAGGACGCCAGCGAGATCGGTCAGAAGTCCAAGGAGTACTCGCAGCTCAAATACAAGGAGAACAAATACAAGCCTCTCGTGGGCGACGGCGTGATAAACCTCCTCGTGCCGGTAGAGAACAAGCCCCAGTGCTACGGCTGTCACAGCTCGAATATAAGCGTTAACGGGCTCATCGAGATGAAATACGACATCTCGCGCACCGAGGCCGACATGCTCGCGGTAAAGAGGTTCCTGGTTCTCTCGAACATACTAACCATCCTTATCGTGGCGGCCCTGTTGGGTGTGATGTTTACCAAGTTCGTCACAAACCCGCTTAACAAGTTCATGGGCACCATAAAGGCCGTCGAGGACGGCGACCTCGACGCGAGGGTCAAGGTAACGAGCAACGACGAGCTCGGCTCCATACAGGCGGCCTTCAACAAGATGCTCGAGGAGATAAAGAACCTCTACGACAAGAACATCAGGAAGGAAAAAGAGATATCCAAGGTCAAGGTGGAGCTCGACCACAAGCGGGCTCTCGAGGACCTTAACACCCAGCTCCAGTACAAGGTCAAAGAGGTTGAGACGGCCAACAAGGCGGTGCTCAGCCTCTCGAAGGAACTGAAGTCAAAGAACGTGGAGCTCCATACCATGGTCGGCAGGCTCGAGAAGATAAACGAGGTAGGCAGGGTGCTGACCTCGATTATCGAGACCGACGAGCTGATAAAGATAATCATCAGGACGACGGCGGACCTCCTCGGTGCCGAGAAGGGCTCGATACATCTGGAGAGGGGCGAGGACGAAAAGCTTACGCTGGTGTATAAGAGGGGACATGGAGTGGAAGCCACGAGCATGCTTGCGGAGGAGATAAGCCCCCTCTATAAACGCTTGCTCTATGAGGGAGCGAGCGTTATCGTGGGGGCCGATGACGCATCGGGCAAACCCGCGATAGGCGTCCCGCTGAAGATGAAGGGGCAGGTCATCGGCGGTATGCTCCTTGAGATAAAGTCCGAGGGCGGGCAGTTCACCGAGGACGAGCTTGAACTTCTTATGACGCTCTCAAACCAGGCGATGGTGGCGATTGAAAACGCCTGGCTCTACGAGACCGTGAAGAACAACTACTTCGGCACCATCCAGGCCCTCGTTAACGCGCTTGAGGCCAGCGACCAGTACACGAAGGGTCATTCCGAGAGGGTGAGGTTGCTTTCCATGGAGCTGGCCAAGTACGTAGGGCTCGACTTCAAGGAGCTCGAAGTGCTCGAGCACGCCGCCATCCTTCACGACATCGGAAAGATCGGCATCGACTCCATGGTGCTCAACAAGCAGGGCCAGCTCTCTTCGAGCGAGTTCAGCCTCGTGAGGGCACACCCCATAATCGGCGACGAGATTCTCGGCCCCATCGGCACGCTCGAGGGCGTGCGCACGACCATCCTTCAGCATCACGAGCGCTACGACGGCGGCGGTTACCCCTACGGCATAGCCGGCGACGAGATATCGCTTAAGGCGAGGATTCTTGCTGTGGTGGACACCTTCGACGCCATGCTTATGGACAGGCCATATCGAAAAGCCTTCCCCATGAACAAGGCCCTCGACGAACTCCGTCAGGGCGCGGGCACGCAGTTCGACCCATTCGTGGTAAACGCGTTCCTGGAACTGCTTTATTCGAGGGAAGAACTGATCAAAGAAGCGGGCTACACCGTTACTTAGTCTTTAAGCTCAAAGACGAATTCCACTTCCAAAGGCGCATCCAGGGGAAGCTCGCTCACTCCGACGGCGGCGCGCGCGTGTCTTCCCGCATCTCCAAAGGTCTTTGCAATGACTTCCGAGAGCGGGTTCATGACCAAGTGCTGCTCGTTAAAACCCGGGGCCGATGCCACATACCCGGTGACCTTCACGCATCCGGCCACACTGTCGAGGTCGCCCGTGGCCGCCTTGAGCACCGAGAGCGCGTTGATGACAACCTTAAGGGCCTCGCGCTGCGCATCCTGAAGCGTGAGTTCCGCGCCCACCTTGCCTGTCCTAAGCAGCGTGCCGTCCACGAGAGGGAGGATGCCGCTTAGAAAGAGCAGGTTGCCCGTTCTGCGCGCTGGCACGTAGCTTCCGAGCGCCTCGGGCGCGGGCGGAAGTTCTATGCCGAGCTCCTTAAGTTTTTCCTCGGGATGCATTATCTTTTAAAGGCCCAGTTCCTGCGGGGTGCCTATCCTGCCCAGCACGGCCGAGGCCGCGGCCACTGCCGGGTTGGAGAGATAGACCTCGCTTTCGGGGTCTCCCATCCTGCCCTTGAAGTTGCGGTTCGTGGTGGCTATAGAGCGCTCGCCCTTGGCAAGAACGCCCATGTGCCCGCCCAGGCACGGACCGCAGGTCGGAGTGGAGACCGAAGCGCCCGCGTTGAGGAATACGCTCAGCAGTCCCTCTTCCATCGCCTGCTGGTATATCTTCTGCGTTGCCGGTATGACGATCATGCGCACGTCTGGGTGCACCTGCTTGTCCTTGATCACCGCGGCGGCCTCCCTTAGGTCTTCGAGCCTGCCGTTGGTGCACGAGCCTATTATCGACTGGTCTATCTTTATGTCAGAGAGCTCCGCCGCAGGTTTTGTGTTCGAGGGCAGGTGAGGGCATGCCACGGTGGGCGGTATCTTCGATACGTCGTACTCACGCACGTCCACGTACTTGGAGTCTGCGTCCGAGGAGTGGAACACGAACGACCTCTTGGCGCGGCCGCGCACGTAGTCCTCCGTTATAGAGTCCGGCGCGATAATGCCGTTCTTGGCCCCGGCCTCTATTGCCATGTTGCAAATGGTGAGCCTCCCGTGCATCGGCAGCTCGCGAATGGCCTCGCCCTCTATCTCCATCGACATGTAAAGCGCACCGTCCACGCCGATGTCGCCTATGGTGTGCAGTATGAGGTCCTTTCCGGTGACCCACTTGCCGAGCTTACCGAAGTAGACGAACTTCATCGCCTCGGGCACCTTAAACCAGCACTCGCCCGTGGCCATTGCCGCGGCGAGGTCGGTGGAGCCTACGCCCGTGGAGAATGCGCCCAGAGCGCCGTACGTGCAGGTGTGGCTGTCCGCGCCTATGATGAGGTCGCCCGGCAGGACGAGCCCCTGCTCCGGCAGAAGTGCGTGCTCCACGCCCATGCGGCCCACCTCGAAGTAATTCGAGAGGGACTGCTCTTTCGAGAACTCGCGCATGAGCTTGCACTGCTCGGCGGCCTTGATGTCTTTCTGCGGCGCGAAGTGGTCGGGAATGAGCGCGACCCTTTCGCGGTCGAAGACGTCCTTTGCGCCAATCTTTCTGAACTCGGCTATCGCTATGGGAGCCGTGATATCGTTTGCGAGCAGGAAGTCCACCTTGGCGTTAATCAGCTCTCCGGCCGATACTTCCTCTTTGCCCGCGTGTGCAGCCAGAATCTTTTCGGTAATATTCATTTCGTTCCCCTTATATCAGTGTTTCTTGTATTCAAGTTTGTTAAGCGCCGTGATGTACGCCTTGGCCGCGGCTACGAGGATGTCCGTGTCCGCGCCGAACCCGCGCACCGTGCGCCCGTCCTGCTCGACCGTGACCATGACCTCGCCCAGGGCGTCCATGCCCCCGGTGATGCCCTTGACCTCGAACTTCAGGAGCTTGCTCTTGGTGCCCGTGAGCCCCGCTATGGCCTTGTACGCCGCATCCACCGGGCCGTCACCGTGCTCAGTGGCCTCGACGTCCTTGCCACGGCAGGTGAGCTTTATCTTCGCCGTGGGCTTCACACCGGTGCCGCTTTCCACGTTCATGGACACGAGGCTATAGACCTCGGGCGTCTTTTCCATCTCCTCTGTGACGATGGTCTCGAGGTCCTCGTCGTAGATGTCCTTTTTCTGGTCGGCCAGACGCTTGAACTTTTCAAATGCGCTCTCGAGTTCCTCCTCGGTTATCTCAAAGCCGAGCTCCGAGAGCCTGGCCTTAAATGCGTGCCTGCCCGAGTGCTTCCCGAGCACGAGCCTCGCCCCGTGCACCCCTACCGTCTCGGGACGGATGATCTCGTAGGTCGTCTTCTCCTTTAAAAGTCCGTCCTGGTGGATGCCCGCCTCGTGGGCGAAGGCGTTCTCGCCGACTATCGCCTTGTTGGGCTGCACGGGCATGCCGGTAATTTTTGTGACCAGGCGGCTTGAGCGCATGATCTCCTCGGACGTAACGCCCGTGTCCGCGCCGTAGAAGTCGGTGCGCGTCCTCAGGGCCATCACGACCTCCTCCATCGAGCAGTTGCCCGCACGCTCGCCGATGCCGTTTACGGTGCACTCCACCTGTCCCGCGCCGTTTACGACGGCGGACAGGGAGTTCGCCACCGCGAGACCCAGGTCGTTATGGCAGTGGACGGATATCACCGCGTCGTCTATGTTCGGCACCTTCTCCTTGATAGTGCGAATCAGCTTACCGAACTCCTCGGGCGTGGTGTAGCCCACGGTGTCGGGTATATTTACCGTCGAGGCCCCAGCAGCTATCACGGCCTCCACCATCTCAAGCAGGTAAGGCACGTCCGTGCGGGTGGCGTCCATAGGGGAGAACTCCACGTCGTCGACGAAACTCCTTGCAAGCTTCACCGCCTCCACCGAGCGCTTCAGCGCCTCCTCGCGGCTGATGCGGTACTGGTATTTCAGGTGGATGTCCGAGGAAGAATGGAACGTGTGTATCCTCTTTCTCGGGATGTCCTTGATCGCCTCCCATGCGCGCTTGATGTCCCCCTCACGTGCGCGGGCGAGGCTGCATATGACGGGGCCCTCGACCTCCGCCCCCACGCGCCTTACGGCGTCGAAATCCCCCTGCGAGGCGATGGCGAAGCCCGCCTCTATGATGTCCACGCCCATGCGAGCGAGCTGCCGCGCCAGGGTGACCTTTTCCTCCGTGGTCATCGAGGCGCCCGGCGACTGCTCGCCGTCGCGCAGGGTGGTGTCGAATATCCTTATATTCCTTATATCGTTAGCCATTTGAGTAACTCCTTTTATAACACAAATCGTTTGTAAATTACATGCTTACGCGAACCAAAAAAAGCCACGGCCCAGGGGCCGTGGCTTTGAATCGTTCGAGTTATCAACCGGCTAATTCTTTCGGACGCAAACCTCCAGCCACGGCCTCAGTGCCATGGCCCGCTAAGTCGCTCCATTCTTGCCGGTGCATATTTCATTGAAATTATTATATTACCGGTATGCGGCGGGTGTCAAGGCACGGTAGTGAAATAGTGCGAGGGTTCGCCCTCAGGCGCTTGGCGTTGGCGTGATTTTCTTCTTTAAGACGAGATTATAGACGACTTCGACCGGGCCGCTAATGAGGTAGAGAACCCCGGTGATGAACAGCGTAGCCTCGGGATGCAGGATGAACAGCGAGAGGTAAACGACCAGGGCAACGAGTATCATGAAGGGCTGTTTCTTGCCGATGTTAATATCCTTCTGGCTGTGGAACTTCATGGTGCTCACCATGAGTCCGGCGCATACGACCGCGATGAACAGGGCGAAGTAACTTTGCTCGTGCCCGAATCCCTCGTCAGTATAGAAAAGCACAGTCGTAGCAGCGATGAAGGCTGCGGCGGGTATCGGCATGCCCGTGAAATGTTTCTTCTCGTCCGTGCCCATCTGGACGTTGTAGCGCGCGAGCCTGAGGGCCCCGCATGCGGCAAAGAGAAACGCCGCCGCCGCACCCAGTCGTCCGAAAGACGAGAGCGTCCAGTTATAAAGAAGCACGGCAGGTGCGACTCCGAAGCAGATAACGTCCGAGAGAGAGTCGAGTTCTGTGCCGAACTTAGAGGACGAACCCGTGAGCCTTGCCACCCAGCCGTCTATGCCGTCGAAGAACCCGGCTACAATGATCGCCCATCCGGCGTGAACGTAATTGCCGTTTAGAACCGAGATCATTGAGTAGAATCCGGCGAACATCCCGCAGACAGTTAGGCTGTTGGGCAGTATGTATATCCCTTTTCTCATGCCTTAGCCCTCATCGCGGCAAGCACGGTCTCGCCCGCCTTTACTTTGTCGTTGGGCCTCACGAGCACTTCGACGTCGCATGGCAGGTAGATGTCGACCCGCGAACTGAACTTTATCATGCCGTACCTCTCGCCCCTTTTCAGCGAAGTGCCGGGCGCCACCCTGCAGACCGTCCTTCTGGCGACGAACCCCGCCACCTGCCGGACCAGGACATTGGCCGAATCGAATTTCATGAGCATGGCCGTGTTTTCGTTCTTAAGCGACGCCGACTCCCTGTAGGCGGCCTTGAAACTTCCCGGGGTATGCTTGACCTCCAGTACCTCGCCGTCGCAGGGCGCGCGGTTTACGTGCACGTTAAAGGGAGACATGAATATGCTTATCCTCATGGAATTGCATTTCAGGTACTCGCGCTCAAACTGCGGGACTATTGAGAGCACCCTGCCGTCGGCGGGGCTTATGAAGCCCTCCGCGACAGGCAGCTGCCTTTCGGGGTCCCGGAAGAAATAGAGCATGAAGAGCAGAAACCCGAACGGCACTACCGCGGCAAGCGGGTTCAGGAATATCAGGACCGCAACCGTGATGACTGCAAAGGCCCCGACAAAGGGATATCCTTCGGGGGCGATCTTCATGGCGTAAGCCCCTCCATGCTATTTCCCGTGGCTAAGCCTTCGACTTGTCGACAAGCTTTCCTTTTTTGAGCCATGGCATCATCGCCCTGAGCTTCGCGCCCACCTTCTCGATGGGGTGCTCCTCGCCGTGGCGGGTAAGGGCGTTGAATACGGGCTTTCCGGCCTTGCACTCCAGTATCCATTCGCGGGCGAACTCGCCGGTCTGAATTTCGTCGAGGATGTAGCGCATCTCTTCCTTGGCGCTCTCGTCCACGACCCTGGGGCCGCGGGTGAGGTCGCCGTACTGGGCGGTGTTACTGATGGAGTAGCGCATGTTGGAGATGCCGCCCTCGTAGATAAGGTCAACGATGAGTTTCACTTCGTGCAGGCACTCGAAGTACGCCATCTCGGGCGAGTAACCCGCCTCGACGAGGGTCTCAAACCCTGCCTGAATGAGCGAGGTCACGCCGCCGCAGAGGACGGCCTGTTCGCCAAAGAGGTCGGTCTCGGTCTCTTCCCTGAAGGAGGTCTCGATGATGCCCGCCTTGCCGCCGCCGATGGAGGAGGCGTAGGCCATGGCGATGCTCTTGGTGTTCTTCGAGGGGTCCTGGTATATGGCGATGAGGCAGGGCACGCCGCTGCCTTTCTCGCACTCCGAGCGGACCAGGTGCCCCGGCCCCTTGGGGGCCGCCATGAAGACGTTTACGTCCTTGGGCGGAACGATCTGCCCGTAGTGGATGTTGAAGCCGTGGGCGAAGGCAAGGTACATCCCCTTCGTAAGGTTGGGGGCGACCTCCTCGCGGTAGATATCGGCCATGTATTCGTCGGGCAGAAGCAGCATCACGACGTCGGCCTTCTTTGTGGCCTCGGCAGGGGTCATCACCTTGAAGCCCGCCTTCTGGGCCTTCTGCCAGCTCGGGCCCTTCCTTGCGCCGATGATGACGTCCATGCCACTGTCTTTGAGGTTATTGGCGTGGGCGTGGCCCTGCGAGCCGTAACCCAGCACCGCTATCTTTTTGTTCTTCAGTACCGCTTTCTTGGCGTCCTTATCGTAATAGACCTTGAGCATCAGAGTCTCCTTTCAGAATTAAGAGGTTGTGTTAGGGAATTATTATATTATATATCTTCCGAATTTTCACGTTACGGTGCTCGTAGTTACCTCAGCCTGTCGCAGGGATAGTAGTCCCCGTGGCCGGGCACTATCGTAACGGACTTGCCCCGGGCGCGTAGCCCGTCGTCCATGGAGAGGGCGAACTCCCTCAGGTGGCCCATTTCCCGGCGGAAAAGGGGGCTGTCCACGTTGGTGCTGGTCATCATGAACCTGGGCAGGTTCATGAACTCCTTCTCCTCGGGGCTCAGGCTGTCCACGAGAAGGAGGTAGTCTCCCGTAAAGAGGAGCCCCGAGTCCGGGCTGAAAAAGAACACCTGTCCCGGCACGTGCCCGCCCATGCTCTCGATGACCTCGTAGGCCTGTCCAGAGATATCGAAGCGGTCAATGACCTTGAAGCCACCGGCCACGGCCCTCTGCTCCCGAGAGCCATAGGCATTCCAGCTTGCGGGGTGGCGCATGCGGGTGAACTCGTTTACGAGGGTCGTAAAGTAGCGGTTAAGCTGGGATATGGACGAGCCGCTTCCGTGGGAGCGGTCCTGGTGCTCGATGACGCCCTCGGCCGTGGGGTGTATGAACACGCGGCTTCCGAACTCCTCGGCGAAATATCCGCTGGTGCCGGCGTGGTCGGCGTCGGCGTGACTTATGAATATCCGCCTGACGCTCGATGGCTCGATGCCTGTCTCGCGCAGCATCTTCTTCACGTCTTCGTAATAGATGCCGTACGTACCGTCCACCATGACGCTTTCTCCTGGGCCAGCGAGCACGAATACGTTGCCTCCGGTGGGAAGGCGGAAGGCGTGAAACGTCACATCGCCCGTCTGAATCTGGGGCAGATGCGTGTAGGTGAAGTTCTGGCCTGTCCTGCTCAATGAGGCCGAGGCGAAGGCCAGTACGCTCGTATATACGCTGCCCTCCTCAAGGTGTTTTCCCGCCTCGTTGCTGAACTTAAGCAGGGCGCTGGAAATACTCTTGGACGAGTCCACGAGCTCTTTGACCCGCTCCACGTCCTCTGTGCCGAGCAAGACCTTGAGCCTGAAGAAAAACCTCTCCACGAGGTTGAGCCCGATGACGTCGTCAACCTCTTTCTGTCCCATTCCGCGGTATATAATGCTGTAGTGATAGCCCCGCCAGTTCATGTCCTTAAGCAGGTTATCCACCTCGTTCGGGTCCTGCGTGACAATGGAGATGTTCGCCGAGTTCTCCGAGAGCTCCTCGTTGTAGGCCATATGGATAACGTTGGCGCCGTGGTCGGCCAGCACCCTGGCGAACTCGCCGAGCGCACCGGGGCGGTGTTCGAGGGCCACCTCCATTTTAAGGAGATTTCGGGTGTCCACGAGGCTTAGTTCCTGCTCAGGCGCGTCCGAGACGAGCAGTCCCTTGCCGGACAGCTCGCTCTTAACATTACTTATGGCGCTTTCGTTGTCACAGCGCACTTCTATAAGGACGCGGTTGGGGTGTTCGGAGCGGTTATAGTGGAAGTAGGTTATGTTGATCCCGTAGCCCGCGAAGATGGAGGCGAGGAAGGCGAGCGAACCCGGCCTGTCCTCGAGAAAGGCGGTTATCTTGCCAAGGTAATCACCATCGTCCGCTACAGACCTGTATGTACGGAAATTGCCGGTGCCCATTGGATACGGCTATCAGGCGCTAATTCCGAGCCCTAATTTATGGAGACTATCTCCACGTCAAAGTGCAGGGTCTTGCCGGCAAGCGGATGGTTGAAGTTCATGACGATGTCATCGTCCTCAACCTTGATGATAACTCCGCGCGCTACCCTGCCGTCGGCGCTCTTGGCTACCAGCACCTTGCCAGGCTTCAGCTCAATGTCTTTGGGCAGCTTGTCCTTGGGTATGGTCTTGATGGCGTCGGGATTGACCTCGCCATATGCGTCCGCCGGGGCTACTTCGAAGGATTTCTTCTGGCCCACTTTCATGCCCATGATAGCCTTTTCGAAGCCCGGGATTATCTTGCCGCTTCCCATGTTAACTTCCAGAGGGGCGTCTTCCTTCGACTGGTCTATGACCTTGCCGTCCACGGTAAGCGTGTAATTGACCTTCACGACGCTGCTGTCGGTGACCTTTGACGATTTCTTTCCGGCAAATGCGCTGTCGGCAGAGATTCCGATAAGCGAGACGGCCGCCATTATGGTTACGAGAAATGTGAGAAAGGTGGTCTTATTCTTCAATTGAATTCCTCCTTTGCGATATGCATGTCCGGCGCCTCGTTCTCCGGATTTTTTTATACTCAAAAGAGGCCTCATCGTAAGGAATGATTACTGGTAAAGCGGGCTCCGGCCGAGCCGGAGCCCGCCGTCTGGTTAGAGCTTTACGATGTTAGCTGCCTTCGGGCCTTTTTCGCCCTCGACAACGTCAAAGCTAACCGAGTCGCCTTCGGCCAGAGTCTTAAAACCCTCTGCCTGTATGGCGGAGAAGTGGGCAAAGACGTCGGTGCCATCATCCTGCGTGATGAAACCGTAGCCCTTGGACTCGTTGAACCACTTTACGGTTCCCTTTGCCATGCCGCGTACCTCCTTGAGAGAATATTAGAAGTTAAGGGAGGCGATGTGACGAGAAACCGCAAAGCTTTTTGCCGCTGCTTCTGTGTTACAAGGTACTCCATTAAGCTTCTGTCAAAGTATGGCATTTTGAAGTTGCAGCAGTCAAGCGGTGCGGGTTTGTGCTAAAATCTAAAAGTTATGCGACGCTACAGGCCGATATCGTTGAGAAAAGTGAAGACCTATTCACTCGCCAAGAGGCGGAGTAAGGTGCAGCGCGGACTGCTCGCCTCCGTCCATAAAACGGGGGATTCCTTCGGCGATTTCCTCGGCTCGCTTCCGGACATTCTTGCGGCAAAAGACCTTAAGGCCGTTGTGGAGGCTATAGTCCGGGCGAAGAAGAACAAGAGGCCAGTTGTCCTGGGCATGGGGGCGCATCCCATCAAGGTAGGCCTGTCTCCGGTCATCATAGACCTCATAGAGCGGGGCGTCATAAACGCCGTGGCGGTAAATGGCTCCTGCATGGTGCACGACTTCGAACTCTCCTATGCCGGGCAGACCTCGGAGGATGTGGCGGAGGCGCTTCATTCCGGCAGGTTCGGAATGGCTAAGGAGACCGGCACGTATATAAATAATGCCCTTAAAAAAGGCGTCAAGAAGGGCCTCGGCCTCGGCCGGAGCCTGGGCGATTTCATCGAGGCGAGCGGTTACGATTTCAGGCACCTGAGCATATTCGCCGCCGCCGCTCGCAAGGGCATCCCGATGTGCGTGCACGTGGCAATGGGTACCGATATCATCCATATGCATCCGCAGGCAGACGGCGCCGCGATAGGCGAGGGCAGCCTGAGGGACTTCAGGCTCATGTGCTCGGTGGCCGCAGACCTCAAGGGCGGCGTCTATATAAACCTGGGCTCCGCGGTGATACTGCCGGAGGTCTTCCTGAAGGCCCTCACCGTTGCCAAGAACCTGGGCCACAAGGTGGACGACTTAACCACCGTGAACATGGACTTCATACAGCACTACAGGGCGCGCGAGAACGTCCTCAGAAGGCCGACCATGCACAAGGGTACGGCCTATGCCATAACCGGCCATCACGAGATAATGTTCCCCATGCTGGCCGCGGCGGTCGTAGAGGGGCTGGAGAAGGGGTAGGGCGTGGAAGTAATTATCGATGAAGACGTCTGCATAGGCTGCGGCAACTGCGAAGAGGTTTGTCCCGCCGTGTTCCATCTCAATGAGGAGACCGAGAAGGCGGAAGTCATAGACTCCGAGGCGTGCGAGTTCGTGGGATGCTGCGAGGCCGCCGAGGAAAACTGCCCGGTAGAGGCGATAACGCTTAAGGAATAATGTTCGAGATCAGTGTCATATTCAAAGAGGCCTTCGAGGTAGTTAAGCGCAACTACATCCTTGCCGTGCCGACGGTGATTGCCACTTTTGTTGTAACGTTTCTTGCGCTGGCCCTGCTGAAAAACCCGGAGAACATGACTGCCATGGCCACGATGGGGCTTGTGGGACTGGCGTTCGATTTCTTCGCCCATGGCGTTACCATCGCCATGGCCCGTGAGGCGCTTGCTACTGGCCAGACCTCGATCAAGACCGGCGCCAGCGTCGCCGCGGCGTTCTTTATCCACTTTGTCGTTACATCGGTTGCCATAGCCGCCGTAGTGAGCGTGGGGTTCATGCTGCTTATATTGCCCGGGCTCGTGGCGATGTTCTTTCTGATGTTCGTATTTCCGGCGATAGTCATGCACGGGCTGGGCCCGGTGGACGCCATGAAGTACAGCTACCGACTCGTTCGCTCCAGACTTAACGACTCACTGATGCTGTTTATCGCGATAACGGGCATCACGATCGGTCTGGGGCTCATAAACCTCACGCTCGCCTCCGTACCAATAGTAGGGCAGTTCGTAAGTGTCATACTGACCGGCCTGTTCGGCGGGTTCTCGGCGGTTGTCGTGCTCAGGGCGTTCATAATCCTCGATGCCGCCAAGCCCGCCATGCCAACGCAATAAAAAAGGCGGACAGGATATCCCGTCCGCCTCTTCAATCCTGACTTTAACTATCTGACCAGCTTGTACGACCTCAGGGCCGCCCGCAGCTTCTTCTTGTTGTCCGCCGACATCTTGCTGAGCGGCAGCCTGAACACTTCCTCTATCTTGCCCATCATGGCAAGCGCGGTCTTCACCGGGATAGGGTTGGTCTCGATGAACATGGCGTAGTTCAGCGGGTCGATCTGGAAGTGGAGCTTCCTGGCCTTGTCCGCGTCTCCGCTTTCCCACGCGTCCCACATGTCGGCCAGGGCGCGGGGCATCACGTTCGCCGTCACCGAGATGGTCCCTTTTCCGCCCAGGGCGTAGAGCGTGAAGGTGGTGAAGTCGTCGCCCGAGTAGAGAGCGAAATTCTTCCCGCAGAGGCTTATTATCTTGCTCGCCTGCTTCATGTCGCCGGTGGCTTCCTTGATGCCAACGATGTTCTTAATGCGCGAGAGCCTCGCCACCGTGGTCGGAAGCATATTGACCGCCGTTCTGCCCGGGACGTTATAAAGGATAAGGGGCAGCTTCGGCACGGCCTCGGCTATGGCCTTATAGTGGAGGTATAACCCCTCCTGAGTGGGCTTGTTGTAGTAGGGGGCCACGAGCAATGCTCCGTCGGCGCCCACCTTCTGGGCCCTCTTGGTAAGCATTATCGCCTCGTCGGTGGAGTTGGCGCCTGTGCCCGCTACGACCGGCACCTTGCCCGCCGCGGCCTTCACCGAGACCTCGATGACCCTCGTGTGCTCGATATAGTCCAGCGTCGCGGACTCGCCCGTGGTGCCGCAGGGGATTATCACGTCCGTGCCCTCGGCTATGTGCCACTTGATAAGGCTCCTCAGTGCGGCCTCGTCCACTTTGCCGTTCTTCTTAAACGGCGTGACTATGGGAACCATTGAACCTTTAAACATAACGTCCTCCCGTCATAGGTTTATATCTCCTTCAAATACCTCGGTGGCCGGGCCCGTCATGAACACGTGGCCGTCCTGCGACCACTCTATCATGAGGTCGCCGCCCTCGAGGTGCACTGTAGTATCGCGTCCAGTCAGCTCCTTTATGCCGGAAGCTACGGCCGAGGCGCACGCGCCAGTGCCGCAAGCCATCGTCTGTCCGGCACCCCGCTCCCAGACCTTGACCTTTATCTCCGATTTGTTTATAACCTCGACGAACTCCACGTTAATGCGGTTCGGGAAGAGCTCGAGGTTCTCTATCATCGGCCCGTAGAAGGTCACCGGGAAATCCGCCACGCTCTCGACGAAAATCACCGCGTGGGGATTGCCCATGGAGACGCAGGTTATCATGAAGTCCTTGTGGTCAACCTTTATCGGGTGGTCCACGACCCTGCCGTCCAGCGCCACGGGTATCTTCCTGCCCTCAAGCTCGGGCTCCCCCATGTCCACACGCACCATCTCGCCGGAGCGCGCGGGCTTCATGACTCCAGCCATGGTCTCGATGGAGAGCATCTCCTTGTCGCTCAACCCTCTGTCCCAGACGTACTTTGCCAGGCACCTGATGCCGTTTCCGCACATCTCTACCTCGCCGCCATCGCCATTGAAGATGCGCATCCTGAAGTCGGCCTTATCTGAGTCCTCGAGCACGAGCATCTGGTCAGCGCCAATGCCGAAACGCCTGTTGCAGAGCTTAGTGGAGAGGGCCACGAGCCCTTCCATCTGCGCGCCGCGCGAATCTATGACGACGAAGTCGTTCCCTAATGCGTGCATCTTCGTAAACTTCATTTCGTTATCTTCTCGTCCTTTGTAATGTCCTTGTAAGTCTCTCGCTCGCGCACGAGGAAGTGGCGGCGTCCCTTCACCATCACCTCCGCGGCGCGCGGACGCGAGTTATAGTTCGAGCTCATCGTGAAGCCGTATGCCCCCGCGCTCATGACTGCTATAAGCTCTCCGCGTTCGAGCTTCTGTATCTCCCGCCCTCTGGCAAGGAAGTCCCCCGACTCGCATATCGGGCCCACCACGTCGGCGGTTATCTTGCCCCTGCGGGTCTTCTTGACCGGCAGTATCTCGTGATATGCGTCGTAGAGGGTCGGCCTCATGAGGTCGTTCATTCCCGCGTCCACTATCACGAATTCCTTGCCCGGGCCTTCCTTCAGGTACAGCACCTTTGAGACCAGCACGCCGGCGTTGCCCGATATCGAGCGCCCCGGCTCAAGCACGAGCGTCAGGTCCCTGCCCTTAAGGAGCGGGAGCACCCGGTTTGCAAGCTCGCGGGGCTGATCCGTGTTCTCGTGGTTATAGGGGATGCCCAGTCCGCCTCCCATGTCGAGATACCTGATGCCAAGCCCCTGCGACTGGAGCTCGTCAACGAGCGCAAGCACCCTGTTGAGGGCGTCCACGAAGGGCGTCACCTCGGTTATCTGCGAGCCTATATGCTTATGGATGCCCACGACCTCGACGTGCTTCATCCCGGAGGCGATGTGGAAGTACTCCAGGGCCTCCTCCATGGGAATGCCGAACTTGTACTTCTTCAGCCCCGTCGATATATAGGGGTGCGTGAGCGGGTCGATATCCGGGTTTATGCGCAGGGCGATGGGGGCTTTCACCCTCATTCTGCCTGCCACGCGGTTTATCTCCTCAAGCTCCTGGCCGCTTTCTATGTTGAACATCAGTATGCGGGACTTAAGGGCGAAGCGTATCTCTTCATCCGTCTTGCCGACTCCTGCATAGACTATCTTGTTAGCCGGTATGCCGGCCTTAAGCGCTCTGTAGAGCTCGCCACCCGAGACGACGTCGGCCCCGGCGCCCTTCTTGCCGAGCGCGCCAAGCACCGCTATGTTGGAGTTCGCCTTCACGGCAAAGCACAGAACGTGGGGGAAGCCCTTGAAGGCCTTCTCGTAGCTTTCCACGTGGCGTTCGAGCGTGCCCTGGCTATAGACGTAGAGCGGCGTGCCGTACTTTGCGGCAAGCGTTCTCAGGGGGACGTCTTCGGCGTAAAGCTCTCCCTTTTTGTAATTAAAGAAGTGCATGAAGTATTAATTTTACAGGGTGGTTAAGCTAATGTCAAAATCAGGACGGATGGGGTTACTGCTTTAGTGCTTCGAGAGTCTTTTCGAGGCTTGCCCTGTCTTCGACGTTCAGAATCTTCGCGCCGGTGACGATCCGCTTTATCAGGCCCGAGAGGACCCTGCCCGGGCCGACCTCGACGAAGGTGTCGAACCCCTCGCGTTCCATGGCCGCGATGGAGTCTTCCCACAGCACCGTACCCTTTAGCTGGCGGACGAGGGCGGCCTTGATTCCGTCAACCGTAGCCATGAAAATGGCGTCGGCGTTGCTCACTACCGGTATGGCGGGGTCTTTCATCGAGATGTCTCCGACGAAGAGGAACTCGGAGAGCTTGTTCGAGACGTCCTCCATGAGCATGCAGTGCGAGGGCACGCTCACCGCAAGCGGCACCACCTTGCGGGCCTCTGCCTCCTCGGCAAGCTTCATGGCCTCCTCCACCGCCACCTTTTCGCCCGATATGACGACCTGTCCGGGACAGTTGAAGTTGGCCGGGGCCACATAGCCGGATTTCACGCTCTCGCATATGGCCGCGAGCTTGTTGCGGTCCATGCCCAATACGGCGGCCATCATACCCTTGCCCTCTGGCACGGCCTCCTGCATGAGTTTCCCGCGCATCTCCGTTACCTTGAGGGCGTCGGCGAAGGAGAGCACGCCCGCCGCGACGAGCGCCGAGTATTCGCCCAAGCTGTGACCCGCAACGGCCTCCTGCCTGATGCCGCTTAGCTCGAGCACCGTGAGTGCCGCTATGCTTGCAGCAAGAAGGCAGGGCTGGGTGCGCATGGTCTGGTTAAGCTCGTCGTCGGGTCCGTTGAAGCTGAGTGAGGCAAGGTCGTAGCCGAGGGCTTCGTTGGCCTGCTCGTATAGCTCTTTAACCTCCGGGAACCCGTCGTAGAGGTCCTTGCCCATGCCGACCTTCTGCGAGCCCTGGCCCGGAAATACGAAGGCTATCTTCACTATGCCTTGGCCTCTTTTATCTTCTTGATTAGCGCCGGAAGGACTTCGTAGACGTCGCCCACTATTCCGAACGTGGCCACGCCGAAGATCGGCGCGTCGGGGTTTTTGTTTATGGCTATGATGATGTCCGAGGATTGCATCCCCACGAGGTGCTGCACAGCGCCGGATATTCCGCACGCGATATAGACCTTCGGGCATACGGTCTTTCCGGTCTGTCCGACCTGGTGGCTGTAGGGAATCCATCCCTCGTCCACGGCGGCGCGCGACGCCCCCACGGTGCCGTCGAGCAGTTCGGCGAGTTCGTGCAGGAGTTTAAAACCCTCGGGGTTGCCCATGCCCCTGCCGCCGCTGATTATCACGTCGGCCTCCTGGAGGTTCACGGCGAGGCCCGAGTCTTCCTTGACCGTATCGAGCACCTTCGTGCCCGAGCTCAGGTCCTTGGGCGTAACCTTTATAACCTCTCCCGTGCGTGACTCCTGCCTCTCGATGGGCTTCATCACGCGGGGCCGCACGGTGGCTATCTGCGGCCGGTTGTTCGGGCAGAGTATGTTAGCCATGATGTTTCCGCCGAAGGCCGGGCGGACCTGCTGTAGCTCCCTCGAGCCCTCGTCCACCTCAAGCGAGGTACAGTCGGCGGTAAGTCCCGTAATCAGCCTTGCCGCCACCCTCGGGATGAACGAGCGGCCTATGGGTGTGGCGCCCGCAAGCACTATCTCGGGCTTGTGCTCTTCGATAAGTTCCGAGAGCACGCGGGAGTAGGGCTGGTCGTTGAAGCTTGCAAGCGACGCGTCGTCGCAGTGATAGACCTTGTCCGCGCCGTAACGGATAAGCTCCTGCGCCTGCGAGTCGTCCGCGCCAAGCAGTACCGCCGAGAGCTCCACCTTGAGCGAGTCGGCAAGCCTTCTGCCCGCTCCAAGAAGCTCGAAGGCCACCTGAGCGGCCTTGCCCTCGCGCTGTTCGGCGAAGACCCAGACGCCTCGGTAGGCGTCGAGCGCGGCCTTATCCACTACCTTTTCGTCGGCGCCTTTTACTTCGCTGATTGCGCCTTCGGGACAGGTCTCGATGCAAGCCATGCAGGCCTGGCAATATTCGTTAATGAGGGCCTTGCCGTCCTTCATCTCGATTGCGTCAAAGGGGCATGAGGCCAGGCAGCTCTCGCAGCCAGTGCATTTTGATCTATCGACTACAATAGGCATTTCATCTCCGAAAGTTTCTTAACGAGTTTGTCGGCCTGCTCATCGGCAGTGCCCTCAAGCATCTCCCTGTCGGCCCTGGCTTCGGGGGCGAATATCTTCTTCACCTGCGTCGGCGAACCTTTTAAGCCCAACTTATCCTCCACGGCGCCTACGTCGGCGGCACTGAGCTTCTTTATCTCGGCCTTCTTGGCCTTCATCTTGCCCTTGAGCGAGGGCAGCCTGGGCTCGTTGAGCTCCCTGACCACTGTAAGGAGCACCGGGAGGCTCGATTCCACGATATCGAAGCCCTCGTCCATCATGCGCTCGACCTTGATGGAGGAATCGCCGACCTCGTCTATCTTTCTAACGTAGGCCACATGTGGGATGCCCATCATCTCGGCCACCTCCGGGCCCACCTGGGCGGTGTCGCCGTCGATGGCCTGCTTGCCGCAGATGATGACGTCCGCCCCGAGCTTCTCGATGGACTTGTATATGGCGTAAGAAGTGGCCCACGTGTCGGAACCCGCGAAGGCCTTGTCCGTAAGGAGCACGCCTTCGTCCACGCCCATCGAGATGGCCTCCCTGAGGGCGTTCTCTGCCTGCGGGGGGCCCATGGTGAGGGCCGTCACGGTGCCGCCCTTCTGGTCGCGGAGCCAAAGCCCCGCCTCGATGGCGTGCATGTCGTAGGGGTTGATGATGCTCGGCACCCCCTCGCGCATCAGGGTGCCGGTCTCGGGGTTGATTCTAACCTCGGCGGCGTCGGGCACCTGCTTTATGCATACGATAATGTTCATTGTTCCTCTCAAATATGGCGGGAATTTTTAACCACAAATTATACGATTTTGGAAAAGGGGATGTAAAGGAGCGGGGCTACGCCCTTTGCCACGGCGCATTTTTATTGACCTCCCGCGAGGGGCTGTGGTAGGTTGGGGCGGGAAGGCTGGGTATGATTTATGACTTTTAAAGAAAATTTGGCAAATTATGTGCTAGGAAATGTTTCAGATGAGCAACTAATTGATGTTGCCACCGATGCTTTGGTTGAGGGATGGGATTCATCTGCGCTTCGTATGCTAGCAGCTGAAAGCAAGACAGATTATAGCTATGAAAGAATTAAGAGCCTTTTAAACCGATCACTCGAAGAGCTTAATGTCACTTTGCCTCAGAAAGAAGATGCGATATGGACAGTGCTATGTTTCTATATTAAGAGTATCGCAGAAAGCTCGATATCTGCAAGGGATGGCATGTCCTTGATAATCGATAATGTCTACTATCAATGCGATTTGCAAAATAGAGTAGTGAAGTATGTTGGTGATTCACATGATATTCAGGCATTGATAGGAAATTACTACTCGCATAATGACTTAGATGAAAGACCGGATGAGGTGTCGTTTGACGGTAAATATGGGAAAGCTGCGCATGATGCACTCGACGAACATATAGTTGATTTGGCAAAAACTTGGGTCACTAAACATTGTAAGTAATAGTGTGTCTCATAGAATAGGCCGGTCTACCGATCGGACATCTTCTTCTAAGATTATTCTCTAACCTACGCCAGTATCAACAACCCTATCCCGGGGATGGCAAGGATTATTGAGGTGATGAGCCACCATTTCCATGTGGCGTCGCCTCGGACGCGGGCCTTCGAACCGATTATCGAGACCACCACGGCACCAATCGAACAGGGCACCGCGACCGCTATGGCCAGCAAGCCC
>Ga0210086_1000464_pt1 | contig 23342 bp, 24 predicted proteins | sample China_Galinas_PW_3_FD_184867 | JGI IMG/M metagenome (GOLD analysis project Ga0210086, IMG submission 184867) | Wetland microbial communities from San Francisco Bay, California, USA, that impact long-term carbon sequestration - China_Galinas_PWB_D2... | ecosystem: Environmental > Aquatic > Marine...
GCACGATGATGCTCGTGCGCTACCTAAGTCGCCTTCAGTTTACCCGTTGCGCAACTCATGCGCACGAACCGTTGTGAGTTCGTGACTCAGACGAACGCGTCCGGCTCCACAGGGCTTAACGCCATTGAGGGGCACGGGCACGGGCACGGGGAGACTCGTCTGACGAATCACCGCAGCAAGCTGCGGTGATTCGTCAGACGAGTCTCAGCCCGCGACCCGCTTCGGCGCAATCGCGTCGATGACCCTGCGCAGGACGGGTTCGAGCTCCGGCTCGCAGTCCTCGACCACACGGGCCAACGCGGTGAGCACGCTCGGTCCGATGCCGATCAGCGCGTGCTCGGACCAGTCGCGGACGATCGTCTCCTCGTCGGCGAGCAGCTCGATCAGGCAGCCGGCCGAGCACGGTCCCATCCGCTTCAGGCTCGAGGCGACTTCGGCGCGGACGTCGGGATCGCGGAGGAACTCGTCCAGCCACTCCTGGACCCCTTCGGATAGTCGTTCGACACAGTCTTCGGTGTTGCGGCGGACCAGAGCACCGAGATAGGCGAGCAGGAGCGCGTCCATTGAGTCCCCTTTCGGAGGCGGATCTCAAAGCTGTCGAGCACGAGTGGGGCAGTCGGATCCCCACTTCTCGTACTCCTTTCGTCGGCACGATTCGGGGTTCGACCTGGGGATTTTGCGCAAGAGTTGTCGCTGTGCAAGTCCCGTCGCAGGCAACCTCAACGCACACCCGACGTTGCGCGGACTCACGAATCGATCGGTATTCCGCAATGCGCTAAAGTCGAGCCACCGGATACGACGGTCCCATCACGGTCCGAGTCGAATGCCTGGATCGAACGGCATGCGTTCACCGTTCACATAAAGCTGAAGTCCCGTTGCCGCCGACCAGATGGCGTGCCCCGAGTCGTCGCTCTCGAACGACGGCAAGATCCAGTAGCGTCCCGCCTCGCCATCTCCCGGCAGAGCGCCGGTACTCGCGACGTGGACATGACCGAAACACAATTCGCTCGTCCCCGATCGCCGAACGCTCGCCAACGCCCGTCGCGACGGAAACAATCTCGTGGGGTCGGTCTTCGCAATCGCCTTGCGACTCTGGCCGCGCGCGCCCGCGGCCATCCGAGCAGTCAGAGAATAGGGCAGCGCATGCAGCAGGAACCGGACCGGAGTCGAGCGGAGCCAGCGCTTGGCGCGCTGGTAGCCGGCATCGTTCTGGCACAGCTCGTCTCCGTGCAGGCACAGGAGCGTCCGGTCGGGCGCCACGAGCAGCGCCCCGCCCGGCACGACGACCGTTCCGGTTGCCCGCTCGAAGCGGCGATCGAGCTGGAAGTCGCGGTTGCCCCAGAACAGATAGACCCTGACTCCGCGCTCGCCGGCTCGCCGGAGGATATCGATCAGCCCGCGCCACGCCGGCACGCGCAGCTGGCTCCTGCCCGTCCAGAACTCGAACAGGTCACCCAGCACGAGCAGCTTCGAACCGGCAGGTCGGCTGGCGACCAAGGCATCGAACGCAGCGATCTTGGCGCGGTCGTCGGGCACGAGGTGAAGGTCCGACACCAGCGTGACTTCCTCGGGATCGGACACCTCGACCCGGAAGACCCGGGTTCCGAGGATCCGCAGGACCTCGGGTCCCAGCGCCGGAGCCATGGCCGCCACCTCAGAGCGGCTCGACGATCAGAAACGTGCCCCGCAGCGGATCGAGCTTTGTCTCGATGCTGCGGCCGCGGCCGATCACCTTGCCGGTCCAGAAGTCGCGGACGGTCGCAGCCACGGGGAGGCTGAGCCGCATCGGCTGCGGGCCCTTGTCGAGCAGGGTCCGTGTCAGCGAGGCCGACTCGAGGCAGTTCGCGCGAACCACGAGCACGCGCTGCTTGCCGCGGCGCAGCAGCACGCGCTCGATCACGGACGGATATCCACGCACTCGCGCGATCGCGACCGGCAGCACGCCCTGGGCCTCGAGAAGGCGCCAGACCCGACTGCGACGCTCGCGACACGACGCGGCACGCTTCTCGTCGACCCGATCGCGCACATAGTCGACGATCGCGAGGTTGAGCAGCACGGCGCGGCCCTTGTCGACGCTGCGCTCGATCTGCACGCTGTCGCGGCCGACCTGCTCGGCCGTGCTGACCCCGTCGGCGGCCACGCCGGTCTCGCACAGCGCCGTGCCCGAAGCCGTACGCGGGGCATCGGGGAACGCCTTGCCCTCCCGAATCAGGCGCCGGCCATGGTCACGTTCGACTCCGAACCACTCGTCGAGCGCCGGCTCTCGGCGCAGCCGGAGATACCGGTCGTAGCGCGCCGGGGTCTCGTCCGCGATCACGAGCCCGCCGCGGCTCGCGAACGCCTTCACAGCGGCAACCTGTGGGTCCGACATCGCGAGCACGGACGGGAGGATCAACACGCGCGTGTTCCGATCGAGACGCCCCTCCCCGAGCTCGGCAGCGGTCACGAAGTGGAACGCGTAGCCGATGTCCTGGAGCAGACGGATCCACGAGCTACGCGCCGCCTGCGAAGTCGAATGGGTCCTCTCGTAGCTGCTGAAGCGCCGGATCCAGGTCTTGCCGTCGGCGACCGAATCGAGCATCCAATGCAGGCGGACGCTCGCCTGGCTCTCGAGGATCGCGACGCTGCCGCCGAACACCGTGGCCCCTGCGAGCGCGCGTCCGGGCTTGCCCGTCGCCCGCGGAAGCTCGGCAGCAAGGCGGTTGCCATAGCTCGACAGCCGGTCGGGAGCCCCGCTGGCGAAGAAGTCGTCGGCGCTCCACAGCACGACACCCGCGAGCCCATGGGCGAGGGCGTCGTAGAGCTTCATGACGGGCATCTCGGGCACGCGCGCATCCGAGGCCGGGAACAGGGTCTCGTAGCGTCGGGTCCCGGGCCGGCAAAGCGAACGCACGAGCTCGCGGGTGCCTCCGATCGGATACGGCTCGATGTAATCGACCTGTTGGAGCAGCAGCGAGTAGTCGTAGCCGCCGAACGCCGACGGCGCCTGGCCGCCCTCGAACCCGACCGGGACCCCGGGCGCGAGCTCGCGCGCACGATCGCACAATCGGCCGACCGTGCGTGCCAGCGTCTGGTCCATGAACGCTCGATGGTCGTTCCAGTCCGAGAGTCGCAACGGCATGTCGGTGCCGGCCAGCTCGCGCTGCCGGACCTGATCGGTCGTCGGAGGAACGACGGCCGCGAAAGACTCGAACTTGCTGCCCCAGACACGGTTCAGCTCGTCGATCCGGCCGTACCGCGCACGCAGCCACTTGCGGAAGGCGACGAGGCTCGTCTTGTCGAAGCAGAAGTCGAGCGGATTCTGGAAACGGGTGATCGAGATCTCGTCATCGAGCGAGATCAGCAATGGGTGATACGGGAGCGCCCGCTTGACGCGGGTCTCGACGAGGTCGAGCAGCCGCGTTCGTGTCGCGCCCGCGAGCAGCGGGTAGGGTCGTACGAGGTCGTCGGGCGATCGCGACTTCTCGTACGCCGAGAAGCACTTCTTCCAGTCGGCTTCACGCAGATGGAGGATGCCCTTGCCGGCCGCGTGGTCGATGTAGAACGGCAGCCCGAGGTGCGCGACGAGCTTCGGATCCTCGTCCTGATCCACGCACACGCCGGTCACGCCGGTCCTCGCAAGCGTGCGCACGTAGGCCTTGCTGAGCGCGGGCCCACGGTAGCGCCACAACAGCGCCTGGAAGCCCTCCTGCTGGCCGCGCGCACGAGGACTCAGCGCGACCAGCGCGACCAGCGCGATCAGCCAGTTGCTACTCGATGCCATAGTCCTTGAGCTTCTCCCACAGCACCTTGCGGCTGATGCCGAGGACCTTCGCGGCCCGCGTACGATGCCCGCCCTCGGCGGCGAGCACGAGTCGCAGGTGCGCGCGCTCGGCTTCGACGAGGACCTCGCGCAACGGGCGCCGCTCCTGCCCTGGCTTGACGGCCTGGATCTCGAGCTCCGCGCTGGAAGGGACCAGATGCTCGCGTTTGAGCAGCTTGGAGCTGCCGGCGAGCGCGATCGCGCGCTCGATATGGTTCTCGAGCTGGCGGATGTTGCCCGGCCAGGAATAAGCCTCCATTGCCGCGAGGTCTTCGGGCCGGATCTCGAACTCGTCGGCCCGGTCCCCGCCGTAGCGATGGATGAAGTGAGCCACCAACAGCGGAACGTCGCCGTGACGCTCGCACAGCTTCGGCAACTTGATCGGCACGACATTGAGCCGGTAGTACAGGTCCTCGCGGAACTTGCCCTCGCGCACGCGATCGTCGAGCGAGACCTTCGTCGCCGAGATGATGCGGATGTCGACCTGGACCGTCGCTTCGCCGCCGACCCGCTCGAACTCTCGCTCCTGGAGCACGCGCAGCAGCTTGACCTGCGTCGGCAGCGTCATGTCGTCGATGTCGTCGAGGAACACGGTACCACCCTGGGCGAGCTCGAAGCGCCCGCGCCGCGACTTGGCGGCGTCGGTAAACGCCCCCTTCTCGTGGCCGAACAGCTCGTCCTCGAGCAGCGACTCGGGCAGCGCGCCGCACGAGATCGCAATGAACGGCTTGAGCCGGCGATTCGACAGCCGATGCAGCGCGCGTGCGATCCGCTCCTTGCCCGTCCCGCTCTCGCCCTGGATCAGCACCGAGGAATCCGACGGCGCGACCGTGCGGACGATCTTGAACACGTCCTGCATCTTGCGCGACTGCCCGATGATGTTGAGAAACGGCCCGCCGTCGCCTTCGAGCTCCTGCTTGAGCCTCTGGTTCTCCTCTTTGAGCTCCTGGAGGTTCCGGACCTGCTCGACGCGCTCGAGGACGACCTCGTTGAGGAACGGCTTCTGGAAGTAGTCGAACGCGCCGGCCTTCATCGCCTCGACGGCCTGCTCGACGGTCGCGTATCCCGTGATCACCATGACCTCGGTCTCGGGTCGCTTGGCCTTGGCCGTGCGCAGGATCTGCATCCCGTCGGCGCCTGGCATGCGCACGTCGGTGATCACGATGTCGAAGACCGATTCGTCGAGCGCGCGCAGTGCTCCGGTCCCTGTCGATTCGCAACGAACGTGGTGCCCGGCCTCTTCGAGATCCTCAGTGAGCGTGAGCGCGATCCCGCGTTCGTCTTCAGCTAACAGAACCTGCAATCCAGACCTCCTGAACGACCGCTTCAGCGAACGGCCAAGTCTCGCCGGAGTGGGCACGGCGACAGAGACGGGCACGACTCCCCGATCATACGGGCAAGCCGGGAGCCAGTCAGCGTCCGGGTCGCCACGGGATCGCGAGCGGCCCGCCGGCGGTCGCGAGCGACAGGGATTCCGCCGAGCCCCCGAGCTTCTCGAGCGCCTCCGCACCGGGTGTTCCGGGCCACGCGACGACGTGCCAGCGGTCGAGGTCCTGCAGCGACTCGAGGCTCTCCGGGCCGACCATGCGCACCCAGCGGCGCCGGAACCGTTCGAGGGCACCGAGTCCCGAACCCTCGGCGACGAACGCGACTCGCGCCCCGATCGGCAGCAGATCGAGCACCCGATGCATCCGCACCCGCGAGCGAATCCGCTGCGCGGTCGCCGGGTCGAGCCCCTGCCCCAGGACCGGCGATTTGGCCGGATCGCGCACGAACGGCGTGATCTCCCACACGCGCCAGGACCCCCGCGGCGGCCGCCGCGAGCCGGGAAACGCGCGATCGATGTAGCGGACGATCTGGTCGTCGGCCGCGTCCTCGGACACGACGGCGAACTGCCTGCGGCCGAGCAGGGCCCGGCGTCCGATGCTGTCGATCGTGACCTGGAGGTCGCGCGTCGGGTCGAGCAGATGCGCGAGCTCGAGGCACGGATGGCGGCGGTAGTTCTCGATCGCCCACCCCGGCCCGGGATACACGTGCAACACGTCGACGGGGTCGAACGCGAGCGCGAACGTGCGACCGATCTGGCGCACGGGAACGAGCGCGCGCTCGCGCCAGACGTCGAGGCTGCCCTTCAATCCGAGGATGGCGATCACGACGAGCGCGAACCCACCGAGGGCCCCCGGCACGAACTGCACCGCTCTCGCGACGGCCAGCGCGACCACCGGCGCCAGGTACCACAGCCAGAAATCGTGCTGGTAGGCGTGGCCCCGGAACACGAGCACGTGCACGAGTCCGACTGTCAGCAGCGCAACCTCGACGATGGTCGGCTTGCGCCGCTTCCACGTGTACCAGCCGACCGCGGCCGCCACGAGCGCCGGCAGCGTGAACCCCGCGAGCGCCTGCTCCCACTGCCGCGAAAGGAACTCCAAAGGACCCGGCATCCACTGCTTGGCGGAGACCGTCGCGAGCATGAACTCGTACCAGGGACGCCCCGAATCGCGCAGCAGGTCGCCGTTGGCCCACAGCAGGTGACCGATGTGCGCGCCGAAGGCGGCCACGCTCGCGAACACGAGCCCGACGCAGAACGGCAGCGCGAGCGTCGTCTCGCGCCGGCGCAGGAACGAGTGCACGAACAACACGGGGGCGAGGTAGAGCACCGGGTAGTCGACGAGGCCGCCGGCGAACAGGAGCACGAGCAGCGAGAACCGCCGGCCCCGCGAGTACAGCAACACGATGGCGAGGATGAACGGCAGGCACAGCGGCTCGTACGACAGGTTGAGACCGTGGGCGCCGAAGATCGGCAGCGCGGCGAACACCACCAGTGCAGCCCAGGCCCCCGGGCCGGGGCCTGCGAGCAGCCACACGAGCCAGCACGAGACGACCGACGCGACCAGCGGCAGGAGCCGGGCGATCCACGGGTCGTCGCCACCGAAGAGCGAGAACACGCCCGCCGTCAACAGATCGAGCGTGGCCGGGTGATTTTGGTACTCGATCCAGTCCGCCGGCTCGGCCCGTTCCAGGTTCAGGATCTGTCTGCCTCCGGTCGCACGCAGTCCGTAGCGCAGGTAGTTGTCCGCGATCCGGGTGTTGTGGGCCCCGATCCAGTCGGCCTTTCCGTGGGCGCGGGCGAACGGCACGTTGGCAAAGCTCAGCCACTGCACGACCAGCAGAACACAGACAGCGAGCGCCAACCACGGCAGCGCTGGCGCTGCGTTCGTCGCGCCTCGCGTCACCTACTGCTCCGTCGCGGCATCGTCGGGCGGCCCCTCGCTGGAAGGCAGCGGGTGCGCCTCGACCATGTTGCCGCCACGCGCCTGGGCCCGCTCGAGCGCCTTCTCGGCCTGGAACAGAACGGTGTCGAAGAACAGGGTGTTGCGATCGACGAAGCACGCGAGCCCGACGCTCAGCGTGACCCGGATCGACTTGCCGGTCGTCTCGACCTCGAGCTCCTCGACCGCGTTGCGCATGCGCTCGGCGGCATGGACCGCACCCTCGAGGCTCGTGTGCGGCTGGACCCAGAGCAGCCTGTCCTCGCCGAGACGTCCCAAGAGATCGGTGCCACGGGCGCGACTCTGGAACAGCCGGGCCAGCTGAACCAGGAGCTGTGCCCGAGACTCCTGGCCGTAGAGGTCGGCCAGGGAGTCGATGCGATCGATGCGACACAGCCCGAGAGTGAGCGGGTAGTCGTAGCGGCGCGCGCGCGCGAACTCCTGCTTCGCGAGTTGCTGGGTCTGACTGAGACTCAGCAGTGGAATAGTGTGGTCGGGCCCATCGTCGCGGCCCGATGGCGAGCGAAAGCCGCGACTGTGCTTGTCTCGAATCCCCGCCATACCCTCCAATCCCCTGACTTACGTCCTTGTGTTCGGCCCTGTCGCCGACGTTCTCTCATCGGACGATCGTAGATTCGATCCTAACGCCGCCTGTGTGGGAACGCGCTTCAAGAGTGTCGAACCACGGTGTCGAACCACCAGCGTCGAACGCACGAGCCGGTGGTCGAGGCGCGGGTGCGGCAGACGAACGACCTGCTCGCGGGCGACGCGCGGCAATAAAAAACGCCCTCCAGACTCTGGAGGGCGAATGAAATGAGGGATCCGCTGCGGAATGGGGAGGGCGGTTAGGGAGGGGAGTTTCCCCATCCCACAGCGGACCACCTTGTTCCGTCGGGCCGTAGGTTCCGGACGACCGAGAGCGACGTGGCGCGGTGGGATGCCGCGGCATCCCTGATCTGCCGATCCTCGCAACTTGGGTCGGTTCGTCCGGCACAGACGACCAATCTTGATTGTCACCTTTCCACGGATCGACGCGAAGCAATCGTCGATTCCGGATTCGGCAGAACTTTCCCTTCCTGCCGAACCTCAGCATTATCCGAGGTGTCCCCAGCTTTTCAACGGGTTGTCCACAATTTCTACAACGGTTCGATCGGCGCGGAACCACCGGAGTTTGGGGCCTCCGGGCGACCCGGGAAGACCTCCATAGTGCCTTTCCAACAACGGGCTTGGAGCCGCGACAGTTGTGCACCGTGAGGTCCCCGGGAACGCCGCCGAAGTGGCCCGGCGGCCGGCGTTCAACGGATCAAGCTCGACAGCGCGTCGAGTCCACGGCCGGCCAGTTCATAGAGGTCGGCTGCCGGCCACGCGCGCTTCAGCACGACCAGCAGGGCGAGGATCACGAACGTCTGGATCAAAAAGAACACGAGCTGCCCGGCGAACCTTCCGGCCATCCGCACGCCGAACGCATGCAGGCGACCACGCCGGCGTGGCCCGCGTTCGGCAAACGCTTCTCCGATCAGACGACTGCGCACGAGGTTGAGTCCTTTGGCGAGCCCTGCTTCGCCGTCGCCCGCACGACCTTCGAGACAGAAGTCGACGAGCATGTGGCCGTCGAACTTCTTGCCGGCCTCTTCGAGGTACTCTCGGGCGTCCCTGCGCGCACGCTGCGGAACGAGGCCGGTTTCGAGCCGCAACAACGCCAATCCCGCGCGCTCGTAGAGGCGGGCGGTGTATTGCGGATCGGCTGAGGGATCATCGGGCATCAAGCTCGTCATCGTGTCTCCGAGTGTCGACTATTTCTTTCCAGGTTGCTTGGGCTTCGCAGGCGCTTTACCGGCGGGCGCTTTGCCGGCGGGCGCCTTGCCCGGGGATGACTCGGGGGCAGAGATCTTCTCGAGCTCACTTGCGGCCTTCTGCAGCGTGTTGCGGAACGACCGCAGCCGACCTTGGAGCGTCGCGAGCTCCTTCTCCGCCGCGGCTTGTTCGGCCTGAGCCTTGGCGATCAGGCCGGGTAGCGCCTTGCCCCGGGCTTGTAGCTCGGCGAGCCGCTTCTCGTCGGCCGCGATCTTCGCCAACGCCTGGGTCACGACCTTGGCCCGGGCCTGCGCGTCGGCCATGGCCTTCTCGAGGAACTTGAGCCGCTCGAGGCTCTTGCCCAGCTCGACCCGCTTCGCACGCACCTTGGTGGCTGCTCCTCGCGCTTCGCTGGTCAGCTGGCGATCTTCCGCGGACAGCTGCTCGAGGCGACGCTCCAGCCTGTCCCGCCGGCGCATCAGGTCGCGCTCGCGCAGCTCGAGGTTGCCGACCTCGGCATCCATGAGCTCGACGAGCGCCGGCTGCCTCCCGAGATCTTCCTCGCCGTCGGGCACGACGCGACACCCGGCGCTCGCGACCAGCAACAGGCCGACGATTGGCAAGCCATGCGTTTGGCGGATCCAGACGGGTTGGCTATTGTGTTTGGCCATTTTCTGCGAGACTCCCCACGCCCCTGTCCGAGGCCCGCCAAGGAGGAACGATGGCGAAAGCCATGGAGCGAACCCTGATTCTAGCCAAGCCCGACGCCGTCCAGAGAGGCCTCGTTGGGCGGATCCTGACCCGCTTCGAGCAGAAGGGCCTCAAGATCGTCGGCCTGAAGCTCATGACGATGAGCCCCGAGCTGGCGGCCAAGCACTACGAAGCCCACCGCGAACGTGCGTTCTACACCGGACTCGTGCGGTTCATGACCTCGTCGCCGATCGTAGCGATGGCGATCGAAGGCATCGGTGCCATCGACATCTGCCGCAAGATGATGGGCGCGACGTTCGGCAGCCAGGCCGATGCCGGCACGATCCGCGGCGACTTCGGAGTCAGCAACTCGTTCAACCTGATCCACGGCTCGGACTCGCCCGAGGCCGCTGCCCGCGAGCTGTCGCTGTTCTTCGAGGCCGGCGAGTTGTGCGAGTACCAGCTCGACGCAATGGGCTGGATCTACGACCCGGTCGAGGAGCTCGGCAACTCCGAGTAGACGGTCGCAGACGCGCCGAGTATAAACAGGGCGTCCCGCCTGCCTGCCCGCTCCGCGAGCTCCGCCTGCGATTCCACGCGGTCGCCTGCCGCCCAACCGATCGCTCCGCCTACGTTGTATTGCTTCTCGATTCCGGGAGCCGTCGCCGCATTGGGGGCGTTGGCGCTGACCGCTCATGCCCAGGCGAGCCTGACGTTGCCGTCTGGGTTCGACACCGTCGAGGGCAACAACGGGTTCTGGGCCGGATTCGACCCCAGCGCCGTGCCCGCACGGGCGGGGTTCTACTTCGACCAGGCGGTCTTCCCATGGGGCACGAAGGCGCACACGATTCACCAGCTCGCGATTCGCGTGGACGGAACCTCGCTGGCATACACGAAGCACCAAAAGCGCCTGCGCGTGTTCTTGTCCACGAATGCCGGGGGTACCGCGCGCAGGCCACGACTGGTCTTCGACACAGCGCACGGCCGGGATCGCACGCTCGTCGTCGGCAGCCCGTCCGCCCCCGCGACGATCCAGTTCGACGTCCCGACAAAGCGAGGGCCCGCGCCATTCAGCGTCGTTTTGAAGCTGAACCAGGCGTTCGTCGTGCCCGCGAACGCGCGGAACCTGTTCCTCGAGATCCGCACCTACGACGCTTCCCCGGCCACGGCGTCGTGGTTGGCCGACGCTCAGTTCACGATGAGCGGGCTGTCGGGCGGAAGCATCACCAACTTCGGGCATCCGTGCCCGATCGACTATCCGATCGACGCTCTCGCCGCCTGGCCGGGTGGAGACCTCGTCACGAGCTGTCGCCCGAAGTCTCCGGGCGTTCCCGTCATCGCCTGGCTCGGCGAGAAGCTCCCGGCACCGGCTACGCTCCCGGGCACGCAAGGGGCTTGCGACCTGTATGTGTTTCCGCGGGTCGTGGTTGGGCGGGTCAGCGGGACCGACAGTACGAACCAGTACGAGACCTGGTTCGAATGGGGTCCGTTGCCCAACGACGAACGACTCGTCGGAGCGCGAGTCGGAATCCAGGCTGCGGTCGTCAAGGCTCCGAATCCGTTCCTTGGAGCAGTTGGAATCAGCCGCGGGTACGAGGTCGTCCTCGGCGGCGGATACGACTCCAAGGTCCAAGCGTCGATGATCTACGCTGCCGGTGTGACCGTTAACCCCGACACCACGAGCCGCGCCGAATTCCTGAGCAGCCGAGCGCTGATCTTGGAGGTCAGGTAGGCGTTTCCTGCCCGGTTTCGCTACCCTCGGGTCGATGACCTCGGCTGCAGAGATCGAAACCGCGTGCCGCCTGCTCACACCGCTGCTCGCGGGTGCAGTCGTGCGGAACGCGAGCATCCTCGCACCGAGGCTCGACCTGTGCGTCTGGTTCGAGGCGGCACCACTCGACGGGTTGCGAACGCTCGTCATCGCAACCGGCGGCCCCGAGCGAGCGCGGATCGGCCTCGAAGCCGTCCGCGCGCCCCGCGAGGCGTGGCTGGCCGGGGACAACGCCGGTCGCGTGGACGCCGAGCTGCGCGGCGCGAGACTCTCGCGCCTTGCCCGGGTGGCCGGCGAGCGCAGCGTCCACCTCGAGTTCTCGCGCGACGATGCCGCGCGAACGGTGATCGCCGAGCTGTTCGGGGCACGCGGTCTCTGGTTCCTCGTCGATCCCGAGCAGACCATCCTCGCGCTCGCGCGGCGGCCCTCGGGGAAGCGTTCCAACCTGATCGCGGGCGCGACCTACGCGCCGCCGAGCGCGAGGGCGATCGCCGAGCCGCAGCCGGAGGTGCCGAGCAACGGTGAACAGTGGCTGCGCGAGCGAGCCCTGCACTACGCCGGCATCGACCGCTCGCTGGCCCGCGACGAGGCCGCACGCGAGCTCACGCGCCGGCTCGAGCGCGAGCGGAGAAAGCTGACCGCGCGCGTCGCGGGGCTCTCGGAGCGCCAACGCCAGGAGCAGGACACCACCACCCTGCGACAAGAGGGCGACCTGTTGCTGAGCCTCGGGCGCCCCGCCGAGCGAGGTCGCAGCTCGATCACCGTGACCGATTGGTTCGCCGGGGGAGAGCGACGGGAAGTCGAGCTCGACCCGAAGCTGAGCCTGCGCGAGAACGCGGAGAAGCGGTTCGCGCGGGCACGCCGGCTCGAGCAGGGTCAGGTCCACACAGCCGAGCAGCTGGCCCGGGCGCAGGAGGATCTCGCGGCCGTCGAGGCCCGGCTCGAGGCGGTTGTTGCCGCAAAGGCCCGCGACGACGAGGGCGCGATCGCCGCCCTCGACGACATCGCCCGCGAGATCGGCCCGCGCCCGGCCAAGCGCCAGGGGGCCAAGGACCAACAGGCGCGCAGGCGGTACATGAGCTTCCACTCCGGCGATGGAACGACGATCCTCGTCGGACGCTCCAGGACCGACAACGACGAGCTGACCAAGCGCGTCGCACGCGGGAACGACGTCTGGTTGCACATCGGAGGCGGCTTCGCTGGTAGCCACGTCGTCGTCCGGCTCGACCGCGGAAAGACCGCGTCGCTCGAGACGCTGCTGGATGCCGCGGCGCTGGCGCTGCACTTCAGCAAGGCCCGAGGCAAGACCCACGCCGAGGTGCTCTACACGCCGGCGAAATACGTGCGCAAGCGCAAGGGCAGCCCTGTCGGAGCCGCGGAGGTCACGCAGTCGAAGACGCTGTCGATCCGGTTCGATCCGGACCGGCTCGATCGGCTTCTCGGCACGAAGGAGGAGCTTTGAATCCAGTGCCCGTTTGCAAGCTGTTCGGCAACTGCGGCGGCTGCGCGCGGTTCGAGACCGACTATCGCGTCGAAGCAGAAGCCCGGCGCGCGGACATCGAGTCGCTGTTGCAGGACGCACTCGGCGGGGACGTCCGGCTGCAGCCGTTCGTCCCGCCTCGGCAGCAGGGCCCGCGGCACTTTCGGCTGCGCGCGCTGTACCCGCTGCGCCCAGGCCGCGGAGGCCGGCTGATCGGGGGTCTGTACGCCCGCGGAAGCCACAGGCTCGTCGAGATCGATCAGTGCGAGACGCAGGATCCCCGCCTGACGGAGCTCGCGGTCGCGGTGCTCGCGGTGCTTCGCGAGTCGGGGCTGCCCGCCTACCGCGAGGAGGACGGGACCGGCTTTCTGCGGGCCCTCGACCTGCGCGTGACGCCGAAGAGCGGCGAGTGCCTGATCACGATCGCGACCAAGGGTGGCGTGTGGGACGGAGCGAAGGCCATCAGCAAGGCGATCCTGCGCCTCGGACGCGAGCGCGAGCACGGCGGCCGGCGGCCGTTCCGGGTCGTGGGAATCGTCCGCAGCCTCCACGACGAACCCGGCAATCGATTGCTCGGGCAACGCTTCGTGCCCCTCGCAGGTCGTGAGTACACGACCGACCAGGAAGCGGGACTGACCTGGAGGGTCTCGGCCGGGTCGTTCTACCAAACCAACCGCTACAGCGACCGGCTGCTGTATCGCCCGGTGATCGACCGCCTGGCTCCGCTGTCCGGCAGCCGCGTGGTCGATGTGTTCTCGGGGGTGGGGAGCTTCGGGCTGCGCCTCGCCCGTGCCGGCGCGGCGCGCGTCGATCTCGTGGAGGAGAATCCGATCGCCGTGCGGGACGCCGAGGCGAACATCAGGGACAACGGGCTCGCGGCGACGTGCTTCGCGCATCGTGGTGGGGCCGCCAAGGCCCTGGGCACGCTCGCCCCCGAGCCCGACCTCGTCGTCCTCGATCCCCCGCGGTCTGGCCTGGGCGACGCCGCGACGCAGGCGCTGCTGGCACTCGAGCCAGCCCAGGTCTGCTACGTGTCGTGCTATCCCAAGAGCCTCGCGAACGATCTGAAGCACCTTGTCAGCGCGGGTTACACGCTACGGGATCTGCACCTCGCGGACATGTTTCCACGGACTGATCATGCCGAAGTCGTTGCTCACCTCGGGCAGGACGCAAAAACCGGTTGACCCGGGTCGAGGAAACCGTTCATCCGCGGTACCCTGTTTCGTTCGTCGCCCCGGCCAGCCCACTGCCAATTTGCGTTCGAAAGGAGGGCGGATGGCGCGTCTTCGCCTTCGTTCCTGGTCCGTTCTCGTGTTGACTTGTTCCGCCGCCTGCTCGCTGCTCGGTGGCCCGACGTCCGAAGAGCTCGGGAAGGCCGAGGACCACCTGTGGCGAGCCCAGCGGTTCTACATCCACCAGCGCTACGCGCAGGCGCTCCAGCAGACCGAGCTCGGCCTGCAGCTGGCGCCGTATCACTACGGGCTCAATCAGCTCAAGGGCAACATCCTGCTGCGCAGCGCGGAAAAGGACGACCTCAAGGCCCTCGAGGCGAGTCTCGCCCAGTTCGAGACGGTTCGCGATCTGCGAGCAAACAGCGACATCGAGTACATCACCTACGTCGGCCTCGGCGAGGTGCACATGGCACTCTACAAGCTGCACAAGCGACTGGCGGACGAGAACACCACCGAAGCCGGCCGCAAGGATACGAAGCCCGAGGACCGCGAGCGGCTGACGAAGGAAGCCGCCGCGCACATGGCGCAGTACCACACCCACCTCACCAAGGCCGAGGCCAGCTTCCAGGAGCTGTTGGACATGGGTGACGGCCTGCTGCCGGCCAATCGGTTCCTGTTCTACCTCGAAACCGACAAGCTCGCGGACCTCGAGGGCGCCGAGAAGGCAAAACAGTTCGAGGCCGCGATCACCCGGGGGCTCGCCTACCTGAAGATCGTCGAGGAGCGGCGCGACTACTACAAGGCACGCCACAAGCAGGAGTTCCGCATCGCGCGCGAAGCCGACTACGAACGGCGCATCGCCGAATACAGGAAGCGCGAGATCGAGTGCCGGTCCCTCCTCCACCAGCTCTACTTCCACACCGATCACCTGAATCTCGCGATCGCCCAGCTCGACCGCGTGCTCGAGCTCGACCCGACGAACAGCGCCGAGTACTTCAACCGGGCGCGCTGCTACGAGTCACTCGGCAAGAAGCAGCAAGCGCGGCGCGACTACGAGGACTTCCTTCGCACGACGAAGCTCTCGTTCGACTCCGACCGCGTGCGCCAGGCTCGCAAGTCCCTGGCTGCCCTCGGCGGCTAGCAAGCCTGCTGCCCCTAAGGAATGTCTCTGACACATTTGTTAGGGGCAGCCCGACTCCGACTGCGATCTACACGTTCAGCCGGTGGTCGAGCTCGGGGTCGTCACGGCCTGCGAGCAACGGTTCGACGACCTCGGCCAGGAACTCGTCCACCTGCTGCGGCGCACGCCCGACGAAGCGCTCGGGCGCCAGCATCTCGTCCAGACGGCCGCGGACGAACGCGAACGCGGCGTCGCCGGCGAGCATGTCCGGCAGCGGGTTCTTGACGCCGTCTTCCTTCATCCGCCGCCCGGCCTCGACGCTGAGCGTTCGCAGCCGCTCGTGGAGCTCCTGGCGGTCCCCGCCGGCTCGCACGCCCTCCATGAGGATGTCCTCGGTCGCGAGGAACGGCATCTGCTCGGCCAGATTCGCCGCGATGACGCGCGGGAAGACCTGCATCCCGGACGCAACGTTGGCAGTGAGGATCATGCACGCGTCGACGGCGAGGAACGCCTCGGGAATCGCGATCCGGCGAATCGCCGAATCGTCGAGCGTGCGCTCGAGCCACTGCGTCGCGTGCGTCATGCCGCCGGTCAGCGCGAGCGGCTGCACGAGCCGCGCAAGCGAACAGATGCGCTCGCTGCGCATCGGGTTGCGCTTGTAGGCCATCGCCGATGAGCCGACCTGCTTGGCGGTGAACGGTTCCGAGACCTCGGCCTCGTGACTCAACAGGCGGAAGTCGACACCGAACTTCGACGCCGACTGCGCGACGCCCGACAACGCGGACAGGATGCGATGGTCGAGCTTGCGCGAGTAGGTCTGCCCGGTGATCGGCATCGTCTTCTCGAACCCAAGCTTGGCCGCGACACGGCGGTCGAGCTCCTTGACCTTGTCATGGTCGCCGTCGAACAGCGTCAGGAACGATGCCTGCGTGCCTGTCGCGCCCTTCGTACCGCGGAACGGCAGCTCTCGGCGAAGCCGGGAGATCTCCTCGAGATCGGATACGAGGTCGGCGAGCCACAGGCAGATCCGTTTGCCGACGGTCGTCGGCTGGGCGGGTTGGAAGTGCGTGTAGCCGAGGCACGGCAGGTCCCGGTGCTCGCGGGCCTTGGCCGCGAGCTCGCGTACCGCGGCCGCGATACGCTGTTCGACGAGCTCGAGCCCTTCGCGGAACACCACGAGGTCGGCGTTATCGGTCACGAAACACGAAGTCGCGCCGAGGTGAAGGATCCCGGCAGCGACGGGCGCAAGCTCGCCGTAGTGACGCACGTGGGCCATGACGTCGTGCCGCAGATCCGCTTCGAGCTCGGCCACCCGATCGAAGTCGATGTCCTCGAGCTTGTCGCGCAGCGCCGCGATCTGCTCTTCGGTAATCGCCAGCCCGAGCTCGCGCTCCGCCTCGGCCAACGCGATCCAGAGCCGGCGCCAGACGATCGTTCGCCGGCGCGGCGAGAAGAGCACGCGCATCGGTTCACCTGCGTAGCGCGTGACGAGCGGATTGACGTAGACCGAACCTTCCATCCGCCGATTCTAAGCGTTAGGAGTGCCGCGCACCAAGCGGCAGCCCACGGGTTCGCGGCTAGCGATGCCGGCAGGTAGTGACCCAGACCCTGCGCAGAACGGGCCGGTAGTAGCCCTTTCGGATCAGCACGCGAACCGTGCCGCCGAAGATGTTGCGCCTGAAGCGATAGACGGGCGGAACCCACTCGGCCTCGTAGTAGGACCTCCAGTAGCCGGTGTGCTGGTGGTGCGAACGGCGAACCGGACGCGAGTGCGAGCGACGGTCGGGACCGCGCCCGCGCCTGCCCGAGTGCCGCGCGTAGCGCGCACTCGCTCCTCGCGAGTCGCGATGCGAAGCACGCGAGACCTTGGGCGCGGTCCGCGACGCGTTCCTCGTGACCGACGACCGCTGAGCCGCATCCCGAACCCGACGCACGATCGACCTCGACGAAGACTGCGCCCCCACCTCGGCAAGAGGCAGGAGAGCCGCGAGCAACACTACGCCCATGAAACGCATGACATCCTCCTTGGTTTTGTGTGACGTCACGTGCCAATGCAGACGCCGTGCCAAACGCCGTGAACCGGCAATTCGCGCTGCGATCGGCGCTTTGCGCAGCATTCGCACGAATCGGTCTGTCTCCAGTCAGGGACAGCCCGAGGCGTCAGGAGGTCAGCTCCACGTCGCAAGCGCCGTCGATGCCAGGCACACGACGGCGGACACGCCGGCTGCGATCCACGCCTCCCGAGGCGTGCCGCCGCGGCGGCGCCACGCAAACCACAGCGCGAGCACCGCGACGCCGAAGATCGCGCCGCTGGTATCGGTCACCCAGTCCCAGACGTCCGGGCTTCGACCTTCGATGAAGTTCTGCAGCCACTCGCTCCACCACCCGAACGCAGAGCAGAGCAGGACGACGATCGCAGAGTGCAGGCGCGGGAAGCCATGCCCGAGCAGGAAGCCGAGGACCGCGAACAGAAAACCGTGCCCACCGTTCAGCATGAACTCAACGCTCTCGGGACCGGCAGCCTGTGACACCGGGGCGACTGTCAGGGCGTGGATCAGCCAACCCCAGCCGATCGCGAGCGCCGCGAACCACGGCTCGATCCAGCGCGCGGAGGTGACGGGAGTATCGCTCACCGATCCCCCGCACCCGTCTCTACGAGCAGACTCAGGTCGATCGGCATCACCGAATGGGTAAGAGCCCCGACGGAGATCCGGTCGACACCGACCTCGGCGAACGAGCGCACAGTGCCGAGCGTGATGCCGCCGCTGGCCTCGAGCTCGAGCGAACGCCCGAGCTCCTCCGCCCGGGTCCGCAGCTCGGGAACGAGGTCGGCGAGCACGTCGACCCCGAGATTGTCGAGCAACAACACGCCCGCGCCACCGCGCAACGCGGCCAGCGCCTCGTCCCGCGAGCGGACTTCGGCGATCACGGGTGGTCCGTGGGTCTTGGCAACGGCGAGCGCGACTGTCGCTTCGTAGCCGGGAGCGTCGCTGCCGGCCTCCGCGAGCGCGAAGTGGTTCTCTTTGAGCATGACCTGGTCGAACAGACCCATGCGATGATTCGTGCCCCCACCCGCACGGACCGCGTGTTTCTCCAGCACGCGCCATCCGGGCGTCGTCTTCCGGGTCTCCAGGATCGCGGCGCCCGTGCCGGCGACTGCCTCGACGTATGCCCTTGTGGCCGACGCGATCCCGCTGAGCCGCTGCAGATAGTTCAGCGCCGTGCGTTCGCCGGCGAGCACGGCGCGCGCGCTTCCCGCGATCGAGGCGACCGACTGCCCGACGTCGAACGCCTGCCCGTCGGCGAGCTCCGACCGAAACTCACAGGACGGATCGAGCGTCTCGAACACGGCCCGCGCGAGCGGCAGCCCGGCGAGCACCCCGCTCTGCTTGGCGAAGATCGTCGCCTGCGCCGCACGCTGTTCGGGCACGACCGCCTGCGAGGTGATGTCGCCGGCGGCGCCGAGATCCTCGGCCAACGCCGCCGCGACGTGCGCCGCGACGAGCTCGTCGGGTAACCGGTCTTCGTCCGCTGGTCTCGATTCCACCTTGCTCGGGCTCCGCTGCTCGCATCATCACCGCAGTTGCGCCGTGGTGCCAGCCGCGTTGTCGCCGCCTGCTAGCAGGCCGTTGAAAAAGTCATTCCGCGCCAGAGCAGCGCCTTTCGGCCCTGGTTTGCCTTCGAAAGCCTCGCCGAATGAGCCAATTCGCCTGCGTTTTCGAAGACAAACCAGAACCGAAGTCCACCGCTCTGACACGAAAGCACTTTATCAACGGCCTGCTAGAAACGGCAGCAGGCGTTCGACCGTCGCCGGTCCGATCCCCGAGACCGCAAGCAGATCGGCCTGCGTCCACGGACGCGTCAGTCCATGCATGCGAGCGGATAGGGCGCGGGCGCCGACCTCGCCGAGGCCCGGTAGCAGCGCGAGCTCCCGCCAGTGCGCGGTGCGTGGATCGAGGCGCACCGGCACGAGCCCGGTCGGTCTCGGGCTCGGGAGGTCGCTCGCGACACCGTGCACGAACAGGCGGGTCACGAGAAACACCAGCACCACGACGAGCCCCAAACGCCGGGCACGCTCTCGCCTCGAGCGCGATGGCTCCCCCACTCCGACCTCCAGCGAACGTCTCAGAACGACTGGCGCAACGAGTCCGCGAACCCGGCTTGGCCCGGGTCGACGTCGTCGAGCAGACGCGCGAGCCGCCGGGCGGCTTGCCTCAGTCCGCGCGCTGCCGGGGACTGCGGCGCCCGGATCACGAGCGGCACCTTGGCGACGAGAGCCGGTTCGACCGCCCGGTCTTCGGGCACGCCCCCGAGGTAATGGACCGGGAACGACAGAAAACGCGTCGAAACATCCCGGAGTTTCGAAAACGCCTCGAGCGCGTGTTCGTCGTTGTCGGCGCGATTGACGAGCACGAGGATGCGAACCCTGGGCCGGCGCAGGATCATGCACTTGATCAACGCATACGCGTCGGTCAATGACGGAAGGCTCGGCGTAACGACGACGAGCACGTAGTCGGTGTGCTGCAGGAACATGAGCGTCTGCGGAGAGATCCCGGCCGCGGAGTCGATCATGAGCAGCTGCGAGTCGGACAGCGTCCGCGAGATCGCGCGGCTCAACAGCCCGAGCTCTTCGGTTCCGAGCTGGGCCAGCCGGCTGATCCCGGATCCACCGGGCAGGAGCCGGACCCGGTACGGCGACTCGAGCAGCAGATCTTCGAGCTCGACACGCCCCTCGAGGAACCGGTTGAGATGGAACTCGGGCTTCACTCCGAGGTGGAGGTGCGCGTTCCCGAGACCGAGGTCGGTGTCGAAGATCTGCACCTTGCCGAGCGAGCGCGCGAGCACCACCCCGAGATTGACGGTCACGAACGTCTTGCCGGTTCCGCCCTTTCCGCTCGCAACACCGATGCTCGGCACGCGCTGCGTCGTGCGCCGGCGCTGCATGCGCCATCGCTCGAGCAGCCGCCTGGGCATGCGCTTCAGACTCGCTCCGGACAGCTTTACCACCGCCAGGTCCTCCCCTGCTCTCGAGGCCTCATTTGTTGAGGAAGGCCTCCATCTCGTCGTCGGTCAGGCGGCTCGTCAAGTCGACCGGTTCGCGACCGAGCCTCGCGCGACCGGCAGGACGTCGGGTGACGCCTGGATCGGGCTCTCGCTCGGCACGCGGTCGACCGGCTTCGCCGTTGACTCGCCTGGCCTCCGTCTCGTCTTGCTTCCCCGGCATCCCCATGAGCCCACGGAGCACTCGATCAATCACCGAATCGACATCGCGCCGCGACCGAATCCGTAGCTTCGGATTCGGCCCGGACACGGCAGCAAACAGCTCACCGCTCCGCGCGACCAGCTTCAGGCACAGACGTCCGTTCAGGAACACGCTGCGCGAGAACCGATCGCCGAACACTTCGAAGTCCGGCGTGAGCCCCTCGAGGCGTTCGAGCACGTGCTCGAGCAGATCGCGCAGGCACGGGTCTTCGAGTCCGTCGGGCGCGATCGGCAGCGGGACGCTGCGAGTCGGAGACGTCCACGGAGCGATGCCCCGCACGAAGTAGCGACGTTGGCCGCGAAACAGCAGCGAGCACACATCGAAGACTTCGAGCTCCTGACAAGACAGGCCCGACAGACGTTCGAACAGACGGGCGGACACGTTGGCGGTCACGAGGAAGAACCTCGGCGTGAGTGCCCAGCGCACCCCCGAGCAGCCAGCCTCCTCGAAGCATGTTCGCAGCAAAAAGACGTTGCGGTCGAGCCATCGGAGCAGATCGAGCAACCGCACCGGCACGTGTTCCTCGTCGTCGCCGTCGACACACAACACGAGCACAGGTGCGCCGGACGCGTCGTGGCCGAAGAAATCGACCTCCAGGTCGTCATCGAGACCGAGGTTTTGTTCGAGCAGCACGAGGCCCGTCTCGAGGACGTCCGCATCGGCCGCCGACGGAGGTGCTACCGACTCCCCTGCGGATCCTGCTTCGCTTGGAAGCAGCTCGGAGAGGTTCGGGGGCTTTGCAGCCACGGGTGGCGGTTGTTCACCGCGAATCAGGCTGCTCAGGACCACACGCGGATGCGGTGGTAAAGGACCCGCTATCATTCGCACACTCCGGACCATCACTCGCATCTGGACGCCTCGGCGCCAGCTACGCGTGTGATGGTTCTCAACTCTGTCGCGAAAGTACCTGGTCCTCAGGCCCCCTAACCCGGGCCAATCCCGGGAGCTGCACTCCCTGGTCGCTCCAATATTGTCAGGTGTAGCACCGGCCCATTCCCAACCAAAAGTTTCAGATTCGACACGCGATGGCCCGCGTCAATATCCGGTGTTGGGTATGGAGTGAATATGGCAGAGCGCGAGTGCAAGCGCATCCGTCGCGTCGACCGGAAGCTCGGCCAGCGTGCTTCCGACACCGGCCGCGACCATCTTGGCGACGGCTTGCTTGGACGCCGAACCCGCACCGGCCACCCGGAGTTTGACGGTGGCCGGGGGATACTGGGCGACGTCGACCCCGGCGCGGGCAGCACACAAGAGCACAACGCCGCGCGACTCGCCGAGCCGCAGGGCAGACTGCACGCTCTTGCCGTAGAACGCCTGCTCGACCGCGAGCACGTCCGGGCGCCAGTGAGCCAGAGCTTGCTCGAGCGCCTCGCCGAGCTGCAACAGCCGTCGGTCGACGCTGGCCCGGCCGAGCATGATGCAGCCGGCATCCAGCACGTTCACGTTGCTCGCGAGGCGGACCGACACCTGGTTGCGGATACGCCGCGTGTCGGCGATCGGCACGCGCGCCCCGTCGCGCCCTGCCTGCCTCCCGCGCTCGCCGACCTCGACGATGCCGTATCCAACGACACGCGTCCCCGGATCCACGCCCAAGACCCTCATGGCGCCGCATCCTGACACGGACAGCTCCGTCGACCCAGCGATTCCTGGCGGGAAACGACGCCCGGCCGTCTATGCTTGGCCCATGCCGCCCGGGAACCCGCGTTTCGTTGCTCTGCTGCTCGCCGCAGGCAAGAGCAGCCGCATGCGCACCGACGTTCCGAAGCCGTTTCTCGAGATCATCGACCGCACGGTTCTCGAATGGAGCGCGACCCGCCTCGCGGACTTGCCCGGCCACACAGGCACCGTTATCACGCTCGACCCCGTGTCGCTGACCGAGCGGTTTCCCAGGCTCTCGCACGGAATCCCCGGGTTGCTCGAAGCCATCGCCGGCGGCGAGACCCGGCAGGAGTCGACGGCGCTGGCCTGGGCCGCGGCGGCTCGGCGCGTTCCCGACGCCGATCTCGTGCTCGTCCACGATGCGGCTCGCCCGTTCTTCTCGATCGCGGCGACGACTCGAGCCATCGCGAGCGCGGCCGACGCCGGCGGCGCCATCGTCGGGCACTATGCCCGCGACACGCTCAAACAGACCGATGAACACGGGCGCATCCAGGAGACCTTGAGCCGCGAGCGTGTGTTCCAGGCCGCGACTCCGCAGGTGTTCCGCCGCGCCGACTTCGAACGGATGCTCGCACACGCGAAGCAAAGCCAGCTGATCGGGACCGATGAGGCTCAACTCGCCGAGTCCGCCGGCATCGAAGTGCGAGCCATCGCGTCCCCGAGCACGAACATCAAGCTGACCCTGCCCGAGGATCTCCGACTCGTCCCGTGCCTCGCGCCGCTGCTGCGCGAAGCCGACCCCACCGATCACGACCACGATGACTGAACGCCCTCGAATCGGCATCGGCACCGATTGCCACCGCCTCGTGTCCGGTCGAAACTGCCGCCTCGCCGGTGTCGACATCCCGTGCCCCGTCGGTCCGGACGGACACTCCGATGCCGACGCCGTCCTGCACGCGCTGACCGATGCGTTGCTCGGCGCGGCCGGCCTGCCGGACCTCGGAACGATGTTCCCGAACACCGACCCGCAGTGGCGTAATCAAGACTCTGCACGCTTCGTCGAAGAGGCCGTCGCGCAGCTCGAAAGCCGCAACCTCGAGGTCTGGTCCGTGGACATCGCGATCACCTGCGATCGCCCGCGCATCGGCCCCCATCGCGAAGCCATGCGCCAACGCATCGCCGACCTGCTCGGCTGCCCTCTCGACCGCGTCAACCTCAAGGGCAAGTCGACCGAGGACGTCGCCGAACAGGCCGAGCACATCGACGTGACTGCGGTCGCGCTCGTGGGTGATCGCTAGCTGCGGACTGCACCAGCAGGCACCGAGCTCGCGGTCGTGATCCGAATGTCTGCGGCGCTTACGGCAGGTCCATGTCCACTCGCG